>WNFV01008382.1_pt1 | contig 26445 bp, 23 predicted proteins | sample 5400101 | NCBI WGS metagenome assembly WNFV01 (sample SAMN13153361, study PRJNA577476) | soil metagenome | isolation source: 115 cm soil or saprolite under grassland replicate 1 | place: USA:California | collected 2016-06-15
TGCTCGGGAACTCCTTCGAAAGCGGGCTCGGCGCGCACTCGCGCGCGCCGGCTCACGGAGGCGATCAGGAGCCCGGCTAGGATCGCCGCCGCGCCGACGAGCTGGAGCGCCGATGGACTCTCGTCGATCAGCAGCGCGGCGAAGACGACCGACGCCAGGGGCTGGAAGGTCAGCAGCACAGAGGTCAGCGCGGCCGGGAGCCTCGCCAGCGAGACGGTGATCAGCAACCAGCCGACGACCTGGGAGCTGAGTGCGAGCAGGACGAGCCAAGCGGTCGCCTCGAGCGAGGGCGAGAAGTCGAGCTCGCCGAGGAGGAGGCCCGCCGGGACGAGGAAGAGCGCGCTGGCGAGCGTCGCGTCGTAGAGCGGACCGGCGATCCGGCGCAGGTCGCTCGAGCCGTGCCGGAGCGCGAGCAGAAATCCCGAATAAGCGATCCCGGTGACGACGCCGTAGAAGGCGCCGAGCGCGGGGTTCTCGCCGTACGCGCCCTTCTCGAACACGCCGGATATGAGGACGATGCCGAGCATCGCAACGGGGATTGCCAGCACCGAGCTTCTTGCCGGCCGCTCGCGGAAGATCAGCCAGGCCAGCAGTCCCACCAACAGGACTTGCGTGTTGCCGAGCACGGTCGCGAGCCCGGCGCCGACCTCTTCGATCGAGTGGTGCCAGAGGATGAGGTCGGCTGCGAAGAACGCTCCGGCAAGCCAGGCGGCCCGCCGGAGCGGCCACGGGCGGGGCCCGAGCTTGCGGTCCTCTCGAGCGGCGAGCAGCCAGAGAGGTGGAAGCGCGTAGAGGCAGCGGAAAAAGGCGCCCGTCGAAGGGGAGACCTCGGCCAGCCGGTAGAGGATCCCCGAGAACGCGATCGCGAGCGCGCCCGCGAGCACGCCCAGCGCTGGGCGATCGGTGAGGGTTCGCCTCACCCCCGCAGCCTACGTAGAGTTTGTTGTATGGCTGAGACAGTCGGCGGCAGCTGCCTCTGCGGAGGCGTCCGCTTCGAGGTGACGCTGCCCTTCACGCGCGCGATCCACTGCCACTGTTCGCGGTGCCGCAAGCACTCGGGCGCCTTCGGGCTCACGGTCGGGCACATTCCACGCGAGCAGTTCCGGCTCCTCGAGGGCGAGGAGCTGATCCGCGTCTATCGCCCCGAAGGCGGCCGCGTCAAAGCGTTCTGCTCGGAGTGCGGCTCGAGCCTCTTCGGCAACTGGTGGCCGGAGGGCGAGCACATCTCCGTGCGCCTGGGTGCGCTCGACGGAGATCCGCAGATCCGCCCGGAGCGCCACTCGTACGTCGACTCGAAGGCGCCGTGGGACGAACTCCCGGACGACGGGCTGCCGCGTTACCCCGACGCTCCGCCGCCGAACGCTTAGCTGCTACTCGCCGGTCTCGTCCGAGTCGCCGTCACCCTCGCCGACCGGCTCCTCGGGCGGCACGGTGACCTTGTCCATGTCCTCAGGCGGCGCGCCCGGGATGATCGTGATCTCGACCTCGTCCTCAGCGTCGCGCTTCTTGTCGACGAGAATCGTCGAGCCGGGCTTCACCTCGCGCCCGAGCACAAAGTCGGCGAGCGGGTCCTCGATGAAGCGCTGAATCGCGCGACGAAGCGGCCGTGCTCCCATCGTCGGGTCGTAGCCCTTCTCGACGAGGAGATCCTTCGCCTCCTCGGTGAGGGAGATCTCGGCCGAGTGCACGCCCATCTGGTCGCGCAGGCGCTTCAGCAGCAGGTCGACGATCGTCTTGATCTCCTCGCGCGAAAGCTTGTGGAAGACGATCACCTCGTCGATCCGGTTGAGGAGCTCGGGCCGGAAGACCTTCTTCAGCTCGCCCGTGATCCGGTCCTTCATCTCGTCGTAGGAGAGGCCGGAGTCATCGCCGATCCCGAAGCCGAGCGTCTGGTTCTTCGAGATCGTCGAGGCGCCGATGTTCGAGGTCATGATCACGATCGTGTTGCGGAAGTCGACCTTGCGCCCCTGCGCGTCGGTCAGCTTCCCGTCCTCGAGGATCTGGAGAAGGATGTTGAAGACGTCCGGATGCGCTTTCTCGACCTCGTCGAGGAGCACGACCGCGTAGGCCTTGCGACGGACGGCCTCGGTGAGCTGGCCGCCCTCGTCGTAGCCGATGTAGCCGGGCGGCGAGCCGACGAGTCGGGACACGGAGTGCTTCTCCATGTACTCCGACATGTCGACCTGGATCATCGCGTCCTCGTCGCCGAACAGGAACTCGGCGAGGGTGCGCGCGAGCTCGGTCTTCCCCACCCCTGACGGGCCGAGGAAGATGAAAGAGCCGGTCGGGCGCTTTGGATCCTTGATGCCGGCCCGGGCCCGGCGGATCGACTTTGAGACGGCGACGATCGCCTCGTCCTGGCCGACGACGCGCTTGTGGAGCTCGTCCTCCATCCGGATGAGCTTCTGCGACTCGGCCTCCGTCAGCTTGAAGACAGGGATGCCCGTCCACATCGACACGATGTCGGCGATCTCGTCCTCACCGATCTGCGGCTGGTCGGCCGACTCCTCCGCCTGCCAGCTGTCCTCGAGCTCGCGCTTCTTCTGCGTCAGCTTGCGCTCCTTGTCGCGGAGGCTCGCGGCCTTCTCGAACTCCTGGGCCTCGATCGCGTCCTCCTTCTCACCGCGAACCTTCGTGATCTCCTCCTCGAGCTCGCGGTAGTGCGGCGGCGCAGTCATGTTCCTGATGCGCATGCGCGAAGCGGCCTCATCGATGAGATCGATGGCCTTGTCGGGCAGATGGCGATCCTGGATGTAGCGGTCGGCGAGCACCGCGGCAGCACGCAGGGCGTCGTCCGAGATCTTGCAGCGGTGGTGCGCCTCGTAGCGGTCGCGCAGGCCGCGGAGGATCTCGACCGTGTCGTCCACGGACGGCTCGTCGACGCGGATCTGCTGGAACCGGCGTTCGAGAGCGGCGTCGCGCTCGAGGTACTTGCGGTACTCGTCGAGCGTCGTCGCGCCGATCGTCTGCATCTCGCCGCGCGCGAGCGCGGGCTTGAGGATCGAGGCCGCGTCGATCGCGCCTTCGGCCGCGCCGGCGCCGACGAGGTTATGCAGCTCGTCGATGAAGAGGATGATGTCGCCCCGCTGCATGATCTCCTTCATGACCTTCTTCAGGCGCTCCTCGAACTCGCCGCGGTACTTCGAGCCGGCGACGAGCGCCGCGAGGTCGAGCGTGTAGATCTGCTTGCCCTTGAGCAGCTCGGGCACCTGGCCGGCGGCGATGCGTGCGGCGAGCCCCTCGACGACGGCCGTCTTGCCGACGCCGGGCTCCCCGATCAGCACCGGGTTGTTCTTAGTCCGGCGCGAGAGGATCTGCATCACGCGCTCGATCTCGGTCTGGCGGCCGACGACGGGGTCGGACTTGCCCTCAGCAGCCTGGCGCGTCAGGTTGCGGCCGAACTGGTCGAGGAGCTTCGAGCTCTTCGTCTTCTCCCCAGGCGCCCCGCCTCCGCCCTGCTGGCGGCGTCCCGGGCCGGAGAGCATGCGGATGATCTCGTTCCGGATCTTCTCCGCGTCGGCGTCGAAGTCGAGCAGGATTCGTGCGGCGACGCCCTCGTTCTCGCGGACGAGCCCGAGCAGGATGTGCTCGGTGCCGATGTAGTTGTGGCCGAGCGAGAGCGCCTCGCGGAGGGCGAGCTCCAGCACCTTCTTCGCGCGTGGGGTGAACGGGATCTGCCCCGTCGTCACCTCGTCGCCCTGGCCGACGATGCGGGCGATCTGCGCCCGCACCTCCTCGACCGTGATGTCGAGCGACTCGAGGACTCGCGCGGCGAGCCCCTCCTCCTCGCGCAGCAGGCCGAGGAGGATGTGCTCGGTGCCGATGTAGTTGTGCTTGAGCGCCCTTGCCTCGTCCTGTGCAAGGACGACAACTTGACGCGCTCTCTCTGTGAACCTTTCAAACACCGGGGTCAACGCTCCCGCAGATCGAACGACAGAAGTCTCATGTTAGCTCACACCCCGGGTGCTGCCGACTGGGCGGCCCGGGTCGTGACGGACATTCACAAAGGCTTTACGAGACCGGGGTGACCGCTTACGCTGAGAGGGGGTTTCAAGGGGGAGGGGAAGGGTGACCCGGTTTTTCGCGTTCGTACTGGTCGTGATCGGCGAGAGCGCCCTCGCGTCGCTCTCGCTCGGCGTGGCCGCTGTGCCTGCCCTCGCGACGTTCGCGGCGGCCGGCGCGCTGCTGATGCGCTCCGGCTGACGGCAGAGGCTCACGACCCGTTCGGGTCGCGAGCCTCGGGGGAAGGACGTCGAGTGGCCGAGGCCTACTCGACGTGTCGGGGGGAATGTGTAACGGCCAGGAAGGTCAGGAGCAGTACCTTGAGGTCGAGCCAGAGCGACCAGTTCTCGATGTAATAATTGTCCCACTCGACCCGGTCGGACAACGACGTCTTGCCGCGGAGCCCGTGCACCTGCGCCCAGCCCGTGATCCCCGACTTCACGCGGTGCCGGTCGCTGTAGCGGTAGACGCTCTGCTCGAAGAGGCCCACGAACCCCGGCCGCTCGGGCCTCGGCCCGATCAGGCTCATCTCGCCCTTGAGGACGTTGACCAGCTGCGGCAGCTCGTCGAGCGAGGTCCGGCGCATGAACGTCCCGACCCGCGTCCTGCGGTCGCCGCCCTCGACACCGCCGGGCGCCGTGTCCGGCGGCAGCTCCATCGCCTCCGCCGCGACCTCCTCCTCGGACGCTCGCTTCATCGTCCGGAACTTCAACATCTCGAACGTCCGGCCGTCCCGGCCGACGCGGACCTGGCGGAAGAAGAGCGGCCGGCCGAGAGTGAGCAGGATCGCGAGCGCCGCCGGGATCATGAGCGGAAGCGTGAGCAGCAGCAGCAAGGCCGCGACCAGGCGATCAGCCGCGTACTTGATCGCGAACTGGATCCCCTTCGGGTTCACCGGCCGCGCCGAGATGAATGGAAGCCCGCCGAAATGCTCGACCGTGAGGCGGCTGGTCATCTTCTCGAACAGTCGCGGCACGAACGCGACCTGCAGGCCCAGCTCCTCGCAGCGCTTGACGAGCCGGAGCAGGACTTCGTGGGGCGCGCGCGAGAACGTGATGATCACGTGCTCGACCTGGTACTGGGCCGCGATGCGGTCGAGGTCCCAGCTCGCTCCGAGGACCGGGATCGGCAGCGAGCCGTCCTCCTCGACCAGCGGGTCCTTGTCGAGGAAGCCGACGGGCTTGAGGCCGAGCTCGGGATGCGCGAGCAGGCGACTGGCCGTCAGCCGCCCGATCTTGCCGGCGCCGATGACCAGCGTCGGCCGAACCGATTCGCCCTGGCGGTAGGCCTGCGTGCGCGACCAGTGCAGGGCCACACGCCCGGCGGCGACGTACGCGGCGGCAAACGCCCACGTCCGGATCACCTGGGCAGCGAGCCCCGGAGGCGCGGAGATGAGCTCGCCGAGCGAGAGAAAGGCCATCGCCGCGAGCGAGGTCGCCACGACGACGGCACGCAGCTCTTCGAGGAGGTCGAAGCGGAGGCGCGATGCATACATGCCGCGGGCGGCGAAGAGAGCGAGCACCACAACCGCGAAGACGGCGAGCCAGAGCGCGTGGGGCGCGGGCACGTCGGCCGCGCTCGAGCCCAGCGTCGCGGCGACCCCGGCCGTGACGACCATGGCGGAGTCGAGCGAGAAGCGCGCGAGGGCCCAGCGACGCCCGGAGCGGGCGCCGCTCCTGGTCAGCCCCTGCGCGCGCCGTCGCAGGTTGTCGACCGTCCCCAGCGCCGAAGAGGCGCCGGGGAGAGTCGTCGGGACAGCGCGGTCGGCCACCTAGACCCTCTCTCCCGCCCTGACGCGGGTAAGTCGGCCCATGGTCGCCCCGAGGAGGAGCAGCGGTGCGCCGACGCCGCCGAGCAGCGCGAGATCGAGCCCGCTGAACGGCAGCGGGCCGCGAGCGTCCGCGGCGGGAGGCAGGGCTCCACTCGGGCGGCGCACAGGGACCGGCCGCTCGTAGCCCTTGAGGGACGGGGCGTGGAGGGCGCGGTCGATGTCGGCCTTCGAGTAGTGTCGGTCCAGCCGGCCGTTGTCCGCGAGATCCTTGTAGATCTGCGGCGGTGTCGCCCCTGCGGCCGGCCCGACGAGGCCGAGCAGGACCCCTATCGCGAGCGCGGTGAATGCCCCGCGACGCATCCGATCTCCTTTCCCCCGGACAATCTACCGCTCCCCGACAAACTCCAAACTCATCTTGGCTGCGATGGAAAGAATCCGCAAGGGTGAGATAGGTCTTCTACGCCGCCTCGGAGCGACCGGCTGGGGCTCCGAGCGGTGCGATGCGTGACGGAGGCGGAGCATCTAGGCTTCGGCGCCGGTGACCGGGAAGGCCTTCGTCACGGGCGGCGCCGGCTTCATCGGCTCGCATCTCTGCGAGCGCCTCCTGGACCAGGGCTTGGAGGTGTTCGCGCTCGATGACCTCTCGACGGGCTCGGAGGCGAACATCTTCCATCTTCGCGAGCGCGACGGCTTCCACCTCGTGGTCGACTCCGTGCTCTCGCCCGCCGTCGTCAGCGAGCTCGTGCACCGCTGCGACGCCGTCTACCACCTCGCCGCCGTGGTGGGGGTGCGCCTGATCGTCGAGCAGCCCGGCCGCACGCTGCTCACGAACGTCCAGGGCGCCGAGAACGTGCTCGAGTACTGCGCTCGCTTCGAGAAGCCGGTGCTCGTCGCCTCCAGCTCGGAGGTCTACGGGAACCATCCGAAGGACGTGTCGCTCGAGGAGGACGCCCAGCGCATCTACGGCCCGACGACGGCGAAGCGCTGGGCGTACGCGGACACGAAGGCGCTCGACGAGTTCCTCGCGCTCGCCCTGCGCCACGAACGAGGCCTCCACTGCGTGATCGCGCGCCTCTTCAACACGGTCGGTCCGCGCCAGAACAGCCAGTACGGGAACGTCGTCCCACGCTTCGTACAGCGCGCGCTGGCAGGCGAGCCGCTCGAGATCCACGGCGACGGCGCTCAGACGCGCTGCTTCTGCCACGTCGCGGACGCGGTGCGCGCGCTGACCGGCCTCGTCGACTCGCGGGCGGCTGCGGGCGAGATCTACAACGTCGGCTCGACCGACCGGATCCGCATCGTCGACCTGGCCGCGCGCGTTCTCGAGGCGACCGGATCGAGCTCCGAGCTCGTCTTCGTCCCCTACGCGGAGGTCTACGAGGGGGGCATCGCCGAAGAGATGTTCCACCGTGCGCCCTCGATCGAGAAGATCGCCGCGGAGATCGGCTGGCGGCCCACCATCGATCTCGACGGCATTCTCACCGACGTGATCCGATCAGAGACGGCTTCGGTTTGACCGGCAATGCGACGTTCAGTGGGTCGGGATCGCCACGGCTACGCGGATCGTCCGGCAATCTCTTGGCGACGAACTCTCGCGCAGAAGGGGGAACGGGGGGAACGGTGTCAGGTCTTGCATTCGCGCAGGTTCGCCGCAGATCCTCGCCCGTCTCGGTTGCGCAAGACCCATGTTCTCGTAGCAGACACTGCACTGGCCCTGCCGGAATGCAAGACCTGGCACTGGGCCCCTGTCTGGACCCTGCCGGAATGCAAGACCTGACACTGGACCTCAAGCTGCCGGAATGCAAGACCTGGCACTGGGCCCCTGCCTGGACCTCCAAGACCTGACACTGGACCTCTGGCTAAGCAACGGGTCGGATCGCCGGCACGGCCCTAGCGATCCGCTGTAGTGCGAGGGACGGTTCCGTCGGCTGGAGCATCAGCGTCGACCTCCTTGCCCGTCAGCGGCTCGACCAGTCAGTACAGACGGGCTGGCGAGAGCTCAGGCACCAAGCCGGACCTGAGGCGCCTCGGGCACCGGCTCTCCCGCGGCGATCGCACCCGGAGCCTCCACCGTGAGGTAGCGGGCGAGGCCGGAGTCGCCGACCGCGCGAGCCGCAGCGCTGAGCCCGCCCCCACGGATGTGCGGACCATGCGCGTCGCTCGCAAGGACGTGGACGAGGCCGAGCCCGAGCAGGCGCTCGGCGGCGCCCTGCGAGGCCCGGTCGAGGCGGCCGTCGAGCGAAGCCGAGGTCACCTGTACGAGCGCGCCGGAGTCGACGAGCCCGCGCAGGCGGTCAGGCCGGTCCTGCACCTCCGGATTGCGCTCCGGATGCGCGAGCAGCGGTGTGATCCCGAGCTGGACCAGGCCCGTCACCGCCGAGTCGAGCGCGAGGGGCCAGCCGCGGTACGGGAACTCGAGGAGAAGGTAGCGCCCTGTCTGCGCAATCGTCAGCCGCGGCAGCTCGTCGCGCGGAATCGCCCACAGGAGACCCACGTCGACCTCCGCGCCAAAGAGCACCTCGACCGGGATCCGCTCTTCGAAGAAGTCCAGGCGCAGCTCACCGACCGCCTGCTCCATCAGGTCTGCGGTCGTCGGGAAATCGGCCCGCACGTGCGGCGTGGCGGCCAGCGCGGAGATCCCGTCAGCGGCCGCCTCGAGGGCCAGCATGCGCGAGTCGTCGAGCGACCTGGCCCCGTCGTCGATCCCCGGGAGGATGTGGGTGTGGAGATCGATCACGCCCGAACCATAGAGCAGCATTCTCGGCGCGAACTCTTGCGCGTCGCCCGGCGCGTGCAAGATGAGCCGTAGATGACGGCACGCGGCCCGCTCTCGATTCTTCACGTCTCCCAGCCGAGCGACGGCGGCGTTGCCGGCTACGTCGCCGAGGTGGCCGCCGACCAGGCCCGGCGGGGCTGGCAGGTCAAAGTCGCCTGTCCCGAGTACGGCCAGCTCGCCGACGTCGTCGCGGCCACGGGAGCAAGACACGTCCGCTGGACAGCGAAGCGGGCACCCGGCCCCGGCTCGCTGCTCGACGCGCTGCGGCTCCGACGGATCCTCGACGAGGATCGGCCGGACCTCGTGCACCTGCACTCCTCGAAGGCCGGGCTCGCCGGGCGGCTTGCGATCCGCGGGCGGCTCCCGACGATCTTCCAGCCGCACGCGTGGTCGTTCGAGGCGGTCCGAGGCCCGGCGCGGCTGGGCGCGCTCGCCTGGGAGCGGCGCTCGGCGCGCTGGGCGACGGTGATCCTGTGCGTGAGCGAGGCCGAACGCCGCCGCGGAGAGGAGCACGGCATCGAGGCGAGGTGGCGTGTCATTCCGAACGGTGTCGACGTCGACGCGCTCCGGGAGGCCTCGGCGGGGGATCGCTCCGCCGCACGCCGCCGGCTCGAACTGGGCGAGGGGCCGACGGTCGTCTGCGTCGGGCGCCTCTGCCGCCAGAAGGGTCAAGACGTGCTGCTGGACGCCTGGCCGGCCGTCCTCGCGCGGGTTCCCGACGCGCAGCTCTTCCTGATCGGCGACGGGCCGGACGACGAAGCCCTGCGACGCCGGGCGGGTGTCGGCGTGAGCTTCGTCGGCCGGCGGGCCGACGTGCCGGACTGGCTGGCCGCGGCCGACGTCGTCGCGGCACCATCCCGCTGGGAGGGGATGTCGGTCGCGATGCTCGAGGCGATGGCCCGGGGCCGCAGCGTCGTCGCCACCGAGGTGCCCGGCGCGGAAGAGGCGATCGACGCCGATGCGGGCGCGGTCGTCCCGCCCGAGCAACCGGCCGCACTCGCCGGGGCGATCGCCGAGCGCCTGCTCGACCCGGCCAGAACCGAGGCGGAGGGCCGGACGGCGCGGCGGCGCGCCGAGCGCTTGCACGACCTGCGCGCGGCGGCGGCCGCAGTCGCCGAGCTCTCGGAGGAGCTCCTCAGTAGTAGTACGGGACTGACGACTCCTTGAACCGGTTCGCCACGATCCCCATCAGCGGCGCCTGAAGCGCCTCGATCGCCAGCACCGCCTCGGTCACCGAGCGGGTGAGCTCCCCGCGCGTGACGACGAGGAGGATCCCCTTCGCAATCGTGGCGATCGAGCGCGCATCGTCGGTGCTGAGGAGCGGAGGCGTATCGATCACGATGAGGTCGAAGTGCTCGCGAGCCTCCTCGAGGACGTCGGTCAGACGGCGTGAGAGGAGGTCGCCCGCCTCTGGATCGTGCGTCGTGGGCAGGATCCAGACGTTCTCCGCCCAACCTTCCCGGGCGGCCGCGGTGACGGTGGCCTCGCCGCGCAGCACTTCCGAGAGGCCCGGATACGGGTCGATCTGGGCGACGCGCGCGAAGCCCGGCCGGCGCAGGTCGCCGTCGATCAGCAGCGTGCGCATGCCGAGCCGGCCGAGCGCCTCTCCGAGCAGCGTCGTGACCGTCGTCTTGCCGTCCGCGGGAGCCGGCGACGTGACGACGATGACGTCGATCGCCCCCTCACGCAGCTGCGGCTCGAGGTTCGCGCGCAGGATCCGGAACGCCGACGCCGTGCGCAGATCGGAGAAGGCGGCGAGCGGCCCTTGCCGGAGCGCGCGTGAGGGCGGGATCCTGCCGACGACCGGATACCCGGTCGAGCGCGCGAGGTCGCGCCAGGACCGCAGCCTCGGCCGGCCTCGCTCGAGCAGCAGTGAAGCTACGACCCCGAGGAGGATGCCGACAAGGAGGGCGGCGGCCTCGAGCAGCCGCCGCGGCGGCGCGGCAGGCTTCTTCGGCGGCAGGGCCTCGGTCACCTGCTGCGCGACGAGCAACGGGTCGGTCTTCGAGAACGCCACCGTCTCACGGGCGAACGCGTTGGCTGCGTCCGCCGCGCGCTCGGGATCGGGCAGCCGAACGGTGATCGTGACGTTGCCCGTGTCGGTGGCGACGCGTGCGCTGATGGCCTCTTCCAGGACGTCCGGATCCTCGCCGATCTCCGGCGCCACCTTCTCGACCGTCGAGCGCGCCGTGACGTACTCCACGTACTTCGGCGCGATCACGCGGACGGTGTCCGCGCCGGCGGTCGGCTGGTTCGGCCTCGGGCCGACCGCGACGAGCGCCTGACCGTCGTACTGGGACTGCAGAGACTCGACGTAGACGGTCGCGCCCAGCATGAACACGAGCGCGATCAGCGCGGTCGGCTGCCAGCGCCAACGCAACGCGTCGAAGAGCTCGGGCAGCCCACCTTCCTGGATCAGCCCGCGGCGGCTCTCCCGGGCTGGGCGCTCGCTCCCGAGGTCGGTCATCCCCATAGTCGGAAGTTCGTCGTCATCGAGGCGCGCCCTGCCCATCCTAGCCACCGGCCACGGAGGCCTCCTCCCGCTCGGACGCAGGGCCGCAGCCCTTCCTCGATCGAGGGGCACTCCGCCGAGTGATCGCGTGGCGAGAGCGGGCTTCCGACGAACAAGTCATGGACCCGATTCGCCGCCCGAACGGGAAGATCACAGCGTTGCTCGTCGCCGGAGCGTTGCTCTCGTGCGCAGGCCTGGCCGCGCAGGCCGATGCGGCGTCCACGCCGCGAACGCTCGTCACGACGCGCTCGGGCGAGCAGTTCGTCGCGAGCGCGCGCGTGCGCGCCGCGACCCCCAGCCGGCGCGTCTGCCTGCACGTTCGAGAGACGGCCGGCCGCTCCGTCGTCGGTCGAGCCCACAGCTGTCTGCGCTCGACCGGAAGCTGGCAGCGGCTCATCCCCCTCGCCTACCGAAGCCGCCGCGGCGGCAGCACCCTGCGCGTCGCGGTCACGAGACACGTCCGCGTCAGCTCGATGCGCCTTGCTCCGGCCCGGAACCCCTGCCGTAGGCACAGCTGCACGCCGCCGCCTCCACCACCGCCGCCTCCACCACCGCCGCCACCGCCACCGCCACCGCCACCACCGCCTCCGCCACCGCCGCCGCCACCGCCGCCTCCGCCACCGCCGCCGCCACCGCCACCGCCGCCGCCTCCGCCGCCTCCGCCTCCACCGCCACCACCGCCACCACCGCCACCTCCACCTCCCCCCGGTGCGGTGCCCGGGATCGGCGCGCAGTTCCACTGCACGTGGGCCTTCTACTCCGATCCCTCCCGTCTGGCCGTGCTCGACGAGCTGGCGGCTGCCGGCGTTCGCTGGGTTCGCATCGACGTCGCCTGGGACGGGATCGAGGACAGCGTCAAGGGCGCGCGCAACTCCTGGTACATCGGCATGGTCGACTACTGCGTCAACCAGGCCCGGGCGCGCGGCCTCAACGTCCTCGTCACCCTCTGGCTGACCCCCGCCTGGGCGAACGGGGGCCAGTCGAACAAGGTGCCGCCGACGAATCCCCAGGACTACGCCGACTTCGCCCGCTGGGCCGCGAGCTACTGGAACGGCCGCGTCGCCGCCTGGGAGGTCTGGAACGAGCCCGACCCGAGCCAGTCCTTCTGGCAGGGAACCGTGCAGCAGTACGTCTCGCTCCTCCGCGCCGCCTACCCCGGCTTCGAGACCGGCGACCCCGCAGCGAAGGTCATCCTCGGCGGACCCGCCTCCAACGACGACGGCTGGATCGGCCAGGTCTACGCCCTCGGCGGCCGGGACTCGTTCGACGTCGTCGCGACCCACCCGTACCAGGGCGTCGCCGACGCTCCCCCGGAGTACGCGGACGACGGGCACCGCTGGTGGTTCACGCACCTACCGGCGGTGCGCAACGTGATGGCCGCCTACGGCGACGCGACCAAGCCGATCTGGTTCACGGAGTTCGGCTGGTCGAACCACACGAATGGCCCGAACACGCCGAACTGGCAGCGCGGGGTCACCGCCGAGCAGCAGGCCGACTACTTCGTTCGCGCCATTCAGTACACGATGGCCAACTATCCCAACGTGCCTGTCATGTTCTGGTACAAGGAGCGCGCGCAACCGGGTAGCGCCAACCTGCACGAGGAGGGCTACGCCCTGCTGAACGACGACCTCACCGAGCGGCCCGTCTACACCCGCCTGAAGAGCTTCCTGACCGGCTAACCCGGCTAACCGCTGCGGGCGCGGCGCGCCTCCCGCAGGCAGACGAGGAGGGCGCCTATCATCGCCCAGGTGGCGATGTTCGCGACCGCGTTGCGCAGCACGTAGTCGAAGAGGCCCTGCCCGAAGATGGCCAGGAGCGCGGCGGCGACGCCTGCGACGATCGCGCGGTCTCGTGTTTGACCGAGACGCCGGAAGCGACGGCCCGCCTCGCGCGCCGCAAGGGCGAGCGAGAGCGCCAGGCCGAGGATGAACAGGACGGCCGGGAATCCCGCCTCGGCTCCCCACGTGAGGAGGAGGTTGTGGGCATGGACGACCGCGTAGGTGCTCGTCCGCGAGCCCGCGCGCGCACTTGCGATGGGGAAGCCGCCAGGCCCGACGCCCGTGACCGGATCCGCGCGAATCTCGCGCCAGGCTTCGGCGTAGATCTGCCGCCGGTTGTCGTAGGGGCTGAGCGCGGTCAGCGCGCGCGCCCGCTCGCCGACGACGTTGATCTCGGTCTGGCCGACAGGAACAAGGGGCGCGACGAGCACCGCGACGAGGATCCCCGGGACGACCAGCAGCACGAGCGCTCGGCGCGCCTCGCTCAAGGCCACGAGCAGGAAGAGCAGCGCGAGCGCCGTGCCGATCCACGCCCCGCGCGAGAGCGTGAACATCAGCGCCGCGGAGATGACCACGCCCGCGGTGCCCGCGGCGACGCGGGCGAGCCTCCTACGGGCGCCGAACGCAAGACCGACGGCAATCGAGATGCCCAGCGCGCACAGGGCGCCGAGCTGGTTCGGATGGTCGAAAGCCCCCTGCAGGCGTCCCCCGACGGCCGCCGCGCCGTAGACGGGGTGCAGCCGGACGCCCCCGGCGAAGGAGGCCATCGCGATGCCGGACGTTACGGCCACGAACGCGCCGAGAATCAGGCGCAGGTCATCCATGTTCCGGCAGGCCGCGAGGATCGAGGCGGCGAAGATGATCCCCCCGAACAGCGAGCCCACCTGCTTCAGGGCGAGCGTGTTGTCGATCGCCGACTGGAGCGCGACGATCGTCCACACGAGCAGGCCAAGGGCCCAGTAGAGCGGCGGCTGCCAGGGCAGCGGCATCTGCGCGCGGGCGAGTCTGCGCACGACGACGACCATGACGATTGCGAGCACGGCCAACTCCACCGTTTGCAGCGGGATGATCCCGGTCGGGACCTCGACGGCACCGATCGGGAAGGTCAAGAAGACCGCGATCGCGGCGAAGGTTGGTGCAACCAGGACGCCCAGCGCGACGAGGGGCACGAGCGGGATGGCGACGAGGACGGCGGGTGACGCGTCCCCGCCGACCTTCGACGCGACGGCGGCGAGGGCGGCGCCGAGCCCGAAGGCGAGCGCACCGGCCCCGAGCGCCACGGCGACGTTGAGGGCGCGTCGCGCCTGCGGGATCTCGAGCACCGCCTCGAGCGTGGTCATCTCGCCCCCTTCGCCACTTCGCAATAACGCTCCTGCATCCCCCGCTCGACATGATGGCGATTCCGTCGGCAGGCGGCCGTCATGAGGCGCACGACTGGCCGACCGGGTACAAAGAGTGGATGAGCAGCGGCCGCATCCGCCCCGGGCGGGTGGCGAGCGAGGGGATGATCGCAGCGCAACCGAGCCTCCGACGCTCGGCCGGCAACGCGCTGTGGATGCTGATCGCCGAAGTCGCGGGCAAGGGAGCCGGCCTCGTCTTCTTCGTGATCGTGGCGCGCGCGCTCGGCGCGGCGGAGTTCGGCCACTTCACGTTCGCCATCTCCTTCATCCCGCTGTTCCTGATCTTCGCCAACTGGGGCCTGGACAGCGCGTTCGTCCGAGAGGTGGCTCGGGACCGCGAACGTGTCTCGGAGCTGTTCGCAAGCGGCCTCGTCCTGCTCGCCGGGCTCGGCGTGGCCGGGCTCGCAGTGTCGTTCGCGTCCGCGCTCCTGTTCGTCGACCGCGGGGGCGCCTACGACGCCGTGGTCATCATCGGCATCGCGCTCTTTTGCGACGAGGTCTCGTCTTTCATCGGGACGATCTTCAAGGGGTTCGAGCGGATGGAGTTCTTCGCGCTCGCCGTCTTCACGAACCGGCTGCTCTCGACGGCCCTCTCGGCGGCGGCCCTGCTCGCGGGCGCGGGCCTGGTCCCGATCTGCTTCGCCTACCTCGCGGGCTCGGTCGGCGGTCTCCTCTTCGGGCTCGCCGCGCTCAAGCGCTACTTCCCGCCTGTCAGGCTGCGCTCGGCGAACCGCTCGACCGTCGCCGGGCTCTTTGGGATCGGCCTTCCGCTCGGGTTCGCCGGGTTCCTGAGCACAGCCGTCTACCGCGTCGACGCGGTAATGCTCGGCGTGATCAAGGGGCCGATCCCCCTCGCGATCTACGGCGTCGCGTACCGCTTCTTCGAGTCGCTGCTCTTCGTCTCGTGGGCGCTCGCCAACGTCGCGCTGCCTCGGATGGCGCTCGCGCGCGATCGCTCAGAGACGACCCGCATCGTCGAGCTCGCCTCCGTGGCGCTCCTCGCCTTCTATCTGCCGATCGCGTTCGGGGCACCGTTCGCCGCCGACTGGATCGTCGTCACGCTCTTCTCGTCGAAGTACGCCGCCGCCGCCTCGGTCGTGCCGGTGCTGACGGCCGCCGCGCTCTTCTACGCGATCGAGGTGTTGGGACGGATGACCGCGATCGCGCTCGGGCACCGCAAGGAGATCCTCTGGATCACGGGCGTGACGCTTGTCGTCAACGTCGCGGCGAACGCGGTCGCGATTCCTCTCTACGGGTTCCGCGGGGCGGCATGGACGACGCTCGCGACGGAGATTCTCGGTGCGATCCTGCTGCTGGGTCTCTTCGTCCGGATCCAGGAAGCGCCCCGCGCCGGGAAGATCGTCACCGTCCCGGCAACCGCGTCGCTCGCGATGGCGGGCATCTTGCTCGTTACCGGGGCGCGCGACGCGCAGGCGATCCTCCTGGCGCTCGTCACCTATCCGGCGCTGCTGGCGCTCACCGCGTACGTGCTCGCTGCCGATGACGTGCGCATGCTCAGGGAGCTCGTCCAGCGTGACGAGGGACGGCGGGCCCGGCGCTTTCCCAGCCGACGAAGACGTCCCGCGCGCGCGGGGACGATCATCGCCTACCACGCCGTCGGCTCCTGCGCCCCCGCCGAGGATCCAGGCAACCTCTTCATGCCGACGCGCGTGTTCGAGCAGCACATGGACTACCTCGCTCGCAATCGCACCGTCGTTCCGCTCGACGACGTCGTCCGAGAGACGCTTCCGCCGCTCGGCAAGCCCGCCGTAGCGATCACGTTTGACGACGGCTACCGGAGCGTTCTCACCGAGGCCGGTCCGTGCCTGGAGCGGTTCGGATTCCCGGCGACGGTCTTCGTTCCCACGAAGTGGATCGGACGGCGAAGCGACTGGTACCAGCCGAAGAGCTGCGACACGGTGATCATGACCGCGGATGAGCTCCGTCAGGCGGAACGGATTGGGATCAGCGTCGAGTCCCACGGGCACAGCCACATCGACCTCGGCACCGCCGGCCCGGCCGACGCGGACGCGGACCTCGGCGCGTCGTTCCAGGTGCTACAGGAAGTGCTCGGCCGGAAGCCACGCTACCTGGCCTACCCCTACGGACGGTATTCCGAGACCGCTGAGTGCACGGCCGAGCGGTACTTCGAGGCGTCGTTCTCGATCGACATGCCCCACGGGGGACGGCATGCGTTCGAGCGCGTGGGAATCACGAGGCTCGACGGGATGCTGCTCTTCGCCGTGAAGACTTCCGGCCGCTACCTCCGCTGGCGGCGGTCGCGCCTCGGCTCCGCCGGCTACGCGCTCGCGCGCCCCCTCGTCCCCCGGCGCGCGAAGAGCTGAGCTAGTGCCTGAGCCGGACGCGCCCGAGAGCAGCGGCCTCCGCCGCTACGCGGCCAACACGGCCTGGATGGTCGTCGCGGAAGTGGCGGGCAAGGTGGCGAGCTTCGTGTTCGTCATCGTCGTCGCCCGGAGCCTCGGCGCCCGTGACTTCGGCTACTTCACGTTCGCCCTCTCGTTCGTCCCGCTCTTCCTTGTCTTCGGCGGTTGGGGCCTGGCGAGCACGGTCATCCGGGAGATCGCGCGCGACCGGAACCGACTCTCCGAGGTCTTCGCAACGGGGATCGCGCTGCGGGCCTCGCTCGGGCTCGGCGGCCTCGGGCTCGCTCTTGTCTCAGGGCCGCTCTTCCTGCACGGAGGGCAGGCCTACGCAGCCCTCGCCGTCGTCGGGACTGCGCTGCTCCTCGACGAGCTCTCGGCGTTCCTCGGCACCGTCTTCCGTGCGTTCGAGCGGATGAAGTTCCACGCCCTGGTCGTGCTCACGAACCGGATCCTCTCCACCGCGCTCGCCGTCCTCGCCGTCTCGCTCGGCGCCGGCCTGGTCGTCGTCTGCACGACCTACCTGGTCGGCTCCGCGGGCGCCCTTCTCTTCGGCGCGATCGCACTGCGGCGCTACTTCCCGCCGATCCATTTCGGGCAGATCCGCCGCTCCGTGGCGCGCAGTCTCCTCCGCACCGGCATCCCCCTCGGCCTCGCCGGAGTCCTGAACACGGCCGTCTTCCGGATCGACACCGTGATGCTGCAGGCGATCCGCGGCCCCGTCGAGGTCGGGCTCTACGGCGCGGCCTACCGATTCTTCGAGTCGCTGCTCTTCGTCGCCTGGAGCCTTGGCAACGCCGCGCTGCCGCGGATGGCGCGCGAGCGGCGGGGCGCCGAGGTCGGGCGCACGTACGAGCTCACCGGAGTCCTTTCGCTCGCCTTCTACCTGCCGCTTGCGCTCACCGTGCCGTTCGCCTCGCACTGGCTCGTGACGACCCTCTTCTCGGAGCGCTACGCGGACGCGTCGTCGGTCGTCGGCGTTCTCACCGGGGCCGCCCTCCTCTACGCCCTCGCCTATGCGGGGCGCATGACCGGAATCGCCCTCGGCCAGACGAAGCAGATAGTCGCGATCGCCGCCGTCGCGCTGGCCGCCAACGTGGCGATGAACGCGTTCGCGATCCCACGCTACGGATTCGAGGGAGCCGCGTGGACGACGCTCGCGACCGAGGCGCTCGAGGCGGGGCTCCTGACCGCATTCTTCTTCCGCACGAACGGCGCCGTCGTCCGCCTGCGGCCGGTCCTCGTCCCGCTCGTCGCCACCGCCGGGCTGGGCGCGCTCCTGCTCGGGGCCGGCCTCGACGGGCCCCACGCGCTGCTCGCGGCCGCTCTGGCCTATCCACCGGCGCTCGTGCTCTCGGCCGCCCTGCTTGCGCCGGACGAGCTCCGGCGCCTGCCGGGGGCCCTGCGCGGCCCGCAAGGGGCGACCACGGGATGAGCCCGGCTGAGCTCCGGCTGGAGGAAGCCGAAGAGCTCGACGCGTTCCGCGACGAGTGGGACGCTCTCGCCGTCCGCAGCCGGAACATCTTCGCGACGTGGGAGTGGCTCTCTCTCTGGCGCCGCCAGTTCGCCGACGATCGCCGCCTCCGCATCGTCGGCTGCCGGGCACCAGGCGGGGAGCTAGTCGCGGTGCTCCCGCTCTACGTGGCGGGGACGCGGCCGGTGCGGGTCTTGGGGTTCCTCGGCCGCGGCCAGGGAGACGAGCTCGGGCCGGTCTGCGCGCCCGGCGACCGTCAGTCCGCCGCCGACGCGCTGCGGAGGACGATCGAGAGCGCCGGCTGCGACCTCTTCCTCGGCGACGACCTCGCGGGTGACTTCGGCTGGGCCGAGCAGCTCGGCGCCAGGGTGACCGACCGCATGGCGAGCCCTCTCGTGCGCTTCCAGGAGCAGGGCTGGGACGAGTTCATGGCCGTGCGCAGCGTGAGCAACCGGCGGCAGCTGGGCCGCCTCGAACGGCGCCTGAGCGAGCAAGGGCTCAGCTACCGCCTGGCGACCGACCCCGGGCGGCTCGACGAGGACCTCGACAACTTGTTCGCCCTGCACGAGGCTCGCTGGCGCGGCAGCCCGTGGTTCGTCTCGGCCAAGCCCTTCCATCGGGAATTCGCCGCGACGGCGTTGGGGCGGGGCTGGCTCCGCCTCTGGCTGATGGAGCTGGAGGGCAAGCCCGCAGCCGCGTGGCTCGGCTACCGGTTCGCCGGTGTCGAGTCCTACTACCAGGCCGGGCGCGACCCGGCCTGGGACAAGTTCTCGGTCGGCGGCGTGCTTCTCGCGCACACGATCCGGTCTGCGCTCGAGGACCACATGGACGAGTACCGATTCCTGCGCGGGGCCGAGGGCTACAAGTTCCGCTTCGCCACCGATGATCCCGGTGTCGTCAGCGTCGCGCGCGCGACGACCCCGCTCGGTCGGGCCGCCCTTGTCGCGCGCGGCGCCCGGCGTGCGTTGCGGAGAGCCGCGGGACGGCTATTTCCGGCGCAACTTGCGTAGCCCGCGGAGGGCGAGCCGCCCAACGTGCCGAACGGCCGGGACCGGATCTCGACGATCCCAGAGGCCGTGTGTCGAGCGCCGCGCGTACCGCAGGGAGCCGCCGATATCCCGAAGCAGCCCGCCGCGCCGCTGGGCGAGCGCGCGTCTGAGGTCAGCCTCCAGCCAGTGGTAGCGGGCTCCGGCCGAAGGCAGTTGGACGATCGGCGGCCCGTCCCCGATCGCGAGCGCGGCCCAGATCGCGGGCAGGTTCGGGCCGGCCGAGAGGGCGAGCGACATCGAGCCGTAGAAGCGGGCATTCAGGTCGATGAGCAGCGGCTCTCCCTTCTCGCCGGGCTGGAACTGGACCTGGGCGAGACCGAACCAGCGCAGCTCGGCGAGGAGCGCGCCGACCCGCTCCTCGAGACCCTCGTCGACGGGGACGGTTCGCGCCCGCACGCTGCCGCCGGCCTCGAGCGGCCAGATCACGTCCGCCGCTTGCTGTACTGAGACGACCAGCCTGCCCTCGCGGTCCGTGACGACGATGAGAGCCGTCAGCTCTCCGGGAACGTAACGCTGAAGCAGCGGCTCGGCGCCGACCGAGCGGAGGAAGTCGACTCGCTCCTGAGCCTCCTCCGCAGTCTGCGCCAGGACGGCCCGCAGGCGAAGCGCCCCGCCTTCCTCTCCGGCCGTCGTCGTCAGGCGGGGCTTCACGACGACCGGGCCATCGAGGGCCTCTGCAAGCGTTTCCGGAACCGCGAGGCCCACTCTCCGGGCCGCGTCGGCGAGCCGGAGCTTGTCCAGGGCCCGCACGAGGTCCTCGTGCGCCGGGTAGGGAACGATCGCGCCCAGCCGGTCACGCCCGGACGAGATCGCCAACACCTCGCCGTCGCCGGCCCCGAACACGAGGTCGTAGCCGCCGGCGTCGACCGTGGCTTGCGCCGCCTCGAGGAACGCCTCCCTCCCGGCCTCGGGCGACGGCACGTGGTGCCAACGATCGGCCCAGCGGGACGAAGCGGCGAAGCCGCCGGGCTCGGGGGAGGCGATGCCGACCTTCCAGCCCGCCCTGCCGAGTGCGCGACACGCGGCGAGCGCGCCTCGCTGGAACCCGTCCTCGACGATCAGTGCGCGCACGCGAACCCGGGCATCGTATCCTCGCGCCCCCGGTGCCCCCGCCAGCCAGCGAGCGTGACCTCGAGGCCCTAGCGCCCGACTGGGAGGCGCTGGCCGACCGCGTCGGCGCGACGCCCTTTCTCCGGCCGGGGTGGTTCGCCGCCTGGGCCGGCGCGTTCGCCGCCGGGGGGCTGGAAGTGCTCACGGTGCAGCGCGGGGATCGGCTCGCCGGCGTGCTCCCGTATCTCCCTGCAGGTCGAGCGCTCCGCTCCCCCACAAACGACCACACGCACCACTTCGGCCTGCTCGCGGAGGACGAGGACGCCGCGAGCGAAGTCGCCCGCGCGCTCTTCTCGGCCGGAGCGGCACGGGTGTCGCTCGACTACCTGGACGCGTCGGCGCCTGACTTTCCGATCTGCCGCGACGCAGCCGAGGCGGCCGGCTACCGAGTCGTCGCACGACCCCTCGCCTACAACCTCTTCATCCGGCTGCAGGGTGACCCGAACTTGCCGGGCCGCCTCGTGCGGGACGTGCAGCGCCGCCGGAGGCGGCTCGAGCAGCAAGGCGAGATCTCGCTCGAGATCGACGAAGGCACCGAGCGGCTCGAGGAAGGTCTCCGCCTCGAGGGCTCCGGCTGGAAGGACGCCGAGCGGACGGCGATCCTCTCCCGGCCGGAGACCGGCCGCTTCTACCGGGAGCTCGCGGCCTGGGCCGCCGTCCGCGGATGGCTGCGCCTCTGCTTCCTGCGCCTGGACGGCCGCGCCCTCGCCTTCCAGTTCGCGCTCGAGCACGGCGGAGCCCATTACTTCATCAAGGGCGGGTACGACCCCGACTACCACGCCTTCTCGCCGGGCAAGCTGCTGCTACACGAGACGCTGGGCCGCGCTCGCGAGCGGGGGCTGGACCGGTACGAGCTGCTCGGCGACCTCGAGCGCTGGAAGCTCGAGTGGGCCCGGACCGTGCGCGTTCGTCTCTCCTTCGCCGCCTTCAGCCGTTCGCCGCGCGGGCTCGCCGGCTACGCGGCGCGCGCCTACGTCCGGCCTCTGCTCCGCCCCGACCGCCGCCGACGGCTCCTCGCCGGGTGAGCGCCGGGCCTGCTCTAGTGGCAGGCCGTCGAGCCCGAGTCCGTGAAGGTGCCACCGGCGACGGGGACGAACTGCCAGTCGTAGCCCGTCGTGCGGAGCGTCAGCTTGATAACGCCGTACGTCGTGTCGTTGAACACCTCGAGGTTGGCCACCTGCCCGCCTGGGTGGTGGCTCGCCCCACCTGTGCCGACGACGAACTCGCGGATGCCGCGGCTTCTGTCGAGGATGCCCGCCGCCGTCATCGGCGCGAAGCGCTGGTAGTTGTGCGCGTGCGCCGTGAGGACGAGGTCGGCGTTGTTGGCATAGAGGGCCTGCCAGATCGGCGCCAACATCGCGTCGCCGCCGACGAAGCCGCCGCTGAAGCGCGGGTGGTGCCAGTACGCGAGCGTGCACCTGGCGGGGTGGGCGGTGAGGTCCGCCCGCAGCCACGTCTCCTGTGCCGAGCCGGCGCCGCACCCGCCGATGAAGCCGAGGTCGTAGCTGTAGTAGCCCTTCGCCGGGTCCCCTGCGATCGAGCCCCAGTAGCCGAAGTACCCGGCCGCGCCCGGCGTCTGGTACTCGTGGTTCCCGGGAGCGGGGCGCGTGCGGGCGTAGGCGCGCCCCCAGGCGCGCGCGTAGCAGTTCGCGAACTCGGCCGCTGTTCCGTCCTCGTACGCCAGATCGCCGAGCGCCGCCACCGTTCCCGGTAGCTGGTCGAGAAGGGCGGCGGTCTGCTGGTCACCGGTGCTGTCGTCGCAGTCGGCGATGTCGCCCGCCGCGAGGAGCGTCTCCGGCGGGGTCTCCTCGACGACGAGCTGGGGCCTCTTGGCACCGGACTCGCGGCTCGCGAGCAGTAGGCTCGAACGGCCGGTCGTGAGCGCGAACGAGGCGGTGGAGCCGACGTGAACGGCCCGGGTGACGTCGATCACCTGCCAACCTGGGCGCTGCACGGCACGCAAAGCCGCGACGGTGGCACCGGGACGCGGTGCGTTCGCGAAGGTGATCTTGCGCTCGCTCCAGCCGGAGCCCGTCGTCCGAACGTTGAATCCCGGCGCGGAGCGGCTGCGCGCGTAGATACGCAGTGTCGCGCGCGTGACGGTCCCGCTCACGCCGCGCAGGTCGAACCGGACGTACGCGCGGGCAGCGGGCCGCCCCCGCACGAGCAGCGTCCGCGCCCGGCCGAAGTTCCGCCTGCGCGCGGCTGCGTTGACATAGGCGTCAGCAGCGGAGGAAAGCGTCGTCGCCTTCTGCTCATGCGGCGCGGCGGGGGCAGGGGCGGCACTGCCGGCGACGGCAGCCAGCACGACGACGAAGACGGGAATGAGAACGCGAAAGCGCATCAATCGACCTGGTTCTGAGACTTCGTAGCTCTGACCCAGGTTAGTTGCCCGCGGCCTGCCGATAGCGATCCTTCATCGCCTCGACCATCGGCTCGAGCGAGAACTCTCGCGCCACGCGCTCGCGGCCGCAGGCGGCCAGATCGTCTCGAGCGCGATCGTCACCGAGCAGACGAGCGATCTCCGCGGCGAGCGCGGCGCGGTCGCCTACCGGGACGAGCCCGCCACACGAACCGAGCAGCTCGGGAACACCGCCGTGGGCGTAGCCGACCACCGGCGTGCCGACGGCCATCGCCTCCAGGCCGACGTACGGGAAGCCCTCGGCGACGACGGTCGGGATTGCGAGCAGATCGCAGCCGCTGATGAGCGCCTCGGCGTCGTCGACCTGGCCGAGAAAGGCGACGGCTTCCTCGAGGCCCTGCTCCTGCACCTCTTGCCGCAGCTCCGCCTCGTAGCCTTCGTGCGAAGCGTCGGGGCCGCCGATGAAGACGAGCCGCAGCTCCGGGCGGCGCTCTAGCAACCCGGGTGCGACCGCGAGCAGCTCTCGGTGACCCTTGACCGGATCGAGCCGCGAGACGAGCCCCACGGCATCACCCGGAGGAGCTCCCAGCACTTCCTCGAGCAGGAGCCGCCCTTGCCGGCGGTCTCGGCTGACCTCGGGCAGCCCGTTGTGAACGACGTCGACCTTGCGCCTGCGGGTCGCCGTCGGAAAGGTCCTCGTCACAGCCTCGCTGACCCCGACCACGCGGCGGCAGCGGGCGGCGACGAGCCTGGCGAGCGCTCCGTCGAAGCTGAAGTCGTGCTTCACCCAGACCACGGGCAGGCGGGTCGCCAGGACAGAGACGAGGGCGGCCTTGATCCCGTTCGCGTGGACGACTGCCGGGCGCTCACGGGCGAGGAGCCGCCGCAGCCGGAGCGCCGAGCCGGCGATGCCCAAGGCCCGTGGCGAGGTCGGCAACACCTCGGCCGGGACGCCGGCGGCGCGCAGCTGCTCGGCGAGCGGCCCCTCCTCGAGGCAGACGACGCGTTTCACCCACGAGGCGCCGAGGCTCTCGACGAGCGTCTCCAGGTACCGCTCCGCCCCACCCGCTTTCGCGTGCGAGGAGACGAAGACGACCGGGACGCTCAGCTCCGCCCGAACCATGCCTCGCGCGCGCCCTCGAGCAGCCCGAGTGCCCCCCTGAACTCGCGGTTCGCGAGCCGGTGCGCGACGAGCGCGAGCACGAGCAGCGCGAACTGCGCGCGGGCAAGCGGCGTCTGGCGGAAGTTCTTCCGGAAGAGGTACGAGCGGTTGACGACGACCAGCCGGCCGAACTCCCGCGTCTCCTTGGAATGGAAACCGAGCTTCTTGTGGCGGACGACGATGTCCGGCAGGTAGCGGATCCGGCCGACCCGGGACAGCCGGTACGAGAAGTCCTCGTCCTCAGCCAGGGCGTAGCCGCCCAGCTCCTCGTCGAAGCGGACCCGCTCGAGGGCCTCGCGCCGCGCGCTCATGAAGCACCCCTGCATGAACTCGACGTCGATCGGCCGATCGGTGCGGCGAAGGTAGCGCGGGTAGCCGAAGCGCGTAAACGTCCCCTCCTTGCCGCCGCCGGGCAGCAGCCTCCGCAGCCGCGAGCGCGGTCCGCCAAGGCGACGGGGCTCCGGCTCGACCACCCTCCCTGTCGCCCCGACGACGGCCGGATCGCCGTATCCCGGCTCGAGCCGGGCGAAGAAGTCCGGTGCGATCTCGACGTCGTCGTCGAGGAAGACGACGACGTCTCCCGTCGCCTCTTCGATCCCTCGGTTTCGCTGTTTGGTGAGGCCGGGCGCGCTGTGGACGTAGTGGAGTGCTGACGGAAAGGGCTCACGAAACTCGCTCACGAGCTCGCTCGCGCTGTGATCCGGGTCTGAGTCCACGACGATCACCTCAGCAGGCCCGGGGTCGGAGGCTCGGAGGCTCTCGAGCGTCGAGCGCAACTTGCCGACCCGGTCGATGGTCGGGATGACGACGGAGAACCGCACTTCCCTCTTACCGGCCGCCGGCGCGCCCTCGAAGGGCCGGGAAGAGGATCACGTCGCGGATGTTGTCCTTCCCGGCGAGCACCATCGCCAGCCGGTCGATGCCGAGCCCGAGCCCGCCGGTCGGCGGCATCCCGTAGGCAAGCGCCTCCACGTAGTCCGGGTCTCCTTGCTGGCCGCTCGCATCGGCCGCCTGCTGCGCGAAGCGCTCGGCCTGCTCGTCGGGGTCGTTGATCTCGGTGAAGGCGTTGCCGAGCTCCATCCCGCCGACGAAGTACTCGAAGCGCTCGACTATCGCCGGGTCGTCGTCGGTCGGCCGCGCGAAGGGCGAGAGCTCGACCGGGTAGTCGTGGAGGATCGTTGGCTCGATCAGGTCAGGCTCGAGGACGTGGCTGAGCGCGTGGTCGACGAGCTTGCTCCAGCTGTCGTTCGCGCTCGTGTCGATGCCGCGCTCCTCGAGTCGCTTGCGCAGATCGTCGGCGTCGCGTGTCCAGAGCCCGCGCTCATCGAGCGCGTCGACCAGCTTGACGCGCTTCCACGGAGCGGCGAGGTCGACCCCATGCCCGCGGAAGGCGACCTTCGTCGTCCCGATAGTCTCGCGCGTCACGGTCTCGACGAGCTCCTCGATGCGGGCCATGGTGTCGTTGTAGTCGGCGTAGGCCTCGTACCACTCGACCATCGTGAACTCGGGGGCGTGCTTGTACGAGACGCTCTCGTTGCGGAAGTCCCGGCCGAGCTCGTAGACGCGCTCGAGCCCGCCGACGATCAGGCGCTTGAGGTACAGCTCGGTGGCGATCCGAAGGTAGAGGTCGGCGTCGAGCTCGTTCGAGTGGGTCACGAAGGGCTCGGCGAGCGCGCCGCCGTAGCGGGGCTGAAGGACGGGCGTCTCGACCTCGAGGAAGCCGTGCTCGTCGAGGTAGCGGCGGATCGTCGTCGTTGACGAGCAGGTCGAGGTAGCGCTGCCGGTAGCGCGTCTCCGTCTCGGTCAGGCCGTGGAAGGTGTCGGGGAGGGGCCGCCGGATCTTGGCGAGGAGCTCGAGCTCGTCGACCGCGAGCGAGGGCTCGCCGCGCTTCGTCCTGGCGGGGACGCCGGTGGCGCCGACGATGTCGCCGAGGTCGAGGTCGACCGGGCCCGCCCGATCCTCCGCGCAGAGCAGCTGGATCTTGCCGGAGCGGTCGACGAGGTCGAGGAAGACGAGCTTCCCCATGTCCCGGCGTGCCATTACCCGCCCGGCGACGCGCTGCCGCCCACCTTCCTCCGAGCCCGGCTCGAGTCGCTCCGCCTCCGCCCGAACCACAGCAATCTCATCCCGGTCGGGAAAGCGCTTCGGCAAGGCCATGGGGCGCGAGTCTATTGGGGAGACGCGGCGAGCTGGCTTAACCTCACCGTATGCATCCCAATGATGTTCAGTCCCGAACCGATTTCATCGGGTTCGTCCGAAGACCTCAGGCGCGATCTCCAAGACAATCGGGCGCAATGGGAGAACCTGGATCTCGACTCGTTTCTCGAAGCGATGGCCGCGTACATCGAAGGCGCGGCGATGAGCAGCGAAGAACCAACATGGGATCTTCTCGCCACATTGCTCTGGGCTGGCAGCAGATACGAGTAGTGGCCGCGGAGGCGGGCTTTGCTCGCCTCCGCTCACAGACGCTGGGATTGGATCCAGTCGAAGAAAGTCGAAAGACTTTCTTCGAATCAAGGCACGCCGTCAGGCAGCCTTGATATCCAGGATCTTGTACTTCAGCGCCTTGCCGCGGGGCGTCGTCACCTCGACCGTCTCGCCCTTCTTCTTGCCGATGATCGCCTTGCCGACCGGCGACTCGTTCGAGAGCTTGTGCTCGGCAGGGTT
>WNFV01004054.1_pt1 | contig 26442 bp, 23 predicted proteins | sample 5400101 | NCBI WGS metagenome assembly WNFV01 (sample SAMN13153361, study PRJNA577476) | soil metagenome | isolation source: 115 cm soil or saprolite under grassland replicate 1 | place: USA:California | collected 2016-06-15
GCGTCCCTGGCCTGGGGGTCGTCCCAGTCGATCTGCGGCTTGCCCGGCGTGGCGTAGTCGTGCCCGGTGCACACCGCGGCGGCCTTGGCGGCCGCGCCGGGCACCTCGCGGGCCACCCGACGGACCGCCGAGACCAACTGGGTGACGGTGTCCTGGGTGGCGACCGCATCGGCCAGGATCGTGGAGTCCACCGCCCGCCGCCGCCGGCCCGCAAGGACCCCGGTCTGCTCCACCACCCGCTTGACCGCCTGGTTGATCCGATGCGGCCGCGCCGAGCTGGCCAGCCGCTGCCGCCAGTAGGTCAGCGTCGAGGGATGAAATCCCTTGTCGTCCAGGGCCATCCCGACCGCGACCTTCCAGCGCAGATCACAGCGGGCCGCCTCGGCGGTCTCGGCATCCGACAGGTCATACACGCTCTGCAAGACAAGGATCGAGGCCGCCACCGGCGCGGGCAGCGACGGGCGGCCACGCCCCGAGGGGAACAGATCGGCGAACTCCTGGTCAGCAAACAGCTCCCCGCGATGCGTGGCCAGGAACCAGAACATGCTGCCCTCCGGCACCAGATGCCCCACCAGCGCCGCCGCGTCCAACAGCTTGCGGTCTGCCCGCTCAACACCCTGCACGCCCAGCCTCCCAACCCAGCCAGCACCATTGGGCGGGAGCCTACCGCGGGTTATTCAGGGGCCTCCTAGGCGGCGTAGCTCCTCCATGATCCTGACGTCACCGGATGAGGCGCGCAGAATGGTCCGGCTTGCACCGCATGAAACCAGGTCGCCAAGAGCGCATTACCTCGCCCCTGACGGTCGGCGGCGACCTGCGAAGGTGTCTGTCCGCACGGCGCTCAGCCCGTGATTGCTGATAGGACGAGGTCCCAGGTTCAAGTCCTGGCAGGCCCACCACACCAACGATGACCAGCGTTGCCGCTGGTCATCGCCATTCTCGGAACTGGTCTTGCGGCCGCCGTGGTCGTCTCCACCACCATGGGGCCCGGAGCACGAGGGCAGGTTGTCGGGCGCGAGCCCAGAGCCAGGCGAATCCGGTCCATCCGATCGTGGCGATGGCCGTTGCGCCCAGGTCCGACGTCATCGCCCACACTAGTTCGGCGACGGTCACCGCGCACGCCGCAACGAACAGCAGCAGAAGAAGCAACCAGAGCACGGCGGCCAGGCTCCGCACGGAGCCCAGCCGGTAGCCGCCGAGGGGCGAGGTGCGATGCCGTGCCGGCAAGGGTCTTGTGATCGCCTCTTGCGCCGCTCCTGGGACAGCCGCCTGCTCCTCGGGCGGCTCGACCTGGCGCGGCCGGCGTCCCGGCGCGATGACCCGCATACCCGTCGGAACGACGTCGGCCACCACCGCGGTCACGTTGTCCCTGCTGTGGTCTCGCAGGGCCGCGCGGACAAGGCGTCTGGCACTCACCGTTGGGGAGCCGGCCGCAGTGAGCCGCGCGATGGCGTCGTCGTTGAGGACGTCGCTCACGCCGTCGGTCACCAGGACGATCCGGTCGCCTGGGACGGCGGAGATCTCGTGCCAGTCGAAGTCAACCTCCGGGTCGAGGCCGAGCGCCCGGCTCAGCGCCCTGCCGTCGCTCCTTGAGCGATGGTCGGAGGTGACGCGGCGCAATCCGTCGCTGCGCATCACGTAGGCTCTCGAGTCCCGGCGTGGACGATGTGGAGCACGGTCGCGCTGTTGGCGACCTCGAGCGCCGCGGCGGTCAGCGTGGTGCCCATGCCGTGGCTCGCCGCCGCCCGTCTGGCCATCTCCCAGATTGTCTGGCTTGCGGCTCTGGCGGCCGAGAGAGCGTCCCGGTTCGGCGAGGCGAACCGGTCCTTGAGCACCTGAAGGGCGAGCGTGGAGGCCAGCTCTCCCTGCGAGCCGCCGCCGATGCCGTCGGCTACGGCACAGAGCGCCCGGTCCACGACATGCGCATCCTCGTTGGTCGGCTGAAGGCCGGCGTCGGTGGCCGCGGCACCGTCGAACCGAGCGTTGAGAAGTGTCTCAGGATTGGGACCGTCGAACTCGAACCGCAGCTCGACGGTCGAGCCAACCTGGATGCGGTCGCCGGCGAGGACGGTCGTCTCCCGATCGACTCCGAGACCGTTCAGCCTTGTCACGCCGCCTCTGGGCAGGAGCCGCCAGCGGCCCTCCCGGAGCTGGAGCTTGCAGTGGTAGGGCGCAACCCCGGGGCTGCGGATCACGAAAAAGTCCGCATCGTCGGCGTTGGGGTCTCCGCCGACGCCGGCACCGCGGACCGGGTCGATGGGGAACGACCGCGTCGTGCCGCGGACGCCGACCAGTTGCGCGTGCCGGCTGATCGCGTCGGCCGTCCGTGATCCAACGTCGACGTCGCGTGAACCATGGGTTTCGCGGTCGTAGCCTGACATGGCGCTATACCTCCCGCGGCGCCGAAGGGATCTGCTGCCGAGCGAGCCTGAAGTTGTCGAGGGCGTTGCGGACGACAGCCTCCGCGCTATCGACGTTCGGTTGGCGCGCGTCGGGGTCGAGCGACAGCCAGCGCTGGACAAGATCCGCGACCGGCGCGGCTACGTTCTCGTTTCGGTTGTCCAGCCGCGCCGGGAGGACCTCGGGGTCCCGGATGAGCTGACTGAGGGCTCGCGGGTAGTCGTTCTGGATCCCAAGGCGCCCCGCTTCGAGCTGATATGGAGCCTGGCGTGGCTCGGTCGCCATCCAGTAGAGGATCGCGGCGACGGCGTAGAGGTCACAGCGCGTGTCCAGCCCGTCGTGCGTCGGACCGTTCTGCTCGGGAGCGCAGAACCATGGCGTGCCCAGGTGGAAGCGCCGGCTCTCCCCTTCCGTCTGCGTCCGCACCCGGGAGATCCCGAAGTCGATGATCCGGGCACGACCCTCTTGGACGACGACGTTGCTGGGCTTCAGGTCGAGGTGGCCCTCGACGTCCGCGTACATGACGGCGTCGAGGAGCCCCTTGAGGATGCCCTCGGTCAGGTCGAAGAACGTCTCCACGTCGTTGACGTCATTCCGCAGCAGGTAGTCCTGCAGGTCACCCTCGTCGTAGTAGGGCGTCACCAGGTAGAAGATCCGGTTCTGTTCGTCATATCCGGAGTCGAGCAGCGTGGCGACGTGGTCGCTGCTGATTCGCTGGTAGACGCCGAGCTCGACCTGGTGCGTCCGCTCGCTGGTCGGGGTCGGATCCCGCACCAGCTTCGCCACGGCCAGCCGCGTGTAGCGCCTGCTCCGGTCCTGGGCGAAGCGGACCTCTCCGAGCCCGCTCGAGCCGGGCAACCGGTCCCGGCATTCCCAGCGGTCGTTCAGCACCAGTCTCCCCGGGTCGGACGGGCTCGGAGGACTGCCGTTCGGTGTCTGGCCACTTGGGGGAGCGGGCTCGCTCAGGTCGAGTTTCCGCCGCATCTCCGTGTCCCTGAACAACAGGAAATCCCTGCAGGTATGGATCAATGCGATCCGGACCTTGTCGATCGCTTCCCGGGCTATCTTCTCGAGTCGCTCGTCACGGTCGGCCTGATCCTCGATCAGGTTCGCGCGACGCTGGTCCGCTGCCTGGTACGCCGTGATGAGCCGCTCGTAGCCGCTGCCCCCGCTCAGCGAGTGCAGCAGCTTCAGGAAGACCGGCAAGGAATCGATGACGATGACGATGAGCCGGAGCAACCAGGCCGCGGCCCTCACCGCGATGTTGTCGGCGGTGACGTTGCTCAGCGCCTTGATCCGCCGTAGCAGTCCGGCATCGGTGACGATCCTTGCCTTGGCGTCCTGCTTCTCCTGCTCCTTGCTGCCTTCGAGCGCTGCTTTGTCGCCGGCGAGCCGCGTCAGTTGTGGCTGGAGCTGACCGCGCAGCGCCTCGAGGTGTTGCTTGGCCGCCAAGTAGACGGCCTGCTTCCGCTCGAAGAACGGGCCGAAGCCAAATTACCTTGTCCCGCTGACTCCTTCCGCCTCTTCAGTCGCCTGGCGCCACAAATCGTCGACGACCTTCTGCTGCCGGTCGAGTTGGCCCTGCAGGGTCTTACGCTGACTCTCGATCGCTGCCAGCTCAGGAGCGAACTTGGCGTCGATCGATCTGTTCTGCTGCGCGGTGGTGGCGGTCTTGATGCGGACGATCTCTTGCTGGATCTCTGGGTCGAAGATCGTCAGCAACAGCGGTTCCGCGATGACGAACGACACGACCACGGCCAAGAGCAGGCGGAGCGCGAAGTTGGCGAGCCGCTCCCGCAGCCGCAGACCAATTGCCGTGGAGACGATCCAGCGGTCCAGGTTGAAGATGGCCAGGCCCCACAGGACACCGAATGGCAGCATGCTGAGCACGGACCGGTCCAGGGCCATCGCGAGCCCCGCGCTGCTGGAGACCGTGGCGAACGTCGCCGCGCTGAGGACCGCCCCACCGAGGCCGACATAGTTCGCGTCCTCGGTGGAGCACCGCCGCAATGCGTCGAGCTTCACGCCGGAGCAGAACAACAGGAACAGCTTCAGCGGCCCGAACTTCCGTGATGCCTGCAGCTCGGTCGAGCCGGCAACCCGGGACGTGGCGGAGCTCTGCTCGTCACCGGCGGCGGTCCAGTCAGGGTCGAGCGTTCCGTCCCTGCTGTCAGGTGCGGCGAATGGATCGCTGTCGCGACCGAAGCCGAACTGATCTCGGTAGTCCTGGTTCCCGAAGGCCCACGACGGGCGGTTGAACGGCATCACGGCACCGGTCGGCTGAGGCGGGTCAGGTCGTCCGCGGTAACGATGCGCTTGTTCACGACGAGCTGTGCGAGCGTGGTGAGCCGGGCGGGACCTGTCAGGTCGGGCCAGCCGAGTTGCGCGAGCTTTTCGCACGCCGCATCGATGGCATGGTCGAAGTTCTTGAGGCTGATCCCCGCCCGATCGGCCGCTTTCGGGCGAGGCGGGACGACCACAGGGGCGCCCGGGTTGCGCAGCATTAGCTCGCAGAGAGCGGTAAGAGCGATCCGCTCCCCGTGGAGTCGGCTTGTAATACCGGGTGGATCCTTCAACGGGGGGACTGGAGGCTGGTGGAAGCGGCGTGTCCGACACTCGTGCCTCGATGTCGATGCGCTCCCCGGCGACCCAGGAGGTGATCATGGTGCGCGGCCATATGAGCGGGTGGCGGGTCCTGGTGGGGAGGTGCACCTGCCCGGCGCCGTCGGGGTAGAGGTAGCAGTCGAGTTGCCGCCCGATGTTCGCGATCCACCAGTTGAGGTCCGCGTAGGAGAGTTCGAGCATGCGGCCGTGCAGCTCCGGGCTGGCGAGGACGCGAAGATCGCCTTCGCGACCGATGGTGAAGGGCGTGGCTTGATCAGGCCGGTAAGTCCGGTTGCGCCACGACAGCTCGAGCCATCCCATTCGGGCCACCCCGCTACTTTTGGTGGGTCTACTACGAATGCGCGAATATCGCTTAAGACTCTAACAGTAAATACGTATCTTATAGATCAAGAGTAGCAATCGGTGCGGCAACTCTAGCGGCTGTGACTGCGCCCCACCAGGGGACAGGTCCCATGGACTGAAGGGAAGCCCTGGTCCAAGCTCGGTTCTCCGAAGCTACCGTGGGCCAGCCACGGCGCTCGAAGAGCCGGTCCGGCCTCGTCGAGGTGACACCTGTGAAGCTTCCCGCCGTGCTCACGGGGGGATCGATCGCGACCTCCGCGAGCCTTCAACTGGTGGATGTCCGCGCTAGCGTCGCCGTGGGCTTCTTCTTGACACAGCTGGCGACCTTTGCGATCTATGCCTGGTCACTGGCCCGGCGGCAGCGACAGAGTCAGGAGGCTGCGATCCGGCTCATCAGTGAGCTCGCTGACCACCGGATCTCGATCGTGGTCCGCACCGACGGCCAGCTCGAGATCACCCCAGCCGTTGACGGCGGGTCCAGCAAGTCAGCCGGCAAGTCGGATGGCCAGGTGGCCTGCCGGCCTCCACGAGCTGGGATTCCACGCCGCTGAGGGTCGCCCGCCAGGAGGATGATGGACGCGGAGGGTGGGCAGCCGAGCATGACGACCCAGCGGCCAGGATTGCCTCGCCGGGCAGGCTGAGAGGACGAACGGCGGACACTGAGCGATGGCGGTGGCTGATCAAGAGGTCGCGGACGCCTTGCGGCGCAGCTTCCTTGGCAGGCTGCCCCGAGACGTCGTCGCGGAGCTGGTGGCGGGCGGGCAGCGCACCGACTATCCGGCGGGGAGCACGGTCTATCGAGAGGGGGCGGCTCCCAGGGAGGTGCTTGTCGTCCAAGGTCTGCTCCGCGTGTTCATGACCTCCCCGGATGGGCGGCAGGTGACCGTGCGGTACGCGCGGGAGGCTGACGTCCTGGGGATCGCCGTCATGGTTGGTGGACCGGTCAACGTGAGCGTGCAAACCATCACCGATTCGAGTCTGTTCAGCATCGACGGCCGACGGCTCACCGAAGTGGCACGACGCGACGCTCGGGTTGCGTGGGCACTGGCCGAGGAGCTCAACCGACGGCTGTTCGACACCCTGCAGCAGACGGCGATCAACACCTTCGGGTCGGTGAAGCAGCGGGTGGCCGCTCACCTGCTGGATCTCGCCTCAGCCCAGCAGCGGCCGCAAGACCGTCTGGTGGCGCGGGTGTCCCAGCAGGAGCTGGCGGACGCGGTCGGGTCGGTCCGGGAGGTCGTGGCCCGCGCGCTCCGCGACTTCCGTCTCGCGGGCCTGGTGGCCACCGGTCCCGACAGCGTGTTGATCGTCGACCCGACCCGGCTGCACGACCAGTCCTGGTCCGCGGCCGCCGAGTGACTTTGGTCACCCAGGCTCGCTACTGAAGTCACTGACAGGCGCAGGTCCGCGGTCGCAAGCTGAATGTGCCAGGCCCGATCGTTCGGGCCGAACCTGGAGGCAACCATGGCATCGTTCGAGAACACCGTGATCATCCAAAGACCCGTCGAGGAGGTCTTCAGCTTCCTCGCCGACTTCGAGAACGTCCCCAAGTGGAACTACGCGATTGTGGAGACCAAGAAGGTCTCTCCTGGTCCGGTGGGGGTCGGTACCACCTACCACCAGACCCGTTCGATACCAAGGAGGAGCGAGGAGGGCTTCGAGGTGACCGCCTTCGAGCCGCCTCGCCGGCTGGAGGTGCAGGGCCAGATCGGGCCCTTCCAGGCGAGGCTCAGCTATCTGCTCGAGCCGACGGGCGGCGGGACAAGGCTTCGCAACGCCGTGGACCTTGGGTCCTCGGGTCTGTCCAGCATCGTGGCGCCGCTGGCGACCTCCCGCGTCAAGCATGCCGTTGCGGCCAACCTCGACACACTCAAGCAACTCCTATCGTAAGGGCACGAAAATGGACCCTCTGCCCAGCTGACAAGCCGGGCCGTACGGTCTTGACGCGGCCGGGGGTTCCGCTCTGCCCTCGCGCCGGTCGCTGGGCGATTCCGGTCTGCGCAGGATCGGGCTCTCAGGCCGTCATGATCCGGCATGCGTCTGCGCCGCGGGCCGGCCGGTGGGTTCGCGCGAAGTGAGGTGCTCGGCGATGTGCTCGGCGTCCCTCCCGACGCCGGGGAGGAACCCCGACGACATGGCGTAGAGGAAGAACAAGCCGACGAAGTACAGCCCAGGCTCGTTGGCGACGATCCCGAGAAGTCGGGACGGGATCCCGTACACCAGATGACGTTGGCGACCTTCAGGACCCGTTGGTCCTCCAACAGGGGGTGGCCGTCGCGCACCCCGACGACCCTGGGGACACGTTCGATTCCCGCCGCGGCGAGGTCCTTGGGCTTGACCCGGACGAGCGGCGCGGCGTGGGACAGGAGCCTTGGGCGCATCCTGCGGCCAATCGGGGTGTCCACCGTCAGCACGCGATGGCCGACGACCCGGAACAACAGGGGCTGGAAGATGAACCGGGCCGCCGCGCCCTCGATGCGGAACGGGACATGGCCGGACTCCTTCCCCGCCAGCCAGGTCGGGTGTCCGCCTGCAACCTCGAGGGCGATCTCGGCCCCCGAGTTGCCCACCCCGACCACCAGTACACCGCCCTCCCGGAGCTGCGAGGGGTTCCGGTACTGGCCGGCGTGCAACTGGACGACGCCGGGATCGAGTCCGGGAGCGAACGCAGGCACGCGGGGGACCTGGTAGGTCGCCATCGCGACCACCACGTTGTCGGCTTCGAATCGCCGATCGCCGGCCGCCACCACGAACCGGTCCCCGTTCCTGGACAGCCGGTCCACCCTGACGCCGGTTCGAACCGGCAGCTCGAAGCGTGCCGCGTAGGCCTCGAGGTAGTCGGCCACCTGGTCCTTGGTGGGAAACGAATGGGCCGGGGCCGGGAAGGGGATGCCCGCCAGCCCGTCATAGCGCGCGGGAGTGAACAGGCGAAGCGAGTCCCAGCGGTTGCGCCAGGCGTCGCCGACCCGCTGGTTGGCGTCCAGGATCACGAACTGCCGATCTCGGCGCATCAGGTGGTAGCCGACCGAAAGACCTGCCTGGCCGCCACCGATGACCACGGTCTCGATGTGCTCCGGCTCACGCTCGGGCATGCCCGCCTCCCGCTGATCACGCGCTCTTGCTGTCAGCAACGCTACGAGCGGTCGCCAGCGCGTCCGATCGGGAGTTCTCCCCACGCCACGAGGCCATGCTGCATCGCGAACAGCGCGGCCGCCGCGCGCGTCGACACGCCGATCTTCCCGTAGGCGTTCTGGACGTGGCGGTCAGCGGTCTTGATCGAGATCCCGAGAGCTCGGGCGACCTGCTTGGTCTGCAAGCCGCGTGCGAGCAGGCCGATCACCTCGGCCTCACGCTCGGTGAGCCCCGCCGGCCGGTCGATTCGCGGCGCCCGTTGCCCGGCGGCCTCCAGTACCGCGGTGACGGCGTCCGGGTCGAGCCGTCCGGCGCGGGCCTCTCGAGCGAGGGTCTCCGCGGCCTGTCCCGGCGAGAGCGCCTCGCGGTGTGGTCGCGGCTCCGTCATGGCGTGATAGGCGTCGGCGGCGGCGAGCAGGCGAGCGGGCGGCGTGAGCGCCGCGGCGGCGGTTCCGCGGTGGTAGCCCGAGCCGTCGAGGCGCTCATGGTGGAAGCTGGCGACGGGTGCGAGCGCGGCAAGAAACGGGGAGCGGGCGAGAACCCGCTCGGAGTGATAGGCATGGAGCCTGACCCGCTCCCAGTCGTCCGGCGTCAGCGGCGCGGCCTTCTGCCAGATGCGGGCCGGTACCGCGACACGCCCCACGTCGTGAACGAGCGCTCCGCGCCGAATCCTCACGAGATCCGCGGCGTCAAGACGACATTGCTGCGCCGCCGCCCCTGCCAGCTCCGCAACGCCGGCCGAGTGACCGACCAGGTACGGCGAGGCAAGGTCGGCAAAGTCCCCCATCGCCCCCAGAGCACGGTCGATCGCCTCGCCCTCGAGGTGCAGCCGTGGGCCAGGCTCGCAGGCGAGCGTCTCCTCCCAGGCGGACACCTCGGCATCCAGCGCCAGGAGTTCGGCGGCCTCGTCGGCAAGCCGGGTGGCCACGGTCGGGTCGAACGCGCCTCCCGCCCGCCGGCGAACCACCTGGGCGGCGAACTCCGCGCCACCCACCATGCGCTGGAAAGCGGCGTCGCGGGCCACGGAGGCGATCCGCACCGGCAGCGGGATCTCCTCGCGCTTGGCACGACCAGGCAGGCCCTTGCCGTCCCAGCGCTCGACCAGGTACCCGAACAGCCCCTGCATGGACGCGGGCAGGCCGAGCCGGTCGGTCAGCATCTGCGCCACCTCGCAGAACGCGATGATGTGGCCCTTGAACTCCTTGGCCGCCTTCGGCATGCCACGCGCGATCTGCATGGCCCGCACCGGCGCCGGGCTTCCCGAGGTGGCAAGCGCCCGCATCATCCCGGTCATCATCTCGGGCTTCGACCCGAACCTGGCCGGCATCGCGTAGGTCGCCAGCGCATCATCATCGCCGAAGGTCTCGGCGGCGACCTCAGCGTCGGCGGTGCAGCCGACGTAGAACAGCAGGCACGCGTAATAGGTCTGCGAGGCTGTCTCCGAGTCGACACCCAACTGCTCGGCGAGCCGCATCGCGTACAGCGTGCTCTGCAATCCATGCTCGAGGGGCACGCCGATCCCGAGGTCCGTCGCCAGAGAGAGCGCCGCGATCACTTCCGCGGCACGGATCTGTTCCCCGCCCGGGGATGCTAGGTCTGGCACGCCTCGACAGTACGCGGCTCCTCGGTTGCCAGCGAGCCTGCCCACGGACCAGCTCGTGGTGGTGCTGGTAGCGGTGGTACTGCTCGCGCTGCCGATCGGGGGCGTCCTCCGGCGCCGAGCCGCTGGCGGGGAGGATGATGGGGTGGGCACCGAACATGACCATCCAGCGGCCAGGATTGCTTCGCCGGGCGACCGACCCGGCAGCGGTGGGCTGGGCGGTGCGGGGGCTCGGCGTCGCCGCGCTGGTGTTCATCGTGGTCTGGGTGGCGCGCAGCGAGTCGGCCGCCGGTCGCGACGCGGACGACGCTGCGCTGGTGCTCGCCATTGCCGTGCTGAGCGTGGCCTGGCTGGTGTTCCTGCTCCCGTCCCGGCTGGACCAGCGCCTGCAGCTCGCGGCGCTGGTGGTGGTCGGGCTCTGCGCGGCCACCCTCAACCACCTGCGACCGGTGAGTCCCGCCTTCCTCGCGGCGCTGCTGGCCATGGCCGGGGCAGCCGGGCGGCTGCCGCTCGGCTCGGCGGTCGGCGTGATGGCGGTGATCGCGGCCGCGATCACCGTCTCCGAGGGCGCCGGGGCGACCCACACGATCCCGGCCGGGGTCAGCTACACGGTGGCGGCGGCCGCCCTGTTCGGCGTGGCCGCCTACGTGCGTGCCCTGCGGGAGGCGCACCGCCGGGCGGAGCGGATCGTGGTCGAGCTGCGCGCGACCCGGCGGGCCGAGGCGAAGGCCGCCGCCCTGGCCGAGCGGGCGCGGCTGGCCAGGGAGATGCACGACATCCTCGCCCACGTGCTGTCCGCGCTCAGCCTGCAGCTCGAGGCGACCGGTCTGCTGCTCGAGGAGGAGGGCGCGTCCCAGCGGGCGTTGCAGCAGGTCCATCGCGCCCAGCGGCTCGCCCACGACGGGCTCGACGAGGCGCAGCAGGCGATCGGCGCCCTCCGGGGCGACCGCCTGCCCGGCCCGGAGCTGCTCGCCGACCTGGTGGAGGGATTCACCCAGGCCACCGGCATGACGGCGCGGCTCGCCGTCGACGGTGAGCCGCGGCCGCTCGCCCGCGAGGCCGGCCTGGCCGTCTACCGCACCACCCAGGAGGCGCTGACCAACATCCGCAAGCACGCCAAGGCGCCCGGAGACGTGACGGTGGCGCTGCGCTGGCGGCCGGACGGCCTCAGCCTCACCGTGGAGGACCGGCCCGCCGGCGGGCCGGACGGCGCCATGGTTGCCGCCCTCCGCACGGACGGCTCGAGTGTGGACGAGCCCGAGGTCCGTGGTTCGGGCGCGGTCGGCGCTGCCCTGACCGGTTCCGGCGCGGACGGCGCCGGTACCGGTGGCTACGGGCTCGCGGGCATGCGGGAGCGGGCCGAGCTGCTCGGCGGCGAGCTGGAGGCGGAGGGGACGGCGGACGGGTTCGAGGTGCGGCTATGGTTGCCGGCATGAGCGAGCGGGCCACGCGGGTGCTGATCGCCGACGACCAGACGATCGTCCGCGAGGGCCTGTCGACCCTGCTCGGCCTGCTGCCGGACATCGAGGTCGTCGGCGCGGCGACCGACGGCGAGGAGGCGGTGCGGCTGGTCGTCGAGCGGCGGCCCGACGTGGCCCTGGTCGACCTGCGCATGCCGCGCTGCGACGGCGCCGAGGCGACCAGGCGGATCCGCGAGCTGGCGCCCGACACCCAGGTGATCGTGCTGACGACCTACGCTGATGACGCCTCGGTGTTCACCGCGCTGCAGGCGGGGGCGCGCGGCTACCTGACCAAGAACGCCAGCGCCGCCGAGATCCGGCAGGCGATCGCCGCGGTGCGGCGCGGCGAGGCGCTGCTCGACCCGTCGGTCCAGCGGCGCCTGCTCGACGCGCTCGCCGGCAACCCCGGCGGCATCCCGGCGGCGGAGGAGGAGCTCCCCGACGGGCTCACCCCGAGGGAGGCCGAGGTGCTGCGGCTGATCGCGGCCGGCCGCACCAACCGGGAGATCGCGGCCGACCTGGTGGTCAGCGAAGGCACGGTCAAGACCCACGTCAACCGGATCTTCGCCAAGGCGGGCGTGCGCGACCGCGGCCAGGCGGTCGCCTACGCCTACCGGCACGGGCTGGCCCCGTCCGAGTGAGCGTCTCCACCCACGGGTAGAGGCGGCGGCCTCTCGTCCCCACCCTGGCTCCTACCCGCAAGATCCGGGCACGGGTGGACGACGCGCGGTTCCAGGCCGGCTAGGTTCCTGGAGCCGACCCCGAGAAGGCCCGCCCGGTCGGCCCAAGCCGGCTCGGGAACGGGAGGCGCCGATCGGGCGGGCCCACCTGGGGGGTCGATGGGGAGCAGCCGCCGGACGGAGCGATGACGACCACCACGACCACCTTCCCGACGATCATCCCGGAGGGGGACGGGCCCGCGGCCGTTGGCGGGTCCGTCCCCCGGCACCGCCACCGCGCGCCGCGGTGGGCGGCCGCGGTGGCGGTGCTCGCCGGCGTCCTCAACCTCGTCTCGGCCCTGCTGCCGGCGGAGCGAGACCGCCTGCGGCTGCTCGACAATCTCGTCCCGATGGCCGTGTCGCGCGGCGCCACCGTCGCGGTCGCCGCAGCCGGCATCGGCCTGCTGCTGCTCGCCGGGGGGCTCCGCAGGCGTCACCGCGCCGCCTGGCTGGCGGCGGTCGTGCTGCTCGGCGGCAGCGCGGTCCTGCACGTCGTCAAGGGGCTCGACGTCGAGGAGGCGCTGGCAGAGGCATTCCTGGCCGGACTGCTGAGCGCCCAGGCCGGCTCCTTCCCAGCCCGCGCCGGCCGCGGCGAGCGCCAAGCCGTCCTCGGGCCGGCGCTGACCGTCACCGCGGCGACCCTGGCGTTCGGCATGCTCGGCCTGGTCGCCAACGACCACGACGTCCGCGCCGACCTCGGCATCACCGGGATGGTGGCCGAGGTCGGCCGGATGGCGCTCGGGCTGGGAGCCGGGGTGCCGCTTGCAGGCCGCTTCGGCCGCCTGTTCCCCGGCTCCCTCGCCGCCGTCTTCTGGCTCGGCGCGCTGGTCGTCGCCGCCCGCGCGCTCACCCCGGTCCTCGCCGGCAAGCGCCGCGACCCCGGCCTGGCCGCGGCCGTGGCCGGCTCGGACGACTCGCTCGCCTACTTCGCCCTGCGCGACGACCGGGCCACGGTGCGAGCCGGCGACGCCCTGGTCGCCTACGGCGCGGTCGGCTCGGTCGCGCTCGCGGCCGGTGACCCGCTCGGGCCGTCGGCGCAGTGGCCGGCCGCGATCGCCGCGTTCTTGGACGAGGCGGTCGCCCAGGGCCGCACCGCCGCCGTGCTCGGCTGCGGCGCGCTGGCCGCCGCGGTCTGGCGGGACGCGGGCCTGTTGACCATCTACCTGGGCGACGAGGCCGTGCTCGACCTGGACCGGTTCACCCTGGAGGGGCGGGGGATCCGGATCGCGCGCCAGAGCTGGAACCGGGCACGGCGGGCCGGCTTCGCGACGCTGCTGCGCCGCTCCGGCGAGCTCGACCCGGACGACGTCGCGTCGCTCACGGAACTGTCCGGGCGGTGGCGGGGTGAGACGGCCGAGCGGGGCTTCTCGATGGCGCTCGGCCGCCTGTTCGACGGGCGCGACCCGGACGCGCTGGTGCTCGCGGCCAGGGATGCCGAAGGTCGCCTGCGCGGCTTCCTCCACTTCGTCCCGTGGGGCAAGGACGGCGCCAGCCTCAACGTGATGCGCCGCGACCGGCTGGCGCCGTCGTGGCTCAACGACTTCCTGGTGGTGGAGGCGGCCCGCCGGCTGCCCGAGCTGGGCGTGCGCCGGCTGTCGCTGAACTTCTCGTTCCTGCGCACCATGCTGGCGGCCGGGGCGGAGCCAGGCGCCGCCGGACGGCTGCTTCTGGCCCGCTGGCTGCTGCGGCGCCTGTCCGGGCCGTTCCAGATCGAGTCGCTGTACCGCTTCAACCGCAAGTTCTGCCCCGACTGGCAGCCGCGCTACCTGGCCGTCGAGGCACCCGAGGAGCTGCCGATGGTGGCGCTCGCCATCCTGCGCGCCGAAGGGCTGCTGTGCCCGCCCTGGCGGCTGCGCCCATCGAAGCCGGCCGCGGCGCGATGAGGCAGCCGCCCCCGACCGGTCCGGCGGCCGCTGGCCGCCGGACCGGCCATTCCCACCTCCGTCCGCTCGCCGTCATCCACCACCCGCTCCACCGCGTGGCCAGCAGCCTGGCGCACATCCCGGCCGGCCTGCTCCACCAGGTCGGCCGGGACGGCCCGCTCGAGAGCCCGTGGCTGGCGGCCGGGCTCGGGGCGCTGCTCGCCGTCACCGTGGCGCTGACGGTGTGGCGGCGCCGCCGTCGCCGGGCCTGGCCGCCGCCACGCCACCGCTGGCTGCGCCGCGGCGGCCTCACCGCCTGGCTGGTCACCCTCGCCACCCTTTGCGGCCTGGCAGGGCTGAACGCCTACGTCGGCTACGTCCCCACGCTCCCCTCGCTGTTCGGCGAGGTTCCCGCCGTCGGCGGCCCGGCCGCGAGGGGCGGCGGGTCGAGGGTCGTCAGCCTGGAGATCGGCGCGCCGAGCCTCGACGTGCCGCCGAGCCGCGCCTACGTGTACCTGCCACCCGGCTACGGCTCCCGGGCGCAGCGAAGCCGCCGCTATCCGGTCGTCTACCTGCTCCACGGCTACCCGGGCGGGCCGATCGACTGGTTCAGGGGCGCCCAGGTCCAGGAGACCATGGACGCGATGCTCGCCGACAGCCTGGTGCAACCGATGATCCTGGTCGCCCCCGACGCCAGCGGCGGCTGGCTGCACGACTCGGAGATGCTCAACCAGGTCGGCGGTCCCCAGGTCGAGAGCTACCTGGTCGGCACCGTCGTCCACACCGTCGACGCGACCTTCCGGACGATCGCCGACCGCGCCGGCCGGGCCATCGGCGGCGTCTCCAGCGGCGGCTACGGTGCCCTCAACCTCGGCCTGCGCCACCAGGACGTGTTCTCGGTGATCCTGTCGCTGATGCCGTACGGCACCCCTGGCGCGGTCACCCGGAGCCTGCTCGGCGGCAGCCACGCCCTGTGGCTGGCCAACTCCCCCGCCGACTACATCCCGACGATGACCTTCCGCCACCCGATGACGGTCGAGCTGCTGGCCGGCGACCACGACCCGGAGGTGCAGGAGGCGGCGCGGCTCGCCCGTATGCTGCGCGCCCGCGGGCAGCAGGCCGTCTTCAACGAGGTGCGTGGCGCCGACCACACCTGGCATGGTGCGAAGATCGAGGCGCCCTACGCGCTCGCCTTCGCCAGCGGCCACCTCGCCAGTTGGCGCCCGGCGCGGGGGATGGCGTGAGGGGCACGCACTCCACGCTGCGGCTGGTCGTGCTGGTGCTCGCCCTCACCGTGGTCGTCTGCGTCGCCACGATCCCGCTGACCGCCTCGGTGGCCGCCCTCAGCATTGCCGCCGGGCGCCAGGTGACCGGCACGCCACCGCTCGGCCGCCTGCTCGCCAGGCCGCCGACTGACTCGTTCGTCTACGCCGCCGACGGCTCCCTGCTCGCCGTGCTCCACGGCGACCAGGACCGCGTGGTGGTGCCGTTCGCGGCCATCCCGCCGCGGGTCAGGCAGGCGGTGCTCGCGATCGAGGACGCCCGCTTCTACCAGCACGGCGCGCTCGACCTCCGCGGCATCGGCAGGGCGCTGGTCAGCGACCTGCGCGGCGGGACGGTCTTCCAGGGCGGCAGCACGATCACCCAGCAGTACGTCAAGACGGTGGTCACCGGCGACCAGGTGAGCCTGCACCGCAAGCTGGTGGAGGCGGTGGACGCCGCCCAGCTCACGCGGCGCGCGACCAAGGACCAGATCCTGGGCGCCTACCTCAACGAGGTCTATTTCGGTGACCGCGTCTACGGCATCGCCGCCGCCGCCGAGCACTACTTCTCCAAGCCGGTCGGGCGCCTCGACCTCGCCGAGGCCGCCGCCCTCGCCGGCACGATCGCGGGCCCCGGGCTGTACCGGCCGACGGCCGGCCGGGTCGCGCTGCTGCGCCGCAACCAGGTGCTGCGGCGCATGGCCGCGGTCGGCTTCGCCACCCCGGCCCAGGTGGCCGCGGCCGAGCGGGAGCCCATGCGTGCCCGGGTCCACGCGGAGACCGTCCGCTTCCCCTACTTCGTCGACTACGTGACGAGCCAACTGCTCGACTCCCCCGCGTTCGACACGGCCCTCGGCCCCGCCGGCTCGGCCGCCAGGAGGCGGGCCGTGTACGAGGGCGGCCTCTCGATCCGCACCAGCCTCCGCCCGCACGACCAGGGACTCGCAGAGGCGGCCGTGCGCGACCAGCTCGCCGCCCGCCCGCCAGCCGGGGCGCTGGTCGGCATCGACCCTGCCAGCGGCGCGATCCTCGCCATGGTCGGGGGCAGCGACCACGCCCGCTCCCAGGTCGACCTCGCCACCGGCCAGGGCGGCGCCGGCTTCCTGCCCGGCTCCTCGTTCAAGGTCTTCTACCTGGTCGCCGCGCTCGAGCAGGGCCTGCCCGTCTCCTCCAGCTTCGACGCCAAACCGACGGTCACGGTGCGGGCACCCGAGTGCCGGCAGGGCTACACCGTCCACAACGCCGAGACGGGCGGGCTCGGCCGCATCGACCTGGCCAGGGCGACGGCCGAGTCCGCCAACACCTACTACGCCCAGCTCATGGCCCGTGTCGGGACCCCGGCGGCGATCCAGGTGGCCAAGCGCATGGGGATCACCTCGGAGCTGCGCGACTACTGCTCGCTGGTGCTCGGCACCGAGAACGTGACCCCGCTCGAGCTCGCCTCCGCCTACGCCACCCTCGCCGCCGGCGGCGTCCACTGCCAGCCGCTCCCCGTCACGCGGATCACCGGACCGACCGGCAGGGTCCTCGACGACGGCCAGCCGTCCTGCCGGCGCGTCCTCGAGCCCGATGTCGCGGCCGCCGCCACCGCCATCCTGCGCGGGGTGGTGGCGCGGGGCGGGACCGGCTTCCGGGCGGCCTTCGGCCGGCCGCTGGCCGGCAAGACCGGGACGACGACCGGGTTCCGCGACGCCTGGTTCACCGGGTTCACCCCCCAGCTCGCCACCTCCGTCTGGGTCGGCGACCCCGCCGACCAGGTGTCCATGGCCACCTGGTTCAACGGCGGGCCGGTGTTCGGCGGCACCCTCCCCGCCCTGATCTTCCGCCAGTTCATGAGCGCGGCCCTCGCCAGCCAGCCGGTCGTCGACCTGCCCGGCCCGCCCGGCCCGGCCCCAACCGCCGGGCGGGCCGGCGCAGGTGGACGATGAGAGCGCCAGCAGCGTGATCGGCACGCGCCTTCTGCGCCCAGCCAGGAGCGTTCCCGCAAGCCCAGGGATGCGCGCGGACCGTTACGGGCAACAGTCGCGCGGGCCGATCGGCACGATACGGGGAGTGGTGGCCGCCGGCCTGCGTTGGCTCATGGCGTACCAGCGGCCGTTCCGGGTCGAGGTGGTGAGGTACGGGCTGGTCGTGGTCGCCCCGGCCTCGATCGCCTACATGCTGGCGACCCTGGTGGTCAGCGCGCTGTGGCTCGACCCGGTGGTGGGGCACCGCGCGGTGACCGCCTGCTGCGCCTGGCGGGCGGCCACCGTGACGCACGGCTACGGCGCCCTGATCCCGCTGTTCGGCAGCGCGTTCCTGGTGCGCCGGCCGGTCGAGGCCATCTGGACGGTCGCCGCCACCTGGCTGGTGCTCGGGCCGCTCGAGGCGGCCGTGGGCAGCCGGCGGCTGCTGCTGATCGGCGCGCTCGGCCATGCGGTCCCCACCGTGGTGATCGACCTGTGCTGGCTGGCCGCCAACCGCGCCGACGCGAGCCTGGCGGGCATCGACGTCGGCACCTCGGCGGTGGTGGTCACCGCCGCGGCCGCCCTCGCCGTCTCCACCCGCTCGCTGCCGGTCAGCGTCACGCTCGCCGTCGGCATCGCGGTCGACATCGGCGCCGCCCCCGACCTGGCGACCGCAGAGCACCTGGTCGCGGTCGTGATCGGGATCTGCGCCGCCCTGGTCCTCTTGCCCGACCGCTGGCCGCCGTGGCGACCGGAGCCGGTCGCGCGGTCCGCCACTCCGTCCCGCTCTCAAGCCTCGGCGGCGCCCCACCGATACCCGCCACATGCGTAGGGCGTTCCGCCTGGCCAGGATCCTGCTCCTGCTCGCGCTCGTGGCCGCCTGCGGCAAGGGCGGGCAGGCCGGTTCCGAGGTCGGTTCCAGGGTGACCGCGTGCGAGCAGGCTGCCTCGCTCGACAAGCAGCTCGCGGCGGACCGCGAGACGGCGCAGGCGAGCCTGGCGTCGTCCGGCGGCGACGCCGCGACCGGCGAGCAGGCCGGCCCGGACGAGGCGGCGCGGCGCATCCAGGAGCTCGACGCCAAGGTGGCCGACGAGGAACGACGGCTCGAGGAGCTGCGAGCCAGGTGCCTCAGCGGCACGACCCCCTGACGGGCATCCGGGCGAGCGCGCGAGCGGCGGGCTCCCGCCGGAGGAGCCCGCCCCGCTCGCCGCGGCCGGTCGTCAGTGGTCCTCGTGGTGGTAGACGCCGAACACGTTCCCGGCGGGGTCGCGGAACGCGCCCGTCTGCATGTGGTCGTCGACCGCCATCGGCCCGTAGATGCGCGACGCCCCGAGCTGCTCGGCCCGGGCGAGCGTCGCCTCGACGTCGGCGACGTTCGCGTAGATCGTTGCCCAGTTCTCCCCGCCGGCGCCGCCGAGGCCCCCCTGGATGCCCTTTCCGGCGCCGGTGTCCACCAGCCCGTAGCCGGGATCGCCCGGGTTGACCGTCCAGCCGAACATCTCCTTGTAGAAGGACTGGGTCCGTTCGGCGTCCGAGCCGAGGACCTCGAACCAGTCGACCGGCGCGCCGCCGCCGGACGACGGGCCCTGCGGCGCGCCCTCCCGTGGCTCCGCGCTCTGGACCAGCCCGATCAGCAGGCCGTCGGGGTCGTCGAACATCGCGAACGTGGTCATGCCCGGGATCTCGGTGACGGGCAGCACGGTCTTCCCGCCGAGCGACTCGGCCTTGTCCAGCACCGCCTGCAGGTCGTCGGCCTCGACGTAGAACGTCGACCAGGGCTCGCCGGTGCTGCTCTTGCCGAGCCCGCCGTTGATGCCGTCGCCGCCGAGCGTGTCGACCATCGAGTAGTTCACGCTGCCGACCCGCTGGATCCCCCACCCGAACAGCTCCCGGTAGAACTCGACCAGCGGCGCGTCATCCGGCCCGCCGATCTCGAAGTGCACCACCGCGTTCCCCATGGCCCGCTCCTCTCTCCGCCTGGCCACGGCTCGCCGACGAGCCGGGCCCGAGATTCGACACCAGGCATCCGCCCGAGGCTAGCCCGCATCCCCGACACCCGGGCCGGCAGGCTTCATCAACGGCGTCGCGCAACCGAAGCTAGAGGTGAAGACGTGCGTCGATGCCGAGGAGCCGCGTGGCGCGAGTGGGGCAGGACGTCGGAGACACCAACGCCGTCGGCTGGCGCCGGTTCTTCCTGGCGTTGGCCGGCGTGGCGGCCGCCACGGTCGGCTTCATCGCCTGGCTGGCCCTGCGCCTTGGCGGCGACTGGGTGACGTTCACCCTGATGGACAACCTGGCCCAGCTCCTGGCGCCGGTGGCGGCGACCGTGGCCTGCGCGACGGCCGCCGGGCGCAACCGGGGCCGCCTGGCATGGTCGTGGCACCTGCTCGGCGCCTCCGCGACGAGCTGGGCGCTCGGCCAGGCGGTGTGGACCTACTACGAGCTGTTCGCCGCCCGCGAGGCGCCGTTCCCGTCCCTGGCCGACATCGGCTTCCTCGCCGCGATCCCCCTGGCGGCCGCCGGCCTGCTCACCCATGCCGCCAGCGCGGAGCACGGCCTCTCGCAGACGCGGCGGGTGCTCGACGGCCTCGTGATCGCGACGGCCGTGCTCACCCTGAGCTGGCAGACGCTGCTCGGGCCGCTGCTCAGGGCCGGGAGCGGCACGATGCTGGAGCAGATCCTCGCGCTCGCCTATCCGGTCAGCGACGTCGTCACCATCTCCCTGGTGATCTTCCTGCTCGCCGGGTCGCGGTCGGCGACCAGGGCGCCGTTGCTGCTGGTCGGCGGCGGTCTCACGGCGATCGCCGTGTCCGACAGCCTGTTCGCGTGGCTGACCCAGAGCGACGCCTACACCAACGGCGGCTTCGTGGACACCGGCTGGTTCCTCGGCTACCTGCTGGTCATGCTCGGCGCGCTGCTCCCGGAGCGCGGCCGGCTGGCCGTCGAGTCGCGCGCGCAGGCGGCCTGGACGGTCGCGCTTCCCTACCTGCCGGTCCTGGCCGCTGGTGGCGTGACCGGCTATGAGCTGGCGCTGGGCAGGCGCATCGACGCGTTCCTCGGGCTTCTTGCCGTGGTGCTGATCGTGCTGGTGGCGGCCCGCCAGCTGATGGCCGTGCTCGAGAACCTGGCGCTGGCCCGCACGTTCGAGACCAAGGTCAGGCAGCGCACCGCCGAGCTGGCCCACCGGGAGCGCCATTTCCGCTCGCTGGTCCAGAACGGCTCGGACCTGATCCTGGTGGTGGACGGGGACGCGACCATCACCTACGCCAGCCCGAGCGCCGAACGCCTGCTCGGCCGCCCGGCCGAGTCGCTGACCGGCACGGGTCTCGCGACCCTGCTGCACCCCGACGACCAGCGGGAGCTCGCGCCGATGCTGGCCGCGGCGCAGGCTCGCGCGGACGCCACCCTGTCCGTCGAGTGGCGCCTGCGCCATGCCGAGGGAGCCTGGCGCTCGATGGAGACGATGCTGACCAACCAGCTCACCGACGCCGCCGTCGAGGGTGTCGTGCTCAACAGCCGCGACGTCACCGAGCGCGTGCTGTTCGAGGACCAGCTCCGCCACCAGGCGCTGCACGACGCCCTGACCGGCCTGCCGAACCGGGCGCTGTTCCGTGACCGCCTGGAGCAGGCGCTGGCCAGCCAGCCCCGCCGCGGCGGCTGCCTGGCGGTGCTGCTCGTGGACCTCGACGACTTCAAAGCGGTCAACGACACCGAGGGCCATGCGATCGGCGACGCCCTGCTGCAGGCGGTCACCAGCCGGCTGCGCACCCTCGTCCGCGTGGGCGACACCGTGGGCCGGCTCGGCGGCGACGAGTTCGCTGTGCTCGCCGAGGCGCTCCCAGACCCGCAGGAGGCCACCAGGCTCGCCGACCGCATCCGCGGTGGCCTGCGCAAGCCGCTGCTGGTCGAGGGCCGTGAGCTGTTCGCCCATGCCAGCATCGGCATCAGCCTCGCCGCCGCGCCGGGCATGGCCGCCGAGGAGCTGCTGCGCCACGCCGACGTCGCCATGTACGTCGCCAAGAGCGAGGGCAAGAACCGCTTCCGGCACTTCGACCAGTCCATGCACCAGGCGATCGTCGAGCGGATGGCGCTGCAGGCCGAGCTGGCCCAGGTGATCGAGCGCCACCAGCTCGGCCTGCACTACCAGCCGGTCGTCGCGATCGGCGACGGACGGCTCACCGGCGTCGAGGCTCTGGTGCGCTGGACGCACCCGGAGCGTGGGCCGGTCCCGCCCGCGTCGTTCATCCCGCTGGCGGAGCAGAGCGGCCTGATCGTCCCCCTGGGACGCTGGGTGCTGGAGACGGCAAGCAGGCAGATGTGCCGGTGGGAGCGGGACGGCTTGGCCGCCGGGATGGACCTCGCCGTCAACGTGTCCGTCCGCCAGCTCAGGGAGCCCGGCTTCGCCGCGTCGGTCACCGAGATCCTGGAACGGACGGGGCTGGACCCTGGCCGGCTGGTCCTCGAGATCACCGAGAGCCTGCTGATGGAGAGCATCGACGCCGTCCTCGACGTGCTCGAGGAGCTGCGGCGCCGCGGGGTGCGGCTGGCGATCGACGACTTCGGCACCGGCTACTCGTCGCTCGCCTACCTGGTCAGGCTGCCCGTGCAGGTCCTCAAGATCGACCGCTCCTTCGTCGTCCGCCTCGACGAGGACCACAACAGCGCCACGCTGGTGCGCTCGATCATCATGCTGGCACGCGACCTCGACCTGCAGACGGTGGCCGAGGGGGTCGAGGAGGCGCGGCAGCTCGAGAACCTCCGCCGGCTCGGCTGCGAGAAGGTCCAGGGCTTCTACTTCAGCCGTCCGCTGGCCGCCGGCGACCTCGAGAAGCTGCTGCGCTCGAAGGTCCCCGCCGAGGGGGTCCGGGGGGCTCGAGCAGCGCAGCGATAGCCCCGGAGGATCAGGGCCCCGGGGCGCTCAGGGCGTGGCGGAGGTGTCCCGTGCGTGCCAGCGGGCGAGCAGGTCGGCCTCGCGTTCCGCCGGGGTGCCGACGCCGGGCCGGATCGGGGTGTCCTGGGTCCGGTCGTGCTCGAGCGTGTCGCGGATCGTCTGCGCGAGCGGCCGCGGCGCGAGGCCCGATCCGAAGGCCCGCCGCGGGTCGGCGGCCTCGAACATGCCGGCCGGGTCGCCGCCCGGCCACATCGGCAGGGAGAGGTCGTCCTCGCCGGCGTCGAGCAGGAACGAGCGCTCCACCCAGGTGAGGGTGGTGCCCGGCGGGCCGACCGCCGCGACGATCTCCCGCAGCAGGTCCGAGAAGCTGAACGGCGGCTGGGGCGCGACCGCGTGGAAGGCCCCGCTGGCGCCCTGCTCGACCAGCCCGATCACCCAGGCGGCCTGGTCACGGGCGTCGATCACCTGGATCGGGGCGTCCTCCGGGCCGGGTGCCAGCACCTCGCCGCCCTGCGCGATGCGGCGCACCCACCAGGTGAAGCGGCCGCTGTGATCGAACGGACCGACCACGTAGGTGGGGCGGATGAGCAGCGTGCCGGCGCCGAAGCGGTCCGTGGCGGCCCGTTCGCAGAGCACCTTCAGCCCGCCATAGGTGGCGTCGGTCACCTCCTCGACGGTCGCGTCGGGCAGCTCGATCAAGGGCGCGTCCTCGTCGAACAGCGGCGGCTGCGGCGAGGCGTACACCGACAGCGACGAGATGAACGCGTAGCGGCCGCCGCGGCCGTCCAGCGCGGCCGCCAGGGTGTCGACCTGCCTGGGGACGTAGGCGCAGACGTCGATGGTCGCGTCCCAGGTTCCCGTGCCGAGCGCGGCGAGGTCGCCGTCACGGTCGCCGAGCAGGTGGGTCGCCTCGCCGAACAGGTCCGTCCCCGTCTTCCCGCGGTGGAACAGGGTGACCTCGTGACCACGGTCGAGCGCCGCGGCGGCGATGTGCCGCCCGACGAACCGGGTGCCGCCAACGATCAGGATCCGCACCTGACCCTCCCCTCCGGTTGTGGGTGTCCAGCCGACGCGAGCCCACAGCGTATCGCCATCGATGGGTATGTCCGGATGCGCTCGATGGCGGTTTTCTGTTCACGACAGGACGGGTACGCCTGCTCGGTGGTCCGGTCACCAGCCTCGCAGCGCGGACCCGGGAGGGGTGACAGCATGCCTCCAGAGCAGGATCCTCGCGACCCGCAGATCGATGCCCTGCGGCGGTACGTCTCGCAGCTCGGCAAGCCCCGGGAGCGCCAAGAGGTCCAGGCCAGCGATGAGCCGCCGCCACCCCCGCCCCGGCGGCAGGCGACGGTGCCATGGCTGCTGCTCACCGGGCTGCTGGTCGCCGTCGCGCTGGTCGGCGGCGTCCTGATCGGTGGGGCATGGCGCGGCGGCGAGCAGGCCGCCGAGGAACCGGGCGCCGCGGCCGGCACGACGCTGGGCGGCCCGGTCTCGACGCCGGAGTGCAAGACGGCCGTGGACCGCGCCAACGAGAGCCTCGCCATCGCCGTGAAGGTGCAGCGGGACCTGCTCGACTACACCGCCATCATGAACCAGCTGGAAACCGGCAGGATCACCAGCGCCGAGGCGGTGCGTCGGGGCACGCCGTTCGAGGTGATCGCCTCGGTGGACTCGGCCAAGTTCGACAGGTCGCTGGCTGACTACAAGGACGTCGTCGACAGGTGCCGCTCGCGGGAGCCCTGACCACCCTCGGCACGGGTCAGCGCACGATGGTGGCGAAGGCGATGACGTTGGAGCGGTAGTGCCCGGTGCTGAAGTCGAACTGCCCGCCGCAGGTCACCAGCCGCAGCGCCGGGGTCAGCGTCGGGTAGTACACCTCGTCGGTGGGGAACCAGCGCTTCGGGTACTGCGCGATCCGCTGGACCACGAAGCGCACCGACGACCCGTCGGCGCGCCCGACCTCGATCTGGTCGCCACGGCGCAGCTCGCGCAGCCGGAAGAACACCGCCGGTCCGCTGGTCGAGTCGACGTGTCCCATTATCACCGCCGACCCGGGCTCGCCCGGTCGCGGTCCGCCGTCATACCAGCCGGCCACCTGCCAGCGGCTCGGTGCCTCGACGGTGCCGTCCCGCGCCTGGCCGAGCCGGTCGAGCGGGCTGGCCACGCCGATCCTCGGGATCCGTACGAAGGTCGGCGCGGGCATCGCATGGTAGCCGCGCACCGAGCGGAAGCTCCGAGCGGCGGCGGCCCCGTCCGCCGGCTTGCTCCGCGCCTGGACGGCCGCCCGCCCGGACGGCTTCGCGTCCGCCCCCGAGCAGCCCGCGAGCAACGCCAGAACGGCGGCGACGACCGCGAGCCGCCGGATCATCGCGGGTGATGCGCCGTCCCGCCGCCGCCGGTCTTCGAGCCGCCGACCGGCAGCCCGGGCTTCAGCGTGCGCTGGATCGCGCCGACCAGGGTGTTCGCGACGCCGAGCATCTGGTGGTAGCCGTGGTCCTCCATCTCCTGCGCCTTCGCGTAGTCCTTGGCCGCGTACGCGTTGACCTGGTTGATCAGGTGGCTGTCGTGCATCGTGACGGCCTGGGTGAGCGGCTCGACCGGGAGCTGGTTGTTGACCACGTCGCTGAAGTACAGCGCGAGCCTGTTGGCGAAGGCGTCCAGGTTGCGCCTGGCCGACTCCTTGCCGACGTCGTTCATGCCGGCGACCGCGCTGGTGTAGGCCATCAGCCCGTCGACGTGGTTGGCCCAGGCGGTCTGGAACTCGGCGCCCTTCACCGGGCCGAGGATCGCGCCCATCGCTTGGGTGAGGGCGGTGGTGTTCGCGTTGACCTCCGCGCCCGCCGCCTTGAACTCCGCCTGCCCGGCGAACGCCGCCCGCTGCGCGTCGACGATCAGCTCCATGTGCTCCCCGAGCAGCATCGCGAAGGCCGACCGCAGCTTCTCCGGTGGCGCGTCGAAGCCGACGGCCAGCTCCGGCGTCAGGCTCCCCTTCGCCATGGTGGCGCCGGCGGTGAACATGTGCTCGTAGGCCACGCGCTGGATCCGGTACGCCTCCCCGTAGTTCTTGGCCGCGTACACGTCGACCTGCCGCATCAGCTCGTCGATGTGCTGCCGCACCCCGGCGGCGGCGACGCTCGCCTGGACCCGGCCCTTGCTGGCCTGGGCGAACCAGGTGCCGTGGGCGTTGCTGTAGGCGGCCAGGGCGGTCCGCGCCGCCTGCTTGGCCTTCTCGTCGTGGTTGGCCACGCCGCCCGCGTAGGAGCCCAGCGCGGTGATGTGGGTCTTCCAGAGCTGCTCGAAGCGGCCGCCGGCATCGTCGCCGTACGCCGCCCCCACCAGCTCGCTCAGCTCCTCGGTGTTGCCCTGCAGCGAGGTGCCCAGCGCGTCCTTGAGCTCCGGAGGTCCGGTCACCACGCTGCGCATGTAGCGCACGGCGAGCATGGTGTGCTCCCCGAGGAACTGCTCGAACTGCGCCCGTAGGTCCCTCGGCGCCTTGCCCGGGGTGACGGCCTCGTGGTGCTGAGTGGTGGCGGTCACGTTGCGCCGGGCATGGTAGGCCGATATGGGGGTTCTCGAAAGACCCGGCATCCTATGTGCAGATAGGCGCGTGTGTCCAGACCCCGCGCCACCTGCACGTTCGGGCGCGTAACATTGCGGATGCCTAGATTTCGCTTGACCAGCCCGGTGGTGCGGCCGCAGTGTCACGGTTCGGTGTCACCATGTACGGGTTGGTAACGTGCCTGGTCTGGTAGCCGCGGTCCGGGAGGGGTCGCGGGCACTGGGGGGTGTCATGGCGGGAATGAAGATCGCAACATTTGTGTGTGGGCGCTGGACGAAGTGGGCCGTCCTCGCATTCTGGGTCGTGGTGTTCGTGGTCGCGGGGCCGCTCGCCGGCAAGCTCAACAGCGCGCAGAAGAACGACGCGTCCGCCTGGCTGCCGAAGAACGCCGAGTCCACCCAGGTCGTCGAGCTGGCCAAGCAGTTCACGCCGAGCGACGTCTTCCCCGCCCTGGTGGTGTACGAGCGGGCCTCCGGCGTCACCGAGGCCGACCAGGCGAAGGTCGCCGCGGACGTCCAGCGCTTCGCCGGCGTCAGGGACGTCACCGGCAAGGTCCTGGGGCCGATCCCCGCCAAAGACGGCAAGGCCTTCCAGGTGCTCGTCCCGATCAAGGTCGCCGAGGAGGGCAACGGTTGGGAGGAGCT
>WNFV01002461.1_pt1 | contig 26428 bp, 20 predicted proteins | sample 5400101 | NCBI WGS metagenome assembly WNFV01 (sample SAMN13153361, study PRJNA577476) | soil metagenome | isolation source: 115 cm soil or saprolite under grassland replicate 1 | place: USA:California | collected 2016-06-15
CGACGCCTGAACGGGGCGGCCGACCTGCCGCCCGTGATCATGCTGACGGGTTGGGGAGACGGGCGTGTCGCAACCGAGGCGATGCAGAGCGGCGCCTACGACTACTTCCCCAAGAACTCTATCAACTCCCAGATCCTCGCCCACGCCATCCACCAGGCTCTGGAAAAATACCAATGGGGAAAGGAAGAGAAGCGCCTTCGCGAGGAGCTGGAGCGCCTCGCCATCACGGACGAACTGACCGCCGTCTACAACCGCCGCTACATGACCCAGGCGCTCGACCGCGAGTGCAACCGCGCGCGTCGCTACAGACGCGATCTCGCCTGCATGATGATCGACCTGGACGACTTCAAGCGATACAACGACCAGCACGGCCACTTGGTCGGCGATGTCGCCCTCAAGCAGGTCGCGGCCTCGATCTGTCAGTGCGTCCGTCAGACCGATGTCGTCGTCCGCTTTGGGGGCGAGGAGTTCGTCGTCATCATGCCCGAAGCGCATCCCGACGCCGCGATGCTGGCTGCCCAGCGCATCCGAGAAGAGATTGCGACCCAGGCGATCGCAGTCGGAGACGCTGCCGTTGCCATCACCGTAAGTATCGGCGTTTGCACGTCGAACGACGAGCACGAGATGGAGCCGGACACGATGCTCGCCTGCGCCGACAGGTCTCTGAGGCAAGCAAAAACCGACGGAAAGAACCGTGTCTGCGGCCAGCCGCCGCGGCTCTGCGCGTGCTGGTGGTAGAGGACAACCCGGGAGATCTCGGCCTCGTCCGGGCAGCCCTCGAGGAAAGCACGGAGGCCAGCTTCGACGTGGACAACGTTGCCTCCGTTAAGTCCTGCCGGCGCTCCCTTGAAACCGGGCACTACGATATCCTGCTTCTCGATTACTCGCTTCCGGGCGAGACCGGCTTGGATTTTCTGCGCTCAATCAAGGGCAAGAAGCAGATCCCGCCGGTGATCATGCTCACCGGCCAGGGCGACGAGCTGATCGCCAAGGAATCGATTCTCAGTGGCGCGCTCGATTACTGTGCCAAGGGGCGCATCACCTCAGACTCGCTCACCCGTACGATCCTTGAGGCGCTGGAGAAGGCCCACCTGGAAGCGGAGGAACAGCGCCAGCGCGACGAGGCAGACAAGCGAGCCATCACAGATCCCCTCACGGGCCTCAACAACCGGCACTACCTGGCGGAGATGCTGGAGAAGGAATGCCGGCGCGCCAAGCGCTATGGCAGCCCGCTCTCTTGCCTGATGGTCGACCTGGACGGCTTCAAAGAGATCAACGACAAGTACGGCCACCTGGAAGGTGACTCCGTCCTGCGCCAGGTCGCGATCGCCGTCGCCAACTCCGTGCGCGAGATCGACATCGCCGCCCGCTATGGCGGCGACGAGTTCTGCATCCTGGCCCCGGAGACCGGACTCGACGGCGCGATGCAGCTGGGTGAGCGCCTGCGCTTCGCCATCGCCTCAATGGAGCTGGTGGCCGGTCACCACCACACAACGATCACCGCCAGCGTCGGCGTATTCTCTCCAACGACGATGAACCAGTTCCGTCCGACAACCCTCATCGAGCACGCAGACGCCGCGCTCCGCAAGGCCAAGGGCACCGGTAAGAACCGCGTCTGCGACTACACTGTCCCCTCCGTCAGCGTCGCCTAGACCGCTGTCGACACACCCAGCGTGAATGTAGATGGGTCCTGCCAGGTGCCCGCTAAGATGAGCTCGCTTTCCACGATTGACGTCTCGCCATAAGCGCCACGATCCAGTCCCCCTTTCCCATTTCTCATTTCTCATTTCCTTCCCTGGCCCGTTCCACCAGCTCATACAGCTTTGTCATCGCCTCCAGCGGCGTCATCCCGTCCACCTCCAGCTCCGACAGCTCTCTCCGCAGACCGTCGTCGGGCGCGAAGAGTGGCAGCTGCGCCAGCGTCTCCGCTCTGCGCGGAGGGACGCTCGTCGTGCCACGCGACGTCTCCAATGCTTCCAGGATCTCCTGCGCCCGCGCGATGACCGGCCGCGGCAGCCCCGCCAGCTGAGCGACATGGACGCCATAGGAGCGATCAGCTCCGCCGGGCAATATCCGGTGCAGAAAGACGACGCGTCCCCGCTCCTCCGCCACCGTGACGTTATAGTTGCGTACCCGCGGCAGGAACGAGGACAGCTCCGTCAGCTCATGGTAGTGCGTCGCGAAGAGCGTCTTCGCCGCGGCGTCGGGACGGTTGTGAATGAACTCAACCACCGCCCGCGCGATCGCCATCCCGTCGTAGGTGCTCGTCCCGCGCCCGATCTCGTCGAAGATCAGCAGCGAACGCGGTGTGGCGTTGTGCAGGATCGAGGCTGTCTCCAGCATCTCCACCATGAACGTCGAGCGTCCGGCGGCGATGTCGTCCATCGCGCCTATCCGGCTGAAGATGCGGTCCACGACCCCGATCCGCGCCTCCGCCGCGGGTACGAACGACCCGATCTGCGCCATCAGCACGATCAGCGCCACCTGCCGCAGGTAAGTGGACTTTCCCGCCATGTTGGGACCGGTTAGCAGGACCACCTGCGCGCCCCCGCTCGCTAGCTGAGCGTCGTTAGGCACAAACGTCGCTTCGACAAGCATTCGCTCGACGACCGGATGCCTCCCGTCGCGGATCGTGATCTCGTCGCCGTCATCGACGACCGGCCGCGTGTAGCCGTAGCGCGAGGCAGCCTCCGCCAGCGCGCAGTAGACATCTATGAGCGCGACCGCCGCTGCCGTCTCCAGGATGCGTTGACCGTGAGCGGCGACTTGCGCGCAGATCTGGCGAATGAGCGACTGCTCCATCTCCTGCTGTTGCTCCTGTGCGTGCAGAACCTTGTACTCGTGCTCCTGCAGCTCCGGCGTCGTGTAACGCTCGCCCCCGATGAGCGTCTGCTTCCTCTGGTAATCCTCCGGCACTCCTCGCACGTTCGACTTCGACACTTCAATGTAGTAACCGAAGACGCGGTTGTAGCCCACCTTGAGTGACCTGATGCCCGTGCGATCGCGCTCCCGCCGCTCGAGCTCCGCCAGATACTGACGCGCATCTCTGGCGATCGACCGCAAAGAGTCGAATTCTTCCGAGAATCCGGCGCGAATAACCTGTCCTTCCTTGGAAGGATCGTCCGTGACCGCCGCCGAGATTACCTCGGCGATCTCCCGGCAGGGGTGCAGGCCGGCTATCATCTCTTCCCGCACGGTGTAATTGTCGCTCGCAGGTCCCGCCTCTCCGGCTATCGAGGGATGTTCGATCGCTTCTCTTAGCGCGGGCACAGCCTCTATGCCCCGCCCCAACGAGACTAGGTCGCGCGGGACGCTCGCGGCCGGCGCCCCCGCGGCGGCGGTGGAGATGCGCGCGAGGAGCCGCTCCAGGTCCGGTATCCTGGAAAGCGCGGTGCCGGCCCTGCCTCTGCGCACCGCCGACTCGAAGAACACCTGAAGACAGTCTTGCCGCCGCCGGACCTCCGTTATGTCGAGAAGCGGCTGTCCTAACCAGCGCCGCAGCAGACGCGCTCCCATCGCGGTGCGGGTGAAGTCCAGCACCTGGAGTAGGGAGGAACCGCCTGACTCCAGGGTGAGCGGTCGGAAGATCTCGAGATTACGGGCTGTGTTGCTGTCAACCGCCATAAAACGCCCGGGCCGGTGACATGAGAGGCGAGAAATGTGATTCAGCACCGCTCTTTGGTTGTCGCTGAGGTAGGCGAGGATAGCTCCGGCCGCGCTCGCCGCCAGGCTCTGGCCGCCAAGGCCGAGCCCATCGAGCGACGACGCCTCGAAGTGGGCGAGCAGGCGCTCCTGGGCGGCCTCCATTTCGAAAATCTCGGCCGGCAGAGGCGTGAGCGCTGCCGTAACGCCCTCGGGCGGGGCGGCTCCTCGCGGCAGCAACAACTCGGCCGGCGCCAGACGTTCGATCTCGCCTGCGGCGTCCGCCGCCTCGATCTGGAGGCAGGCGAACTCCCCGGTTGAGACGTCCACGTGAGCGACGCCAGCCAATCCGTCGCCCGGGAAGTATGCGGCGAGGTAATTGTTCGCGCCGCGATCGAGAAGGCCCTCTTCGACCAGAGTTCCCGGCGTGACGACACGCACCACCTGGCGGTCAACGAGCTTGACGCCTTTGCCCGCCTCCTCCATCTGCTCGCAGATTGCGACCTTGTAGCCCTTCGCAATCAACTTCCCTAGATAGGAGTCAAGAGCATGATGTGGGATTCCGGCCAGCGGCACCCGCTGATTTTTGCCGACCGGGCGCGAAGTCAGCGTTATCTCTAGCTCCCGCGCGACCGTCTCGGCGTCTTCGTCGAACGTCTCGTAGAAATCTCCCAAACGGAAGAACAGTATGGCGTGAGGGAAGCGACGTTTAATCTCCAGGTACTGGCGTCTGAGGGGGGTCGTCACGAGGCGGGCTGCTCCTCCGAACGGCGGCAGGCTGGCTTTGACCGGTATTATAGCGCCGCGGGCGTGGACGCGGGCAGCCCGGCATGTCACACGCGAGGAGGCGCGGCTCCGAAGAAAAAGGTGCGGGCCGAGCGTGCGGCTCGCCCGGCCCGCGGAGCCCAAAAAGAGGGTTAACTAAATCATCAGGCAGGCGCCGCCCCAGGTAAATACCTGATTTCTAGTATTTTCCTGCCTAATTTCGGGGATCTATCGTGCAGCGCGCTCGGTCACACAAGGAGGGATTCGCGTACAGCGCGAGCGCTCGCCTCGCTTCGCGATGATGCCCCCATCTTCGACAGAACGTTCGCGACGTGCTTGCTCACAGTCAGGGGGCTAATCCCCAGATTGACTGCGATCTCCCTGTCCGAGCGTCCCGCCGCCACGAAGTGGAGCACCGTCAGCTCCCGGAACGTGAGGCCATAGGCGCGTCCCTGCTGCATCAGCCGTTCCACCTTACCCTCCAGCTCTTCTCGCGCCTTCTGCAGCTCCTCTTCCATGAGCCTGCGCTCTGTCACGTCCTCGCAGACGATAAGGACAAGGACCTCACCGTCTGCGCCCGCGGTTGCGCGGGCCGACTCCTTGACCCAGATGACCCGCCCGTCCTTTCGCACCTTGCGGAACTCCCAGTGCGCTACCTTGCCGAGGCTGGCGACGCATGCCGTCAACTGTGCTGCGACAGCAGTCTTGTCTTCCTGGTGGAACACGTCCAGTACCGGCTTTCCAACCAACTCCTCCGGCAAGAACCCCAACTGCTCACAGCCAAACTGATTCACGGACAGTACGATGCCGGCGGAGCTAACGGTGAAGTACATCGATGGGTTGTCTTGGAACAACGTCCGGTATCGCTCTTCACTGTGGCGCAACGCCTCCTCGGCCTGCTTGCGCTCCGTGATATCGAACGACGTTCCGAGTACGGCCGTGCCGCCTTCCCACTGCACCAGGGCGGCCGTGTAGTCCACCCAGCGCTCTTCGCCGTCCTTCGTGACGATCTTCAGCTCAAGATGCCGCGGCGGAGAGCGCCCCGGGGAGGCCAGGGCACGCTCCCAGGTCTCTCTCAGTCTAGCGCGGAAGTCGGGGTGAACAGTTTTCCAGGGCTCCAACGCCAGCAATTCATCGAGACTATAGTCAGTCATCTCCGCGGCGGCCGCGTTCGCGTATAAGAGACGGCCTCCCTTGTAGATGAACGTGGCCGCCGCGTTCATTTGAGTCAGCGTGCGGAACTTCTCCTCGGAAAGGCGCAACGCCCCTTCCGATTGCTTCCGCTGCGAGAGGTCCCTGATCACGGCGATGAAGGCGCGCGGCTCTCCTCGGGGATCGTGAATCACCGAAGCGCTCAACTCCACCGGAGCGCGCGTACCGTCCTTGCGCAAGAGGTCGTATTCCACCTGGCGCACGGCGCCCTCCTCCAGAGTGCGCCTCGCATTTTCCGCTGCGCGCTCCCTATCCTCCGGTGCGACGAACTCGAATGCGCTGAATCCCAGCAATTGCTCCGGATCCTCGAACCCGTAGTGGACCGCCGCCTGCTTGTTGGACATCATCACTACACCATTCAGGTCCGTCACGATGATGGCGTCAGGCGAAGTCTCGATCACGCTCCTGTACAACTCAGCGGCTTGCTGTCTCAGCCAGAGCTCGCGATTGCGCTCGAACGCCCGGCCCAGCTCCGCCCCTATGCTAATCATGGCCGCCATCAGCTCCTCGTTGGCCTCCATCGCCTCACACGAGAAGAACTCCAGTACTCCATGCGTCCGCTTTTCGGCCAGAATCGGGAACGCGAGCAATGATTTGAGACCGGCCTCCTTCGCTTTGGCGGCTCTCGGGCACCCCCGTTCGCGGCTGGCGTCGACCACCCAGGCCGGCCTTCCGGTGGAAAGGACGCGGCCTGGCACTCCCGCCCGTGCGTCTAGCCTTGTGTTTTCAGTCGCCTTGCGAAAGCCGTCGAATGCAATTGGGTCCTCGATGTGCCAAATGCGCGCACTCACTAGTTCGCCGTCGGAGTCCGGCGCGGGTACGTACACGTGCCCCACCGGCCAATTCATGTGGCGACAGACACGCTCCAGGACGAATCGCAGGGCTTCTTCCAACTCCGGCACCGTGGCGACGCCTGCGGCCGACGCGCGCAGAGCAATTCCTTCGAGGAGCTCCCGAAGCGGTGCTTCCGCTCCGGCGAGCCCACCGCCTAGTTTCCGCAGCTCTTTCGGGTTTTCCAACATGTCGCTCCGGTTGCGACTGCATCATCAGCGGCTGCGCTCGAAAGTCGCACCCTCTGTCGGCCTCCGTCGGTGGTTGAGCTCTACCGCACGTGGGATTCGGCTTACCGCGCCGTAACCTTACGCCCACAGGCGGTGGAAATCAACCCCCAGTGGACGCAGAGGTGCACACGGGACCATCGAAAAAAGAGAAAATTCATGCCGTGGGCCAGCAATCAACGCCTTGAGAAAAGGTTTGGGCGAGAATGGTACCGGAACCATCCTCGCCCGCTGCCATATTGTTGGGCGAAACCCGTACCGGAACGGGTGTTCGCCCGCTGCCCAAGGGAGGGTGCGACACCACTATCGTCAGGCAAGCCTGGCCATGCGTCAATACCCATTATTAGGTACGTCCCTATTCCACAATCCCGTCTTTAATCGCGCGCACCCCGGCTTCCGTCCGTGAGGAAGCGTCCATCTTGCCCAGGATCCTCGCGACGTGCTTGTTCACCGTCTGCGGGCTGATCCCAAGAGTCACCGCTATCTCCTTATCCGACTTCCCGCTTGCCACCAGGTGCAGTACCGTCAACTCGCGGAAAGTCAAGCCATAGGTGCTACCTGCATCCATCCGTCGCTCCACTTTGCTCTCCAGCTCTTCTCTCACCTGCTGAAGCTCCTCCTCCCACCGCCTGCGTTCTGTCAGGTCGCGCACGTGGCCCGTGAACACGGGGGGGCCGCCCACGTTAATCGGAACGATCGCTATCTCCACGGGAAACTCCGTCCCGTCCGCCCGTATCGCCATCAGCTCAATCCGCTTGCCCAGGACCGGCCCTTCCCCACTGAGGAGGTACCGTTTGATCCCCCGCTGGTGCTTCGCACGGGGCGACGGCGGGACCATAAGGACATCAAGCGGTTTCCCAATCGCTTCTGCGGCTGTGTAGCCAAACATCGCCTCTGCCGCCGGGTTGAACTCGAGTACCTTGCTCTCGTGGTCAATCGTGATGATCGCGTCCAGCGCGGTCTCCAGTATCGCCGCCTTTCGCCGCTCGCTTGCTTCCAGCGCTTGTTCTGCCTCCATCCGGTCCGTGATGTCTCGCGAGTTGATTACCCCGTACGGCCGGCCGTCTTGCAGCAACACTTTGCCCGTGCCCTCCAGGTAGCGCCAGCTGCCGTCCTTGTGCCGTGCGCGGAACACAACCAGCTCGAACAGCTGCGGCTGCAAGACTCCCCTCGCAATCGCATCCCCGACCTTTCTAGAGTCCTCGGGGTGGATGATTTGCCAGATGCTGGTCCCCGTTAGCTCTTCCGCGGTATAACCCAGCGCGCGTTGCACCGACGGACTCTGGTAACTAATGTCTCCTGTGGGCTCTATGACGGTGATGAGGTCCGGCGCGTTCTCAATCAAGCTGCGGAAGTGCTCTTCGCTGCGCTGTAGCGCCTCCTCTGCCCTCTTGCGCTCGGTGATATCCCTGACGACGCCTATCAGCGCTCTCGGGCGGTGCTCCGAGTCCAGGATGGCCGAAGCGCTGAGCTCCACAGGCACGCGTGAGCCGTCGGCGCGGACAAGCGCATATTCAATCTGGCGAATGAACCCTTCCCTGACCATCCGCTGAAGGTCCAGGGACGCGCGGTCTAGGTCTTCCGGCGCGACGAAGTCCCAGGCCGACCGGCCGACCATCTCGTCCACGCACTGAAAACCATGTAGCGTGGCTGCCTGCTGATTGCAGAGGACTACTTTGCCGTCGACGCTGGTGACCGTGATCGCGTCAGGCGATGTGTCAACAATGCTGCGGTAAAGCGCCGCGGCCCACTGGAAAGGCGAGTCGCCGAGAAGAGAGACGAACGGCGTATCTCGCCCTCGCGCCTCCCGCCTGCCCGCCAGCAGGCCGGCTTTCGCACCCCCTCTGCCGGTCCCGCGCCCGGCACGTCTTCTTCCACTCATGCACAGCCCCGCTTGGCAGAGGCGGGTCAGGGTGAGATGAGTCCGTTCAAGACCCTTCTAGAGCCGTCCAGACCCGCCCCGGTCCAGAGGCTATACCCCCGATTTCGTGCGCGGATTATAGTCGAGCGGACTGAAGACCGTCAAGCAAATCTGCGGCATCCGCGCCTATTCCTCACGCCGGCGCGAACTCGTCCACCACGCCGATCGCGTACGGCGCCTGCTCCCGGCAAGCGTCGCACTTCACACACTTAACTTGGTCGATTCGATATGCGCCGTTCGTGCGCACGACCGCATTCGTTGGACAGATCGCTTCGGCCTTCGGCAGAAGGTCCGAGTGGTGCAACACTTCGTAGCGCACCAGCCCGCGGCAGACCTTCGCCGGGCAGCGTTTGCGCTCCACGTGTTCCAGCAGCTCTTCCTCGAAGAAGCGGAACATGGACATCACCGCCGTCGGCGCCCCCTGACCGTGGAAGCAGTTGGCGTTCTGCGCGATGCGTCCTAGGAGCTTGATCAGCTCAAGGTCCGCTCGTCGCCCCCGGCCACTGCTAATCCGGCGCAGGATCTCCAGCATCCGCCGTGTGCCCGCGAAGCAAGTCGTGCAGCGCCCGCACGACTCGTCCTCCGCGAACCACTCGAAATAAACGCACAGGTCCACAATGCAATTGCTGTCGTCCAGAATCACGAGGCCGCCGGAGCCCATCAGAACGCCCCGCTCTCGGTACGGGTCCGGTTCAAGTGGGATATCCACGTCGCTCGCCGGGATCACGCCCGAAAGTGGTCCGCCCGGCTGGACGCCCTTCAGACTGCGGCCTTCCGGCGGACCGCCGCCCATTCTCATCACGACCTCGCTCGTAGGCGTGCCCAGCGGCACCTCCAGGATGCCGACGCGCTGCACCTGGCCCGACAGCGAGAACATCTTCGTCCCCTTGTGCTTTTCTGAACCCATCGAGGCCCACCACTGCGCCCCATGGCGCATGATTAAGGGGACGTTCGTGTACGACTCGACGTTGTTGATGTTCGAAGGCATTGCGAAAACGCCTGCCTGCGCGGGGAACGGCGGCTTGATCTTCGGCATCCCCCGCCGGTCCTCCAGCGATGACAGCAGGCCGGTCTCGTCGCCGCAGACGTAGCTGCCGGCGCCCCGCACAACCTCCAGCTCGAAGGAGAAGTTGCTGCCCAGAATGCCGTTCCCCAGCAGTCCCTTCTCGCGCGCCTGATCGACAGCAACCGTCATCCGCTCGACAGGCAGCGGGTACTCGTCCCGAATGTAGATGTACCCAACGTCCGCGTCTGTCGCCCAGCCGCCGATTATCATCCCTTCGACGAGCAGATGCGGATCGCTCTCCATCAGGTTCCTGTTAACGAAAGAGCCCGGGTCGCCCTCGTCGGCGTTGCAGATGAGGTATTTCGGCTTTCGCTTGGCGTTGTAGAGGAACTCCCACTTCAAACCGGTCGAGAATGCCGCACCGCCGCGCCCCCACAGCCTCGAGTCCTGTACCTGCTTGATCACGTCCTCGGGCTTCAACCGCAGCGCCCTCACCAGCCCTTCATAGCCGCCGCGTGCGATGTAGTGGTCTATCCTCCCGGGGTCGATCACGCCGCAGTTCGCCATCAGGCGTCGTACCTGCCCGCGCATGAACTCCAGCGAATCGAGCGCGGGCATCCCACCGAAGGTGCCGCCTCCAACTGCAGCCAGCGCCATCTCCCACGCGATGGCGTCGTTCGCGACAGCCTCCTCAACAAGCGCGGGCGCCTTCTCCGGTGTCACTTGCTGGTACAGGACTGCCCGGCCACCCGGCCGCATGATCTCGACGAGCGGTTCGGCGTAGCAAAGCCCCAGGCAGCCCGTCACCATTACGTCGGCATCAAGACCTCGCGCCTGTACCTCCTGGCGCAGCGCCTCGAGCGTCTCCTCCGCCCCCACGGCCCGCGAGCAGGTCGCCACGCCCACCGTGATTAGCGTCCGGGGCGGGTTCGCGATGGCGTCCCACACTTCGTCGGCCATCGCCCGCAGCTCCCGGTACGTTGTCAGCGTCACGCTTCTCCTTGCTCCTGGCTCCCTGCTCCTGAATCCTCGCCTCCCACCAGCTCCCTCGCCCATTCGATCGTCTCGCTCACCGTGAGAGGGCCGATGTAGCGCCCTTCGTGCCGGACCAGCGGCGCCAGGTGGCAGGTGCCGTCGCACTGCACTAACCGCAGCCCGAACTTCCCGTCCGCGCTCGTCCGGTTCATCTCGCAGCCCAGGATCGCCTCCAGCGCTCGCCGCATGTTCAGCGACCCCTTGAGCAGGCAGGCTGGCCCGCTGCACCACTCTACGGTTGCCTCCGCCGGCGGCGTCGTGCGCACCTCCGAGTAGAAGTCGATGGTGCCGAAGATGATTGCAGGCGTCGTCTGGAACTTTCCGGCCAGCAGCGATACCGCCTCGCCAGGCACGTAGCCGAACTCGTGCTGAATGCGGTGGAACGCCGCCAGCAGGTCCACGTCGTCGGGCCGCAAGTCTGCGATCAGCTCACTGATGCGCGCGATGACTTCGGTACTGCCCGCCACCGGCTCAACGGGCGCGACGCGCGAGTTGTGACTGGCCTGCGAAAACAACTGCTCTTATCCGCTGTCGCTCGTAGCTGAAGGCCTGCTCAGGGGTCTCGATTGTGCCAACCGTCACATAGCATACAAGAGCTAACGGCTAACAGCTAACAGCTACCTCAGCGCGAAGTCCGTGAACGGAAAACGCCGCACGTGTCCCGCCAGACCGTCCGTCACGTACACGAACGCCCGCTCCGCGTCGAAGGCCACGCCATCGGCCGAAAACAGCGGCACGTCAATGACTGTATCGAGGCGGGCAGTCACCCTGCCGTCCCCACCAATCAGCAGCAGACGGCGATGCGTCGAATCGGTCGCGATCAGCCGGCCGTCTGGCAGCGCCTCGATCTGCGGAGCGCTGCCCAACTGCCGCTCCGCCCAGTCTTCGATAGGCCACGCCGCGACGAACTGGAACGTGGCATCGAACTTCTGGACGCGGGCGTTGCCGGCATCGGCAACGTAGATCGAACCATCCGGGCCCACTGCTATGCCGGAGGGCCCGTCGAACTCACCCGGCTCTCTACCCCAGCGGCCGAAGTCACCAAGATGCGTGCCATCCGCACCGTACCTCCTGATGCGATTTGTGCCCGTGTCGGCGACGAGTATATTACCGTCGTGGTCGATCGCTATTCCCCTCGGCGCCCAGAGCTGGTCCGGGCCGGGATTGATGAGATCGCGCGTCGGTTGGCCCCAGACCGTGACCGGCGTGAGGCCTGCGCTGAGCGAAGCCGAAGGGTCAGGTGCGAACTTCTGGATCCGGTGGTTCCAGGTGTCCACCACATACACGTTCCCCGCCGCGTCGACCGCGATGTCAGAAGGCTGGTTGAACTGCCCCGGTTCGCCGCCGGCTGTGCCTATCATTCCCGCCGGCGTCCCGCGTGCGTCGAATTTCTGGATGCGCGAGTTGCCGGTATCCACGACGTATATGTTCCCGACGCCATCCACCGCCAGGCCCATCGGCAGCAGCATCTGCCCCGGCTGCGACCCGAGCTCACCGATAATTTCGCGTCCCTCGAGGTCTGCCGTCGGCCGCGCCGCCGCTTCCTCGCGCCCCGCCGGCGTCGAAGGCACCTGCGCGACATCCACCGCCTCGAACTCGAGAGGGACCAGTAGCCGTCCTTCGATGCCACCACGCGGCAAGATGTCGCGATGGAACCAGAAGCCCCACCAGCGGTTCCAGGTGTCCCCTTTCCCCAGATCGGCAGCGAACTCACCTACGGCCTCCGCCACGTTGTCCTTCTCGCCGATGCCTCGGTACTCCTCCGGGAACCACCAGCGCAGTGTGTAAGGTTGGGGCTCCTGATAGTCATGCAGGTACTCGGTTGTAGTTCCCTCGTTCTCAGCCGTCACCATGACTAGCGCGCCCGCCTCCGGCACGAATTCCGCTCCCATCGACTCAAAGCTGACGTTGTAGTCGCGCAAGTACCAGGCCCACGGCCACGTGTCTGCCTTGTCCACCTGAATGCGAAGGCTCTTCCCCCTGCCCGACGCTTCAGCGATATGGTTGATGCGCGCCACCACGTCCGGCACGTCGGGCGAGGTCTGCGCATAGAAGAGGAACTCCCGTGGAACATCCCCGTGATCGTACGTGGCGAGAATGGCCGTGCGTAAGCTGAGTACCGCCAGCAAAGCGAAGACCAGCGCAGCTGGAACCGCTATCGGCCGCCACGTGTAACCGCGCGTCTCAGCCCCGCCCCCCTCACGCTCGCCGCTGGCAGTGTGGCGTCTCTCGGCGAACAACCGTTCGATCGTATATCCCGCCAGAACGATGAGCGGCAGCGCGGTGTGGACGCTGAGCCACGGCATTTTCTCCCCCACGACGGAATACGCGACGAGACTGGCGGCAGTCCAGAAAACGAGGAAGCGCTCGAACATCGTGCCCCTCACGGCGGCGAATATAGCAACGGCGGCAACCGGCAGCATCACATACTGCGCGATCTCAACGAAGGCTCCACCACCGAAGCTGTCAGCGCCAAAGAGGAACAGCAACGCTAACACCGTGATCGCGGTGAACAGCCATGGTCGCGGTCCGCCTCGCAAGCAGAAGTACAGCAGCGCGGGCCCGCCGAAGGCGAGCGCGAGGTACTCGTACGCCGGCCAGAACATCAGATAATAGAAGTCCGGCTGAGTTGAGCGCCCCACATCCTGCTGGCCCAGCCAGAAGTCCAGAGACTCCCACATGCCGCCCCCGAACCCGTCGATGTCGGTCAAAAATGCCGTGAAAAGCAAGGCGTATGGTACGTAAAAGCAGGCGGCCGCTGTCAGCCATATCCTCGGCTTCCACGCCAGACCCACGATCGCGCTGGCCGCCAGTAGCGAAATTACTGCGGGGACTCCCGCGGCCCGTTCCTGTGCTGCCGAGCCGATTTCGATCCCCACAGCTTTCAGCGGTAGCTCGACCGCCGCCGCGAACTGAGGCGCCGCCAGCGTGCCCACGACCAGCAGCACATCCATCGCCGGGTGCCGGTCATCCAGCCTCAGACGCCCCCGGATGGTCCCAATGAACGGCCAGAGCGTCGCGAGCAGCCAAGCAAACGGCAGGTAGAGGAGGAAGTAGATACCCCCCGCAGTGCCTCTCCTGCCCTCACGGGATTGCGCTGCAAAGTCCGCCGCCACCCACAGGTTCAGGAACAGAAGGAGAATCGCTACGAAGATGAACGTCGTCTCCTTGGTCGCGAAGCTCAACGCCAGGAGGGCGGCGGAGGCGTACAGGTACGACGGCTTGCGCTCGTCGATGTACCGCCAGATGCAGATTACGATGCCCAGCGTGAACGCCGCCGCGTAGACGTCCTCCCGCGCGAAGCGGCTGTAATACAAGAGCGCCGGCGAGAAGGCGATCAGCGCAGCAGCCACCAGGGCGCCCGCCCGCCCCAGTTGACGCCGAAAGAACAGCGGTAGTACGGCGAGCACCCCCCCGAAGAGCGCCGGCAGTATGCGAGCGCTGACGTCGCCGGCCCCGCCGGCCAGGAAGAACGTCGCCGCTGTCCCGAAGAACTGGAACGGCCCGTGCAGCATCGGGCTGTGCTCGTACCCGTTTCCCTGCAACAGCTGAAAGCCGTAGTAAGCGTGCATGCTTTCGTCGTGATGCATCGCCCGCGAGCCCAGGTCCCAAAGCCGGAACCCAAACGCCAACACGATCACCGCGGCCCACGCAACCGCCTCCCACGTCACAGCCAGCCGCGCGCCGAGCGCCGGAAAGGCATCGCGCCTCGCCAGCGGTATCGGCTGCGCTAGTTCGCTCATGATCTCGTCGCTTCAGGGCTGCAGGTTTGCAGGTTTCCAGGTTTGCAGGTTTGGAGGTCTGTCCGCTTTGTCGCCGTCATATCGTCCTGAGATATATACGCACCTCAACCGTCTCAACGCCCCCGTACGGCCTCCTGTACAGGAGCCAGCGCCACATGCGTCTCGGCGCGAGTAACTCGTCCGGGTACCAACCCTCGGCCACCCGCCAGACCTCTTCTCTCCCGGCGAAACCCGCCGGGCTTGCCTCCGGCCTCGACACGACGACAGCGGCACCCTCAAGAGGCCCGCCGAACGTAACGGGAGAGTCGCGCAGCGTCCAGCCGAGCTCATCGATGAGGTCTCCGTCCACCACTATTGCCCCGTCGCGTTCGTCGGCGAGCCTGTCCAGGGTATCGCGCAACTGCTCGGTCCGGCCCAGCGTGCGCATGTCCACCGCGAACTCAGTTCCGTCAGAAAAAGCTACCGCCAGCGACGAATGCACCAGGAAGGCGGCGGCCAGCACCGCCACCACGCCGGCTCCCGCCGGCTTTCCCCCAGCGCGTGCAGAGACGAACATCACGCCTACCAGGCAAGCAAAGCCGGCCGTCGTCCCGAGTAGAAGGAGGCGCTCCGCCTCGTCCGCCCTTCCCGAAGACCACTCCGTCATCAGGACCGCCGCGGCGGCCGCCAGGGCGAGCGCCGGCGCCACTGCCGGCCACCATCGGCTCGCGCTCTCCCAGCTGGATCGCGCTGCGACCTCTTCCGACAGCCTGCCCGCCAGAAGTGCCAGCGGAAGGAGCAGCATCAGCAGCTGACCCGCCTCGCGACGCGTGGCCAGTGTCAGAGTAAACGCGGCGGCTACCGTCCAGAGAAACAGCAGGCGGTCAAAAGGCGTGACCGCCGCCCGGGCCCCGCGCGCAAATCTCAAGGCGACGAACGCGAATCCTGCCCCGCCGGCAAGAAGGAGAGGCCAGTCATAGGCTAACAACATCGCTAAATAGTACCCCCGCGGCCGCGAGTCCCCCGGCGACTTGAACATGTCGCCAAACAGCGTCAGTCCCGGCAGGTCTATCTTCTCCACCGATGTCCCGAAGTGCGCGATGCCAAGTTGAAACGCCGCCGAAACGACGAAGAGCGCGCTCACCCATTGCAGAGGGCTCGAGCGGAACGATCGCAATGCGCGCCTGACGTCATTGTTTCCGAATATCACCGATTCCATCGCCACGAACGCGATCACCGCGGCCGCAGCCAGCACGGCCGGCGCATCCGCGAGAGGCGCCATCGCCAGCGCGACGATCAGCACAAAGACAAGCCCGATACGCGGCCTCTGCAGGTGGGCGAACAGCGACACCATCATGACCGCGCCCAGCAGAGATCCAACGCTGAACTCAGCCGCCGACCGCGAGTGAATCACAAACAGCGGCGAAAATGCTACCAGCGCGCTCGTTACGAGAGCTCCAACTCGTCCAACGTATGGTCTTGCGAACCAGAGCACAGCCACGAGCGCAAGGCCAGCCACCGCGGGCACCAGCCGCGCCAACAGGTCGCTCTCCCCGAAAATTCGGAACAAGTACGATGTGGCCGCCTCAGCCAGGTCACCTCTCCAGGTGTCCGGCACCTCGCCGCCGGCGACTCGCGCCGCATCGAAGGCGCGGGCGCTTTCGTGAACCGTAAGTGGTAGCCCATTCAGGTCCGTCAAGCGCAGCAAGCCTGCTGCAAGGATCAGCCCGAGCCAGGCAATCGCCTCCACGCTGATGGACAGGCCCCGCTCTTCGCTCTCGACCTGCCGAGGCGCGATCGACGTTATGTCACGTCCACCCGATTTGTACACCCTGCCAGTCTATCGAACGGCCACGTGAGGCGGTAGAAACACTGTAGGAGCGCAGCACACATCGACGCCGGCGATAGACAGTTCAGGGTAGTACGTCCGACCTTGCCGGGCACTCAGCCTCGACAGCCTTTGTGCTGCGCCCTTGACGCTAACGGCTAATGGCTAACAGCTGCCTTGTAAATAGCGCGGTCTTAAAAGAGAGTGCTCCTTGGCCACCACGGCCTCTACTCCCTCAGACGCGACTCTGGTACGGTGGTCGAATGAGCAGGTCCTTGCTCGACGATGCGTTCGGCCACCACGTGTGGGCGACACTGCGGCTGATCGATGCGTGCCTCGCGCTCAGCCCAGAGCAGTTGGGGACCGCCGTCCCTGGGACCTACGGCTCGATTCTCGAGACGATGCGCCACCTCATCGGGTCCGACTCCTTCTACCTGTTCGCGATTTGCGGTGGGCGCACCCCACGCATCGACGAAGACCGCATGGACCTGCCACAACTCCGGGCCGCGATGGAGGACAACGGCGCGGCGTGGTCGCCGCTCCTGGCACAGGACTTCGATCCGGACGCCGTCCGCGTAAGGCACCGCGACGACGGGTCCGAGACACACGCCTCGATGGGCATACGTCTCGCGCAGGCGCTGCACCACGGGACGGATCATCGGAGCCAGATCTGCACAGCCCTCACGGCGCTCGGCGTGGAACCGCCGGCCATCGACGTCTGGGACTACGGCCTCCAGGATGGCCGCGTCGTCGAGGTCCCACCCAGATCCTGACCGCTTTGGCCCCGTGTGAGACGACATGGCCGCACGCTCGGCGCACACCAAGAAGGAGCACCACTCCTCGAGTGGTCACCTAGGGAGCGGGACGATCTTCATCCTCGAGGGCACCGCAACGCAGACACGAGGAGCTGATAGCTGATAGCTGATGGCCGACGGCTAAACCGCGAACAGCGCCTCGACGAACTCCCGCGCCTCGAACGGCGCCAGGTCCTGAGGTCGTTCTCCCGTCCCCACGAACCGCACCGGCACGCCCAGCTGGTCGCAGACCGAGAAGATCACCCCGCCTTTGGCCGTCCCGTCCAGCTTCGCCAGCACAACCCCCGTCACGCCCACCGCCTCGGTGAAGTACTTCGCCTGGTGCATGGCGTTCTGGCCTGTCGTCGCGTCCAGCACCAGAAGCACCTCGTGAGGCGCCTCCGGGTACTTCCGCTGGATGATGCGGTTCACCTTCCTCAATTCCTCCATCAGGTGCGCCTTCGTGTGCAACCGCCCCGCCGTGTCGATGATCACGACATCCGCGTCGCGCCTCTCGGCCGCGCTTAACGCATCGAAAACGACCGCCCCCGGGTCGGCGCCCTGCTTATGCGCGACTACGTCCACCCCCGTCCGCTGTCCCCAATGCTTGAGCTGGTCGATCGCCGCCGCCCGGAACGTATCCGCCGCCGCTAGCACCAGCTTCTTCCCCTGCGACTTGTACGTGTGCGCCAGCTTGCCGATACTCGTCGTTTTCCCCGTCCCGTTTACGCCGACCACCAGAATGATCGCCGGTTTCGGCAGCGTCTCGCGATGCCCGTTCGCGTGCCAGATCTGGCCCTGGCCTGTATCCACCTCCAGCGTCGCGATAAGGTCTTCCTTTAGCACGCTGAGCGCCTGCTCCGGGTCGCGTATCGAGTCGCGCTTGACCTTCTCCCTCACGTCGTCAATGACCTTCATCGTCGTCGCAACGCCTGTGTCCGCCGCGACGAGTGTCTCTTCCAGCTCCTCCCAGAGCTCATCGCTCAGCCCTCGGCGGAACATTCCCCCTATGCGGCTGAACCACGTCCGGCGTGTCCGCTCGATCGCCCGGTCTACCGGCGCCGCCGCTTCGTCAGCGGCCCCTTCCGCCGGCTCGAGCGCTTCCGCAGCATCCCCGACGCGACCGGTGTCTTCGTCCCCACCGGTCGCTTGTTCTTCGCCCTTTTTCCGCTTGAAGAGTCGCACCATCAATCTCGATCATATGAGCAGCGCACTCGCCTCGGCAACACCTAGCTGTCCAGCCCTTCCCTCAGTATCTCTCGTAGCTCGCGAAGGAAACGACTCCGCGCGTACACGTGCTTGATGCCCGCATCTTTCGCCGCTCGCCGCAGCGCCACGTCCACGTGCGGATAAAAGCCGGCCAATGGAACACCGGCTTCTCTCGCCGCGCTGGCGAGTGATTCCAGGTTGAGACTGGGCGCTGCCAGGTCCGCAACGACCAGATCGAGATCGGTTGAAGCGATGAGGCGCACCGCATCGGCCGGCGCCGCTGTCTCAACGCCCACCCCGAGGCCTTTTGCCGCCTCCTCGATCCGGACGCCCACGAGCAGATCGGTGACGATAGCGAGAATCTGCCGTTGAGCCATCAGACACCGACGTGGCGCAGCCCTGCACTGGCTCCTATCCGTGGTCCGCGACTTCGAACGTCGCCCGTTCTGTCCCGGCGATCAGTACGAACGGTAGTTCGCCCCACACCCGTCGCGCGGTTCGCATCATGTTGTTGAGCGTCTCGTCGTCGTGGCCCGGATCGTGGTGAAACGTGATTAGCCGCTTTACACCGGTGTGCGCTGCGAACGCCAGCGCTTGGCTCAGGGAGCTATGCCCCCAGCCTACGTGGCTGGGATACTCGTCGTCCGTATATTGCGTATCGTGGATTAGTATGTCCGCCCCTTCCGCCAGCTCGTATCCAGACGTCCAGTTTGGGTCGCCGGGAAATCGTTGGGCTCCCAGCGCGGGCTCGTGGTCCGCCAGGTACGCGATCGTGGCGGCGCCGTCGCTTATTCGATATCCCACCGTCGGGTCTGGGTGGCAGACCAGGCTCGCTTTCAGCTCAAACTCCTGAATCTGCAGCCTGCCCAGCGGCAGATCGTGCAGCGTCAGCCGGCAGGGCAGGTCGCGGATTCGCACCGGAAACAGCGGCGGCGAAAGGTAGCGTGACAGCCGCTCCCGCAGGTGCAGGGTCGTGGAAGGCGGTCCCCACAGATGGACCTCCAGCCCCGGCCTGTACAGCGGTTCGAAGAAGCCCAGTCCCTGGATGTGGTCCATGTGCAGATGCGTCAGCAAGATGTCCACCCTGGAAATCTCACGCTCCACCGTCACACCCAGCGGCCGGATGCCCGTCCCGGCATCTAGGACCAGCAGTCCGCCCTTAGACCCGCGCACCTCCACGCAGGCGGTGTTCCCACCGAATTGCGTCGTATCCGGCCCCGGCGACGCCAGCGACCCCCTCGTCCCCCATAACGTAATGCGCATCCCAGTCACCGCTCCTCGGCACTCAGCACTCGTTACTCAGCACTATTCACTGTTCACTGTTCACCGTTCACTATTCACTGTTCACTACTCCCCCACTTCCCAGAAGATCGCTACGGCCCCCAGATGGCGGCCTCCCTGTCCTTCGATCGGTAACGCACTTACGTCGACAAGCCGCCAAGTTCCGTCCAGCCCGCGGAACCGGTGCCGCAGGTGTGCCGGCCTGTGCTCCAGCAAGGCAATGTTTACCGGCAGCGATTCAGAGGCCAGCGGAGAGCCGTCCTCAGCCGTCGTCTGAAATATCGTCGCCAGCTCTTCGCCCTGCATCTCACCAGCCTCGTCGAACCGGCGGCCCAGTACGCTCTCTGCCGGCTCGTTGTAATACAGCAGGTCGCCTTTCTCGGACATCACCCAGACAGGCACAGCCAGATAGCTCGCCCACTGGCGGGTAAGGATCAGCTCAATCGGTTGCTGGGGCATCATTTCGCTCCATCGGGCGGGCGCGGGCAGGGCGCGTCCGAGCGCTATTGTACCGGAAACGATGGCCGCAGTTAGTTGGACGCGACGGCCTGACCCGCCGGAAGGTCCCCGAGCCGCATCGACAGCACCCTCGACGCACCATCAGGCGCCATCGAGACGCCGTAAATGCTGTCCGCCACCTCTATCGTCCTGCGGTTATGCGTGATCACGACGAACTGTGTCCTCCGTGCCAGGTCCCGCAGCGCGGACGCGAACCGTCCCACATTCGCCTCGTCCAGCATCGCATCAACCTCGTCCAGCACGCAGAACGGCGACGGGTTGGCCTGCAGAAGCGCGAAAAGCAGCGACACGGACGTCAGCGCCTTCTCCCCGCCGGAGAGCTGCGCCAGCGTCTTGGTCCGTTTCCCGGGCGGGCGCGCCTCGATCTCCACTCCGGAGTTCGAAGGGTCCTTCGGGTCCGTCAGGCTCAGCTTCGCGTGGCCGCCTCCGAAGAACGCCTGGAAATACTGCTCGAACCCGCTTGCCACCTTCTCGAACGTTATCTCAAAGCGCTTCCGCATCAACGTCGTCAACTCCTCAATCGCGCGGCGCAGCGATTTCTCCGCGGCGGCTAAGTCCTCCAGCTGGCCCGCCAAAAAGCCGTGCCGTTCGCTCAGCGATTCGTAGTCCACCTGCGCCTCGACGTTGACCGGGCCCAGGTTCCGTATCTGCGCCCGCAGCCGCTCGATCTGCGTCCGAAGCTGCTCCTGGTCGATGTGCGCGCCGCCCGAAATCGGGCGTCCCTCCCAGGAAGGGCCCCCTTCATCGTCGGGCGCCTCGGCCAGTAGCCATGACGGCACCGCAGTCTGCTCGACTGTTCCCGAAAGTATGTTCCCGTCCGCGGACAGCGTGAGCCCGTCCTCCTCGATTCGGCTGCGGAGGGTGTCCACCTCCGTCGCCCAGCGCCGCACCTCCGCCTCCGCCTCCAGGGCGTGGCGCTCGCTCTCGAACAGGCGGTTCTGGGAGCTGAGCACCTGCGAGTGCAGGTCACGCTGCCGGGCTTCGAGGTGATGCGCCCCCTCCTCGCCCGGCTGCGCGCTTTGCACGAAGCTCTCCATCCGTCTCCTGGACTCGACGAGACCCTTGTCATCGGCCTCCACGCTCGAGGTGAGCGTCATCAACTCCATCTCCAGGCCGCGCAGCTGCACCGCCTTGGCCGAAGCCTGAGCCTCCAGGCGCGCGGAAGCCGCTTCCGCCGCCTCCCGCTGCGCTGCCAGCGAGCGATATCGTGCGTCTACACTCGCCAGCGCGTTCGCCGCCTCTTCCACGGCCGCCGTCAGTGTCCGCCGGCGCTGCTCGATAACGCTGTTCGCCTGGCCCAGGTACTTGGCCGTATCCGCCGATTCGCGCGCTTGCTCCAGCATCGCCGCGCGCTCCTCCTCCAGCCGCTCAGCCTCCAGCGCCAGTGTGCGCTGCTGCTCACGCAGGCTCCCCTGCGAACCGATCAGGCCGCGCATTTCGCCGCGCAGCTGCGCCAGCTTCTGCTGTCTCTGAGAGAGCGAATCCTGAAGCCGCTGCCGCTTGTCCAGCGCGTTCTCCGCCTTGCGCGTCAGCGAACCGAGCGCTGATTCTGCCTGGCGTCGCCGGTCACGCAAGGAATCGACCTCTCGCTCCGCAATGGCGAACGAGCGCTTGATGCGGTCCATCTCTTTGGGTATCGATTCCAGGTCCCGTTCGTACCCCAGGATGAACGGCCGGCTCGCTTGGGGCTGCCCGCCGCTGATGTACCCGGAGGGGTGGAACAGGATTCCGTCGAGCGTCACTACCGTGCCTAGACCGCGTCGCATTACTCGCGCCGCCGCCGCCACGTCCTGCACGACAACGGTGCGGCCGAGCAGGTTGTTCACGAGCTTCTCGTACCGCGGCGCGTACTTCACCAGCCTTGCCGCGACGCCCACGACGCCCTTCTCGCGCATAATGTTCAGCGGATAGACGGACTTGATGCTGTCCAGCGGCAACACGGCCGTGCGCGGCCCGCGCTGCGCCACCAGCGACTGAATCGCCGCGATTGCCTGTGCCTGGCGATCGAAGACGAACCCCTCCAGCTGCCCGGTCAGCGCCGCCGCGATCGCATCCTCCAGGCCCCTCGGCACCCGGATGATCTCGTACACTGTCGACAGCGCGCCCTCGATCGTCACCGCCGCGTCCGGCGAAGTCGCCAACGCCTGCCTCTGCGCTTCTCCCAGCACCTCGAGCCGTGCTTCCAGGCCTTCCAGCTTGCCGCGCCTCTCGTTCTGGTCTGCCTCAAGTTTGCCGAGCGCCTCCGCGATCTGGCTAACCTCCATCTCGAACGTTTCGCGCCGGGCGCCCGTAAGCGATACCTCGCCTAGCAGCTCCGCCTCCTGCGCCCGTACGCTACGCAACACGCGCAACTGCTCCGCCATCTGGTTGACCAGGGAGCGCCGCCGCGTGTCCAGTCGCGACGCCTCGCGCTCGAGGTCGCGCTGCGAGTCGCCCAAGCGCCTGATGCGCGCCTTCATCTCCGTTGCGGCTGCCTGCAGTCGCTTGCTCCTAGCTTCGGCGTCAGCGCCGTGCGTCAAAGCGTCCCGGAACTCCTGCTCCAGCGCCGTCACGTCCGCCTGCCGAGCCGCCAGCTCCTGCTTGGCCCCCGCCAGCAAGCCCTCCAGCTCCAGCCGCGTCTCCTCCTCCGCTCCGATGATGCCGCTGGCCCGCTTCCGCTCCTCCTCCACCACCCGCAGCTCATCCTCCAGCTCGCGCGAACGCGCCTCGAGGATGGCCCGCCGCTCCTTGCTCACGGCCAGCCGCCGCTCCAGGTCGCGAATGCGCTGGTCCAATCGCTCTCGCTCCGCCGCAGACGCGGCCGTAGCCTGCCGCTGCTCTTCCAGCTGCTTCGCGATCTCCGACAGCTCTCGCTGGCACGTCTCCAGCGCCACCTTCGACTGAACGAACTCCGCCCGCGCCTGGTCGTGGTTCGCCCGCGCCACCGCCAAAGACTCCTGCGACCGGTGCCATTGATGCTCGTAGTACGCCTCAAGCGCCTGCCGCAGCTCCTGCGAAAGCCGCGTGTGCTCGCCGGCGCGCTTCGCCTGGCGCTCCAGTTGCGCCAACCGCGGCGCGATCTCCTTCATCAGAAGCTTCACGCGCTCGACGTTCTCGTGCGTCGCCTTCAGCCGGTCCTGCGCCTCCTCGATCTTCAGGCGGTAGCGCTGGATGTCCGCCGCCTCTTCTATCAGCATGCGCCTCTCCTCCGGCCGCAGGTTGAGCACGCTCTCGACCAGCCCCTGGCCGATGATCGCGTACGAGCTTTGGCTGGCGCTTGCCTTCGTCAGCAGCGACTGGATTTCCCGCAGGCGCACCTTCTTCTTGTTGATGATGTAGTCACTCTCGCCGGAGCGGTAGCCGCGCCGGGCCGCCGCGACCTCTGGGACATCGACCGGCAGCCAGCCGTCGCTGTTATCGAGAGTGAGGGTTACCTCTACGCGGTCTGATCGTGCTCTCGTCGCCGACCCCGCGAAGATTATGTCGTCGAGCTTGCGCGCCCGCAGCAGACGGCCGGACTGCTCGCCCAGCACCCAGCGCAGCGCATCCGCGATGTTCGACTTGCCGGAGCCGTTCGGGCCGACGATTGCCGTGATGCCCTGACCGAACTCGAACGTCGTGCGAACGGCGAAACTCTTGAACCCCTGGACGTCCAGCCGTTTCAGGTACACGTTCCGACCGTTATTCGCTTGTGGCGGCGAGAGTCTCCAGAGCCTGCCTGGCCGCGTTTAGCTCGGCCTGCTTCTTGTTGCGTCCCTGGCCCCGGCCCAGCACCTGGTCCCCCACGCAAACGTCCACAGTGAACAGCTTCGCGTGGTCAGGGCCTTCCGAGGAGATCAGCCGGTACTCTGGGATCTGGTGCCAGCGCGTCTGCGCCACATGCTGGAGCTCGCTTTTGCTGTCGGCGGTAACTCCCCGCCTCGCTATCTCGTCGAAGTCCGGCCTCAGGAGGCGCAGCACCAGCTTGCGTGCCTTCGCCATCCCCCCGTCCAGGAAGGCGGCGCCTATCAGCGCCTCGAACGCACCCGCCAGGTTCGACGGCCGGTTCCGGCCGCCGGAAAGCTCCTCGCCACGGCCCAGCACGAGGTACGACCCAAGCTCGATACGTTGCGCCGCCTGCGCCAGCGCGTCCCAGCGGACCAGCAACGCCCGCAGCTGGCTCAGGTGCCCTTCGCTCAGCATCGGATAGTCCCGATACAGCTTCTCGGAGACGATTAGTCCGAGCACGGCATCACCCAGGAACTCCATCCTCTCGTTGGACTCAACTTCTCGGTCGACGGCCTCGTTGAGGTAAGACCGGTGATACAGCGACTGCTGCAAAAGCTCTGGGTTTGTGAAGGTGACTCCGAGCAGCGCCGCCAGTTCTTCAGCTGATCTTGGTCGCGTTAGCGTCGGTTGCCTAACCATACTCCAAAAATATCCCTCTGAACAAAGAAAGCCGCACCGAGGCGGCCTATCATGTACCGGGTTTTCCTCCCGAAACCTGGCTTTTGCATCGAACCCACATCGGCCCACGCCTTAATGCGGGTTCACCCGAAAATGATATGTTTGTCACACAACCCTGTCAAGGTGAAACTCAACCATAAGCCCCACGAATATGAGAAACCCAAACCTTATCGATAAATTACACGCGCAACTCCCCGCCCCGGCGCGCCGACTGCTCGACAACCTCCTTCGCCTCGCTGGCCAGCAAGACGTTCCCCTCTTCCTCGTCGGCGGCCCCCTCCGCGACCTCCTCCTCGACCGCCCCGCCTTCGACCTCGACATCGCGATCGAAGGCGACGCTATAGCGCTCGCCCGCGACCTCGCCGACGCGACCGGCGGGTGCGCCGTCACGCATCCGCGGTTCGGCACCGCCACGGTGGGCTTAGGGGAATTCCACCTCGACTTGATTACCGCCCGGTCGGAGACTTACGGGCGTCCGGGCGTCCTGCCAACGGTAGAGCCCGCCACCATTCGCGAAGACCTGCTCCGCCGCGACTTCACGATCAACGCCGTCGCCCTGCGCCTCAACGGCCCCCAGCGCGGCGAGATACTCGACCCAGCCGGCGGACTCGCCGACCTCGACGCCCGCCTCGTCCGCGCCCTCCACGAGCGATCTTTCCAGGACGACGCCACCCGCATCCTCCGCGCCTTCCGCTACGCCCGCCGCCTCGACTTCGAGATCGAGGGCCCATTGGTGCGCTGCGCATGATTCACCGCGACCTCCGATTCGGTCTTGTGCAGGCACAAGCGATGCGCGAGGTGCGCAGGCGGTACGAGTACTTCTCGCTAGCTGGTTGGGTGCTGCTCACGTGGCCTGAGTCGAGTGAAGTGGCGGCGCGGCTCTCCTGGCGGCTGCGGCTATCAGCCCTTCAACGCGAGGCTATCGCCCGCGTGCCCCGCCTGCTGGAGCTGCGGCCTTCGCTGTCTCGGCCGGGGCTGAAGGCTAGCGAGATGCATGACATATTACGGGGGTTTGGCGGCCCCGAACTCTGGCCGTTCGCCGCGATAGAAGGCGGCATAGTGCGTGAACGCATCCTCAGCTACCTGCGAACTCGGTCAACGAAGACGGAACTGGATGGGAACGACCTGATCGCCCTAGGCGTCCCACCGAGCAAGCTAATCGGCGAAATCCTCCACCGCCTCCGCGCCGCCAAGCTAGACGGAGAAGTCAAGACCCGCCACGACGAGGAGCGGCTGGTCAGAAGACTGATGGAGAGAGCTCCGGCTGAGAAGACGCCCCTTCCCGCTCATCCTGAGAGCCTGCCCTGAGCGAAGCCGAATGGGTATCGAAGGAATGAGCGGAGCAACCACGCCGCCCTCGGTTTGCTCCGTCTGCCGCGACCCCGTAGACGACACGAACTCCGCCGTCTGCAACACCTGCGGCAACCCATTCCACCTCCGCCTCCGCCAGGACGCCGAAGGCCCCGACTGCGGCGACGTCTGGATCAACGAGCAGTTCCTCGCGCTCGAATTCGCCTGCTTCACCTGCCTCCGCCCGGACGGGCGGCCGTCTGGCCGCGGCGAAACAGCCGCCCAAGCAGGCGAGCCGCCGGTGGGAAGGGGGCATTGAGATTAACCGCCCGCCTGTGTAAATTAGGGCCATGATGGGAGACGTAGCCACAGGCGTCATAGCGATGGGAGTATTACTATTCGCGATTTGGCTCGGCATGTGGGTCAATGGACGGACGCGGTTTACGTTTGAGTCCGGCCGATTCGTTGCCGTTCGTCCCTTCGCCTGGACCCTCCGGGCCTTACTTTCGCTCGCCGTGGTCCTATTCGCTCTTTTTGTCGCCTCGCTGTTGTGGCAACTAGCTGATCTGGCGCTTTAGACTCAGGCAGCCGTCAGCCGCTCGCCCCAAACCGCCCAATCAGCGCCGCAATCGCCTTCGACCCACGCAGGAAGTCCTCCACGCGGATGTTCTCGTCCGGCGCGTGGATGTGCGCGTCCGGGTAGCCGATCCCGCAGTCCGCC
>WNFV01002168.1_pt1 | contig 26362 bp, 21 predicted proteins | sample 5400101 | NCBI WGS metagenome assembly WNFV01 (sample SAMN13153361, study PRJNA577476) | soil metagenome | isolation source: 115 cm soil or saprolite under grassland replicate 1 | place: USA:California | collected 2016-06-15
GTGAGCACGTCCCTTCCTCCTGGGCCAGCCACACGGCCGACGCCAGGCTCTCAACTACCACCATCAGTGGCAGGACCCGGAAGGAAGGGTCAGAAGTAAACCGGCGATACAGGGTCAGTCTTCAACCGTCGCCGTCAGCCACGAGGATGCGCCTGGGAACGGTCGTTTCCAGGCCGCCCGAAAACCCTTCCCCTGGTGGGCCTGCCAGGACTTGATCCTGGGACCTCATCCTTATCAGGGCAGTCACAGGTCCTGGAGCCATCGGTATCAGTCTGGGCGGGATGGTGAACGTCCAGGCCAACGGTGGCGCGCGGCGAACGCGCCTGACCTTCGGCACCATCGGAGCCCAACCAGTTGCTGGAAAACTGCTGGAACAACCGCCCTATCAGTATGCCGTCCGTCCAGCACGCCACCAGGGTCCGCCTGGACGTGCTTGCGGATCCGTGATGCAGCGCGAGACCTAGACCCCTGACTTCCTCCGTGCGAGTAAGGACCCGCCTACCGCTGTGCTACCCGGCGTTCCCCCGGGTCGCGAGCAACCGTCAGGGATGAAGTTAGGCGTTCTGACGCAGGGCCGTCGGAACGACCGACGGGGTCACGCGTTAGGACCCGCCCACCGCCATGCCATCTACGTTTCCCGGGTTCGATTCCGACCGTCAAGGGCGAACTAGGCCGCCCCTCGGCAGTGAGGCCGCTGAGGGAGACAGATAACCCATCTACGACAGCATGGAACGCAGAGACGCGTCGCTGCCTACGGTGTCCGACAGATCCTCACCGCGTTGGATGATCGTAACTCCTCTGCCGAGTGATCACCTACCAGTCGCTGGGGACCCGATTCACGGACCCGGCATCGGGTCCAGAAGGACCGAGAAGGCCACCGGGGCGGGATCGAGGCGGTAGGCAGGCAGGACGCCCGGCCCGCAGGACGCGGAGCCGATGCCCTGCTGGGCCCGGTCCAGGTTGACCCAGAGTCGGTCGCCCGGGACGAGGTCGATGGGGTGGCGGGCCTCGTCGAGTTGCTCGCTGGTCCACGGCCGCACGGTGAAGTCGATGGTGGGCTCGCCTCGAACGCGCAGGCCGCGTCCCTGGTCGTCGGTGATGGTCGCCCAGCGCACGTCGGCGCGGTTGCCGTTCTCTTGGGGGTACACGTAGGGGGTCTGGAGCGATGCCACCGAGGCCGTGAAGTGGCCGATCCGGGCTGCCCTGCCGGTGTCGGCGTACGCCTCACCCGGGCCCCGGCCGAACCATTCCACGTTGTCCAGGCTGGCCGGGACGGCCATACGCAGGCCCAGCCGGGGCAGCGGGCAGGGCCAGTCACCCTCGGGGACAACCTCGACGGCGAGCCGGAGGCCGCCGGCCGCCGCCGACCACCGGTAAGTCGTACGTAGCCCGAGGTCAGTGGCGGCTGGAGCGACCCGCGTGCGCACCACCAGCTGTCCGTCGTGGATGTCGACACCGTCGATGCGGTGCTGGACCCGGTGCAGTCCTACTGCCCGCCAGAGGGGTTCGACGGCTTGTCCGTGCGGAGCCCGGTCGTTGTCGGTCGGCGCCCGCCACACGTCCAGGCGCGGCCCGTCGACCGCGAATCCGTCCGCACCGCCGAGGCGTACCAGCCGCCCGTCTGCTGGATCGAAGACACCCGGTCCAAGCTCGATTCGGTCACCCTGGGCCATCCGGGTTGTGACAACGACCCGGCCACCGCCCACCGGCTCCTGGGCAGCCTGAGGGGCCCGGGTGCCGCCGGCCGGGACGCCACCCGGGCCACCGGCCCCTACCCGGATTTGGCCCCAGGCCACCTCGTGTCCCGTGTCGGCCCACGGTTCGTCCTTGGCCAGGACGGCCCGGACGGTGAGCCACGGCTCCGCGCCGGCCGCCAACCCGGATTCGGTCTCGGGCGGGGATGGAAGGGCGACGGTGATCGTCACCCCGGGAGGAAGCTCTGGCAGCTCAGGTGCCTGGAGCTGGCCGGAGGAGACGAGTTGGCCGTCGACCTCCAGCGTCCATGGGAACGCGAGGTGGGAGAGATCCTTGAACTGGTGGAGGTTGGCGATGCGGATGCCGCCGCCGGGTCCGGCGTCGATTCGGACTGGCTCGATGACCTTCTTGAACTCGTGGAGGCCTGGGGACGGGGTGCGGTCGGGAAAGACGAGGCCGTCGGCCACGAAGTTGCTGTCGTGCAGCGGCTCGCCGAAGTCGCCGCCGTAGGCGTAGAACTCGCGGCCGTCACCGGTCCGCTGGCGGATCCCGTGGTCGATCCACTCCCACACAAACCCGCCCTGGCAGCGCGGATAGCGCTCGAACAGCTCCTGGTACTCCCACAGGCCGCCCGGCCCGTTGCCCATGGCATGGGCGTACTCGCAGAGGATGAACGGCATCGCTCGGCGTCTGGCGTCCAGCCCGGGATCGGGGAGCGGCTCCTCCTCACGCCGCCCGATGGCATCGACCTCGGCGTGGGTGGGGTACATGCGGCTGTAGACGTCGACGTCGCGGCAGGTCCGGTCGCCCTCGTAGTGCAGCGGCCTGGACGGGTCGCGCCGGTGGGCCCACTCGGCCATGGCGGTCAGGTTGCGCCCGGTCCCGGCCTCGTTGCCGAGCGACCAGAGAAGGACGCTTGGCCGGTTCTTGTCCCGCTCCACCATGCGCCGCATGCGGTCCACCAGGGCGTCGCGCCAGCCCGGATCGTCCGAGGGGTTGCCGCGCCAGCCGATGGGTTCGAAGCCGTGGCTCTCGTAGTCGCACTCGTCGATGACGTAGACCCCGTATTCGTCGCACAGCTCCAGGAACCGCGGGTGCGGCGGGTAGTGGCTGGTGCGGACGGCGTTGAGGTTGTGCCGCTTCATCAGCAGCACGTCCTGGAGCAGGACGTCCTCGGGCACGGCGCGGCCGAGGTCGGGGTGGAACTCGTGGCGGTTGACCCCGCGGAACAGGACGCGCCGGCCGTTGAGGGTGAGTACGCCGTCCTCGACCCGCACGGTACGGAAGCCGATGCGCAGCGGCACCCGCTCCCCGGCCGAGGCCAGCTGGCCGTCGTACAGCCGGGGCGACTCGGCCGACCAGGGCTGCACGGCGTCTACCCGCACGGTCTGGCCGGCGGCGACGTCCACGCCCAGCTCGGGCACGGTGAGGCGGGCCGGCATGTCGACGTCCACGCGGAGCGTGCCCGCGCCGGAGACGTGGTCGTAGTCGGCATGGACGAAGAAGTCTTCGATCGCCCCGGCGGGCCGGGCGAGCAGCCGGACCTCGCGGAAGATGCCGGACAGCCACCACATGTCCTGGTCCTCGAGGTAGCTGGCCGCGGACCACTGGTGCACGCGCACCGCCAGGAGGTTGTCGCCCTGACCCAGCGCGGCGGTGGCGTCGAACTCGACCGGTAGTCGGCTCCCGCTCGAGGTGCCCAGCTCCTGACCGTTGAGCCAGACCCGGAACCAGGAGTCGACCCCCTCGAACCGGAGCACGGTCCGCTCGGCCGTCCAGCCGGCCGGAAGCCGGAAGACCAGCCGGTAGTCGCCGGTGGGGTTCTCGGTGGGGACATGCGGGGGCTCAACCGGGAACGGGTAGGCGACGTTGGTGTAGGCCGGGGCGCCGTAGCCGTGGAGCTGCCAGTGCGACGGCACGGGCAGGCTCGCCCAGGCCGAGTCGTCGAAGTCGCCGCCCACGAAGCCGGTATCGGCATCGGCGCGCCCAGACAGCCGGAACCGCCAGTCCCCAGAGAGGTCAACGGCCGGCGCGTCGGACCGGAACCACGCCCGTGGCGCGCGCGCACCGGCCGTGGGTTGGACGTCTTCTGGGCCAGAGCTCATGACGCCTCCTGGGTCAGGTGGAGCAGCAGGGCCTGTTCGGGCTGGAGCAGGGGTAGCTGGAGGCCGGCCTGGGCCAGGGCGGTGCCGGTGAGGACCACGCCGCCCGGGCCCCACCAGGCCGGCGGGGCGGCCTGGAGGGTCCTGGGGCCGCCGGCGAGCTCCAGGGGCGCGACCCGGTAGGCGCGGTCGGGGTCCAGGCCGGGCAGCCGGGCCACCCCGGGGGTCTCCTGGGCCGAGGTGGCCAGCTGCACGTAGGCGAACAGGGCCTGGGAGCGGTCCTGGGCGACCACGCCGTGCAGGTAGGCCGCCGGGTCGGGGTGGTCGGCCCGCACCACCTGGCCGCCATGGAGCAGGGGGCGCAGCCGGCGGTACAGGGCGATCGCCTCGGCGAGGGCCCGCTGCTCGTGGGCCGAGGCGGCGGCCAGGTCCCACTCGATGCCGAAGTGGCCGAACAGCGCGGTCGCGACCCGGAAGGCCAGGTCGTGGGGGCGGCCGGTGGTGTGGGCGCGGGGCGGGCCGACGTGGCTGCCGACGAGCTCGGGCGGCAGCAGCAGCTGGGTCCAGCGTTGGATGTGCTGGCGTTCCAGGGCGTCGTTGGTGTCGCTGGGCCAGACCCGGTCGGTGCGGGCCAGGATGCCCAGATCGACCCGGCCGCCGCCCGAGGCGCAGCTCTCGATCTCCACGCCCGGGTGGCGCGCGCGCAGCTCGTCCAGCAGCCGGTAGACGGCCAGGGTCTGGGCATGGACCCCGGGCCGTCCGGCGTGGCCGGCCTCGATCAGGTCGCGGTTGTGGTCCCATTTCAGGAAGGCGATGTCGTGCTCGGCGAGCAGGGCGTCGAGCCGGTCGCGGATGACGCCGTAGCAGTCGGGGTTGGCCAGGTCGAGGACCTGCTGGTGCCGCCAGCCCTTGGGCAGCCGCCCGGGGGCCTGAAGGATCCAGTCGGGGTGGGCGCGGAACAGCTCGGAGTCGGGGTTGACCATCTCCGGCTCGACCCACAGCCCGAACTCCATGCCCAGCGACCGGACCTTGTCGATCAGGGGCCGCAGGCCCTGCGGCCAGACGGCCGGGTCGACGTCCCAGTCGCCGAGCCCGGCGGTGTCGTCGCGCCGATTGCGGAACCAGCCGTCGTCGAGCACGAAGCGCTCGACCCCCAGCCGGGCGGCCACCTCCGCCAGGCCGGCCAACCGTTCCAGGCGGTGGTCGAAGTAGACGGCCTCCCAGGTGTTGAGGACGACCGGCCGGGGGCTGCGCGGGTGTGACGGCCGGTCTCGCACCAACCGGTGGTAGGCGGCGCTGAGGCCGTCCAGGCCGGCGGCGCTGTAGGCCGCGAACAGCGGCGGCGTCGCGTACTCCTCCCTCGGCCCGAGCACGACCTCGCCGGGGGCCAGCAGCTCCCCCGCGCCCAGCCCGGCGTGGCCGTCGGGGTTGCGTTCGGCCCAGTGGATGCTGTCCCCGCTCCAGGCCAGGTGCACGGCCCAGAGCTCGCCGACACCAAAGCCGAAGCCGGGCACGCCGGCGGCCAGGACCAGGGGCGTGTCATGGCCGGTGCGCCCGTGGCGGCCCTCGCGCACCCAGGCTCCCTGGGGGAGCCGATGCCGCTGGGGGATGCGCTCACGGCACCAGCGCCCGGTCAGATCCAGCAGCTCCAGCGCCCTGGCCGGCAGCGGCAAGCTGGCCGCCAGCTGGGCGACCAGATAGGGCGCCCGACCCAGGTTGCCGAGCCGGTGACCCAGCTCGAGCACGCCCGAGGGATGCAGCGCCAGGCTGGTGACCAGGGCCAGCCCGGCGTCGGCGTCGGCGGCCTCGACCACCACCCGGCCGTGGTCCCCGTCGACCTGGACGGAGCCGACCACAAACCGCGGCGACCAGTCGGCGCCGTCGGGGCGGGCGCCGGCCAGGCCGGGACGCAGCCGCCAGCCGTCGGCCGGCATGGGCAGCAGCCGCCGCGGCACCGGCCGGTCCACGGCCGAGTGGGCCACCGGCGGCCCCAGCGCCCGGGCCAGCGCCCGGCCATCCAGGGCCCCGCCCAGATCCGCCCCCCAATACAGCACCCCCGGCAACGGCCCCCCCACCCCAGCCCGGGCATCCAGCACCACCGACACCCCACCGCCGCGCAGGTGGACCACCCCGGGCGCGCTCACCCCTTGGTCGACCCCAAGGTCAGGCCGGCCACGAACTGCTTCTGGAGCACGAAGAACACGACCAGCACGGGAAACGCGATCACGATCGAGCCGGCCGACAGCAAGTTGTAGTCGGTAAAGAACTGGCCCCGCAGGTTGTTGAGGGAACTCGTGATCGGGAACTTAGCACCCGACTGCATCAGCACCGTGGCCCAGAAGAACTCGTTGTAGATCCAGGTCACCTGGAGGGTGGCCAGCGCGGCCAGGGCGGGGCGGCACAGGGGCAGGGTGATACGGAAGAACTGGGTGGGGACCCCGGCCCCGTCGACCCGGGCCGCTTCGTACATCTCGTGCGGCAAGGCCTTCATGTAGTTGCTGAGCACGAAGGTGCAGAAGCCGGTCTGGAAGGCGACGTTGACCAGGATCAGCCCCCAATAGCTGTCCAGCAGCTGACCGGAGTCGCTCATCCACAGCGGCAGGGGGATCGAGCGGTAGGCCCGGTACAGGGGGATGAGCAGGGCCTGCTGGGGCAGCAGGTTGGCCGCGGTGAACAGCCCCAGCAGCGTCAGGTTGAACCGGAAGCTGTAGCGGGCCACCACGAAGGCCACACAGGAGGCCAGGAACAGCGTCAGCAGCACCGCCGGCACGGTGATGATCAGCGAGTTGAGGAAGTGGCGGGTGAACTCGCCCTGCTCCCAGGCGTTCAGGTAGTTCTGGAAGGTGAACCCGCCCAGGGAGGCGTAGCCGTGGACCGAGGTGTAGTTGTAGTCCCGAAAGGAGTTGAGCACCGCCCAGACCGCCGGGAACAGCCAGGCCAGGGCGGTCAGGGTCACAAAGACGTACAGCACGACCCGGGCCGGGGACAGCCGCCGCCTGGCCTTGGCGGTCCCCGCCGGGGTCGCCGGCTGGCGGGTCGCGGTGGCGGTGCTCATCGTCGCTCCCCCCGCATCACGGTGGACAAGAAGATGGTGATGAACACCAGCGAGATCACGAGCATGATGGTAGCCAGGGCGGAGCCGAAGCCGATCCGGCTCGCCTCGCCGACGACGTTGGCCGTGACCAGCGTGGAGATGAGCTCCAGGCCGTTGGTGCCCTTGTTGATGACCCAGACGATGTCGAAGGCCCGCAGCGACTCGATCACCGTCACCACGATCACGATGATGTTGATCGGGCGCATCACCGGCAGTACGACCGAGAAGAACGTCCTGACCTGGCTGGCGCCGTCGACGGCGGCGGCCTCGCGCAGCGAGGGGTCGACGCCTTTCAGGCCGGCCAGGTACAGCAGCATGATGTAGCCGGCGTGCTTCCAGCCGGCCGCGACCAGCACCGCCCAGAGGTTGACCCTGGAATCGCCGTACCAGTCGACCTGGGTGCCGAGTACGGCGTTGAGCAACCCTTGGTCGCGCGAGTAGATGAGCTGCCAGATGAACCCGATCAGGGCCAGCGACAGCACCACGGGCAGGAAGAAGGCGGTCTGGTAGAAGCGGGTCCCGCGCAGCTCCCGGTCCAGCAGCACGGCCAGGAAGATCCCAAACAGAGTCGGCAGCACGAACAGGAAGACCAGCCAGATGACGTTGTGCCGCAGCGCCGGGGCGAACGGCGGGTAGTTGGTGAAGACGTTCTTGTAGTTCTCGGTCCCGATCCACTGGATGGTGTCCAGGCCGCCGACGCCGCTCCAGCGGGCGAACGACAGCACCACCGAGGCGATCGCGGGTAGCCAGACCCAGCCCACCACCATCACCGTCGGGATGATCACCATCAGGGCCAGGAAGATCCGGTCGGTGCCGGTCACCCGGACGCGGCCACCGCGGCGGCGCGGGGCCGCCGCCTCGGCCGGAGCCGTCGGGACGGTTGGCAGGTCGCTCATCGGCGCCTCCCCGGTCTCAGGAGGTGAAGATCGACTTCTTCTGGCTCTCCAGGCTCTTGGTCAGCCCGTCGACGTCGTTGGGGTTCTTGAGGAAGGACTGGATGCCGGGCAGCATCACCGTGGCCGCGAAGTCGGGCCGGGTGTCGCGGTCCAGGAACTGGGCGATCGACTCGGCCGAGCCGATGAACTCGACCGCCTTCTTCTGTAGGGTGGTGTAGGAGGCGGTGTCGGCCTCGCTGCTGGCCCCGATGACGGTCGGGTCGGCTTTGAGGGCGATGTTCTCGGCCTTGGCCGTGCCGAGGTACTTGAGCAGCTGCTTGGCGCCCTCCTCGTTCTTGGGCTCGGCGCGCATCATGAAGCCGTCGATCGGGGCCTCGATCGCGCCCGTGCCGATGGCCGGGTCGATCTCGGGGAAGGCGAAGAAGTCGAGGTCGTCCTGCTCCTTGCCCTTGGGGAACTGCTGGCCCACGAACATGCCCAGCAGGTACATGCCCGACTGCTTCTTGAGCAGCGACTGGGCCGCCTCCTGCCAGTCGCGCCCCAGGGGGTCCTTCTGGTGGTAGGGCAGCAGTCCCCGCCAGGTGTCGAACACCTTCTTGACCTGGGGCGAGTCCCAGGCCTGCTTGCCGGCCATCAGGTCGACGTGGAACTGGTAGCCGTTGATGCGCAGGTTCAGCTGGTCGAAGGTGCCCATCGCCGGCCAGCCGTCCTTGTCGGCGAAGGCGATCGGGACCAGGCCGTCCTTCTGCATCTGCTTGGCCAGGGTGACCAGCTCGTCCAGGGTCTTGGGCGGCTGGTAGCCCTTCTCCTCCCAGACCGACTTGCGGTAGAAGATGGCCCACGGGTAGATGGTCAGGGGCACGAAGTACTGCTTGCCGTCGTCGCCGGTGGAGGCCTGCTTGAACGCCTCGCTGAAGCCGGACAGCCCGCCCCAGACGTCGCTGAGGTCGCCGACCAGACCCTGGGCGGCGAAGAAGCGCATCCGGTAGCCGGCGAACCAGGTGAACACGTCGTCCGGGTTGCCCTGCAGGTAGTTGTTGATGTTCTCCTGGAACCCCTCGTGGTCGACGGTGTTGACCTTCACCGTCAGGCCCGACGCCGCCAGCATGTCGGCATAGGCCTTCTTGGGCACCGCGTCGGACTGGTTGGAGCCGAAGGTCACCTCTTTGGACGCGCTGCTGCCGCCGCCGTCGTCCCCGCCCCCGCAGGCCGCGAGCAGGCTGGACAGCGACACGGCGGCGCCGGCACTTAAGGTGCCCTTGAGGAAGCCGCGCCGGCTGAGGCCGGCCGCGGCCACCGACGGTGGGATCAGATGGGCCAGGTACTCAGACTCCGACCGGGGACGGGACATGTCGCCTCCCTTGTGGCGCTCGGGCGCCGTGGACGTCGGTCGACAGAACGGTTGCGGCCGATCGGGCCTAGCCGGCGAGCTCCACCTGGCAGCCGGCGGCGGCGATCTCGGCCAGCACCTCGGGGTCCGCGCTCGGGTCGGTGATCAGAAGGCTCACCTCCTCGATGTCGCACACCTTGGCCAGCTCGACCTCGCCGACCTTGGAGCCATCCGCCACGATGACCCGGCGGCGGCACGCGAGCAGCATGGCCCGCTTGATCTCGGCCTCGGGTAGGTTGACGTTGGTCACCCCGGCAAGGGGATCTACCCCGTTGCAGCCGACGAAGGCCACCGAGCCACGCAGGCGCTCGAGCAGGGTCGTGCCCAGCGGGTTGACCAGCGAGTGCTGGAGCGGCCGCAGCGTGCCGCCAGTAACCAGGACGGTGATGCGTGGCGCTGCCTGTTCGAGCTCCAACGCGATGTTGATCGCGTTGGTGACCACGGTGACGTCCACCAGTTCGGGCCGGTGGAGCAGTGCCCGGGCCACCGCCGTGGTGGTCGTCCCCACGTCCAGCATGACCGTCTGGCCGCTCGAGACCATCTGCACAGCAACGGCGCCGATGCCGGCCTTCTCCTTGGCCGATTCGCCTAGCGACGCCTCGAATGCCCGCTCGCCAAGCTGCGCCGACGGTTTCACGGCGCCGCCGCGGACGCGCCGGACCGCTCCCCTCTCTTCCAGGATCGAGAGGTCGTTGCGGACGGTAACGGCCGAGACACCGAAGCGCTCGGCAAGCTCCATCACGCGCGCGAACCCCAGCTCCCAGACCGACTCCGCGATGCGCGCCTGACGCACCTCTGGAATGAGATCCTGGGTGCCGCGGAGACCGACTTCGCTCATGCTGCTGCATCCCGTCGATACTCTGCGATCACCTTCGTAATCTTGTCAAGACTATGTCGTAGCACGGATCCATCCCCTCTTCGCCAGGGCATACCGCTTTCTCTTGGTTGCAGCTTCTTGTCGAAGTCCATCGTAGGTCTCATTATGACAAGGAAGCGCAAGGCACTCTGACGCCATGGGCATGCCCTATCCCCGGGCGTACGTGCGAACGCGTGGGAGGCAGAGGAGTGGAGGTGATGGTCCCGGCACGCTGGACGGCGAATCAGACTGCATCACCTTCATGAGATGTCTGACACCGACCGCGCGGTGCACGACCAGCACAGCCCGGCTGGGGAACCGAGGGTACGACCACGTTGTGCAGGTGTTCTCGGTGGGCCGGGTGCCGGGCAGCCCGAATGCTTCGCCCACGGCGGGTCGACCATGGTCCGGTTCGTCGACAACACCGGGCTCGCATGGTCCCGGAGGTATGGGTGTGATGTCGACTGAGCGCCTGAATCTCACCGATCGGGCCGAGGAGGCCAGGGGTGCCTTCGCTGATCGCTTTGGCCGCCAGCCCGAGGGGATCTGGGCCGCGCCGGGCCGGGCCAATCTCATCGGCGAGCACACCGACTACAACGACGGCTTCGTCCTGCCGCTGGCCATCGACCACCGGGTCACGGTTGCGGCAGCCAGGCGCGCCGACGACCGGCTGCGCCTGCTCTCGCTGGAGAAGGGTGAGCGGGAGCTGACCCTGTCCGACATCGGCCCTGGCCTGGTGGAAGGCTGGGCTGGCTACGTCGCCGGGGCCGTGTGGTCGCTGGCCCGCGAGGGCGCTGCGGTCGGCGGGCTCGACCTGGCCCTGACCAGCGACGTCCCGGTCGGCTCCGGCTTGTCGTCGAGTGCGGCGGTAGAGTGCGCGACCGTGCTGGCCACCCGTGACCTGTACGGAGGTCCTGATGATCTTGCCCGCCTGGCCCTGATCGCGCAGCGGGCGGAGAACGAGGTCGTCGGGGTTCCGTCCGGGATCATGGATCAGATGGCCTCCATGGCCTGTATCGCTGGGCATGTCCTCTTGTTGGACACCCGCTCCCTGGCCGCCGAGCAAGTCCCCTTCGACCCGGACGCGGCCGGGTTGACCCTGCTCGTGATCGACACCCGCGTCTCGCACGCCCTTGCCGACGGCGCTTACGCCGAGCGGCGGCGGGCCTGCGAGAAGGCCGCCCGTCTCCTCGGGCTGCCCGCGCTGCGCGACGCGACCGAGGCCGACGTGGCCGCCGCCGCCGACCTGCTGGGCGAGGTGCGCCACCGCAGGGCCAGGCACGTCGTCACCGAAAACGCCCGCGTGCTGGAGGTTGTCGCCCGGCTGCGTGCCGGCCGACTGGAAGCCATCGGCCCGCTGCTGACCGCCTCGCACGAGTCCCTGCGCGACGACTACGAGGTCAGCGCGCCGGAGTTAGACACCGCCGTGGAGGCCGCGCTGACGTCCGGAGCCCTGGGCGCCCGCATGACCGGGGCCGGGTTCGGCGGCTGTGCCCTCGCCCTGGCTCCGGCCGTCGAGGTTGGCGCGGTCACCCGGACCGTCACGGCCGCCTTCGCCAATCAGGGATTCCGGGCACCGACCGTGTTCGCCGTCCACCCAGCTCACGGCGCCAGGCGGCTGGCATGAGGCTGCTGGTCACCGGCGGCGCGGGCTACATCGGCAGCGTGGTCGCGGCCCAGCTCCTGGCCGCCGGGCATGAGGTCGTCGTGCTCGACGACCTAAGCACCGGCCACGCCGACGCGGCACCGACCGGCGCCAGGTTCGTGCACGCGTCGCTGCTGGACGCCCCCCTCCTGGCCGCTGTGTTCGCGGACGGCTTCGACGGGGTCCTCCACTTCGCGGCCAAGTCGCTGGTCGGCGAGTCGGTGGCCCACCCCGAGCACTACTGGCGCAACAACGTCATCGGTACCTTCGAGCTGCTGGAGGCAATGGTGGCCGCCTCGGTTCCGCGGCTGGTGTTCTCCTCGACCGCGGCCGTGTACGGCGAGCCCGACCAGGTGCCAATCCTGGAGACCGCGCCGACCCGGCCGACCAGCGCCTACGGGGCATCCAAAATGGCTGTGGACGCCATGATCGGGACCTTCGCGCTGGCCCACGGGCTCGGTGCGACGAGTTTGCGCTACTTCAACGTGGCCGGGGCCAGCGGCCATCTCGGAGAGCGGCATGCCACCGAGACGCATCTGACCCCGATCGTGCTCCAGGTCGCCGAGGGCAGGCGGGCCCACGTACAGATCTACGGTACCGACTATCCGACCCCAGATGGCACGGCGATACGGGACTACATCCACGTCGAGGACCTGGCCAGGGCCCACCTGCTCGCCTTAGACGCCAGCAAGCCGGGCCGCCACGCGATCTACAATCTCGGCAACGGGCTGGGCTCGTCGGTCCGGGAGGTCATCGAGGCGGCCAGGCGGGTCACCGGCCGCCCAATCGCCACCGTGGACGCGCCGCGCCGGCCGGGGGACCCAGCCGTGCTGGTGGCCTCCAGCGCCCGCATCGGTCAGGAACTCGGCTGGACCCCGCACAAGCCGGCCCTGGACGACATGGTCGGCGATGCCTGGGCCTGCCTGCAGGGGCACGGACGGGAGCAGGTATGACCAGGATGCCGGTAACCGGCGCCAGCGCGAAGGCTGGCCGCGCGGTCGTGCGTGACCTGCTCGATCGCGGCCACCGGGTGCTCAACATCGTCCCGGGTGGCATCAGACGTGCGGGCCAATGCCGACTTGTTCACCGCACGGGCACGGGTTCCAGCCGAGCCGAACTCGATGACAGCCAGGGCTGGACCCATACGACATCGTCGCGCCTGCACCACGTTTCTTTCGCAGACGCGACGCCGCGTAATGACCTGGGGGTTGGCATGTTCAGTGCCCCGCACCGCCGGCTGAATCGGCTGACCGGCGAATGGCTACTGGTGTCCCCGCACCGCACAGCGCGTCCCTGGCAGGGGCAGGTGGAGGACGTGGTCGACGAGCGGCGCCCGGCCTACGACCCCACCTGCTACCTCTGCCCCGGCAACCAGCGAGCGGGCGGTGCACGCACGCCCCGGTACAGCTCCACCTTCGTCTTCGACAACGACTTCGCAGCGCTCAAGCCGGAGACGCCCAGCGGAGCGCACAACGGTGACGGGCTGCTGGTGGCCGAGAGTGAACGGGGTATCTGCCGGGTCGTCTGCTTCTCTCCGCGCCACGACCTCACCCTCGGCGAGATGGAGGAGGGCGCGATCCGACAGGTGGTCCAGACCTGGACCGACCAGTACATCGAACTCGGTGGTATCGACTGGATAGGCCACGTCCTCATCTTCGAGAACCGCGGCGCCATGATGGGTGCCAGCAACCCACACCCGCACGGGCAGATCTGGGCCAACGAGCGAATGCCCAACGAGCCGGCGCGGGAACTGCGGCAGCAGCGGGCGTATGCGGCCGACGGCGGGTGCCTGCTCTGCGACTACCTGACCGTAGAGCTGAAGGAGGGCGAACGCATCGTCTGCCGCAACGAGCGCTTCGTGGCGCTGGTGCCGTTCTGGGCGGTATGGCCGTTCGAGACATTGGTGCTGCCAAGCGGGCACCATAGCGCCCTACCCGACCTGGACGCCGACGCACGGAATGATCTGGCCGCCATCCTGCGCCAGGTGACCCGACGGTACGACCGGCTGTTTGGCGTGACCTTTCCGTACTCGATGGGTTGGCACCAGCGACCCACCGACGGGGCGCCATATTCGGAGTGGCACCTGCACGCGCACTTTTATCCGCCGCTACTGCGGTCGGCCACCGTGCGGAAGTTCATGGTTGGTTACGAACTGCTGGCACAGCCACAGCGCGACATCACCCCTGAGAGCGCAGCCGAACGGCTGCGTACCATGCCAGACGACTGATGAACAACCAAGTCGTTCAACCTCACCTCGCGACGATCCACGACCAGACAGATCGACCAACAGCGGTGCAACCAACGAACCTGTTTAGGGAGCATCCCATGACCGCTGAGCTGCTGGTGTGCTGGATCGACCACGACCACGACCGCGCCAACGCCTCCGACGGGGTGAGCCGCTACGGCGCCTACCTGCGCGACCACGCCGACCTGTTCGACCCCTGGGGCGAAGCCCCCGACGGCGTGACGCGCCACCCGGTGGAGTTCGCCATCGCCGCGTTCAAGGTCGCCACCGGGCCGATCATGAGCCCCGGGTATGTGCGCTTCCACGGCCGCGTCCAAGGCCACGACGCCCTGCGCAGCAACTACGGCGGCCGCCTCCTGCTGTCGGTGGCGCTGGCGGTGCCGTCGCCGGTGCGGCTGCGGTGGGACTGGCGCGGCTGGGAGCGCGACTTCCACGACCGCTACCTGGAGCCTGACGACTGCCGGCCGGTGGGGCTGGCGCGGCTGGAGCTGCGCTGGCCGGTCCCAACCGACCGGCTCCCCACCCCGGGCCGACCCCGGCGGCCTGGGGTGCCCAACCTGGCCGACGCCGCCGGGGCGGTGGCCGTGCTGGTCGAGCAGGTCAACGCCACCGTCGGGCCGGTGCTGGCCGACCTGGAGGCCCGCCGGTGACCCAGGCCGCCCGGCCGCAGGTCGGCGAGCCGGCCCGACTGGACCCCGGTGACCTGCTAGCGGCGCTGGGTGAGCTGGGCTGCGGCCGGGCGGCCCAGGCGTACGCCGCGCTCGGCTACCCGGTGATCCCGATGCACGCGCCCCGGCCGGGCGGCGGTTGCACCTGCCCCGCCGGCCCGGCCTGCTCGCAGGCGGGCAAGCACCCGCGGCTGGCCGCCTGGACCCGGCTGGCCTCAACCGACCCGACCACGGTGGCGGGCTGGTGGCGACGCTGGCCCGACGCCAACCTGGGCCTGGCGACCGGGCGGCGGTTCGACGTGCTCGACCTCGACCACACCGAAGGGGTGGAGGCGCTTCGCGCCGCCCTCCAGATCGCGCCGTGGGAGCACCCGGGGCCGGTGGCGCGCACAGGCTCAGGGGGCTGGCACCTGCTGTACGCCCCCACCGGCTACGGCAACCGCGTTGGCCTGCTGGCGGGGGTGGACTGGCGCGGCCGCGGCGGGCTGATCGTGGCCCCGCCCTCCCGGCACGCCACCGGTGGCCGGTACGCCTGGGTGCGTCCCCTGACGGCCACGCTGTCCACCGTGCCGGTCGGGCTGCGGCGGCTGCTGACCCCGCCGCCGGCGCCGCGGACCACCCTCGCCCCCGCCCCCCGACCCGCCGGCGGGGATGGCGGCCGGGCCGAGCGGTACGCCCGGGCGGCGCTGGTCCGGGAGGCCGCCCGGGTGCGCGCCGCCCCACCCGGGACGTGCAACGACACGCTGAACCGGGCGGCGTTCAACCTCGGCCAACTGGTCGCCGCCGGGCTGCTGGACGCCGACCAGGTCTACGCGGTGCTGCTGGCTGCGGCGCTGGCGGCGCCGACGACCGGGCACGCCGACCGCCAGCGCAAGGCGAAGGCGACCATCACCTCTGGGCTGCGGGCCGGGGCGGCACGGCCCCGCCAGCGGCGGAACGGTGCGGCATGAGCTGGGCCGGCTGCTTGTGGGTGATGGGTTCAGGCGGTCTGGGTGGTCCCGCCGTCTGGTTCGATGCCGTGCTGGCGAAGCAGCTCCCGCAGGTGCTGGACCTCGGCGTGGAGTTGTTGGACCTCGCCGTGGAGTCGCCGGTTTTCCTGGACGACCTCCGCAACGTCCACCCCGGCCCTCCACTTCCCCTCCCGCTCCGCCAGCCGCTCAAGCAGCCGCAGCTCGTGGTCGCGCAGCGCCGCGGCCCGGTCGAAGTCCTGCGCCTCGATCGCGGCTTGCTTGTGCCGGCGCACCTCGGCGAGCTGCTCCTCAGCCTCGCGAAGATCCTCGGGCACCGTCATGTGCATCAGCCGCGTCTCCGCGGCCGCCTCGGGGCCGCCGGCGTCGCCGCTCAGCAGCTGGATCACCTGCTGGCGAACGCGGGAGAGGTCGGCGCCGAGCTTGACCAGGACCTGCGCGGCCACGCCCTGGCCCTCGCGGATCAGCCCCAGCAGGATGTGCTCGGTGCCGATGTAGTTGTGGCCCAGCTGCTGGCACTCCCGCAGCGACAGCTCCAGCACCTTCTTGGCCCGCGGGGTGAACGGGATGTGCCCGCTCGAGGCGGCCTCGCTCTCGCCCCGCCCGATGATCTCCTCCACCTGGGACCGCACCGCCTCCAGCCGCATGCCCAGCGACTCCAGCGCCAGCGCGGCGACTCCCTCGCCCTCGTGGATCAGCCCCAGCAGCAGGTGCTCGGTGCCGATGTAGTCGTGGTTGAGCAGCCGGGCCTCCTCCTGGCCCAGCACCACCACCCGCCGCGCCCGGTCGGTGAACCGCTCAAACATCCTCCCTGCCTTCTGCGCCTGGGCCACCTGCCGGCGCCCGTGGTCCTGCCACCCTCCCTTGCCACACCTGCATTGTCCACCCGCTGGGGTGACGGCCGCGCCATGCGGGGTGGGACATGAGCGGCGACCACCGCGACGACCGCGGCCGGCCCGAGCTGGACCGAGACGGGGTGCCGCTACCGACCGAGCCGCCCGGCGAGCTGGCCGAGGTGTTCCCGCTGCACCCACCCACCGCCGCCTTCGGGCTGGCCGCCCAGCCAGGGCGGGGGCTGCTGGTCGAGGACCTGGGCGCGGTGCTGGACCGGGTCGACCACGCCGGCCCACCCGGCTGGCTGGTCCAGGGGCTGTGGCCGGCCGACGCCTACGGGGTGCTGGCCGCCGAGGACAAGGCCGGCAAGACCTGGGCCATCCTCGACCTGGCCTGCTCGGTCGCCGCCGGCCGCCCCTGGCTGAGCGCCTTCCCGTGCCCGCAGGCCGGCCGGGTGCTGGTGTTCCTCGGCGAAGGCGACCAGCGCGCCATGGTCCGCCGGCTGCGGGCCATCTGCGCCCACAAGGACCTCCAAGCCGAGGAGCTGGCCGCCCGCATCCGCCTGTGCTTCCGCGTCCCCCGGCTCACCAGCGGCGCCGACCTGGCCGCCGTGGGTGCCGAGCTGGCCGCCGCCCCGGCCGCGCTGGTGATCCTGGACCCGCTGTACCTGGCGGTCGGCACCGCCGGCGCCGGCGCCGACCTGTACGCCATGGGCACCGTCCTATCCGCCATCCAAGGGGTCTGCCAGCAGGCCGGGGCGGCGCTGGTGGTGGTGACCCACTGGAACAAGACCGGCGAGGGCCGCGGCGCCAAACGCATCAGCGGCGTCGGCCCGGGCGCCTGGGGCCGGGTGCTGTGCTCGGCCGCGGTCGCCCACCGCACCACTTCTCCCGACGGCGCCAGCACCGTGGTGCTGGGGTTCGAGGTGATCGGCGGGGAGCTGGCCGACACCGCGTTCCGGGTGCGCCGCCGCATCCGCGCCGAGGACCCCGCCGACCTCGCCAGCCCCCTGCACTACACCGTCGAGGTCCTGGCCGACGACCCCCCCGACGACCCGGCCGACGAGCCGCCCGGCGCCCGCCAATGGCTGCTGGCGGCGCTGCGGAGCGGCGGCCCCCACCAGACCGTCAAGCAGCTCGGCGACCACACCGCCGCCCAGGGCCACCCGCTCAGAAAGCGCACCATCCAGGAGGCCCTGGCCGAGCTGGAGGACCGCGGCCTGGTGGCCGGCACCGAGCAGGCGCCCGGCCTGCCCCGCTACTGGTCGGCCACCAGCCCCCCCGACCCCGACCAGCCGACCGGCGCGGGGGGTGAGCGGTGACCGCGCGGCAGGGGTGCGCGGAAGGTGCGCGGAAGTGCGCGGACCGCGCACCCCGCCCCATGGGTGCGGGACCGCGCGGCGGGTGCGCGGACCGCGCGCCCCCCCGTAAGGGGGCGCGCACCCGCCGCGCGGTCCCCGGGGGCCGCGCCCGGCCGCCCCGCGGACTCCATCGGCGGGGAACCCTCCGCGCACCCCGCCGCGCACCCCGGGGGGGAGGGTGGCTCGCTCCGGCGGCGAGGCGCGCCCACCGGTGGGGGACCGTCCCCCGCAACCGGCTGTCACGTTATCCGCCGAGAACGCCCCCAGCCGCTCCCCGGCATCCGAACACCCGCGGCCGGCCGCCAACGCCGCCCAGCGGCCCGCCCACGGCCGCCCGGCGGCCGGTTCCCGCCCGGCCGCCCCCTGCCGCCCCGACCGTGAGGTGAGCTGATGCCCCGACGCCGCCCCAGCCGCCCTACCCCGGCCCCCTCGACCCCGAGCCGGACGGCTACCGGCTACGGTCGCCGCTGCCCCGGCTGGCCTGGCGCTACCGCAGCGAACTCGCCCCCCTCTACCTGGCCGCCGCCCTGGTGGTGGCCGGGGTGGTGCTGCATGGCGTCTGGCCCGGCTGGTGGCAGATCATCGCCGCCGTCGCGGTCGCCGCCGCCCTGATCGTCGCCGACCTCGGCCACCGCCTCAGCCTCGACCGCCCGATCGAGCGCGGCTACGCCGCCACGGTGACCGCCGCCGGCGGGTTGTGGCTGGCCGCCGCCACCCGCCTCGGCCCACTGCACCGCCCCCTGCTCATCCTGCTGCTGGTGGGGATGCTGGCGGCCGGGGTGCCGTGGTGGGCGCACCGCCGCCGCCGCGCCAAGGTCCGCGTCGTCCGCGCCATGACCACCTGGGCCGAGGACGCCGCCGCCGCCGACCTGGACGGCGCCCACCTCCAGGCGGTCGACGTCACCCCGGACGGGCAGCAGTGGACCGCCCGGCTGCTGCTCCCCAAGGGCAAGACCCTCGCCGACGCCCTGGCCCGGGTCCCCAAGCTGGAATCCGCCCTCGGGCTGCGGCCCCGCGCCATCCGCGTGGAAGAAGACCCCACCCTGGCGCGGCGGGTGATCCTGCGGGTGGTCACCCGCGACCCCCATACCCGGCCGCTGCCCCTGCCGGAGCTGGTCGGCCGCCCCACCATCACCCGGCCGGTGCTGGTGGCGGTGTACGAGACCGGGGAGCCGCTGCGCGTCGACCTGCTCCGCAAGCATGCCCTGTTTGGTGGCGCCACCGGGTCGGGCAAGAGCACGCTGCTCAACGCCTTCCTCGCCACCCTGGCCCCCGCTCCTGATGTGCTGCTGTGGGGGATCGACTTCGCCGGCGGCACCGCCCTGATCCCCTGGGCGAGCTGCTTCGGTCGGATCGCCACCACCCCCACCCAGGCCAGGGCGCTGCTGGAGGACGCCTGCGTGGTGATCGACGCCCGCAACCGCTGGCTGGTCCACCACGGCCGCGACGCCTGGCAGCCCACCCCCGAGACCCCGGCGCTGGTGGTGCCGGTGGATGAGCTGGCCGAGCTGGTCGAGCAGCTCCCCGACGCCGCGATGTTCCTGGACAGCATCGCCCGGCTGGGCCGCAAGACCGCGGTGACGCTGCTGGTCGCCACCCAACGCCCCACCCAAGACGCCCTCGGGGGTGGGGCGCTGCGCGCGCAGCTCATCGTGCGGGTCTGCCTGCGAGTCACCGAACCCGCCGACGGTGAGCTGATCCTGGGTCGCGGCAAGGCCAAGCAGGGCTACCGGCCCGACCTGCTGGATGCACCCGGCAAGCTGCTGGCCTGGGACCCGCCCGACCATACCCGGCCGGTCCCCGCCAAGGCCTACACCCTGGACCGCTCCCGCATCCGCCAGCTCGCCAACGGCGCCCAGAACCCGGTGCCCGAGCTGGACCCGGCCAGCGCCGCCGCCCTGACCGAGCCGGACCCCCCCGACCAGCCCCGGCCCGAGGGTGGGATCGCGCCCGAAGGGCGCACCACCCCCGCCCACTTGGAGCCGCCGACGGCCCGGGACGAACCGAGGACGGCGATTGAGGACGACGGCGACGGCGACCCGCTGGCGGCGCTGCTGGCCGCCCTCCGGACCGCCGGCCCGCGTGGCGGCAAGGTGGCCGAACTGGCCCGCACCGTCGGCCGTGCCAAGACCTGGGTCTACGAACGCCTCCAAGAGCTGGCCCGGCAAGGCCAGGTCGAGCGCGCCGGGCACGGCCGCTGGCGGCTGACCGAGCAGGCCACCCGATGACCACCGCCGGTAACCGCTCCGAGGTCGCGCGCGTGCGCGCGCGTCGCGCCTGCGCGTTGGCGCTGCCAACCGTGCCCGGAACTTCCGGACGGACGACCACTGATCGTGACCGAGGGGAGGTGATCTGATTGCCTACATGCCGCCGCTGCGGCTGGCCCCGCGGCGGCCCCGGCTGCCGCGCCGCCCACCGCCTCAATCTCGCCGCCCGCATGTGGTCGCGCAGCGAGTGGCTGCGCTACCGGCGCACCGGCCGGCTCCCCGCCTGGGACTACACCAGCCGCCGCGACCGCCGCCGCGCGCGCAGAGGCGCGCGATAGCCCCGCCCATGAGGACGGACGGAACCGTCCCGACCCGTCCGTCCTCCCCACTCCTATCACGTTTCGAGAGGAGATCCCTGGATGGGTTCGGTGAGCTGGCGCAAGCGCGGCAGCCGCTATCTGGTCTCGTGGCGGCTGGACGACGGCTCCCAAGGCGGCAGGACCGTCGACACCGCGGACGAGGCCCGCGACCTCGCCGCCGAGAAGCGACTAGAGATACGGCGAGGCACCTGGCGGGGCCGGCAGCGGGGTCGGCTGCCGTTCAGCACCTGGGCGGCCGAGTGGTGGGAGACATGGGCGGCCGACGATCGCAGCCCCAACACGCTAGCCGCAGCCGAGAACCGGCTCCGGCTGCACGTACGTCCCTGGTTCGCCGCCCGGCCGATCGAGAAGATCACCCCGGCGGACGTGCGCCGCTGGCAAGCCCACCTCACACGCACTGTCGGGCCGGCAACGGTGGCCCAGTGCCGGTCGCTGGCGCTGCGCATCTTCCAGTTCGCAATGGATGAAGGCGCGATCGACGCCAACCCCGTCCGCAAGGTGCCGCCGCCCAAGCGCCGGGCCGACCCCGAGAAGGTCTTCGGCGAAGTGAAACGCCGCGCGCTCACCCCGGAGGAAGCCGGGCGGCTGCTCGCCTGCTTCCCGTTGTTCTGGTGGGACCACGTCACCTGCCTGCTCGGCACCGGCCTGCGCTTCGGCGAGCTGGCCGGGCTGCGTCGCCGCCGCGTCCACCTCAACCGGCCCGTGCCCGTGCTACAGGTCGTTGACACCCGCTACCAGGCAGGCCGGTTCGGCAGTGGCTTCAAACCCCGCCCGAAAAGCGACGCTGGCATCCGCGAGGTGCCCCTGGCCCCCTTGGTGGTCGAGGCGATCCGCCGGCAACTCCCCCCTGGCAGCGACCCTGGCGCCCTGGTATTCACCGGCCCCGGCGGCGGCCCCGGCCACCCCGACGGGCCGAGCGTGCCCAGGGGCACCCGCACGGTGCTGTCACGGCACAACATCCACCGCACCTACCATGGCGCCCTGGCCAAGCTGGCCGACCCCGCCGCCCAGCTCCGACCGACCGCCAAGCGCGCCCTGCAGGCCCTACGCGACGGCGGGCCGCAGAGCGTCGAACAGCTCGCCGTCCGGCTCGCCTCGAACGCCCGCCGCCCCGTCCGTCCAACCACGGTCGCGGTCGCCCTGCGGGAGCTGCACGCCGCCGCCCTCGCTGCGGTCGATGGCGACAACCACCACGGGCGGGCGGGCTGCTGGTCGGCGCTGCAAGTCACCCGCGATCCCCTGCTCGATGCGCTGGACCTTCACGGCACGCACGACTTCCGCCACACCTTCGCGACCTGGCTGGAGGACGCCGGCATTCCCGCCCGGGTCATCGATGAGCTGATGGGCCACGAGGCCACCGGCCGCACCGGGCAGCACCAGGGCAGCGCGATGGGTGCGCACTACCGGCATACGACCCCGGAGATGGCCGCCCGCGTCACTGCCGCGGTCCAGCAGCGGCTGACCGTGGTGCTCCAGGTGGCCGAGAAGGCGCTTGAGAACCACCCGCACCGGTCAGCGCTCAGAGTGTTCTAACGGAACGATCAGCGGCTCTCTTGCAAGTCTCCGCCAAACGCCGCCGGGGCCAGAGCAGAAGGGCAGCGTATTGCAGAAACGGCGATGCCGTTCCGGGCGCAACGGCGCCTGGGCAAGGGCCGGGCGGGCTGGGACCCGCGCACACTGCACCGTTCCGGCCCTGAGAGCCACGACGCTGAACGGGGCGATTCCAGGCGCGGAGTCCTGCACCGTCCCCACCGCGGTGCCAGATAGCTCGGATCGCGCTGCTGGTCGCCGAGAGGGCGAGTCCCGGCAGGCTGAGCACCAGGGGCCGTGATGTGGGGCGCGACGGGATGCGCATCAAGGCGACGCCTCATTGCGGCAGGCCTGGCTCGCCTCAATGTAGTCCTTGAGGGCCTGGTTCAGGCGGCGGTCGCGGACGTTCTGGACCAGCAGGTTGATCGTCGCGTCGCCCTTGCGGGCGGCTTCCAGACAGGACCGGGGGACAGCCATCCTCGTCTGAGGGACGGACATGACGATTGTGACGGCAGGCTCGGCAGCGCCGGTGGCCGGCCGAGGTAGGAGGTAGCCGACCCCACCGCCGACCAGCAGGCAGATCAGCGCGACCACAGCCGCCACCGCCCAGCCCGGCCGACGCCACGCAAGCCGCGGCCCGGACAGCAAGCCCGTCCTGTTGCCCATCTCCAGCAACGAGCGCCGTACCTTCTCAGGCTCGCGTCGCTGCCACTCCTCGCTCTCGCTGGCGTCGGTGGCCATATCTGGCCCCTCCGGCGTCAGGGCCGGCTGGCCCAAACGGGTAGGGGCGAGCCGGCGGTCCCGCAGGTCAGCATGGTCGCCCTGCAACTGTGGTGCCCGAGCTCGTTGGCGGATCTCCGCCGCCGAGGTCGCAGGAGGCCGTTCCGCCTCGAATGCGCGGCGCAGCCGCTCGCCAAGCTCTCGGTCGTTCATCATGCATCTCCCTCCCAGTCGGCCAGCCGCTTCTTCAGCGTCTTGATTGCCCGCCGGTGATGCTCGGATTCGGTGCGTCGGTCGATCCCCAGGGTGCGAGCGACGTCTCTTGGCCGCAGGCCGAACAGATATCGACAGGCGACCACGGCGCGTTGCTGCGCCGGTAGATCCGCGACGGCCTTGACCAGGTCCGGGTCGCTCTCGTCCGCGGCAGGGGCGGCGGTCGCGAGGGCCTCAGCGGTCACGTCCAGGCGTTCATCAAACACGGCTGTTAGCACCTCGCGGTTTCCCCGGGATCCTTGCCGCTTCACGTAGTGATACGCGACCCGCCACACCCACGCGCGCGGGTTGCGGAGCTCTTCCCAGTGCTGCCAGGCTTTGGCGAAGGCCTCTGCAGTCGCGTCGGCGGCCAGTTCCCGGTCCGCAGTAGTCACAAGCATCGTCCGGAACAGGGCCGGCATGGTCTCCTGGTAGAAGGCGTCGAAGCTCTGACGGTCAGCCATCTCGGTCGTCCGTCGCATTAGCGTGCCGCCCGTCTGGCGGCTCGGTGCCCAAGCGGCGTGGTAGGCAGGCAATGAGCGCTAACACCACCGGGGTCGACGCGCCGGCCATGACTAGCACGACGATCGCGGCGAGAACAGCGAGCCCCCACACGAGGATGAGTGTCTGCGGCTCTCGCCCCATCGGTCCTCCTGCACAACACGGGCTGACCTGACGTAGAGAAGAGTCCGGCCGAGCCTCCGTGTCCTACTCGAACCGCGCGGATGTCAAGACCGTTACAAGACCGGTCGCCGCGGGGCGGCTGCGGGTTGGCGGCGAGCGGCGCCGGTCGAGGTTCCGGACCGCCGCTTCAAGCGCCTAGGTTGCCACTCGGCCACACCGCCGCATCCGATGGTCGACCAGTCTTGATGGGCCGGCCCGTGACCTGCTCGGAGAGCTGTGGGCGGCTGGCTATGAGGTCGCGCTGTCCGCCCGGAGCCGCGCCCCTATCGACCAGCACACCCAGGCAGCCACGCAACAGGTGACCAGGAACACCAGGACTATCGCCGACAGCCAGGCCGGCCACACTTCGGCCCAGCCATCCGGCCACGTCGAGAAGGCGACTCCCGCCAGCAGCACCGGTACCCCCAGCCACCGCGACCCGGTTCCGCTGGTGCTCAGCTCCCGAAGCCTCTCCACCTCCCGGCGAGCGTCCCCGATCACGCCCTCCAGGCGCTCCCGTTCCGCCCGAAGCTCCGCGCGGGCCCGCTCACGCTCAGCCTCGATGGCCTCGTCCCGCTGCCCTATCTCCCTGACCATCCAGTCCCGGAGCCGGTTCAGATACTCGGCCTGCGCCGCGAACTGCTCAGGGACGGATTGGTTGGGCTGCGGGACGAACGGCCCCGGCGTCGTCCTCACCGTGACCGAGCCGGCGATCTCGACGCTGCTCGCGGCGCCCGCGTGGACGACCACCGCGCGCCCCGGGCGCCGCAGCAGCCGCCGGACGGCCGCCCTGATCGAGGCCCAGCGGGTCCTAGCCCAAGCCGTCAACCGCTCCAGATCCCCGAGGTAGTTGTGGATCGCCACGAGATCCCGGACCACGATCACCACGCCGAGGATCTGGCAGATGCCGCCGAGCGTCTCGATCGCCTGCGCGTCCATGGGCAGGCAGCATAGCCGCGGCCAACCGGCGGCGCGGTCGACAGCTCTGTGCTGCCCGACTACGGTCACCCATGCCCGCCACCGACCGATGGACCGATGCACCGGCGGACGGGCGGGGCCGCCGAGATCGAGTCGTCTTGCGGTAGGGTCCCGGGTCGCCGAGCGCACCTGGAAAACTCACCCGAACCGGTCGGCGCCTAGCCGTACTAAACGAGTCCCCGGCCGGAAAGGAACCTGGTCCACTCGGTGACCGCGTCTTCGGCAAGCTGGAGAACGTCGTATTCCTTGCCAGCGGACGCAACGTAGAAACGGTGCACCGAGGTCCCCGTGCCGACCAAGACATCTACGTCGTTCCGGGCGATCGTTGTTGAAGGGTCACCAGTACGCGAGCTTGTCAGTACAAGATGCTTCGAGCCGTTGGCGAGGTCGGCACAGAGCTGAAGGACTGGGCTCGCGTTGATCAGCGAGTCCCCAGTGGCCTTGGTCACTCCGCTTGATGGATCATTTCCCAGCCAGTCCTTGAGGTGGTGCGCCGCCTCAAAGAACGACTGGACGGTGTCGACGGCAGCGTCGGTGCCGCCAGCCCGCCCCGTGTAGACGGCGCGCACGTCGTTGAGGCGACGCTGCACACGCGCCCACTGCATTTGCCAACCGTGGCCAAGCACCGCCGGATTATCGCAGAACGACGTAGCGCTCATGCGGGATAGATGATGCTCTTCGACAGCCGAGCGACGTCTGGAAGTGCCCGAATCGGTCAACGCTCAGCGTGCTCCTGGCGGCACTCGGCGCGGTTTGCTGACAATCTGCTGACAGAACACGCTAAGAGCCGTGGTGGAGAAGGCGAAATGGCTGGTGGAGCTGAGGGGATTTGAACCCCTGACCTCTTGCATGCCATCTAGTGAACGACTGTCCAAGCGGTCCTGGTCACCCTCGTTTGCCCTGCTCATCACGGGATTGGAGTTGTACCGCTATGGACCGCTGGTGACCGTGGTTGTCCCTTCGCACATCCTCCAGACATCCTCCAAGCTCCCCGCCAGACCTCATCCTTCCTGGCGGCAACGGTCACCAGCTCAGGTGATAGGCGAGCCCCCAGGCCGGCCACCTGTCTCGTTCGCAAGGGGCGGCACGCCCACGCCCACGCCGGCCGGTGGGTGAGGGGTTCGAACTCTGATCCACCCTGTTGCTCCGCCCGAGGTCAGGGCCGTGGAGGGCCGCTGACCTGCGGGTTCGTCTAACCTGTCGTGACCGCTCGTGACCGGCGATGCCCGCCGGTCCCCGATGCGGTACGGACCTAACGCGGACCGGCATGCGGGGAGGTGCCTTGTGGCACGGAGATAAGCTCCGCGGCCGCAGCCTACGCGATGACCTCGTACTCGTCGACGGAGACCACCGTCCCGCCGAGCGCTGGGACATCCTGCTCGCGCCAGCCTGCCACCGTCTCGGCGGCCGCGCGGAGGTTCTCCTCGCTGTCGTAGACACCGAGGATGACCACTCTGCCTGTGTTGCGGTCGCCAAGAAAGTAGTTGGCCTGCAAGCCAGGGAGCCCACGTGCCCTCGGTGCGGCCTGGCCGGTGATGAACTCCCTGACCTCGTCGAACCGTTCGGGCGCACCTTCCAGCACCGTCAGCCGCGCGAACATGCTGGCCGCCTCCTGTCTTGTGTCCGAGCCGTCGGGGCGAGTCATACACCCGGGGGCGAGGGCGGGCAACAGCGCACAGGGAAGCGCTGCGGTCGGGGAACGAGCCGATCGTGAAGGCCGAGGACGGCCGCGCAGCGGCCGCCGGCAGGCCGCCACCGCCGAAGGCGGCTTGAGCCGGGGACCTCATCCTTATCAGGCGTGTTCGGGGGATGCGTTCACGCTGCAAGAGAGGGAGGCGGCCAGCTCATGGGTGGAGTGAGGGTGACCGTGGTTGTCCGC
>WNFV01002171.1_pt1 | contig 26353 bp, 36 predicted proteins | sample 5400101 | NCBI WGS metagenome assembly WNFV01 (sample SAMN13153361, study PRJNA577476) | soil metagenome | isolation source: 115 cm soil or saprolite under grassland replicate 1 | place: USA:California | collected 2016-06-15
GGAAAAAGGACTGCGCTTCGCCATCCGCGAGGGCGGACGCACCGTCGGAGCCGGAACCATTACAGAGATCTTGGAGTGACGATGCGAACGCTTTTGGGTCAAGGGATGTTGCCCCGCGGCCGTTGGCTCCTTACCGGCGCCGTCGCGACGCCGCGACAGGCCTCATGAAAAACGACAAGATCCGAATTCGCCTGAAGGCGTTCGACTATCGCATCCTCGACCAGTCCGCGTCGGAGATCGTCGACACGGCGCGGCGGACGGGCGCCAAGATCGCGGGGCCGATCCCTCTGCCAACGGCGGTGTCGCGGTACACGGTGAACCGTTCGCCGCACATCGACAAGAAGTCCCGGGAGCAGTTCGAGATGCGGACGCACAAGCGCCTGCTCGACATCCTGGAGCCCACCTCGCAGACGGTGGACGCGCTGATGAAGCTCGAGCTTCCGGTCGGCGTGGATGTCGAGATCAAGGCGTTCGGGAAGTAGGACCGCGATGCCCGTTCGTGGAATTCTCGGCAGGAAGGTGGGCATGACCCAGATCTTCGCGACCGACGGCACGCTCGTGCCGGTCACGGTCGTCGAGGCCGGGCCCTGCCTCGTCGTGCAGAAGAAGACGCCCGATCGGGACGGTTACGTGGCCGTCCAGATCGGGCTCGTGGAAGCGCGTCCCGACCGCCGCGCCAACCGTTCCCGCAAAGGACACTTCGACCGCGCCGGCGTGGCGCCGATGCGCAACGTCGCGGAAGTCGAGCTCGACGGCGAAGACGAGTGCAAGCCGGGCGACAAAGTGCTCTGCGATACGTTCAAGGAAAAGGACCGCGTCGACGTCATCGGCGTTTCGAAGGGAAAGGGCTTCGCCGGCGTCGTCCGCCGGCACCATTTCCGCGGCGGCGCGGCGACCCACGGTTCGATGTTCCATCGCGCGCCCGGCTCGATCGGCGCTTCGGCATTCCCGTCGCGTGTCATGCCGGGCAATCGCTCCTCCGGGCGCCTGGGCGGCCGCCAGGCGACCGCGAAGAACCTCGTGGTCGAGCGCGTGGACGCCGAAAAGAACCTCATCTACCTGCGTGGCCCGGTGCCCGGCGCGCGGCGGTCGCTCGTGAAGATCGTCCGTTCGACGTTCGCGAAGCCGGAGTAGAGCCATGGCAAAACTGCCCGTCGTAAACTGGAAAAAGGAGCGGGTCGGGGAGGTCGAGCTCCCGGCGGCGGTCTTCGAGTACCCGTTCCGCCGCCATCTGGTGTGGGAAGCCGTCAACGCCTATCTCGCGGGGACCCGAAGTGGAACGCACAAAACGAAGACCCGCTCGGAAGTCTCGGGCAGCGGCCGCAAGCCGTTCAAGCAGAAGGGAACGGGGCGCGCTCGCCAGGGAGGCTCCCGGCCTCCGATTCACCGTCACGGCGGCACCGCTCACGGGCCGGTTCCGCACTCCTACGCGCAGAAACTTTCGGTCGGAGAGAAGAAGAACGCGTTGAAAGCGGCGCTCTCGCGCCGCGTGCAGGAGGAGCGGCTCCTCGTTCTCGAAGGACTCGAGCTCGAAAGCCACCGCACGAAGGACCTGAAGGCCGCGGTCGAGGCGCTCGGGATCTCGGGGAAGGCCCTCTTCGTCGGCGCGCGCGGAAACGACAAGTTCGAGCGCGCCTCGTCGAACGTCCCGCAGTGGAAGATCGTCGATCCGCTCGCGGTGAACGTCTACGACGTGATGAGCCACGGCACCGTCGTCGTCTCGAAGGACGCCTTCTCGCGCGTCGTCGAGACCCTCCGAGGCAAGTGATGGATCCGCATCGCGTGATCCGCAAGCCCTTGATCACGGAGAAGGCCACGCGGATGAAAGAAACCTCGAACACGGTCTGCTTCGAGGTGGACCGTTCGGCCAACAAGATCGAGATCGCACGTGCCGTCACCGCGCTCTTCGGTGTCAAGGTGGCCGAAGTTCGAGTTGCGAACCGCGAAGGCAAATGGAAGCGGATGGGCAAATTCGTCGGCCAGCGCAAAGGCTGGAAAAAGGCTTACGTGCGGCTCGTCGCCGGCGAGAAGCCGATCGAGTTCTTCGAAGGGGTATAGCAATGGCGTTGAAGAAGTTCAGCCCCACGTCCGCGGGACGGCGTTTCCAGACGTCGCTCACGTTCGAAGAGATCTCCGCGTCGCGGCCCGAGAAATCGCTCACGGTCGGGCTGCGCTCGACTGGCGGCCGCAACAGCCAGGGTCGAGTCACCTCGCGGTACATGGGCGGCGGCCACAAGCGTCTCTATCGCATCATCGACTTTCGGCGCGACAAGATGGGCGTCCCCGCGCGCGTCGCCGCGATCGAGTACGATCCGAACCGCTCCGCCCGGATCGCGCTGCTTCACTACGTGGACGGCGAGAAGCGTTACATCCTGGCGCCCAACGGGCTCGAGATCGGGGCGCAGGTGGTCTCGGGACCGACCGCGGACATCATCGCCGGCAACGCCCTACCGCTGAAGGGGATCCCGCTCGGCACCACCATCCACAACATCGAGCTGAAACGGGGCCGCGGCGGTCAGCTCGTTCGTTCGGCCGGCGCCGCTGCTCAGCTCATGGCCAAGGAAGGAAGTTACGCGCAGGTGCGGCTTCCCTCCGGAGAAGTGCGCGAGGTTCACATCGAGTGTTACGCGACCATCGGACAGGTCGGAAACATCGAGCACGAGAACGTGTCCATCGGAAAAGCAGGACGGAACCGCTGGATCGGCCGGCGCCCGCACGTGCGCGGCGTCGCCATGAACCCGGTCGATCACCCGATGGGGGGCGGCGAAGGGAAGACTTCGGGAGGCAGACACCCGACTTCCCCCTGGGGTTGGAAGACGAAAGGGTGGAAGACCCGGAACAACAAGCGCACGGACGACTCGATCGTCCGCCGACGCAAGTCGAAGGCATAGGAACGGACGATGGCGCGATCGATCAAGAAAGGTCCTTTCGTGGACGACCACCTCGCGAAGAAGGTGGCGGAGCTGAACGCGACACGCGAGCGTCGGGTGGTCAAGACCTGGTCCCGCCGCTCGACGATCACTCCCGACATGGTCGGGCACACGCTCGCGGTGCACAACGGCCGGAAGTTCATCCCGGTCTACGTCGCCGAGAACATGGTGGGCCACAAACTGGGGGAGTTCGCCCCGACCCGGATCTTCAAGGGACACGGGGGAAAGAAGGCCGAGACCGGCGCGAAGGTCGGCGGTCCGCCGACGGCTCCGGGAGCGGCCCCCGCCGCCGCACCGTCGGCGGCCCCCGCGCCGACGAGAGGTACCCCGGCATGAAAGCGCGGGCGACGCTCCGCTATCGGAAGGGATCGGCCCAGAAGGCCCGGCTCGTCGCGGACCTCGTGCGCGGCAAGTCGGTCAACGACGCGCTGGCGATCCTGCGTCACACGCCGAAAGTGGCTTCGCGGGACATCGAAAAGACGCTGCGCTCCGCAGTCGCGAACGCCGAGCAGAAGGAAGCGCACTTGGACGTCGACGAGCTCGTGATCAAGAAGATCTTTGTGGACAAGGGACCGCAGGACAAGCGCGTTCGTCCCGCCCCGATGGGCCGGGCGTACCGCGTGCTGCATCGCAAGAGCCACCTGACCATCGAAGTGTCGGACGAGGCATAGGAAGAAACAGAGGAGTTCATGGGACAGAAAGTCCACCCGTACGGCTTCCGCCTGGGATTCAACCGGACCTGGCACTCCCGCTGGTTCTCGACCAAGGAGTACCAGAACTACCTGCATGAGGACCTGAAGCTCCGCAAGGAGCTGAAGGCCCGGCTTTCCCACGCCGGAGTGTCCGAGATCGACATCGAGCGCTTCGCGAACAAGCTGAAGGTCAACATTCAAACGTCGCGGCCCGGAATCATCATCGGGAAGCGTGGGGCGGAAGTGGACAAGCTCCGCGACGAGCTGCAGAAGCGGATGAAGGGAGAAGTCCACATCAACATCATCGAGATCCAGCGGCCCGAGACCGATGCACAGCTCGTGGCGGAATCGATCGCACTCCAGCTCGAGCGGCGGGTCGCGTTCCGGCGCGCGATGAAGAAGGGGATCGAGTCGGCGTTCCGTTTCGGAGCGCAGGGGATCAAGATCCGCTGCGCCGGGCGGCTGAACGGCGCCGAGATCGCCCGCGCCGAGTGGTACCAGGAGGGGAGGCTACCTCTCCACACGCTGAAGGCGGACATCGACTACGGCTTTGCCGAGTCGAACACGACCTACGGAAAAATCGGGGTCAAGACCTGGATCTACCGTGGCGAGCAGCACAAGGCGAAGAACCGTCGGAAGACCGCGTAAGACGGAAGACCCGAAATATGAGACGAACTGGGAGCTGAGAACTCGTCATGTTGATGCCATCCAAGGTCAAATACCGCAAACAGCAGCGCGGCCGCATGCGCGGCAAGGCCTATCGCGGCGGGACCCTCGCTTTCGGCGACACCGGGCTCCAGGTGCTCGAGCCCGGCTGGATCACCGCCCGGCAGATCGAGGCGGGGCGCATCGCGATGACGCGCGCGGTCAAGCGCGGGGGCAAGATCTGGGTCCGGATCTTTCCGGACAAACCGTACACGAAGAAACCCGCCGAGACCCGGATGGGCAAGGGTAAGGGTCCGCCGGAGGGCTGGGTCGCGGTGGTGAAGCCGGGCCGCATCCTCTACGAGATGGAGGGCGTGGACCTGCCGACGGCGAAAGAGGCGCTCGGGCTCGCTGCCGACAAGATCGGGCTCGCGACCCGCTTCGTCACGCGCGAGTCGGAGATGGAGCTCTGATGAAGAAGAAGGAGCGCGAGACGCTCGCCCAGCAGGGGGAGGGCGAGCTCGTGGAAAAGGAAAAACAGATCCGGGAAGCATTCTGGAAGCTCCGGCTCCAGAAGGCGACCGGACAGCTCGACAACCCGATGCGTTTGAAGACGCTGCGGCGCGACCTCGCGCGGGTCAAGACCTTCCGGCGCGCGCTCGAGCGGAAGGCGGAGAACCCGTAATGGAACAGACTTCGAAGAATCCGACGCCCCGCCGGCGCGCGACGAAAATCGGCCGCGTCGTCTCGGACGGGATGAACAAGTCGATCGTGGTCGAAGTGGAACGCCGCGTCGAGCACGACCGGTACAAGCGGACGATCCGTCGGACGAGCCGCTTCATGGCGCACGACGAGCAGAACGCCGCGAAGGTCGGGGATCGCGTGCGGATCGAAGAGACACGACCCATGTCGAGCCGGAAGAGGTGGATTCTCAGGGAAGTCCTCGTGCGGGCGGAGGCTTAGAGAGCGCCATGATCCAGATGGGCACGATCCTGGAGGTTGCGGACAACTCGGGCGCTCGCAAGATCGCCTGCATCCGGCTGCGCGGTGGTTCGGCGGGACGGTACGCCGGCCTGGGCGACATCATCACGGCTTCGGTCAAGGAGGCCGCGCCCGACTCCCCGTTCGTCGAGAAGCACGGAAAGCGGGTCGTCAAGGCGGTCATCGTTCGGACCCGGCGCAACCACCGGAGGCGCGACGGCTCTTACATCCGGTTCGACGACAACGCCGCGGTCCTGATCTCGCCGGAGGGCGAGCCGGTGGGGACGCGCGTTTTCGGGCCGGTCGCGCGGGAGCTCCGCGAGAAGAAGTTCATGAAGATCATCTCTCTCGCTCCGGAGGTCCTCTGATGGGGCGAAAGAAGCCGAGGCTGAAGAAGAACGACGTGGTGGTCGTCGTCACCGGACGGGACAGGGGGCGGCAGGGGAAGGTCCTGAGAGTCCTTCCGACCGAGGACCGGGTCATCGTCGAGCGCGTCAACATGATCAAGCGACACGTCCGCCCCAACCCGTCGAAGAACATCGCCGGCGGGATCTCGGAGAAGGAAGCGCCGATCCACATCTCCAACGTGATGCTCGTCGACCCGGACCGCAACACGCGGACCCGGATCGGCCGGCGGCGCGAAGCCGACGGCACTCCGGAGCGCTTTGCGAAGAAGAGCGGAGCGGCCCTGGCTTGAAACGGAAGACGTAAGAAGGAAGACGAGAAGAAGAAATGGTTCCGAGACTGAAAGAACGTTACGAGCGCGAGATCCTCCCCGAGCTGGGTAAGGAGCTCGGCGTGGACAACGTCATGGCGCTGCCGCGCCTGGACAAGATCATCTTGAACATGGGGATGGGAGAGGCCGTGGCGAACCCGAAGATCCTCGAGAGCGCCGTCGAGGAGCTTTCGGCGATCGCGGGGCAGCGGGCGGTCGTCACCAAGGCCAAGAAGTCGATCGCGACCTACAAGCTGCGGGCCGGGATGCCGATCGGCGTCCGAGTAACGCTGCGCGGACGGCGGATGTACGAGTTCCTGGACCGGTTGATCTCGATTGCGTTGCCGCGGGTGCGCGACTTTCGCGGCGTGTCTCCGAAGGCGTTCGACGGCCGGGGCAACTACACGCTCGGTGTCCGAGACCATTTCATCTTCCCGGAGATCGACTACTCGAAGACGGACAAGTCCAAAGGTCTAAACGTAACGATCGTGACCACTGCCGGACGCGACGACCGCGCGCTCGCGCTCTTGAAGCGGCTGGGGATGCCCTTCGGCCGCTGACGGCTCGACGGGCAGGAGAAGCGAAGAGGAATCTCATGGCGAGAAGGGCAATGAGGATCAAGGCGGCGAGGAAGCCGAAGTTCATGACGCGGACGGTGCGGCGCTGCCGGGTCTGCGGCCGCGCCCGAAGCGTGCTCCGCAAGTTCGGGCTCTGCCGAATTTGTTTCCGATCGAGCGCGAACGCCGGATACATCCCGGGCGTCGTGAAGGCGTCGTGGTGAGGCGATGAGCACGAACGATCCGCTCTCCGACCTGCTGAACCGGCTCCGCAACGGAATGCGGGCGGGCCACGAACGGGTGGACGTCCCCTCTTCGCGCATCAAAGAGGACGTCGTGAAAGTCCTCGCCGAAGAGGGCTACATCGCCTCGTGGCGGCGGGTCGAGGAGAAGGGCCGGCCGCTGCTCCGCGTCGGTCTGAAGTACGACGGCGAAGGGGTTCCGATCGTCGCCGGGCTCGAGAGGGTCTCGCGGCCGGGCCGGCGCGTCTACGCTCCCGCCAAGGAGATCCCGGAAGTCCTGGGCGGCCTCGGAATCTCGATCGTTTCCACGTCCAAAGGGGTCCTGACCGGCCGGAAAGCGCGCGAGGCGCGGCTGGGCGGCGAGATCCTCTGCAACGTCTGGTAGGAGAAAAGCCGTGTCACGCATCGGAAGAATGCCCGTGCCGATCCCGAAGGGAGTCGAGATCCACTCCGACGGCGAGTTCGTCCGCGTCAAGGGGCCGAAGGGCGAGCTCGCCAGCCGGATCCCGCCCGGCATCGCGGTCGAAGTCGACGAGGGAGAAGTCCGGTTCGCGCGCTCGAACGACGAGCCGCAGCAGCGCGCCTGGCATGGCCTGGTGCGCAGCCTGGTCGCGAACTCGGTCGAAGGGGTGACGAAGGGCTTTACGCGCGAGCTCGAGATCGTCGGCGTCGGCTACAAGGCCGAGGTCAAAGGCAAAGCGGTCGTGTTCGCGCTCGGTTACTCTCACCCGATCCATTTCCCCATTCCCGACGGGATCGCCGTGGCGCTCGATGCGAAAGCGGGCAAGCTCACGGTGTCGGGCGCGGACCGGCAGAAGGTCGGGCAGACGGCCGCAGAGATACGTCGGTTGCGCGTGCCCGACCCGTACAAGGCGAAGGGAATCAAGTACGCCAGCGAGGTCATCCGCCGCAAGGTCGGAAAGGCGGGCGGGAAGTGAGACGATGAACCGATCACAAGCGCGCACCGAGGCGCGTCGTAAGGTCCGTACCCGCGTGCGCCGGAGGGTGAAAGGGTCGGGCGAGCGCCCCCGGCTCGCCGTGTTCAAGAGCGGCCGGCATATCTACGCTCAGGTGATCGACGATGCGACGGGCGCGACGCTCGCGCACGCATCCTCCCTCGACGCGGCGCTGAAGGGGGAAAAGAAGACCGGCGCGAATCGGGAGACCGCGACGCGCGTCGGTACGCTCGTCGCCGAGCGGGCAAAGGGGAAGGGAATCGCGCGGGTCGTGTTCGACCGCGGCGGCTACATCTACCACGGCAAGGTCAAAGCGCTCGCCGAGGCGGCCCGTCAGGGCGGTCTCGAGTTCTGAGCGGAACGAGGAGACATACGCAATGAGCAGCAATCGGATGTCCCGGGCGCCGCGCGAGCGGGAAAAGGAGCGCGACGCCCAGGGGCGCGAGCTGATCGACCGCGTCGTCCACATCAACCGCGTGACCAAGGTCGTGAAGGGAGGGAAGAACTTCTCCTTCTCGGCGCTGGTCGTCGTAGGAGATGGACAGGGCCGTGTCGGCTACGGCTCCGGCAAGGCGAAGGAGGTTCCCATGGCCATCAAGAAGGGGATCGAGATGGCCAAGAAGAACATGCAGCAGATCTCGCTGAAGGGAACGACGATCCCTCACGCGGTGCTCGGTCGCTACGGGGCCGGACGCGTCCTGCTGAAGCCGGCTGCCCCCGGAACCGGCGTCATCGCCGGAGGTCCGGTTCGGGCAGTCCTCGAATCGGTCGGCATCCAGGACATCCTGACGAAATCCCTCCGCACGACGAACCCGCACAACGTCATCAAGGCGACGTTCGAAGGGCTGACACGGCTGAAGAACGCGGAAGAGATGCGCAAGCGGCGCGGGGCTGCCGGCTCGCAGCCGGAGGACAGTGCGGCGGTCGAGAGGGAATCGTGAGCGAGACCCGGACGGCTCCCGACGTGCCCGCCAAGAAGACCCGGGTCCGCAGGCCCGAGCGCAAGGCCGCCCTCCGTCTGCGCCTCGCGAAGAGCGGCATCGCGACGCCGGTTGGCCAGAAGGCCACGATCCGGGCGCTCGGGTTCCGCCGGGTCGGTCAGGTCGTCGAGCGCGAGGACAGCCCGGCGCTGCGTGGGCGCATCCGCAAGATCCGTCATTTGGTCGAGATCCTCGAGGGCGAGGGTTCTCGCGCGAACCGCTGACAACGAAGAGTCGAGAGCCTCACATGGTCGAAAAGAAGGACGCCAAGAAGAAGACGCCCGCCGCCAAGCCGGCGAAGCGCCCGGCGGCGAAGAAACCAACGGCTCCGGTCGTGCGTCGGCGAAAGGCCGCGCCCGCGGCGCGGGAAGAAGCGGCCCCGGCGGCGTCCCCGCAAGCGGCACGATCTGGTCCGCCTCCGATGGGACTGCACGAGCTCGCGCCGGCGCGCGGAGCGACGCACTCCCGCAAGCGGATCGGTCGCGGCCCGGGAAGCGGCCACGGGAAAACCGCCGGCCGCGGCAGCAAGGGGCAGAAATCGCGGACCGGCTACCGCCATCAGCGCGGCTTCGAGGGCGGCCAGATGCCGCTCCATCGACGGATCCCGAAGCGCGGCTTCACGAACATCTTCCGAGTCGAGTACGACGTGGTGAACATTTCGGACCTGGACCGCTTCGACGCGGGTGACAGCGTGACCCCGGAGAAGCTCGTCCTGCGTCGGCTGGTCCATGGCCGCCGTCCGGTGAAGATCCTGGGGGACGGGACGCTCGCGAAGGCGCTGACCGTTTCCGCCCACAAGTTCTCCGCGTCCGCGCGGAGCCGCATCGAGGCGGCGGGCGGCCGCTGTGAGGTTCTCAACCGGTGAGCGCGCTCCAGAGCTTCGCGAACATCTTCAGCGTGCCGGACCTGCGCAAGCGGGTCATCTTCACCTTCCTTCTGCTCGCCGTGTACCGGCTCGGATCGCACATCCCGACCCCCGGCGTGGACCCGGCGGCGATCAACGCGTTCTTCAAATCTTCGGCCGGCTCGCTCTTCGGCTTCCTCGACATCTTCTCGGGAGGGGCGCTGCGAAGGCTCTCCGTTTTCGCGCTCGGGATCATGCCGTACATCTCGGCGTCGATCATCTTGCAGCTCCTGACCGTGGTCTGGCCCTATCTCGAGAAGCTGTCCAAGGAAGGGGAGATGGGCCGCAAGAAGATCACGCAGTACACCCGCTACGGCACGGTACTCCTCTCGTTCATCCAGGCTTCGGGGATCGCTCTCTGGCTCGAGAAGCAGGTGGCTCCGGGGGGCGCGCGCCTCGTGCCGCATCCGGGGTGGGGATTCCGGCTGATGACGATCCTGACATTGACGACCGGCACGATCTTCATCATGTGGCTGGGCGAGCAGATCACCGAACGGGGAGTCGGCAACGGCATCTCGCTCATTATCTTCGCGGGCATCGTTGTCGGGCTGCCCCGCGCGATCTTCGGTCTCTTCGAGCAGATCCGCACGGGCAACATCAACATCCTGACGCTCATCGGCGTGCTGGTCTTCATGATCGCGATCATCGCGCTGATCGTCTTCGTCGAGCGAGCACAGCGGCGAATTCCGGTGCAGTACGCCAAGCGCGTCGTCGGCCGGCGAGTCTACGGTGGGCAGAACACATATCTGCCGCTTCGCGTGAACACGGGCGGCGTCATTCCGATCATCTTCGCGATCTCGATCATCCAGCTGCCGAGCTACCTCGCGACCTTGATCGGCGCGGATTGGACCCAGAAGGTGGCGAGCTCGCTCGGGCAGGGACAGCCGCTCTACGTTCTGCTCTACGCCTTCGGCATCCTCTTCTTCTGCTACTTCTACACGTCGATCGTCTTCAACCCGACCGATACCGCCGACAACATGCGAAAGTACGGAGGCTTCATCCCGGGCATCCGGCCGGGCAAGAAGACCGCCGATTACATCGATACAGTCCTCTCGCGGCTGACGATCCTGGGCGCGGTCTACCTGACCTTCGTGGCGATCCTGCCGGACTTCCTCTCCCGCGGCTTCCGATTCGCGAGCCTGCCCTGGATCGGCGCGAGACTGGAGACGATGCTGCCCCGGTTCTTCAGCGAAGGCTTCGGCTTCAACTTCTATTTCGGCGGCACGTCGCTCCTGATCGTCGTCGGCGTCGCCATGGACACCGTTCAGCAGGTCGAGTCGAAGCTCGTCGAGCACCACTACACCGGTTTCCTGAAGAAGAGCCGCGTGCGCGGCCGCCGGACGTAAGGCCCTCCGATGCGGTTGATCTTTCTGGGGCCGCCGGGGAGCGGCAAGGGGACTCAGGCGAAGCTGCTGGCCGAGCGATTGGGCATCCCCGCGATCTCGACGGGCGACATGCTGCGCGACGCGGTCCGCCGCGGGACACCGCTCGGGCGGCGGGCGCAGTCGATCATGGAAGCGGGGGAGCTCGTGCCCGACGACGTCGTGATCGGCTTGGTCCGGGAGAGGATCGCCTCGGCCGACGCCGTCAACGGCTTTCTGCTGGACGGGTTCCCGCGGACGATCGAACAGGCGGACGCACTGGGCCGGCTTCTCGAAGGAAATGGAGTGTCCCTGAACGGTGTTCTCAATCTTCTCGTGCCCGAGGGGGCGCTCGTCGAGCGGCTGCTCGGTCGCGCGGCTCTCGAGGGACGCTCCGATGACCGTCGCGAGACGGTCGCCGAGCGCCTCCGGGTGTATCGGGAGAAGACGGCGCCTCTGGTCGAGCACTACCGGGCGCTGGGACTCCTGACCGACGTGGACGGCTCGGGATCGGTCGAGGAGGTCGCGGCGAGGATCGATCAGGCGCTGGCGAGGCCCGCGAAGGCAGCGGGGCGGACGTGATCACGATTCGCGGGTCGGAGGAGCTCGCCCGGCTTGAGCAGGCCTCGCGGGTAGTCTTGGAGACGCTCGACGTTCTGGCGGAGGCGGTCGCGCCGGGAGTGACGACGGAAGAGCTCGATCGGATCGCCGCCGAGGAGATTCGCAAGCGAGCGGCCAGGCCGGCGTTCCTGAACTACAGAGGATTTCCGAAGACGATCTGCACGTCGGTCAACGACGAGGTCGTCCACGGGATCCCGGGCAAGAGGTCTTTGAAAGAAGGCGACATCGTCGGAATCGACTGTGGCGCAATCGTCGAGGGGTACTACGGCGACGCCGCGAGGACGCTGGCAGTCGGCCGGATCGACGCGGCCCGCCGGAAGCTTCTCGAGGTCACCCGCGAGGCGCTTGCCGCCGGAATCGCGGCGGCCCGTCCGGGCGGTCGCGTTTCCGACATCGGCGCCGCCGTCGAGGCGGTCGCCCTCGCCCACCGGTACGGCGTCGTCCGAGAGTTCGTCGGACACGGAGTCGGGACCGCGCTCCACGAGGAGCCGCAGGTGCCGAACTACGGCCCGGCGGGTCGGGGGAGCACGTTGAAGCCGGGAATGGTCCTGGCAATCGAGCCGATGTTCAACCTGGGCAGCGGCGACGTCCGAGTGGAGAAGGACGGCTGGACGGTGCGGACGCGGGACCGCAGCGCGTCGGCGCATTTCGAGTACACGATCGCGATCGTGCCGGCGGGGCGGGTCGTTCTCGGAACGGGCCGGCTCGGGGCGATCGGGGCTCGGGAGGCCGCGGAGGTCCCGGCGTGACGAAGGAAGACGCGATCGAGGTGATGGCAACGGTGGTCGAGCCGCTGCCAAACGCGATGTTCAAGGTCGAACTGGAGAACAAACATCAGGTGCTCGCGCACATCTCCGGAAAGATGCGGAAGAATTTCATCCGAATCCTTCCGGGGGACAAGGTCCTCGTGGAGCTTTCCCCGTACGACTTGACGCGCGGGCGGATCATCTATCGGTACAAGTAGGAGAGATCGTGAAAGTCCGAGCTTCGGTGAAAAGAATCTGCGTGAAATGCAAAGTCGTGCGGCGCAACGGGGTCGTGCGGGTCATCTGCTCGATCCCCAAGCACAAGCAGAGACAAGGGTGAGGAACCCGGGGGATTAAATGGCACGAATCGCCGGCGTGGATCTACCGCTGAACAAGAGAGTCGAGATCGGTCTGACCTACATCTTCGGGATCGGACGCTCCAAGGCGAACTTCATCCTCGAGAAGGCCGACGTGAGGCCAGACACCCACGTCAAGGACCTCTCGGAGGAGGAAGTCGTCCGGATCCGGAAAGTCATCACCGACGACGTGAAGGTCGAGGGGGACCTGCGCAAGGACGTTTCGATGGACGTGAAGCGGCTGATGGACATCGGCTGCTACCGGGGCATGCGGCACCGTCGCAACCTGCCGGTTCGGGGCCAGCGAACCCACACGAATGCCCGGACCCGAAAGGGGCCGCGCCGCCAGACGATCGCCGGCAAGAAGAAGGCGACGAAGAAGTAGGAAGGAACCATGGCAGAACCAGCGACGACGGCCGCAGCCGCCCCGGAAAAGGCGCCCGCCCGCAAGGGCAAGAAGCCCCGCGGCGGGAAGAAGGAAAAGAAGAACATCCCGCACGCGGTCGCGACGGTGCAGGCCTCGTTCAACAACACGATCATCGCGATCGCCGACCAGGAGGGAAACGTCCTCGCCTGGTCGTCCGCGGGACGGATCGGGTTCAAGGGGTCGCGCAAGGGAACTCCGTTCGCGGCCCAGCTCGCCGCGGCGAACTGCGCCGAGCACGCCAAGGAGAACGGCGTACGGTCGGTCGACGTCCGGGTGACCGGGCCGGGCGCGGGGCGAGAGTCGGCCATACGGGCGCTGCAGGCGAACGGGATCGACATCAAGTCGATCAAGGACACGACCCCGATACCGCACAACGGCTGCCGCCCGCGCAAGCGGCGGCGGGTCTGAGGAAAGGCGAAGGGCCGACCGCTCATCGCTTCGTCTGTAAACCGGCTCGCGGTTTCCGGCCGGGAGGAAGGACGCAAACAAACGAGGGAACCGCGGAGGTCACAACTTTTTGGCTCGTTACACCGAATCGGTCTGCCGGCTGTGCCGGCGCGAAGGGATGAAGCTGTTCCTGAAAGGGGACCGCTGTTTCAAGGACAAGTGCGCCATCGAGCGCCGCAATTACCCGCCCGGCCAGCACGGGCGGCGGCGCAGCAAGCTCCTGGGGTACGGGATCCAGCTCCGGGAGAAGCAGAAGGTCAAGCGCATCTACGGACTCCTCGAGCAACCGTTTCGTCTCACTTTTCAGAGGGCGGAGCGGCGCAAGGGGATCACCGGCGCGAACCTCCTTCAGGAGCTCGAGCGAAGGTTGGACAACGTCGTGTACTCGCTCGGGTTCGCCGCGTCGCGGGCGCAAGCGCGCCAGCTGGTCCGCCACGGTCACCTGACCGTCGGCGGAAGGAAGGTCACGATCCCGTCGTATCGCGTTTCGAAAGGACACGTGATCGCAATCAAGGAGAAGAGTCGCTCGAACGAACAGATCAAGGCCTCGGTCGAAACCGCGCGCGCGCGCGGCGTACCGAACTGGCTCGACCTCTCACCGGAAACGTTCAGCGGGACGGTCTCGGAGTTGCCGAGTCGGGAAGACATCAAGCTGCCCATCTCGGAGCAGTTGATCGTCGAGCTGTATTCCAAATAACTGGGGACAGGCTTAAGCCTGTCCCCGTGGAGAGACGAAATGACTCTGTGGAAGGGATTTCAGAAACCGAAGCGGCTCGACTTCGAGGGCGAGTCGCTGTCGCCGACGTATGGAAAGTTTTATGCGCAGCCTTTCGAGAGGGGCTTCGGCACCACGATCGGTAACGCGCTGCGCCGGGTCCTGCTCTCCTCGATCGAGGGAGCGGCGATCACGGCAGTCAAGATCGAAGGCGTTCTGCACGAGTTCTCGTCGCTGCCGGGGGTCGTCGAGGACGTGACCGACATCATCCTCAACCTGAAGCAGATCCCGATCAAGATGCACACGACCGACGAGAAGATCCTGACGATCGACGTCACCCGGAAGGGAAAGGTCATGGCGGCCGACCTGCAGGGCGACTCGACGATCGAGATTCTCGAGGCGGACGCCCCGATTGCCACCCTCTCGGAGAACGGCAAGCTCCAGATGGAGATGCGCGTCTCGATGGGCCGCGGATACGTCTCCGCGGACAAGAACTTCGATGAGGACATGGGCATCGGCTACATCCCGATCGACTCGGTCCATTCCCCGGTCCGTCGGGTCAACTACCACGTCGAGGCCGCGCGGATCGGCCAGGCGACTGATTACGATCGGCTCGTGCTCGAGGTCTGGACGAACGGCACCGTCTCGCCGGCCGACGCCGTGGGGCTCGCGGCGACGCTCCTTCGGGACCACTTGACGATCTTCGTGAACGCGGAAGTCGAAACCGCGCTCGAGGGAGTCGGAGAAGGCGAGCTCCCGGAGAACCTCGCCGAGTACCTGAACAAGTCGGTCGACGAGCTCGAGCTGTCGGTTCGGAGCGCGAACTGCCTGAAGAATGCGGGCATCCGCACCATTCGGGATCTCGTGCAGAAGTCGGAGAAGGACATGCTCGAGACGAAGAACTTCGGCCGCAAATCGCTGAACGAGATCCGCGACATCCTTCGCCCGATGGGGTTGTCCCTCGGCATGGAGCTCGAGCCGGCCGAGGCGCAGAGCGAGTAACGATGCAGCACAATCGAGCCGGCCGCAAGCTGCGGCGAACGACGGCACATCGCCTCGCCATGTTCTCGAACCAGCTCGCCTCGCTCATGACCCACGAGCGAATTCAGACGACTGTTGCCAAAGCGAAGGAACTCCGGCCGCTCGCCGAACGGCTCATCACCACGGCGAAGAACGACGGCCTCGCCGCCCGGAGGCGGGTCTACCGCTGGATCCCCGATCACGGGACCGTCCAGAAGGTCTTCGAGAGAATCGCGCCGAGGTTCGTGGATCGGCCGGGGGGTTATACGCGCATCCTGAAGCTCGGACCGAGACGGGGCGACGCCGCGGAGGCGGCCATACTGGAATTCGTGGACTACAAGTTCGAGGCGAAGGAGAAAGGGCCGCGCAAGGAGTCTCTCTCCGACCGCGCCCGCCGGATGTCGGGCGGCCGCGTCGAGACCGTTCGCAAGAGAAAACCGGAGTCAGAAGAAGAAACCGCGGCAGAGGAAGCTCCGAAGAAGCTCCCCAAGAAGGCGAAGCCGGGACGCTCCGAGCCGGCCAAGGCCGCGAAGCCGGCTCCCAAGAAGGGGCCGAGCCGCACCGGGCCGTCGAAGCGGGGGGCTTGAGCTTCCCCCGTCATCCCGAGGCCCGGTCGGGATGACGGCGGCCGAGCGCGCACGAATTGCAGCCGCCCTCTGGGGCGGCTTTCTTCTGCTCTCGACGTCCTGGCCAAACCCACCCGCAATCCGGGCCGGTAGCCTCCCGGTCGACAAGGCGACACATTTCGTGCTGTACGGCGTCGAGGCCTTTCTCCTCCATCGCGCGATCGGTTGGAGAGGGCGCTCCGGTTTCGCCTGGTCGAGAGTCCTCGCCGTCGTCGGCACGATGGCGCTCTGGGGTGCGCTCGATGAGGCCCACCAGGAGTGGATCCCCGGCAGGAGGATGGACTCGGCCGACCTCGCCGCGGACATCGCCGGCGCGGCAGTCGGTTCGGTGATGGCGGGAGTGAAGGCCCGGCGGTCGGAGCCCTCGGTTTAACTCTCTCGGCCTCTATTCGCGAGCGACCTCTCGCGGCCGAGAGCGGGTCTTATCTCTTGAAGATCCCCTGACCGGCCGTGACCTTGCCGCCACCTTCGGCGATCAAGACTCGCTGGTTCAGCTCCTTGATCCGCTCGTTCAACTGCGCGATCTTCTGCTGCGACTCGCGGGCAAGCCGCTCGTTCTCGGTCTTCAGCTTCCCGATTTCCGCGTCCAGACCGGCGAGGTCGCGGTGCCGCTCCTCCTCGGCTCTCCGCAGCTCCTGGTTCTCCTCCCGCTGGCGGGCGATCTCCTCTTCCTTCTCGGTGAGCCGCATTCTCCAGTTGTGCTCCTGCTGCTCATAGAGCTGCTTGGTTTCCATGAGCCGCGAGATGTGCGAGAAATCGTTGTCCGAAGCCATGGGGCCTCCTTGCCGGCGTTCCTCGATCTGAGGAAAGAGCTTCCGGAGCTTCAGTGAAAGGTCCTCCGGGTCCGTGGACAGCTCCATCGCGCGCTCGTAGGTGATGCGGTTGTTGACGAGGAGCGCGATGAGCGACTGGTTCATCGTCTGCATGTGGAAATAGGCGACGGAGGTCTCCATCTCTTCCTGGATTTCCTTCGTCTCACCGATCTCGATGTGCCTGGCGATCTTGGGCGAATTGATCAGGATCTCCACGACCGGAATCAAACCCGAACCGTCGGATTTCTCGATCAGTTTCATCGAGACGATCGCGCGCAGGACGAGCGCGAGCTGGGAGCGAATCTGCCGCTGCTGGTTCGACGGGCACGAGTCGATGACCCGGTCGACCGACTGACCGGCGCTGTTGGTGTGGAGGGTCGAGAAGACGAGGTGACCGGTCTCCGCCGCCGTGAGCACCGTCTGCATCGTCTGCCAGTCGCGCATCTCGCCAACCATGATGACGTCGGGGTCCTCCCGGAACATGTTCTTCAAGGCTTCGGTGAAGCTCGGGGTATCGGTCTCGAGCTCGCGCTGCGAGACCGCTGCCTTTCCGTCGGCGAACAGGTACTCGATCGGATCTTCGATCGTGACGATGTGGACCTGCCGCTGCTCGATGACCGACTTCAGTATCCCCGCGAGCGTGGTCGACTTGCCCGAGCCGGTCGGCCCGGTAATCAAGACCAGCCCGGCCGGGAGATGGACGAAAGTCTCGAGGACTTCGGGAAGATTCAGGTCATCGATCGAGGGAAGCTTGAAGGGAATCCGCCGGAAGACAGCCGCGAGCGAGCCCCGCTGGACGTAGACGTTCGCGCGGAAGCGCGCGACCCCCGTCAGACCGTATCCCAGGTCGACCGACTGACGGTCTTCGAGCTTCTGCTTCTGGGCGGGCGTCAGGATCTCGAGCAGCATCTCCTCGAGTTCCTTCGGCTGGAGCGCTTCGGATTTCAAAGGGACGAGCTTCCCCTTGATCCGCAGAAGCGGCGGCCTCATGGGCTTCAGGTGGAGGTCGGAGGCCTCCTTGCTGGCCATGAAACGGAGAAATTCTTCGAGTTTCAGGATTTGAGCATTATAGCGGACCGCACGGCCAATCCGGGGCTTCAGTCGGCCCGGCCGGAGCGATTCGCGAACCTCGGGTGCGATCGCAACCACTCGCGCGCTTCATTTCGGGTCCGAATCCGGCCCGCGAGGCTCTCCACCCGCACCGCCTCGAGCAGCTCGCCGACCTCACGGCCGGGCGCGATGTTCAGCCACTCCACCACGTCTCCTCCGCGGACGTCCGGAATCGGCTTCCTTCGAGCGACCCGGGCGGACAGTTTCGCAACGGCGGCCCGTGAGCGGGGATCGACGGTCTCGAGCAGCCGCAAGGCGTCGGTCGCGCAACCTCCGGCCCGGAGGACCCAGCGCCAGGCCTGGTCGTCGGTCCGCACCTCGCGGGCGGCCGCCGCGAACGCAAGGAGACGCGAAACTTCGCGCGCCTCCTCGCTTCCCCAGCGCCGGCGCCGGAGCCATCCGTCCGCCTGCGCCGGGGAAAGTCCCAGGCGCGCCGCGAGGAGCGCCAGCCGCAGCCGCCGGCGCCGCGGCGGCGAAAGACGCCTCGCGAATCCGGCATCGAAAGGCACAAGAGCCCGCGCGACAGCCGACCAATCGCGATCGGACAGAGCCACGTCGAAGGCCGGTTCGAGGAGGCCCGCCTTCGCCGCCCAGACGAGGGCCGGCGCGGTTTCGCGCGCGTCGAGAAGCTTCGCAAGCTCGGCCTGTACCCTCTCGCGCGCGACGCGGAAGAGCGCCGGCGCCACGCGCCGGCAGGCGGCGGAAGTGCGGGAATCCGGACGAAGTCCGTGCGTCGCAATGAGCCGCGCCGCGCGCAGCGGCCGCAAAGGGTCTGCTACGAGGTTCTTCTCCGCGACCATCCGCAGGAGGCCGGCCGCGAGGTCGGCGATCCCTCGGAAGGGATCCACGACGTCGCCCGAATCGAGCGCGATCGCGATCGCGTTGACCGTGAAGTCGCGGCGGGCCAGATCGGTTTCGATCGAATCTCCCTCGAGCTCGCCGACGTCGACGATCCGACCGCGACCGGCGACGCGGTAAACCCGGGGTCGTCGTTCTCCGGAAAGAAGAATCGCCCGTCCGTACCCGCGCGACTGGAGCGCGCGGGCGATCTCTCCCGCGTCTCCCGACACCGCCAGGTCGACTTCGGTGACGTCCCGGCCGAGAACGAGATCCCGCGGCGCGCCCCCCACGATCCAGGCGTCGAAACCCATTCGGCTCGAGAGCCGGGTCAAGGCGACGAGCTTGCGCTCTTTCCCGAGCGCCCGAATGCGGGCGTGGAGCGCCCCGTGGGTGCCGCGGGTCTTCCGGCTCGAGACCGCGAAAATGGTCTTCCGGCTTACAATCTTCGGATGCCCTCCCACCCCTCGACGGTGACACCGGAGGTCGTGCGCCGAATTGCTGCCCTGGCGCGCCTTCGGGTTCCCGAGACTGAGCTGCCCGTCTGGGCGCGGCAACTCGATCGAATTGTCTCCTACATCGACCAATTGAAGGAGCTGCCGGAGGAACTGTCCCTCTCCCGGGACTCCGCCCCGCCGACCCCTTTCCGCTCCGATTTCCCCCGGCCGGGCGCGGGTGACCGCGCTCTCTTGGAGAACGCCGCCATGAGCGTACATGGCTTCGGCGTCGTCCCGCGGGTCGTCGGGGGCGAGGAGTGATCGGGATTCCGGCTCGGAGCGTCCGATGAGCTCTCGGCCTGCCGGCGTCGTGGCGACGGCTGCGGAAGTCCGCGCACGCCGTCGCTCCGCGGAAGAGACCCTCCGAGAAACGCTCGCGCGCGTCGACGCGCTGGACGGAAAGATCGGGGCGTTCCTCGAGGTGACGCCGGCTCTTGCGATCGAGGAAGCGCGCTCCGCGGATGCGCGCGTCGCCTCGGGAGAAGACCTGCCGCTCGCGGGCGTGCCCTTCGCGGTCAAGGACAACATGTGGGTCGCGGGACGGGAGGCGACCTGCGCGTCGCGCATCCTCCGAGGATTCCACCCTCCGACGGACTCGACCGCGGTCTCGCGGCTGAGGAAAGCGGGCGCGGTGTTCGTCGGGCGCGCCAACATGGACGAGTTCGCGATGGGATCCTCGACGGAGAACAGCAGCGTCCAGCTCACACGAAATCCGCACGACCTGGAGCGCATTCCCGGAGGCTCCTCGGGCGGAAGCGCTGCGGCCGTGGCATCGGGCATGGTGCCGGCCGGCCTTGGCTCCGATACCGGAGGCTCGATCCGCCAGCCGGCGGCCTGCTGCGGCGCCGTCGGATTCAAACCAACTTACGGGCGGGTCTCGCGGTACGGTCTCGTGGCGTTCGCCTCGTCGCTCGACCAGATCGGACCGCTCACGCGCAACGTCGCCGATGCCGCTCGGGTGTACCGGGTGATCGCGGGATTCGATCCGCTCGACTCGACGAGCTCCGCGGAGGATCCGGGCGATCCGGAGAGCGCCACCGGCCGGGGGTGCGCCGGGATGCGGATCGGCTTTCTCGTGGAAGCGGAGGCCGAGGGTTTGGACGGCGAGGTCGCGAAGAACCTCGACGATGCACGGCGGCTCTTCGAATCCGCCGGAGCCCGCGTGACACCGGTGTCGGTTCCCCGGGCGCCCGAGGCAATCGCGATCTACTACGTGGTCGCCAGCGCCGAGGCCTCCTCGAACCTCGCGCGCTACGACTCGGTCCGGTACGGGCCGCGCCCATCCGTCGGCGACATCGCGTCTCTCTACGTCGAGAGCCGGACCATGGGTTTCGGGCCGGAGGTCAAGCGGCGCATCCTGCTCGGAACCTTCGCGCTCGCGGCGGGGTACTACGAGGCGTATTACGGTCGCGCGATGCGCGCGCGGGCCGTCCTCTCGCAAGACTTCGAGCGCGCTTTCGAGCTCGTCGACGTGATCGTCTGCCCTTCGATTCCGACGCCCGCGTTCCGGATCGGGGAGAAGACGGAGGACCCGCTGACGATGTACCTCTCCGACATCTTCACGGTGCCGGCGTCGCTTGCCGGGTTGCCCGCGATTTCCGTCCCTTCCGGTTTCTCGAAAGACGGGCTTCCCCTGGGACTCCAGATCCTCGGCCCTCGGTCCGGCGAAGACAGCGTGTTCGCGGCGGCCGCAGGCTTCGAAAGGGAAATCGCGCTGCCCGACGAGACCCCTCGCGGCGTTCGCTGAGAAGCCGGTGGAAAGCGTCCGGAGACGCAGGGCGTGGGGGATCGGCGCGGCGATCTTCTTCGTCGCCGCTGTCGCAGCGCCAGACGCCTTCACCGCCGACAAGACGATCGTGATCTCGCCCGAGCTCAAGGTCTCGATCGGAGAGGGGGACGAGATCACGCTCGCCGCCCGGCCGCTGCCGGGCGAGGGTCTCGACGCCTTCGTCCGCCGATTCACCGACAACCCGCGGACCAAGAAGGAAATCCTCTCGCAGAACGAGGGAGTGAAGCTCCTGCGGCCCGACGTCTTCGTCCGGGTCCCGTACCGCCTGCTGTCGGAGAACTACCGCCGCATTGCGATCGAGGCGCTCTTCCCGCGCGACACGAGCGATGCGAAGGGATGGGTTCACCGTGTCGCTGCGCTCACGGGAAAGCCGGAGAGCCTCTGGCGCATCGCGGAGTGGTTCACCGGCTCCGGCGCGAACTACAAGGAAGTGCAGGCCGCGAATGGCTTCGAAGCTCTTCCAACCGATCGCGAACAGGTCGTGCGGGTTCCCTTGAATCTGCTCACGCCGACCTTCCGCGACGAGGCGGCGGCCGCGGCCGCAACCGCCCCACTTCCGCTCCGGTACGGCCGCGACGAAAAGGGCCGATACGCTCTTTACCGCTTGCAGCGCGGAGAAGCGCTCTATTCGGCGGTCGTGGTCCGCCTGACCGGGCGCCTTCACGCCGAGGACGTCAACGCGAAGGCGGCCGAGATCGCGCAGAGGAACGGAATCTCGGATGTGCGCGCGATCCCCGTCGGTTACGCGGTCAAGATCCCGGTCGAGGACCTGTCCCCGGAGTTCCGTCCGCCCGACGACCCGGCACGGATCGAGGAGGAAAAGGGGCGCCTCGAGGCCAACCAGTTCGTCAACCGCGTGCGCGCTGCGAACCTCGCGGGCGTCACCTTCGTTCTGGACGCGGGACACGGCGGCCGCGACACCGGCGCGTTCGTCGGCGGCGTCGAAGAGGCGCGGCACGTCTACGACATTGCCTGCCGGGTGGAGAGGCTGCTCCGCGCGCACACGCGCGCGTCGGTCTTCCCGACTGTGCGGCGCCGGACGCCCTGCAGCGACGGCCGCTCGGACCAGGTTCTCGATTCGCGGAGCGCCCGGGTCATGACGAGCCCTCCCTACGATCTGGACGATCCCAAAGTCGGCGTCAATTTCCGCTGGTATCTCGCCAACTCCGTCCTGCGCCGCATCGAGGAGCGGGGCGGATCGGAGGACCGGACCGTCTTCGTCTCCCTGCACGCCGATTCGCTCCATCTCGCAGTGCGCGGACTGATGGTCTACATCCCGGGGGAAAAGTATTTGAAGGCCTCCTTCGGGAAGAATGGCGAGCTGTACAACGCACGCCGGGAAGTTCGAGAGGAGCCACGGGTCAGCTTCTCCCGGCGCGATCGCATCAAGGCCGAGGGGGTCTCCCGTCACCTGGCGGAGAAGATCGTCGGCGCATTCCGCACGCTCGGTCTTCCGCTTCACGCCTTTCAGCCGATCCGCCGGAACGTGATTCGCGGAGGCCGCGAATGGGTGCCGGCGGTCCTGCGCTACAACCGGATTCCGGCCCGGGTCCTGATCGAGGTCTGCAACCTGAACAACCCCGACGACCGAAAGCTCCTCGTCTCGCGCGCCTACCGGGAAAAGGTCGCGGAGGCCATCGTCTCGGCGCTCGTCGAGTTCTACGGCGGGGAAGGGGAGCGAACCGTGACGGCGCAGAAAAGAGGTTCACGGCAGCCGTCGGGCGGCGCTCAACCAACCGAGGACTGAGGACTCGGTCGGGACTACCGGGCCGGCCGGCGAGCCGCTACCGGAGTCTCCGACAGGAACGCGACCCACGCGGGGTCGGTGGCGATCGGGAGGTATGCCGGATCCGAGCGAAGACTCTCCCGGTCGAGCGCCCCCTCCGATTCAAGAACGCGGAGCGTCTCCACCGTCTTGGAGGCGTTGCCCGCGCGGGCGTAAACCTTCGACTGGAGGCGAACGCCTTTCCACCGGTCCGCCATCAGGACCCGCGCCTGATCGACCGATTCGACGGCGCGCCCTGTCTCTCCCAGGTTCGCCTGCGCCACGGCCAGCGCGGAGAGAGCATCGGGATCGGGACCAGCTTCCCGGACGTATCTCTCGAGCCGGTCCCGGGCGCCGGCGGAGTCCCCCTGCGCGAGAAGCGCGAGCGCGAGCTCCTTCGAGGCGCCGGGAGAGGTCGGCGACCGGGAGATCGCGCGCAGGAAGGCGGCCTTCGCCTCCTCTTTCCTTCCCGCGGCCGCGAGCGCGAGCCCGAGCTCGTAGTCGGCCGGGGCGGCGGGAGCGCCGGCGGCGACCGCCCGCTCCCAGGCGCGGCTCGCTTCGTCCAGTCGGCCCGCGCGCTGCGCCTTGAGGGCTTCGCGCTCCTCCCCCGTCCACGGTGGGGGAGACAGCACCTCCGGCACGGAGTAACTTTCGGAGAGTGCACGCCGGACGGCCAGCCCTCCGTCGACCAAAAACAGGGTGGCCGGTGCCGCGGCCGCCAGGAGGAGAATCCTGCGCCCGGCCGGACGGAGGCGTCGGCCGGTTCCGAGGACGATCACGGCGATGGCGACGATTCCGAGAGCCCGTGGAAGAGCGGCGGCTCGAGCGTCCCGTGCGCGGTCGCGGCGCCGGATCGCTCCGCGCCCGATGGAACGCATTGCTTCGCCGGCAATCGAGACCCCAGGGTCGGACAAAACGACGTCCCGAACCGCCCATCCTCCGGCCGACCGCTCGAGGGACCAGCGCGTCTTCAGGAGGCCGGCGGGATAGCGGAGTCCGAGGAAGAGCGAGACCACACTCCCCTCCGGCCGGGCTGCGGACCAGGCCACCTCGGCGGAGGCCGTCCGGGGAGGCGCGAGCGTTTCAACGAAGTGGTCCCGGGTTACCGTTCGGATCCGCTCTCGCTGCCGGTCGGACAGCCCGTTCCAGACCCGCTCGCCGAAAAAGTCGGCGGCGATCGAGTCCACGGCGAGGGCCGCTTCGAAGGGAACGCGCCGACCGTGGACGAGCGCTTCCGCCGCGCGGCGTCCGCTTTCCGCCGCTTCTTCGACGGCCGGTGCCGACCACTGTGCCGGCAGCACGGCCGGCGCCGCCAGAATCGCCGCGGCAAGCCGCGCCGCGGCGCGGCTCAAGCGGCAATCGGCTCGAGCCGTTCGACGCGGGGAGAGAGTGACTCCGCTCCCCGCTCCGTGCAGAGGATGTCGTCCTCGATGCGCACTCCGAAGCGGCCGGGCAGATAGATCCCGGGCTCGGACGTGAACGTCATGCCCGGCTCGAGAAGCGTCTTCTCGTGTCCGACCATGTACGGAGGCTCGTGCACGTCGATCCCGAGGCCATGGCCGAGGCGGTGGGTGAAATACTCTCCGTACCCCGCCTTCTCGATGACCCGTCTCGCCGCTCGATCCACCTCCGCACACGGCACGCCGGGCGCCGCGCGATCGATCGCCGCCCCCTGCGCCTCGAGCACGACGTTCCAGACCCGGCGATACTCCTCGGAAGGCTCGCCGAACCAGGTCGAGCGCGTGATGTCGTAGTAATAGCCCTCGGGCTTGTCCCACGCGTCGATCAGGACGGCCTGGTTCCGCGCGAGCGCGCGCTCCGTCGAAGCGCCGTGCGGAAGAGCCGAGGACGGACCGAACTGGACCACGTTCTCCCCGCCGAACCGCTTCGAGATTTCCGCTTCGGTCGCGCCCGGGATGAGAGCCTCGAAAGCGCGTCGGAACCGGGGGAGCGCGACGGCGATCGCCCGCCGCATCGCTTCGATCTCCTCGGGAGTCTTGACCATCCGCACCGAGGCGAACAGCCCTCCGCCCGAGACCGTCTTCCAGCCGGGCTTCCGAGCGATGAGCCGCTCCACGTCGTCATAGGCGGTCGAAGGCTCGATGGCAAGCGTGGCTTTGCCGCCCGGAAACAGGTTTGCCGCCTTCGCGAACGGATCCTCGGTCTCCTGCCACGTCACGACGCTCGTAACCGCGGACATCCCGCGCAGCCGGCTCTCCTCGAAGGCGGGGCAGATCACGACCGGATCCCGGTCGGCGAAGAGGAAAAGCGCGGTCAGCCGTTCGCTCCGCCAGAAGTTGATTCCCGTCAGGTAGAAGAGGTTCGACGAGGGAGTGGCGAAGAGGCCGTCGGCGGGAACGCTTCCGAGCCGCTTTCTCATTGCCTCGAGTCGGCGGCGGTAAACGGCGGGAGCGAGCGCCATGCGGGGATGCTAGCAGACGCGAAGGGAAAGATGGGATCCTTCGCTTCTCTCAGGATGACACGGCTACCCCCGTGTCAGGTCCCTTCCGGTCATCTCTTTCGGGACGGACAACCCTTGTAACTCGAGCACCGTCGGCGCCACGTCCGCGAGTGCCCCCCTCGAGCGAAGCGGCGCGTTCCCGGCGCAAATCAGGAAGGGGACGGGGTTCGTCGTGTGCGCGGTGTGCGGCCCTCCGGTCTCCGGGTCGATCATCTGTTCGGCGTTGCCGTGATCGGCCGTCAGGACGAGCAGCCACCCGTTCTCGCGGGCCGCCTCCTCGAGCCGCGCGAAGGCGACGTCGAGCGTCTCGACCGCAGCGATCGTCTCGTGGATCTTGCCCGTGTGCCCGACCATGTCGGCGTTCGCGAAGTTCACGACGAGCGCTTGGAAGCGGTTCGTCGACATCGCGCGTACGGCCTCTTCAGCGATTTCCGCGGCGCTCATCTGCGGATGGAGGTCGTACGTCGCTCCCCGCCACGACGGGACGAGCAGCCGCTCCTCGCCCGGAAACGGCGCTTCGACTCCGCCGTTGAAGAAGTACGTGACGTGCGCGTACTTCTCGGTCTCGGCGAGCCGCAGGTTGCGAACCCCGGCGTCCGCCCAGACCGCCGCGAGGATCCTCTCGAGCTTCGGCGCCGGAAACGCGACGGGCAGCGCGAACTCCTTCTTGTACTCGGTGAAGCAGACGAAGAACACCGACGGCTGACCGCCGCGGTCGAATTCCGCGAAGCGCGGTTCCCTGAATGCTCTTGTCAACTGCCGTGCGCGGTCCGCCCGGAAATTGAAGAAGACGATCGAGTCACCGTCGCGGACGCCGCGGGAATCGATGACGGTCGGCGCGATGAACTCGTCGGTTTCTCCGCGGAGGTACGCCGCCTCGATGGCCTCGTGCGCGCTCGCTGCGGAACGCCCCTTCCCGTGGCAAACAGCTTCCCACGCCAGGCGAACGCGGTCCCAGCGTCCGTCGCGGTCCATCGCGTAATAGCGGCACGAGACGGTCGCGATCTCTCCTCCCTTCGCCGCGAGCTCCTCTTCGAGCCGCCCGAGGAAGAGGAGCGCCGATTTGGGTGGCGTGTCCCGCCCGTCGGTGAAGACGTGGACGCGCAGCCGGGACACGCCGCGGCGCCGCGCGAGCTCGAGAAGGCCGGCCAGGTGTCGCTC
>WNFV01004623.1_pt1 | contig 26353 bp, 25 predicted proteins | sample 5400101 | NCBI WGS metagenome assembly WNFV01 (sample SAMN13153361, study PRJNA577476) | soil metagenome | isolation source: 115 cm soil or saprolite under grassland replicate 1 | place: USA:California | collected 2016-06-15
CGTGATGATGATCGAGTACGTCGCCCACGACGCGCTGGCCGTCGTACGCTCCGCGGCGCAGCCGGCCACCCTCGGCACCGCCACGCTGTCCCGCGGCGCGGAGCACCACGCCAGCTTCGCCCCGCAGGCCGCCGCTCTCACCGGGCAGCTGCTCGACGGCCTCCGCACCGTGCTGGCCTGCGAGCTGGTGACCGCGGTGCGGGCCGCGCGGCTGGCCGGGTTCAGCCCGGAGAAGCTGGCGCCGGCCGCCGTCGGACGGTGGCTCGCGGACGCCCTCGCCGCACTCCCGGACGACCTCGCCGACCGGTCGCTGCGCGACGACGTCGAGATCGCCCGTGGATTGCTGACGCGGTGGGGCGGCCACCAGATCGGGGGTCAGTCGAGCGGGCGGAGCTCGTCGGCGTAGGAGACGGAGACCCGGCGGAGCACGCCGTCGGTGACCGAGTACTGACCCATCCGCCACAGCGGGGGGCTGTACGCGTGGACCGAGACGCTGCCGGCGTCCCGGCCGGTGAGCCGGTGGATGTGGTCCGGACCGAACCCGAACACCGACCCGGTCGGCACCTCGGTCTGGACCGAGTCGACGCCGATCGCCAGGTTGTGCTCGACCAGCTCGCCACGGGCCACCGCGACCGCGCCGGACGACACGTCGTGGTCGTGCCAGCCGGTGTCGCTGACCGGCGTCCAGCAGATCAGCCAGACGTCCACGTGCGCGTCCCGGTGCAGCGAGTGGAACACCCGCTCCTCGTCGCTGAACGCGACGTGCTCCTCCCACAACCGCGGCTGGGCGGCGATGGAGGCCGTCAGCTCGGCCAGCTCCTGGTCGTCCAGGTCCCGTCCCGGGAGGGTGTCGAGTGTCAGAAGGGTACTGAGCTCCACGAGCCGGCTGGCCCTCCGAGCCGGTACGACGGGAGTCATGTCGATGGGCTGAGCAGTCATTCCTCTCCCCTCCCAGGGTTGGCACCGAACAGCAGCCGGTGCGGGTTGGTACGGCGGATCGCCGCGGCCGCGGCGTCGCCCTGCCGGAGGTCGGCGGCCTCGGCGTACGGCCGGTCGGTGCCGTGCACCACCTGGTCGATGCCGAGGATCCGAGCCACCGCGTCGATCGCCTGCGGCCCGTAGCCGGAGGTGTCGACGAACAGGCCGGGGTCGATCGTGCCGAGCGTGCCGCCGCGGGCGACCAGCCGCTCGTGGTGCACCGGAGCGAGCCCTGCCGCACCCGTGAAGCAGATGCGCAGGCCCGGGAACAGCCGCCGGCCGCCGAGCGCGTGCCACGCCCACCAGGCCGCCTGCAGCTGCGCGGTGTAGTCCACCACCGGGGCCCACCAGCCGGGCCGGTCCCGGTCGGGCTGGTGGGCGGGGCCCGGGTGCACCAGCACCGGCCGGTTCGCGTTCCGAGCCAGCTCGAGCAGGTCGCCGAGCGACTCCCAGCCGGCCGGCGTCGGCACCGCGTCGGCCGGCAGCTGGATGCCGGCGAAGCCACGGTCGAGCAGTCCGGCCAGCTCGGTGAGATCCGGCTCGGGCAGCCGCGGCGCGGCCCAGGCCCGGAACGGCTCCGGCAGGCCGGTCGCGCCACTGTGCCAGGCGTCGAGCAGGGCCGGGTCGTCGAGGCGCTCGATCCCGAGCGGGCTGGACAGCGCCAGTGCGACCAGCGCCGTCCCTTCGGCGCGCTCGCGGGACAGCCGCTTGTCGACCTCGTGGGCGGCCGGGTCGACGTCGTACGGCGGCTCACCGGCGGTGTGCAGCGTCCAGCCACGCAGGTACGGCGCCTCCCGGCGGGCGCGCAGCGCCTCGACGAAGCCGGGCGGCCAGAGGTGCTGGTGCACGTCGATGGCTCCGGGCATGGGGACGGATGCGGATGAAGCTGATCGACGCTGCCGTCCCGTCCACGATGTCGTCATCCGTTCCTCCTCCCGGACGGGGCCGAGTGCTGATCTAAGCGCTTCAATATTGGTTAGAGTGAAGCGCTTCAAAGCGCAGGTGTCAAGGTGGTCCGGACGGCGAGGGACCAGGGTTGGGCGTTGATCACCGTGATTGTCCGTCGGGGCGGTTAGGCTGCCGATCATGTCCGGTACGGCTCGGCGGCCCACGCTGAAGGACATCGCCACGGACACCGGTCTGTCGATGGCGACGGTGTCCTATGCGTTGCGCGGCCTGCACGGCACCGAGGAGACCCGGCAGAAGGTCCAGGAGGCGGCCGACCGGCTCGGGTACTCGGCGGACCCGGTGGCCCGCGCGCTGGCGTCCGGCCGGAGCGGCTCGGTCGGCGTGCTGTGCGCCTCGCTCGAGGACCTCTGGCAGCAGCGGCTGGCCGCGGCGCTCGGTCGCGAGCTGCTCGCGCCGGACCGGAACGCCTGGATCGTGGACTCCGCGGGCGATGCCGACCGCCAGCTCGAGCTCGCCCAGCACCTCGTCGACCACCGCGCCGACGCGGTCGTGGTCATCCCGATCGACCCGTCGGCGAAGGCGTGGGCGCGGATCGCCCGGGAGGTGCCGCTGATCACCGTCGGCGACCCGCTGCCGGCGGCTCGTCGTACGTCCGAGGTGCTCTTCGACAACGAGACCGGGGTCAGCACCGCGTTGCAGACCCTGGCCGACGCCGGGCACCGGAGGGTGGCGGTGCTCAGTCCGACCCGGCGGTTCCCGACCGAGCGGCCGGCCGAGGCGCTCGCGCAGCGGCTCGGCGCGGAGCTCGGCCTGCGGATCCGGCTGCTCGAGTGTCCCCACGACCTGGCCGGCGCGACCGAGGTGGCCCGCGCGCTGCTGGCCGGCGACGACCGGCCGACCGGGGTGCTCGCGCTCGCCGACTCGATGGCGTACGGCGTCTACGCCGCGTGCCGCGAGCTCGGCCTCGGCATCCCCGACGACCTGTCGCTGCTCGGGTACGACGACCAGCCGACGTCGCAACTGCTCACCCCGGCTCTGTCATCCTTCCAGTGGCCGCTGGACGAACTGGTCACCGACGTCGTCGCCCGGGTCGCCTCGATCGTCGACGACAACCGCCGCAAACGCCGCACGACCCTGGCCCCAACCCTCATGCTCCGCGACTCGCTCGGCCCGGCCCCGGCGCAGTGACCGATCGTCGCCAAGAAGATCAGCCGGGGTCGCAAAGTACTGTCGGGTTATGATCCGCACCGCCGACCCGGACGACGCCTTCGCCATTGCCGCCATCTGGCGGGAGTCGTTGCCGTTCCTGGTGAAGACCGCTGCGGGGATCGCGTACGAGTTGCGGACGAGCCGATCCCGGCAGGTGCTCGTCGCGACCGATGGCGGCGAGGTCGTCGGGTACGGGTCGTTGTGGTTGCTGGAGGCGCCTGGTGACGCGTGCCGGATCAACGTGCTCGTCCCGCCGGCCGCCCGGAAACGCGGCACCGGGACCGCCCTGCTCGAGCGGGTCGTCGCGCTCGCGACTGAGGCCGGTGCCGGGGACCTGCTGGCCACGGTGACACCCGACGCGCGGGACTTCGCCGTACGGCGTGGGTTCGTCATCGGGCGGGAGTTGTCGCACTCGAGCGCGGACCTGGCCGACCTGCCGGAGCCGGCGCCGGTGCCGGACGGGCTGCGGGCCACGGACTTCACCGAGGTCGAGCCGGGCCAGCTCTGGGAGGCCTCCCGCGCCGTGTCCGGGGACGATCCGAGCGGCCTGTCCGGCATTCCGCCGTACGACGAGTGGCTGGCGGTCGAGTGGCAGCACCCGGATCACGCGCTGGACCTGAGCGTGGCGCTGCTCGACGGGGACACCGTCGCGTCGTTCGTGTCGACCACAGCGGACACCGATCGCGGCGTGGTGTGGTCGAACCTGACCGGCACCCGGCCGGAGTACCGCGGCCGCGGGCTCGCGAAGGTGGTCAAGTCGCACGCCCTCGCGCGCTGCCGCGACGCCGGTATTACCACCGCGCTGACCGGCAACGACGCGAACAACCACGCGATGCTCGCGGTCAACGCCTGGCTCGGCTACCGGGTCGCGGGCACGCAGTGGACCGCCGTAAGAGCTCATGGCTCGAAGCGGTAGCCCATCCCGGGCTCGGTGATCAGGTGCTTCGGCCGGGCGGTGTCGGGCTCCAGCTTGCGGCGGAGCTGGCCCATGTAGAAGCGCAGGTTGCCGTGCGCGGTCTCGTACCCGGGTCCCCAGACCTCGGTGAGCAGCTGCCGCTGTGACATCAGCTTGCCGGGATGCCGGACGAGCACCTCGAGCAGGTGCCACTCGGTCGGGGTCAGCCGCACCTCGTCGCCCGCGACCGTGACCCGCTTCGCGGCCAGGTCGACGGTGGCCGGGCCGACCTCGACCACCGGCAGGTCCTCGTTGCCGCTGCTGCGACGCAGTACGGCGCGCATCCGGGCGAGCAGCTCGTCGATCCCGAACGGCTTGGTCAGGTAGTCGTCCGCCCCGGCGTCCAGCGCCTCGACCTTGTCGGTGCTGTCGGACCGGCCGGACAGCACGATCACCGGCGCCTCGGTCCAGCCGCGCAGGCCGCGGATCACCTCGACGCCGTCCAGGTCCGGCAGGCCGAGGTCGAGGATGACCAGGTCCGGCGGGTACTGCCCGGCGACCCGCAGCGCTGCCTGCCCGCTGGCGGCGACATGCACCTCGTAACTGCGTGCCTTCAGGTTGATCTGCAGCGCCCGGACGATCTGCGGCTCGTCGTCGACGACCAGCACCCGGGTCACGCATCCACCTCCCGCTCGCGGCTGCCCGGCTCGGGGCGCTGCCGCTCGACATCGGTTGCCGCTGGCAACGATACGACCATGGTCAAACCCCCGCCCGGGGTGTCCTCGGGTGCCAGCGTCCCGTCCATCGCCTCGGTGAAACCGCGCGACAGTGCGAGACCGAGACCGACTCCGGTGGTGTTGTCGGTGTCGCCCAGCCGCTGGAACGGCGCGAACACGCGGTCGCGCTGCTCCTTCGGGATCCCCGGACCGCGGTCCATGACGCGTAGCTCGACGGTGTCGCCGAGCGCGCTGGCGGTGATCATCGGCGCCCGACCGTCGGGTGAGTGCCGGATCGCGTTCGCGAGCAGGTTCGCGACCACGCGCTCGAGCAGTGCGGGATCGGCCGAGACCAGCGGCAGCCCGTCCGGGATGTCGACGGTGACGGCATCCGCCTGCAGGTCGGCGAGCACCCCGGGGACGACCTCGTCGAGCGCCGTCGGCCGCTTGAACACCGGCAGCGCCCCGGCCTGCAGCCGGCTCATGTCGAGCAGGTTGTCCACCAGCCGCGAGAGCCGGTCCAGCGACTCGTCCGCGGTCGCCAGCAGCTCGGCCCGCTCCGCGTCGCTCCAGTTCACGTCGGTGCTGCGCAGGCTGGTCACGGACGCCTTCGCCGACGCCAGCGGGGAGCGCAGGTCGTGACCGACCGCCCGCAGCAACGCCGTACGCAGCTTGTCGGCCTCGGCGAGCGGCTTGACCTCGGCGGCCTGCCGCCGCAGCCGGACCCGGTCGACCAGCGCCGCGGCGTGGTTGGCGAACGCGCCGACCATCCGCCGCTCGTCCGCCGCCAGGTCGCGGCCCTGCAGCACCAGCACCAGATCGTCGCGGGCCGGGATCTCCGCGTCGCCCTCCTCGGGCTTGGTGCAGGTCGGCTCGCCGGCCGTCGCCAGCGTCTGCCACGGGCCGAGCCGCGCCACCTCCTCCTCGTCGTCGTCCTCGGTCTCGCCGACCGGCTGACGTTCGAGCAGCGCGACCCCGGTCATCCCGAACGACTCGCGGACCCTCTCCAGCAGGGCCGACAGCGCCGTCTCGCCGCGTAGCACCGTGCCGGCGAGCGTGGCCAGGGTCTCGGACTCGGCCGCCGCGCTGGCCGCCTGCCTGGTACGACGTGCCGCCCGGTCGACGACCGAGCTGACCACGATGGCGACCACCACGAAGACGATCAGCGCGAGCACGTTGTTCGGCTCCGCGATCGTCCACCGGTACAGCGGCGGGGTGAAGAAGTAGTTCAGCAGCAACGACGCCCAGATCGCGGCCAGCATCGCCGGCCACACCCCGCCCATCAGCGCCACCGCCATCACCCCCATCAGGAACGCGAGCACGTCACTGGTCAGGTTCATGTGGTGACGACTCGTTGCCAGTAGCAACGTCATCACCGGCGGCAACGCCACGGCCAGCGCGAAGGCGACGATCCGGCGCGGCGTGCTGAGGCTGTCGCCCCAGCGGATCCGCGACCGGCCGCGGCCGATCTCGGAGTGCGTGACGATGTGGACGTCGATGTCGCCGGACTCGCGGATCGTGCTGGCGCCGATGCCCGGCCCGGTGAACGCCGTGCCGAACCGGGACCGGCGGCTGCCGCCGAGCACCAGCTGGGTCGCGTTCTCCGCCCGGGCGAACTCGAGCAGCGCCTTGCTGACGTCGTCGCCGACCACCTGGTGGTAGGTCCCGCCCAGGGACTCGACCAGCCGGCGCTGCGCGGACAGCCGGGCCGGGTCCGCACCGGTCAGCCCGTCGGACCTGGTGATGTGCACGGCGAGCAGGTCGCCGCCGGCCGAGCGGGCCGCGATCCGCGCCGCGCGCCGGATCAGCGTCTCGCCCTCCGGGCCGCCGGTGAGCGCGACCACGACGCGCTCACGGGCTTCCCAGGTGGAGTCGATGTCGTGCTGGGCGCGGTACCGCTGCAGGCCGTCGTCCACCCGGTCGGCGAGCCAGAGCAGCGCCAGCTCACGGAGCGCCGACAGGTTCCCGACCCGGAAGTAGTTGCGCAGCGCGGCGTCGAGCTTGTCGGCGGCGTACACGTTGCCGTGCGCCATCCGGCGGCGCAGCGCCTCCGGCGTCATGTCCTCGAGCTCGATCTGGTCGGCGGCCCGGACCACCACGTCCGGGACGGTCTCGCGCTGCGGGACCCCGGTGATCTTCTCGACCACGTCGTTGACGGACTCCAGGTGCTGGATGTTGACCGTGGAGATCACGTCGATGCCGGCGTCGAGCAGCTCGTCGATGTCCTGCCAGCGCTTCTCGTTCCGGCTGCCCGGCACGTTGGTGTGCGCGAGCTCGTCGACCAGCGCGACCTCGGGCCGCCGCACGAGCACCGCGTCCAGGTCCATCTCGGTGAAGGTGGCGCCGCGGTGGTCCATGGTGCGGCGCGGCACCACCTCCAGGCCCTCGATCATCGCCGCGGTGTGCTGCCGGCCGTGCGTCTCGACGAACCCGACGACCACGTCGGTGCCGCGCTCGAGGCGGCGCTGACCCTCGCCGAGCATGGCGTAGGTCTTGCCGACCCCGGGCGCGGCGCCGAGGTAGATCCGCAGGTGCCCCCTACCCGTCTTCACGTGATCAGTCTCTCTCAGTGGATGGTGGCCAGCTCGGCGTTCAGCTCGACCACGTTGACCCGCGGCTCACCGAGGAAGCCGAGCGTGCGGCCCAACGTGTGTTTCTCCACCAGCGCGCGGACCCGGCCGGCGTCCAGGTTGCGCTCGCGCGCGACCCGGTTCACCTGGATAGCGGCGTACTCCGGGCTGATCTGCGGGTCGAGCCCGCTGCCGCTGCCGGTGAGCGCGTCGGCCGGAACCTCCTCCGGCCCGACGCTCTCCAGCGCCGCGACGGTCGTGCGCCGCTCCTCGATCGCCGCCACCAGGTTCTCGTTGTTCGGGCCCAGCTGGCTCGCGGAGCTGCCCATGCCGTCGTAGTCGACGGCGGACGGGCGGGTCTGGAACCACTTCGGGTCCGCCTCCATCACCGGGTCGCCGTTCTCGTCGACCTTCGGCGTGCCGTTCTCGACGACCTGGCGGGTGTACGGCTGGCCGATCAGGTCGGACGCGACGTCCTTGCCGTCGACCTGGATGATCGAGCCGTTCGCGTTGTCGTGGAACAGCACCTGGGCGGCGCCCGTCATCGCGAACGGGTAGACGATGCCGAAGGCAACGGTCAGTACGCCGAGCGCGCGAGCCGCGACCCCGAACTGGCGAACGCTTCCAGGGAGTGTTGACATGATTGCCTCTCAGCCGATGCCCGGGATCAGGGCGACCAGCAGGTCGATGAGCTTGATGCCGATGAAGGGCGTGATCAGGCCGCCGGCGCCGTAGATCAGCAGGTTGCGGCGCAGCATCGCCGACGCGGACGACGGCCTGTACTGCACCCCGCGCAGCGCCAGCGGGACCAGCGCGATGATCACCAGTGCGTTGAAGATGATCGCCGACAGGATCGCGGAGTTCGGCGAGTGCAGCTGCGTCACGTTGAGCTTGTCCAGGCTCGGGTACGCCGCGGCGAACAGCGCCGGCAGGATCGCGAAGTACTTCGCGACGTCGTTGGCGATGCTGAACGTGGTCAGCGATCCGCGCGTGATGAGCAGTTGCTTGCCGATCTCGACGATCTCGATCAGCTTGGTCGGGTTGGAGTCCAGGTCGACCATGTTGCCGGCCTCCTTGGCGGCCGACGTGCCGGAGTTCATCGCCACGCCGACGTCGGCCTGCGCGAGCGCCGGAGCGTCGTTGGTGCCGTCACCGGTCATCGCGACCAGCCGGCCGCCCTGCTGCTCCTTCTTGATCAGCGCCATCTTGTCCTCCGGAGTCGCCTCCGCGAGGAAGTCGTCGACGCCGGCCTCGTCCGCGATCGCCTTGGCGGTCAGCGGGTTGTCGCCGGTGATCATCACGGTCCGGATGCCCATCCGGCGCATCTCGTCGAACCGCTCGCGCATGCCCTCCTTGACGACGTCCTTGAGGTGGATGACGCCGAGCGCGCGCGCCACCCCGTCATTGCTCTCGGCAACGACCAGCGGCGTGCCACCGGAGGCGGAGATACCGTCGACGACGGCGTGGACGGCCTCGTCGACATGGCCGCCCTGCTGGCGGATCCAGTGCCCCACCGCGCCGGCCGCACCTTTGCGGATCTGCCGGCCGTCGATGTCGACGCCGCTCATCCGCGTCTGCGCGGTGAACTCGACGAAGTGCGCGTGCGAAAGCTCACCGCTGTGCCGCTCCCGCAGGCCGTACCGGGACTTGGCGAGGACGACGATCGACCGGCCCTCCGGCGTCTCGTCGGCGAGGCTGGACATCTGGGCGGCGTCGGCGATCTCCTCCTCGGTCACCCCGCCCATCGCGTGGAACTCGGCCGCCTGCCGGTTCCCCAGCGTGATCGTGCCGGTCTTGTCCAGCAACAGCGTGTTCACGTCGCCGGCGGCCTCGACCGCGCGACCGCTCATCGCGAGCACGTTGCGCTGCACCAGCCGGTCCATGCCGGCGATGCCGATCGCGGACAGCAGCGCGCCGATCGTGGTCGGGATCAGGCAGACCAGCAGTGCGACGAGTACGACGATGCCGAGGTCGGTGCCGGCGAACTTCGCGAACGGCGGCAGCGTCACCGTGGCCAGCAGGAACACGATCGTCAGGCTGGCCAGCAGGATGTTCAGCGCGATCTCGTTCGGCGTCTTCTGCCGGGACGCGCCTTCCACCAGGGCGATCATCCGGTCGATGAAGCTCTCCCCCGGCTTGGTGGTGATCCGTACGACGATCCGGTCCGACAGCACCTTCGTACCGCCGGTGACCGCGCTGCGGTCACCACCGGACTCGCGGATCACCGGCGCCGACTCGCCCGTGATGGCGGACTCGTCGACACTCGCGACGCCCTCGACGACGTCACCGTCGCCGGGGATGATCTGGCCGGCCTCGACGACCACCAGGTCGCCGAGCTGGAGCTCCGGCGCCGGCACCGGGGTCTCGGTGCCGTCGTCGTTCAGCCGGCGCGCCATCGTGTCGGTCTTGGCCCGGCGGAGCGTGTCCGCCTGCGCCTTGCCGCGGCCCTCGGCGACGGCCTCGGCCAGGTTGGCGAAGACCACTGTGAGCCACAGCCACACGACGATCGACCAGACGAACAGGCTCGGGTCGGTGATCGCCAGGATCGTCGACGCGACTGCGCCGACCTCGACCACGAACATCACCGGGTTCTTGACCATCACGCGCGGGTCGACCTTCCGCACCGCGCCGGGCAGCGAGGTGAGCAGCATCTTCGGGTCGAACACGCCGCTGCCGAGCGTGCGGCCCTGCTTCGGCGCAGGGGTCTTCAACGTGGTGCTCACAGGCCCTCCGCAAGCGGTCCGAGGGTGATGGCGGGGAAGTACGTCAGGCCGGTGACGATCAGCAGGATGCCGACCAGCATGCCGACGAACAGCGCCTTGTGGGTGGGCAGCGTGCCCGCGGTCACCGGCACCGGCTGCTGCCTGGCGAACGAGCCGGCCAGCGCGATCACCAGGACCATCGGGATGAACCGGCCGAGCAGCATGCAGACGGCCAGCGCGGTGTTGTAGAACGGCGTGTTGCCGGTCAGGCCGCCGAAGGCGCTGCCGTTGTTGTTCGACGCCGAGGTGAAGGCGTACAGCACCTCGGAGAAGCCGTGCGGACCGCTGTTCAGCATCGACGCGCGCGCGGACTGCAGGCCCATCGCGATCGCCGTACCGACCAGCACGAGCGTCGGCGTGGCCAGGATGTAGAGCGAGACCAGCTTCATCTCGCGGGCGGTGATCTTCTTGCCCAGGTACTCCGGCGTCCGGCCGACCATCAGGCCGGCGACGAACACGGTCAGCACAGCCACGACGAGGATGCCGTAGAGACCGGAGCCGGTACCGCCGGGCGTGACCTCGCCGAGCATCATGTGGAAGATCGCCAGCCCACCACTCAGTGGGGTGAACGAGTCGTGCGCAGCGTTCACCGCGCCGGTCGAGGTGCCGGTGGTCGAGATCTCCCACAGCGCCGACGCCCAGGTGCCGAACCGGACCTCCTTGCCCTCCATCGCCATCCCGGCGGCCTGTGCGGCGGTCGAGCTGGTTCCGCGCGCCTCGAAGAAGCTCGCCAGCGCGACGAAGCTGAACCAGATGCTGACCATCGCGGCGAGGATCGCGTACCCCTGCCGCTTGTCCTTCACGATGATGCCGAAGGTGCGGGTGAGGGCGAACGGGATCAGCAGCAGCAGGTAGTTGGTGAACAGGTTCGACAGCGGGTTCGGGTTCTCGAACGGGTGCGCCGAGTTCGCGTTGTAGAAGCCGCCACCGTTGGTGCCGAGCTCCTTGATGACCTCCTGGGAGGCGAGCGGGCCACCGGGGACGGTCTGGACCTGCCCGATCACCGAGGTGACGTCGTGGCCTGCCGACAGGTTCTGTACGACGCCCATCGCGACCAGCACCAGGGTGCCGAGCACGCAGATCGGCAGCAGGATCCGCACGCAGCAACGGATCAGGTCGACCCAGAAGTTGCCGATCCGGTCCGTCTTCGACCGTGCCAACCCGCGCACCAGCGCGATCGCTACGACGATGCCGACGGCGGCGGAGGCGAAGTTCTGCACCGCGAGTCCGGCGAACTGGACCAGGTGGCCCATCACGACCTCGGGCACGTAGTTCTGCCAGTTCGTGTTCGAGACGAACGAGGCGGCGGTGTTGAACGCCAGCCCCTGCCCGACACCCGGCAGGTCGTTGCTTAACGGCAACGAGTGCTGGACGCGCTGCAGCACGTAGAGCAGCACGACGCTGATCGCGGAGAACGCGATCACCGCGCGCGCGTAGACCGGCCAGCTCTGCTCGGTGTCGGGATCGACGCCGAGCAGCCGGTAGGTCACCCGCTCCGCACGGTGGTGTTTCTTGGACTCGAAGGCCCAGGCCATGTAGGCGCCGAGCGGCTGGTACGACGCCGCCAGGAGCACGATGAGAAGGCCGAGCTGGAGCAGCCCGGCAGACGTGTCCGACATCAGAACCTCTCGGGGAAGATCAGGGCGGCGACGAGGTAGACGACCAGCAGCACGGCCACGACCAGGCCGGCGCCCTGGTCCAGGGAAATGGTCTCGGCGGTCACAGCTTCTCCACTCCTCGTAGCGTGAGCCACACGGTGGCGAAGACGGCGACGGTGAGCGCCAGGAAGACGAAGTCCTTCATGGCAGCCACCCCACACCCGGGCATGCCCGGCGCCGCGCGTTTCTCACACGCCTCTACCAGCGGCCAGGCGAGCTCTTACACGGCTCTCATGACCGGCAGCACTCTTCGTGCTGATCACGCTACTGTTCGTGAGCGTTAGGTTCCCGGCATGTTCCGTTAAGGCTGTGTGAGAATCCGTGGCCGGTGACGGCCGGACGGCGATGATTACTGCATGCGTACGTCAGACGTCCTGATGCGGAACAAGTCCGCGGTCGTCGCGGTGGCGGCCGTCGTACCGGCGCTGGCCTGCGCCGCGATCGCTCCGTTCCGGGACGACATCGCGAACGCCAACGCGGCGCTGGTCCTGGTGCTGCTCGTCGTCGCGGCCGCCGCCACCGGCATCCGGGCGGCCGGTGTCGTCGCGGCACTGTCGGGCGCGGTGTGGTTCGACTTCTTCCTGACCCTGCCGTACCAGCGGCTGACGATCACCAACCGGGCTGATATCGAGACCGCCGCACTGCTTGTGCTGGTCGGGCTCGCGGTCACCGAGGTCGCGCTGTGGGGTCGCCGGCAGCAGGCGCAGGCCAGCCGGCAGGAGGGGTACCTGAACGGCGTCGTGCGCACCGCCGGCATCGTCGCCGCCGGCGGCTCGGCGACCCAGCCGCTGATCGAGTACGTCAACGACCAGCTCGTCGACCTGCTCGGCATCGACGACTGCCAGTTCGACAGCGACACCCGTGAGGTGGCTCCGGCGGTCCTGCTGCGCAGCGGCACCGTCGTACAGCACGGCCGGGACGTCGACGTGGACCGCCGCGGCCTGCCGACCGACTCCGAGATCGAGCTGCGCGTGCAGCACGGCGGCGTGACGCACGGCCGGTTCCTGCTGGTCGCGTCCACCCGAATCGCCCGGCCGTCGCTCGCGCAGCGCCAGGTCGCGGTCGCGCTCGCCGACCAGGTCGGCGCCGCGCTCGCCACCCAGGACGAGATGTTCTGATTCCGCCGATGAGTTCTGGGCACTGTGACTGTCAGACCTCAGGACAGATGCTCGACATATCGACGAAGGAGCGCATCATGGCCGAGCTCACCACCTGTTTGTGGTTCGAGAACCAGGCCGAGGAGGCCGCGAACCACTACGCCACGATCTTCCCCGGCACGAAGATCCACAACGTCACCCGCTACCCCGAGGGTTTCCCGGGGCAGGCCGGGTCCGTGATGACGGTCGACTTCGAGATCCTCGGCAACAAGTTCGTCGGGCTGAACGGCGGACCGGACTTCAAGTTCAACGAGGCGGTCTCGTTCCAGGTACCGTGCGAGACCCAGGACGAGGTCGACACCTACTGGGCCAAGCTGTCGGAGGGCGGCGAGGAAGGTCCGTGCGGCTGGCTCAAGGACAAGTACGGCGTGTCCTGGCAGGTCGTGCCGACCGTCGTGCCGAAGTTGTTCAGCGACCCCGACACCGACAAGACCGCCCGGGTCGCGAAGGCGCTGGGTGACATGAGGAAGATCATCATCGCCGACCTCGAAGCGGCCGCCGCGGGCTGACAGGACCCGCACCACTATCCGATCATTCGTCGCATCTCGTGGTCCCTGTGGACAACCGGTCAGGTGCACGCCGGCGATCAGGCGACCGCGTTGTCCACAGGGACCACGAGATGCGACGAATGATCGGTCTGGGTTACACGCAGGCGGCTAGTTGGTCGCGGATTACCGTCGGGAGGAGGTTGATCTCGGCGAGGTCGTGGACGTTGGTCCAGACGAGTTCGTAGCTGTTGTCCGGGGAGTTCGCCGCGGCTTCCTCGCCGCCTAGGTGGGCCATGCCGGTGACCGGGCCCATCAGGTAGTAGCGCTCGGTACGCCCGTCGTTCTCGAGCACCCAGAGCGCCTCGTCGATCTCGCCGGTCAGCCCGGTCTCCTCGCGTAGCTCGCGCACGCAGGCCTGCTCGGGTGTCTCGTCGTCCTCGACGGTCCCGCCGGGCAGCGTGTAGTAGTCCTTGCCCGCCTTGACGCGGTGCACCAGCAGTACGGCGTCGCCGCGCAGCACGATCGCCGCAGCCCGGGGTTTCACCCGGAAGAGTCTTCCAGCCCGTCCGGGCGAGCGTCGCGCGGGTGCATGCCAACACCTGTTGACTTTCTGAGCGACCGCTGCCTATTCTGAGTCAACAAGCGTTGACCAACACCTGTTGACCTGGAGGCATGGATGACCACCATTTCCGATGTGATCGTCGTCGGCGCGGGCCCTACCGGCCTGCTGCTGGCCGGCGACCTGGCCGCGGCCGGCGTCCGCACGACCGTGCTGGAACGTCGCGACCACGAGTCGAACCTGACCCGCGCGTTCGCCGTACACGCCCGCACGATGGAGGAGCTGGACGCCCGCGGCCTGGCCGACGAGCTCGCCACCACCGGCGCCCACCTGGACGACATGCGGCTGTTCCGCAACGTCGACGTGTCCCTGAAGGACCTGCCGAGCCGGTACCCGTACCTGCTCGTCACGCCGCAGTACAACACCGAGCGGCTGCTCGAGCGCCGCGCCCGCGAGCACGGCGTGGAGTTCCTCACCGGCGCCGAGGTGACCGGCCTGACCCAGGACGACGACGGCGTCGACGTGCACCTGGCGGACGGCGCCAGCCGCCGGGCGTCGTACGTCGTGGGGGCGGACGGGGTGCGCAGCGCGGTCCGCACCGCGCTCGGCATCGACTTCCCGGGCCGGGCGGTGCTGCGCTCGATCGTGCTCGCGGACGTGAAGCTGGAGCGGCCGTTCGAGGAGATGCTGACCGCGAACGGCGTCGGCGACTGCTTCGCCTTCGTGGCCCCGTTCGGCGACGGCTGGTACCGGGTGTTCGCCTGGGACCGGACCAAGCAGGTCTCCGACGACGCCCCGGTCGAGTTCAGCGAGGTGGTGGACGTGGTCCGGCGCGCGCTCGGCGACGACCACGGGATGCACGACCCGCGCTGGCTGTCGCGGTTCCACAGCGACGAGCGGCAGGCGCCGAGCTACCGCTCCGGCCGGGTCTTCCTGGCCGGCGACGCCGCGCACTGCCACTCACCGGCCGGCGGCCAGGGTATGAACACCGGCCTGCAGGACGCCGCCAACCTGAGCTGGAAGCTCGCCGCCGCGGTGCACGGCTGGGCCCCGGACTGGCTGCTGGACAGCTACCAGGACGAGCGCCACCCGGTCGGCACCGCCGTGCTGCGCGGCAGCGGCGCCATCATCCGGCTCGCGATGATCCGCTCCGCCGCCGGCCGCGCGATCCGCGGCGCGATCGGCAACCGGCTGATGCACATCCCCGCGATCCAGCGCCGCGCCACCGGGATGCTGTCCGGCGTCGGCTTCGCCTACCCGGCCCCCCGCGGCGCGCACCCGTCCGCCGGCAAGCGGATCGGCGACGTACCGCTGGCCGGCGGCGGCCGGCTCTACGAGGCGCTGCGCAGCGGCCGGTTCGTGCTGCTCACCGACGAGCGGTACGACGCCGGCGACCACGCGGACCGGCTCGACGTGGTGACGCCCGCCGAGCCGATGCCGCTCACGCTCGTCCGCCCCGACGGCTACGTCGCGTGGGCCGCCGACGAGACCGACCCGGTACGACGTGCCGCCGCGCTGCGGATCGCACTGTCCGACTGGCTCGGCGCGAAGCAGCCCTCGCGCCGCTGAGGTACCGCCGCACGGAGGAGTTCATCTGGACGGCACGCGGAGTTCAGCCGCGCCGTCCAGGCTCGGCCGCAACGGCTGGTACGGCTCGGTTGGAGGCTGATGTGTTCACGATTCGCCGCGCACTGACGGCAGCGACGGTGACGGGCGGTGTCGCGAGTCTGCTGCTCGGCGGCCTCGCGCCGGCGCAGGCCGCGCACGACGAGACGTACTCGATCGCGGTGATCGGCGACGTGCCCTACGGCGGCATGCTGATCGAGCACTTCCCGGCCTTCATCGGCCAGATCAACGCCGACCCGGACGTCCGGTTCGTGACGCACCTGGGCGACATCAAGAACGGCTCGTCGCTGTGCACCGACGACTACTTCGCGCTGATCCGCGGCGACTTCGACCTGTTCCGCGACCCGCTGGTCTACACCCCCGGCGACAACGAGTGGACCGACTGCCACCGGGCGAACAACGGTGCCTACAACCCGCTGGAGCGGCTCGACAAGATCCGCGATGTCTTCTTCGACCAGCCCGGCCGGACGCTCGGCCAGCAGCAGGTCGCCGTCACCGCGCAGGCCGGCTACCCGGAGAACGTCCGCTACACCCGCAACGGCATCTCGTTCGCCGCGGTGAACATGCCCGGCAGCAACAACTCGACACTGCCGTGGAGCGGGCTGGGCTACACCGAACCGACGCCGGAGCAGCTGCAGGAGGTGAACGGTCGCACCGCCGCGGACATCGCGCTGATCCACGACACCTTCGCGCAGGCCACGGCGGACGGGAACCGCGCGGTGGTGCTGCAGATCCAGGCCGACATGTTCGACCCGACCGTGACCACGCCGAGCTGGAGCGACTACAGCGCCTTCAAGCCGATCGTGCAGGCGATTGTCGACGAGTCGGCGGCGTTCGGCCGCCCGGTCTACCTGCTCAACGGCGACAGCCACGTCTACAACGTCGACACCCCGCTCGCGACCGGCTCGTCCTGGCAGTCCTTCTACGGCGTCACCGGCTCGGCGAACAACCTCACTCGCGTCACCGTGAACGGTTCCTCGCTCGGCGAGAAGGGCTGGCTCAAGATCACCACCCACAGCACCGGCACCCCCCTCACCTGGGAAACCATCCCCGCCACCTGAGCCCACGCTCGCCGCGCGGAACATCGTGCGCCCAGACGAGCCGGCGGTGCCGCGAGACCTCCGAGTCCCAGGGCTGATCCGTACAACGCGAGGTATGTATGACATGCACACCGTTGTAGGGATCAGGGCTTGGTCGGCAAGGGTCAGTCAGGCAGGATCGCGTAGGCGTCGACCTCGACTAGGAACTCCGGCCTGATCAGGCCGGCGACCTGGATCGCGCTGCTCGCCGGCGGGCGGGAGGTGTCGACCACCGCATCGCGGGCGGCGCGAATCGCGGGTAGCTGCTCGCGATCGGTGAAGTAGAAGGTCAGCTTCACGAGATCGGCGAACGTCGCGCCGGCGGCGTCGAGACAGCGGCCGATGTTCTCGAACACCTGCCTCGCCTGCGCGACGAACCGGCCGGTTCCGAGCACGACATGGCTGAACCCGTTGCCCGGCGCGACCCCCTCCGGGGCGGGGATGTGAGTAAGCAAGGTCATACGTTCATCTTCGCGGCCAGCGCCAGCGCGCCGCGGCTTGCATGGCCCGCCCTGGCTTTCGTCGCCCTTTCGCTCCGGATCGGAGCGGAGTGTAATGAGACCGGGGGGTTTTGCTTGTGGACAGCATGACTTTACGGCTCAGCGTCGTCGAGACCGCGACCGAATGGGTGCTCCTGTGCGAGTCGCCGCTGGGCTCGGCGGTGTGTCACATCCCGCCTCCGTTCAGCAGGGCGGATCTCGACGTGGCGTTGCGCGATCTCGAGACATCCATCGTCCGGTCGTCGGCCAAGGTGGTCACCAGGCGGGCGGTACCGCCGGACCGGGTCGCACACGACTTCGGCCAGCGACTTACCGAGATCCTCCTCGCAGGTGATGCGCGGGTGATCTTCGCCCGATGCCGGACGCAGGCCAGGCAGGACCGGAAGACGATGCGGATTCTGCTCAGCACGGACGGTCCCAACGTTTCGCAGATCCCGTGGGAATTCGCAGTCGACCCCCAGGTCCAGGACGACTATCTCGCTCTGCGCCTGTCGCTGGCGCGGTCTCCGCGCGTCAGCGAGCCGATCCCGCCCCTGCAGGTCGAGCCGCCTCTTCGCGTCCTCGGTATTCAGGCACGCCCGCACGATCTTCCGCGTCTCGAGGCCGACGAGGAACGGAGACACATCGCGACGGCCTTCGAGACCGTCAGCTCGGACCTGGTCGACGTCACGTGGCTGCCCGGGGACGGCTGGCTCGACATCTCGAACGCCCTGAGCAGGCATCCGTGGCACGTACTGCACTTCGTCGGTCATGGCGGATTCGACTCCGACCTCGAGTCTGGCTACCTCGAACTCTCGGACGAGCGTGGAAACGGGATGAAAGTTCCGGCCACCGACATAGGTCGCGCCATCGCCCGCTGCCCTCAGCTTCGCCTCGTCGTGATCAACGCGTGCGAGTCGGCTTCCACGGGCACTGCGGGCGTGTTCGCCAGCACCGCGGCCAAACTGATGAACGAGGGAATTCCAGCGGTCGTCGCGATGCAGTACGAGATCACCGATCCGGCGGCTCTCGCCTTCGCAGCAGCGTTCTACGAGGCGATCGCACGCGGTGCGCCGGTCGACAGCGCGGTCACGATGGCGCGCGAGACACTCAAAGTCACCCTCAGCAGCCTCGAATGGGCCACGCCCGTGCTGTTCTTGTCGTCTACCGAGACCCGCATCTTCCAGGTCGCCGCCGCCCCGCCTGCGACTCCCCAGAACGCCGGTGCGCGGTCCGAACCGGTGGCCCCATCCACGCGGACACAGGTTCCCGGCGGTGATCGGCCGCACTGGGCCAACGACCTGCGGAGTCGGCTCGGCGAGTTCTTGCAGTCCGGAGACGTCGTCGTACATTCGACGTCGCCAGGACCGTCGGGCGGGCTCGAACTCCCACACCTTCGACGACTCGACCTGTCGCCACCGGTCGGCGACTGCAGGACTGCCGCGGTCGGTCCCGGCGGGCTCGTCGCGATGGCCTGCGCCGACGACACGCTCCGGATCTGGTCGACCGGGAGCCGCCGCGAGGTGGCTCGGTGCGCACCCCCGGTCGGCGCCGATCCGCTTCTGCTGGCCTGGAGCCCCTGGCGCCGGCACGTTGCGACGGCGACCGGGGACGGGACCATCGTGCTCTGGGATCTGGAGCGAGAGGTGCCACAACTCGTCATTCGCTCCGGCCTGGCCACGGTTGAGGGGCTGGCGTTCAGCGCGAACGGCTGGTGGATGGCGGTCGCGGGTGGAGACCGGATCATCCAGATCTACGGCCACGGCGGCGACATGGCGCGGCGGTTCCAGGTTGCGGACGCGGTGCGCCCCGGCGAAGGTTGGTACGGCCGCCCGGGTCCCATCGGGCCCGTCGTCTTCGCACCCGGCGACCGACGCCTCGTAGTGGGCGGTGGCGACGGCACGGTGCACGCGCTGGACGTTCGCGGCGCGATTCAGCAGACCTGGCAGCACCCGAGCAATGTCGCGCTGATCGCCACCAGCGAGGGACGGCTCATCACCGGCATGACCGACGGACGTTTGCGACTGTGGACCTGGGACGGCCATCTGGTGCGACGCACCGGAGCGGCCGGCGCCACGACGTGCACTGCGCTCGCTGCCGACGAAGCACATGTCGCGGTCGCCGACAGCGACCGGTTGCTCACGGTTCGTTCGCGAAACGGCGACGGACAGGCTCAGGCGAATCTCGCCGGTCCGGCCGTCACCGCCAGCTTCAACGGGCGCACCATCATCACCGTCAGCGATCGCGGGATCGTCGAGAGCTGGGAGTCGCCACCCGCGGGGAGGAACGAGGGGGCAGATGCCTGAGGTCGAGATCTTCTGGCCCGAGTCGCTCCCGACGGAGACGCTGCTGGCGAGCGCGACGACACTGCGCGATCGCGGCATCGATACGACCTGCCGGCTCCAGCCGGTACGACGTGGCGGCGGTCTGAGCGTGCTGGTTCTCCTGACTACGTCCGCTCTGGGCCCGTTGTTGGAGGCCGTCTTCGAGCACTTCGGCGGCGAAGCCTGGAAGGCGCTGCAGCGCTTCGTACGGCAGATCCTCGGTGACGATCGGCTGGCCGGAGATGGCGACTCGGCGCACCCTGAGGCTGTGGTCTTCCAGTCCGCGACCACCGGCGCGCAGTTCGTCTTCACACCCGGCATGCCTGCCTTGGCGTTCCGGCGGGCCATCGAACAAGCACCTGACGGCGGGCCGGGTCGCTGGGTCTGGGACAGCGCGCGTGGGAAGTGGATCAAGTTCGAGGAACTGAGCACCTGATCGGAGGGCGTTATCGTGTCGAACGAGAACCCACCGGACGAGGACTGGGGTCCTAGCTCGCCATGGCAGCGCCAGGAGCCGAACCCGCGGCCGCCCGGCCAGCCGCCTCCCTCCGGTCCGGCGCCTCGTCCCCCTGGGCAGCCTTACCCGTACGGACCGGCGCCCGGTGCTCCGGATCAGCCGGGCCAGCAGCCCTACAACCCCTGGCCGCCCTACGGTCCCGCTGGGGGAATGCCCGGCGGCCAGCAGGTAAAGATCCCGAACCACATGATCTGGGCCGTGCTGACAACGCTGGGGTGTTTCTCCATCCCCGCCTCGATCGTCGCCATCGTGTACGCCGCGCAGGTCGGAACCCGGCTCCAGGTGGGCGACATCGCGGGAGCGAGGAGGGCCTCCGGAACGGCGCGGGCGTGGTGCATCGTCGCGACCCTGCTCCTCGCCGTCTTCTGGCTGATCGCTCTCATCGGTTCGGTCAGCGACACCTGAGTACGCCCACGCCCCTGGCCGCAATCAGTCGAGCGGGCGGAGTTCGTCGGCGTAGGAGATGGAGACACGGCGGAGTAGGCCGGCGGCGATGGAGTACTGGCCCATACGCCACAGGGGCGGGCTGTAGGCGTGCACGGAGACGCTGCCGGCGGAGCGGCCGGTGAGGCGGTGGATGTGGTCCGGGCCGAAGCCGTACACGGATCCGGCGGGCACCTCGGTCTCGACGGTTTCGTTGCCGAGGGCAAGGTTGTGCTCGACCAGGGTGCCGCGGGCCACGGCGACCGCGCCGGAGGACACGTCGTGGTCGTGCCAGCCGGTGTCGTTCACGGGGGTCCAGCAGATCAGCCAGACGTCCACGTGCGCGTCGCGGTGCAGCGAGACGAAGACCCGCTCGTCGTCGCTGTACGCGACATGCTGCTCCCACAGCCGTGGGTCGCGCGCGATCGACGCGGTCAGCTCGGCGAGCTCCGCGGGTTCCAGGTCCCGGCCGGGAAGGGTCTCGAGGGTCAGACACGCGTCCAGCTCCGCGAGCGTGGTCGCGTTGCGCGCCGCTACCGCTGGGGCGTCAACTGCGGTCATTCCTCTCCCTTCACCGTGGATGCACCGAACATCAGCCGGTGCGGATTCGTCCGGCGGACCGCCACCGCGGCGGCCTCGCCCTGCCTGAGATCACGGGCCTCGGCATACGGGCGGTCGGTGCCGTGCACCACCTGGTCGATGCCGAGCACCCGCGCGACCGCGTCGATGCCCTGCGGCCCGTAGCCGGAGGTGTCGACGTAGAGGTTCGGGTCGATCGTGCCGAGGTTGCCGCCGCGCGCGACCAGCCGCTCGTGGTGCACCGGGGCGAGCCCGGCCGCGGCCGCGAAGCAGATCCGCAGGCCCGGGAACATCCGCCGGCCGCCGAGCGCGTGCCAAGCCCACCAGGCCGCCTGCAGCTGCGCGGTGTAGTCGACCACCGGCGCCCACCAGCCGGGCAGCTCCGGTCCGGCCGCGGCGCTGCCCGGGTGCACCAGCACCGGCAGCCCGGCGTCCTGCGCGAGCTCCAGCACCTCACCGAGCGAGGCCCAGCCGGCGGGCGTCCCGACCGCGTCCGCCGGCAGCTGGATGCCCGCGAACCCCTTGTCCAGCAGGGAATCCAGCGTCGCCAGGTCGGGCTCGGGCAGCCATGGCGACGCCCAGGCCCGGAACGGCTCGGGCAGCCCGGCCGCGCCCGTGTGCCAGGCATCCAGCAGCGCGGTGTCGGCGAGCCGTTCGACCCCGAGCGGGCTGGACAGCGACACCAGCGCCAGCGACGTCCCCGCGTCCCGCTCGCGCGCCTGCCGCTTGTCGATCTCGTGCGCGGCGGGATCCACGTCGTACGGGGGCTCGCCGGCGGTGTGCAGCGTCCAGCCACGCAGGTACGGCGGCGCCGACCGCGCGCGCAGCTCCTCGACGAACGCGCGCGGCCACAGGTGCTCATGCACATCGATCACGCCGGCCACGAGTACGAAAGTAGACCAGATTGGTCGACTTACGACTCGCGTCCAGCATCCGGACGCTCGAGTACGCCGAAGCAGGCGGCCTACACCGGAGCCACCGCGCGCACCTTGCCCAGACCGAGCGCGGCCACGACCGCCCGTTCGCGCAGGCCGATCGGCAGCCGGGCCAGCAGGCCCGCGAGCCGGGCGTCACGGCCGACGGCGTACCTGCGCTTCGGGCGCCGCGCCTCGACCGCGGTGACGATCGCGCGCGCGACCGGCTCGACCGGAGCCAGCTTCTGCCGGGCCATCGCCCCCTCGAACCCGGCCAGGTGGTCGCGGTACAGGTCGCCGCGAGCCATCACGGCCGCGGCCTTGTCGAAGATCGCGGTGTCGGTCGCGCTCGGCTCGATCAGGATCACCGGCACCGACCACGCCGCCAGCTCGAGCCGCTGTGCCTCGGACAGCGACTGCAGCGCCGCCTTACTGGCCGAGATCGGCGCCATCATCGGGAACGGGACCCGCGCCGACGGCGCGCTCACGTTCACCACCCGGCCGTGACCGGCCCGCAGCAGCGGCAGGAACCCCTGCGTCACGTACGCGGGCCCGAGGGTGTTGACCTCGAACTGACGACGCAGGTGCTCCGGCGGGACCAGCTCCAGCGGACCCTGCACGATCAGGCCGGCGTTGTTCACCACCGCGTCGAGACCGCCGACGGCGCCGGCCACCTGCTCGGCCGCGGCCCGGACGGCGGCCGGATCGGTGACGTCCATCCGGACCCGCGTCGCGCCGGCCGGAACGACCGCCTCACCGCGGACCCCGGCGAAGACCGTGTGCCCGTGCTCGAGCAGCTTCGCGACGACGGCGGAGCCGATCCCGCCGGTGGCTCCCGTGACCAGTGCCGCACCCATGGCTACCTCACAGAGACTCAAGGACATGTACTTAGGGACATGTCCGACGATGCACGTGTCCGCCCGGACATGTCAAGATGTCTGTCTCATCCGGAGGAGATCGTCATGTCGTTGCGGCACGGACTGCTCGGCCTGCTCGCCGAGGGACCGGCGAGCGGCTACGACCTGGCCCGGCGGTTCACCGAGGTGCTGGGCTCGATCTGGCCCGCCCAGCACCCGAAGATCTACGCCGAGCTCAACCGGCTCGCCGCCGAGGACCTGATCGAGGTCGAGAGCGAGGGCCCGCGCGGCCGGAAGGCATACCAGATCACCGACGCCGGACTGGCCGAGATCAAGCGCTGGCTCGCCTCGACCGAGGTCGACCACACGATGCGGATCCAGCCACTGCTGCGGTCGGCGTTCTTCTGGCTGATGGAGCCCGAAGAGCTACGCCGGCACCTCGCCCAGGAGGCGGCGTTCTTCGCCGCGACCGCGGAGAAGTACCGCGCGTACGCGGCCGCCAAGGATCGCGGCGAATTCGGCAACAGCCCGCAGACCCAGTCACTGCGGATCACCATCGAGGCCGGGGTGCGCCTCTACCAGGCGATGGCCGACTGGGCCGAGTGGGCGCAGACCGTGCCGCCCGCATCGCCTTAGCTGAACAGCTCCGCGGTGAGCCTGCGGCGGCGGGCCGACACGGCGGGCCGGCGCGGGTCGCCCGGTGCCAACCCCATGGTCAGCGCCTCGAACACCTCCAGGTCCTCCGCGCCGATCGGCGTCTCGGCGAACCGCCACAGCAGCTCGACGTCGTCGGCGTCCAGCACCGCGCGGCGCAACGTCGAGTCCAGCTCGTCGCGCTCGGTCCGCAGCGCCGGCGCGTCGGACCGGGCCAGCAGCGGCCCCGGGTAACGGTCCAGCGCCGCCCCGAGATCACCGCGTCGTACCGCGTCTCGGACGTCGGTCACGTCGCCGGTCGCGTCGGCCGCGATCCGGTACGGCTTGGTGTCCAGCACGCCGGGGCCGAGCAGGTTCCGCAGCCGGTGCATCTCAGCCCGCACCGTGGTCGGGTTCCCCTCGTCGCCGTACAGCTGGAGCATCAGCTGCTCCGCGGTCAGCCCGGACGGGTGCAGCAGGAGCAGCGCGAGTAACTCCGCGTGCCGCAGGCTGAGCCCCAGCTCGTGCCCGTGTACGACGGCCGACGGCTGGTCGCCGAGCAACGTCAGTCGCAGCGTCGTACGGCGTCGCCGCGGCTCGGGCAGCCGCAGCAGGTAGCCCTCGTCGAGCCGCTCGACCACAGCCTCGCGGCCGTCGGCGAGCTCGACCCGGTCCGCGCCGGCCGCGACGTCGATCCGCTCCGGCAGCCAGGCCAGCGGCTGCACCGCGAGCACCCGGCCAGTCGGGGTCAGCAGCGCGCCCGGCTCGTCCCCGAGCGCGGTCAGGTGTCGCATGTTGCGCGCCCGCAGCAGCTCGTCGGCCGCGGCCATCCGGACCCGCAGCTGGCCCTCGGCGAGCTGGGCGGCCGCGGTCACCAGCGCCATCATCGCCGGGTGCACGGTACGCAGCGGCCCGCTGACGTCGACCGCGCCGAGCAGCCGGCCGGTGTCCGGGTCGTGCACCGGGGCCGCGGCACAGGTCCAGGCGTGGATCCGGCGAACCAGGTGCTCCGCGGAGTGGATCTGGACCGGCTGGTCGGTGGCCAGCGCGGTACCCATGCCGTTGGTCCCGATCGCCTCCTCGGACCAGAGCGCACCCTCGCTCAACGCGATCCGGTCCGCCATCCGTCGTACGTCGGCGGCGCCTTCGCGCCACAGGATCAGGCCTCGGGCGTCGGTGACGAGCATGATGTGCGACGCCTCGTCGGCGATGGTCGTGAGCGTCTGCCGCAGCACCGGCAGCACCGCGTTCAGCGGATGCTCGGCGCGCAGGTCCTCGAGCCGGTCGGCGCCGAGTACGACGGGCGGCGCCTCGCGTTCCGGGTCCACCGCGGCGGCCAGCGAGCGCTGCCAGGACTGCGCCACCAGCGGCCGGGCGGAAGCCGTCGCGGACCCGGACAGCACGGCGTCGTACAGCTCGCTCAACTGCCGTGCGTGCGGGTCCATGCCCGGATCGTGACCCGGGCACCGCGGTTGGCACAAGAGCCGAAGGGCCCGATGCAACCTCGATGCAACGTCACCGTTCCTAGCGTCGAAGGACACCCGTTCCCACTGGAGGTCCTTGTCATGACGACGTACGCAGCACCCGGGCAGTCCGGCAGCCCGGTCACCTTCAAACCGAGGTACGACCACTTCATCGGCGGCGAGTACGTGCCGCCGGCCAAGGGCGGCTACTTCGAGAACCCGACGCCGGTCACCGGCCAGAACTTCACCGAGATCGCCCGCGGCACCTCCGAGGACGTCGAGCGCGCCCTCGACGCGGCGCACGGCGCCGCACCCGCGTGGGGCCGTACCTCGGCGGCCGACCGGGCGGTGGTGCTGAACAAGATCGCCGACCGGATCGAGCAGAACCTCGAGCTGCTCGCGGTCGCCGAGACCTGGGACAACGGCAAGGCGGTGCGCGAGACGCTGGCCGCGGACATGCCGCTGGCGGTCGACCACTTCCGGTACTTCGCCGGCGTGCTGCGCGCCCAGGAGGGGCACATCTCGCAGCTCGACGACGACACCGTCGCGTACCACTTCCACGAGCCGCTCGGCGTGGTCGCGCAGATCATCCCGTGGAACTTCCCGATCCTGATGGCGACCTGGAAGCTGGCCCCGGCGCTGGCCGCCGGCAACGCGGTGGTGTTGAAGCCGGCCGAGCAGACGCCGGCGTCGATCCACGTGCTGATGGACCTGATCGGCGACCTGCTGCCGCCGGGTGTGCTCAACGTGGTCAACGGGTTCGGCGTCGAGGCCGGCAAACCGCTTGCCCAGAGCAACCGGGTCGCGAAGGTGGCGTTCACCGGCGAGACCACCACCGGCCGGCTGATCATGCAGTACGCGTCCGAGAACCTGATCCCGGTCACGCTGGAGCTCGGCGGTAAGAGCCCGAACATCTTCTTCGCCGACGTGGCCTCGTCGAAGGACGAGTTCTACGACAAGGCGCTCGAGGGCTTCACGATGTTCGCGCTGAACCAGGGCGAGGTCTGCACCTGCCCGTCGCGCGCGCTGATCCAGTCGAAGATCTACGACCATTTCCTCGGCGACGCGACCGAGCGGACCCGGGCGGTCAAGCAGGGCAACCCGCTGGACACCGACACGATGATGGGCGCGCAGGCCAGCAACGACCAGTACGAGAAGATCCTGTCCTACATCGACATCGGCAAGCAGGAAGGCGCCCGGATCGTCACCGGCGGTTCCAAGGCCGAGCTCGGTGGCGACCTGGCCGGCGGGTACTACATCGAGCCGACCATCTTCGAGGGCGACAACAAGATGCGGATCTTCCAGGAGGAGATCTTCGGCCCGGTCGTCTCGGTGACGAAGTTCGACGACTACGCCGACGCGATCAAGATCGCGAACGACACGCTGTACGGCCTCGGCGCCGGCGTCTGGACCCGGGACATGAACACCGCCTACCGGGCCGGCCGGGAGATCCAGGCCGGGCGGGTCTGGACGAACTGCTACCACGCCTACCCCGCGCACGCGGCGTTCGGCGGCTACAAGAACTCCGGCATCGGCCGGGAGAACCACAAGATGATGC
>WNFV01002176.1_pt1 | contig 26330 bp, 18 predicted proteins | sample 5400101 | NCBI WGS metagenome assembly WNFV01 (sample SAMN13153361, study PRJNA577476) | soil metagenome | isolation source: 115 cm soil or saprolite under grassland replicate 1 | place: USA:California | collected 2016-06-15
ATGCCTCTGGTTCTTATCGAGAAACAAACACCCCAAATAACTATAGTCACTCTTAATCGCCCTGAACGCCGTAACGCGCTGACTCTCGAGCTACTCACCCAACTGCGCGCCGCGATCAAAGTGGCTTCTGATGAATCGCAGGAGCGAATAATTATTTTGCGCGGGGCGGGCGTGGCGTTTTGCACCGGTCTCGATTTAAAGGAAGCAGCCGACCAGGAGAAGGCGCACGCAACCGCGGAGATGGTGGCGAATACTTTAATTGCTGTTAGTCAAACACGTCTTATCACCATCGCGGCAGTCCACGGCGCGGCGGTGGCAGGCGGAGCAGGCATCATGTCCGCATGCGACTTCGTTGTGGCGGCACAGGGAACGAAAATTGGATATCCCGAGGTGCGTCGCGGGCTGGTGGCCGGATTGGTCATGACTTTTCTGCGCCGGCAGGTAGGGGAACGATACATGCGCGAGCTGTTGTTAGGCTCGGAGCTAATCGATGCCGAACGCGCTAAAGAGATCGGCCTGGTAAATCGGGTTGTCGCGCCAGACAGCGTGATGAGTGAAGCGCAAGGATTTGCCGAGTCAGTTCTGCAAGGAGCACCCGGTGCGCTGGAACAAACGAAGCGATTGATTGACGAACTCTGGTGGCGTTCAGTGAAACAAGATGTCCATCTTGCGCTCAAGTATCACATGCAAGCCCGGGAATCGGTCGAAGCCCGCGAAGGCATCTCCGCCTTTAACGAAAAGCGACGACCGAAATGGGTAGCGTAGACGCGGCGCTGTGCGACGCGAACTTGGCCACTGACCGGCTGCTACATCTTTTAGATTGCCGGCCGAGCAGCGGCAGGCCCTTGATATTGCGCGCTGCCGAAACCAAGGATCGGCCAAAAGATAATTCCCAGTAAAGCGAGGCCAATTCCGAAGCCTGCACCTTTACCGAAGCTCTTCGCCGTATCGATGCAAAGAATAATCAGAATGATGAAGTTAACGAAGGGAATCAGCATCAGGAGGATCCACCACCAGGGTCGACCGACAATCTTGCACCAAATATAAAGATTGTAGATCGGGATGATGCTGGCCCAACCGGGCTGGCCGGCTTTGGTAAATACTTTCCACATCGCCACGATCAGGAACAGCGCGATGAGCAGTCCAACGATCGTCGAGACTGGGCTGGGAGCCTTGCCCTCACTGCTGTAGCTGTAATCGACTTGCGCGAGCAGGGAGACGCTGTGGAAAAAGAGATTCTGCGAGAGTTGGATGAATGCTGTCATAGGAGTTAAGGCGTTGAATCTTCGCGTTTAATGGATTGCATCCTTAAGCGCAAGAAAAATCTATCGACCCTTTGTCTATCGCCCTTCCGCGAAGTAATCTCGAAAGCGTTCGGGCCAAACGAACACGTTTAATCGCCTTCGTCACCGCCACCATTATCGCCGCCATCGTCTCCTCCGCCATCGCCACCATCATCACCGCCTCCGTCGTCATCGCTACCACTATCGTCATCACTCATGTTCTCACCTTCGTCGTCGTCCGAGGCATCCTCCATACTATCGTCGTCAGCTTTAATCATTGCTGCCAGCGCCTTATTGGCGTCATTTAGCAAGGTTTTGGCATCGGCTTTTTGGCCTGTTGGTTTTTCCTGATCAATTTTCGCGACCGCAGCGAGCGTGTGCCCCGGCTTCATCGCGCGTGCGACAGTGAAAATGCTGAGCGAGAGGCAGAGCGAGAGAGCAACGAAATTTTTCATGGTGGCGCGCAGCCTGTCAGGCGGCAGGCTAAGTGTCAATCATGCAAGAAGCACAAGGTGCGACCTCGCTTTACGAATCACGGCTGAGACGCGATGGTCGCGCGCTGATGAAAACGAAAATCCCAAGGCTGAAACACAGTTGGCAGCCTAAAGCTGGCTGGGGCGTGCCCCTGGCTTGGTTGACGCTTTGCGTCGTTTGGAGCTCGACGTGGCTTGTCATCAAAGTCGGTTTGCAAGATTTGCCGCCGATTTCTTATGCTGCAATCCGTTTCGTAATCGCAGTGATTGTTCTATTGGCGATCTCATTGGGAAGAGTGCGCTTGTTACCGCGGCGCGGCTCAGACTACGTGATACTGGCTTTCACCGGCGTTCTGATGTTCGCTGTCAACTATGGCCTTTTGTTTTGGGGCGAACTGCACGTTTCATCCGGTCTAGCGGCCGTGTTACAGGCGACCATCCCGATCTTTGGGATGCTTTCCGCGCATCTGATGCTTCCCGACGAACCGCTGCGACTGCAGAAACTTTTAGGCGCACTGCTCGCGGTTGGCGGTGTAGCGATGATCTGTGAACGCCTGCTCGGTTTCAGTGGCTTAATGGCGTTCTGGGGTGGACTCGGCATTGTGCTTGGAGCTGCCTGCGCGGCGTTCTCCAATGTCTTACTCAAAGCTCGCGTGATTCAGCTTGCACCCTCGATGATCGCAGGCTGGCAAATGATCTTCGGCGCGGCGCCATTGCTTGTTACCGGATTTATCGTGGAAGGAAATCCAGCACGGTTTCACTGGAGCGCATTGTCTCTTTTTTGCTTGCTTTATCTGGCAGTGATCGGCTCGGCCCTAACCTTTCTGTTGCTTTACTGGCTGTTGCCACGCATGACGGTGGCAAGGCTACAAGCAATCTCACTGATTACCCCGCCTGGTGCAGTCATGCTCGGATGGGCAATTGGAGGCGAGACTTTTTCCCTCGTCTCGCTTGTTGGCGCTTGTTTCGTCCTGGCAGGCGTGTGGATGATTTTCCGAAGAGCAGAGATGCGGGAGCCGGTGATTCAAGAAGGTTAGATGGTGGGTGGTGGTCAGCGCATAACTGAGCTTCCGAAGGACTACAAAATCCACGGTGGAAAGGGGAGAGCGGGCGCGCGGGTAAACAAATATCTTGCAATTGTATTTGCGATTTAGTGAGGTAGGAACGCGCGATTAGCGTAAACCCCCGTCATGAACGAGGATCGTAACCCCAGCGCAGAAACGCCGCCCGACGTGACCACGAGTCAGGCAGCTGCTGGCCCGGCTCCGGGGGAGGTGGCAGGGGCTGGCAAAAAAGGCATTAGGGTCCTGTCCGATCAAGCCCTCGGATGCTTTGCGCTTTTGGTGTTTTGGCTGGTAGTGATCCTCGCGGCGGCATCTATATTCTCTGTCCCTGCGCGCAGGTTTCTCTACCATTGGTGGTGGGCCATCGGCGTTGGCGTTATCGTTTTTCCAACACTTGTCTGGTCGATAGGACTACTCAAGAGTTGGTACCCCAAAGCCGCCGAATCAGCGCGCACGGGCGTCATCGTGTTCGTTGTTCTTCCACTTCTTATCGTCGGCTTCGGGGCAATTTTTCTGATCCCGCCTGATTACGAGCACTACCGAATCACCGTTGTGAGATCGGTCTTTCTAGTCGCTGTCTGCCTTTTACCCGCGATGCTTTATTACCTCTTTATCGCCGCCCGGAGGTTCAGCCTCTTGAATGATTATTTTGTCAATTTGGAGCGGTTGGGTCTATTACAAGAACGTCCCGGATTGTCGACCGATTTGGCAAAGAGCGAGCGCAGAGTTCGCCTAGGTTACTATGTTCAGAAATTTGAAGCGCTCTACGGTCCAGTGCCAAGGAATCTTCGGGAGGCGATGTTGGATTGGCACGAAGGCCCGCTCGCCGTTCTGGCTATGCCGGCCACAGCAACGTATGACAAAAAACCAATCTGGGATTCGGGTTCTTCAGGCAGTCTACCTATTTTTAATGCGGAGACGGCGATTCCCGTCGTGCTTGCTACCATTCTCGTCGCTATTGGTTGGCTGATGGCCCTGCCGCCGATCGGCTTTGAGAAGGTGCAGCAAGAAACGACGACTTCACAGGCGTCGAGGGAGAAAGGAGAAAAATCGTCGCCTACTCCCGGGCTGGCGTCGCCCACACCAGCTCCAACGCCGGAGCAAGGCAACAAACAGTTATCGCCCACCCCGGCGAAAGGTGAAGGCGTTATACTATCAGCAACACCTACGGCTCCGACCCAGCTCAGGAGTGCTGCGCAGGATGCCCCTACTGCTGGGCCGGGCTCACCGACCCCAGCTCCAACACCGAAGCAAAGCAAGAAGAAAAAGTTATCGCCCGCCCCAGTGAAAGGTGAAGGCGTTACACCATCACCAACACCTGCGTTTTGGAGCGTGGCCTTTCAAGTCACCCCAGATTCGATTATCTACGCGTTCCTCGGCGCTTATTTCTTCTCCTTGCAAATGCTGTTCCGCCGCTATGTGAGAGAGGATCTTCGGAAGGCGGCCTATCTTGCAGTGTCTTTGCGGATCGTGCTCGCAGTTATTGGCACGTGGGCTGCCATCGCGGCAATGAAGGCCATATGGGAAGGCGTAGGCAAGGAGTGGTTGCTAGTTGTCGGATTTGTCATCGGGGTCTTTCCAAGGATCGCATGGCAATTCGTTCAGGGAGCCTGGAAAGCATTGATGCAAAAATCTGGGCTCTCCGCGGCGTTGCCGAGCATGGAAAGTCGAATGCCAGTAAGCAACCTGGATGGGTTGACCGTGTGGCATGAAGCGCGGCTGGAGGAAGAGGACATCGAAAACATCCCTAACATGGCGACCGCGGAGATTGTTGACTTGATGCTCAGGACGCGCTTTCCGCCGGACCGGATTATCGATTGGGTCGATCAAGCGATCCTGCTCACGCACCTTGGTCCCGATGAGAAAGGCGAGAAAAATGAGGCCGGCGAGAAAGATCAGGGCGGCGGGAAAATACCGGATGCCGAGAAAAGCCCAGATGCCGAGAAAAAGGCAGACGCCGAGAAAAGCCCAGATGCCGAGAAAAAGGCAGACGCCGAGAAAAAGCCGGATGCCGAAAAAAAACCAGATGTCGAGAAAAAGCCAGATGCCGAGAAAAAGGCAGACGCCGAGAAAAAGCCAGATGCCGAAAAAAAACCAGACGCCGGAAAGAAACCGGACGCCGAAAAAAAACATCATGCCGAAAAAGAGGGCAAAACGCGCAGAGAATTGCTCGGCTTGTGCGGGATTCGCACGGCTACATCCTTAATCAAAGTCTTTGACGCGGCTCATAATAAAAATAGGGAGGACGCCAAAGAGGTTGAAGAAATGCTATCCAAGGCGTTGGGCAGTCACGTCCCCTCGTTTTTGGACGCAATCAAGACAGAGCCGAATCTAGACCTGATCCTCGCGTGGCGAGGCATGTTAGTTGGCTCCTCAAGCAAGCCTTCAAGTTCTCATTGATGGTTTGGTCGGAATTTTCGTGAACGCCACGCCTCGTCGAATGTACTGGGCACTTGCCCTCCCGCGCTCGCGCCAGCTACGTAGCTGCACTCCTCCCCAGCCGCGGCAGTTGCGCGATCGCGCTAGGTTGGGCAATTGGAGGCGAGACATTTTCCCTCTGGTCGCTTGTTGGCGCTTGTTTCGTCCTGGCAGGCGTGTGGATGATTTTCCGAAAGGCAGAAGTGCAGGAGCTTGCAGGTCAACAAGATGAGAGAGGCATGCAATTTCCAGAGGGCTAGTCAGAGTAACAAGGAAGCGCGTACGCGCTAGTCGCGTGCGGAAAACAGATTTAACACTCGGTGGCGAGGGTTAGCTCACCCCGCGTAACTTGTTGAACAACGCAAAGGCGCGTTCTTTCACCTTCGCCTCCAGGTTCTGGAGCGTAAAATCGTCATCGAATGCCGAGCCCGGATAGACAAAGAAGAGCACATCCTCTTCGATGCTTGCGTTCAGGATTCTTTTGCAACTGCCATCCGGATTTCGCAGCGAGCAAGGATCGGGAGCAGGCGGGTGAAGCGCTTCATGCAAACGAATCGAACCTTCTCCGATTTTTTTTGATGGTCCCATATCGCCGCAAATCGCGGCGGTGGCCTTGTCCTTAAAAACCACCGTCGCAATGTCGCCTAACGCCAGACCGGTATTTTTGCGGAACGTTCCGCCTGGAAGAACGACATAGGGAATTAGCTCACTCGGCAACCCTTTGCCTGAACCAGGAAAATGGAAGGACGTATCATCCTGCCCCGAATCGATATCGAGCTGAGAACCGGATAGGCGATTTGGTCCGGCCACAGGACCATCGGCATCGATGGCCATTTTTGAACTCCAGAAAATCGTGCCGTCAGGAAACTTGAGAATCGCTTTGCATTTGCTTGGATCATTCCTCGCCCGTGTCCGATCGAAATCATCGAACATTTCTTTGTTTTCTTGTGCGACATTGATGGCGTCAGCGAAAGGTACGCCATTACATTGCGCGGCTGAAGCGGAGGGAGGCTTGAATGAGGACATGTGGATCTACCTTTCTATTTTACCATATGGGTTGAGGTCTGTCGGGTTCCTTATCCCGGAAATTTTATCGCTCATCGTTACCGCTGAACGTAACGAGGAGCTCTTCATCTTGTAAAGACAATTGTTGGACAATCAGCCCCCAGGTTGCTTAGGGGTAGGAACTTCCTTGGGGGACTTCGGCTCTTCCTCTGGTGCTTTTCCGGACGCACGAACATTCACGAATCTGTTCAGTAGATCAAACCAGAATGGCGCGCCCAGCGTAGCCGCCAGGGCAGTAACAAGCCAGCCAAGAATAGTAGTTGGCCCAAAGCCCCCGTGAACCCAGCCAATGGGCAATGCGAGATTTCCAATTGCCTCCGTCGCCGCACTTAGTTGTGTTTGCGCGTTCTCCTGCTGCAGGTTCTTCTCGATAAACGAATGCGCTGCATCCTTAATAGAATCGCGAAGTGGAGAGTTAACCCCGGAAAGGCTTCTGGCGATTCGAACGCTGTCTATGTTGGCGAGCACGACGATAAGGAGAGCTAACACCAGCTGGAGAGCCTGTGTTTTTCGCTTGTACCAGCCGGATACGCGCTCCATGGTACTATTAAACCAAATTTCCAGTTGGACTTTAAACTGTTCAACGTCATGTCCAGCTTCATCGAGAAGTACGCGGAACGTAACCTGAAGACGACCGGGAAGTTTCTCAATCCCTGTCTTTAAATCCTCCAGAGTTCTGTTACTCTCAGGCGTTGCAGGCGAAACTATATCGAGCAATGCCAAGGCAAACGTTCGGGACGGAATATAGGATGGTTTCTTCCCCTTGGACGACAGCCCGTCAATGAGGGGATGTTCATAGAAACGAGTGACCAGTCCTGTTACGGAGGGGTCTTGCAACAATTGCCGAATGCCGAGGAAGAGATTGTTAGCGCGCCATTTGAACAATGCAGCCAGCAATTCATTGGCGGCGCTAACGACCAGGCTTACAACGAGAAAGACGAAAATCAATCCGATCGCCGTATCGAGAATCGCTGATCCAAACATGTTATTGGTTCGCTATAAGGCCTCAGGAACCTTTGCCGCTCGCGTTTTCTAACCACCTTCTAATGCGAGCTGTTAATGCAACTTTCATTAACTCCATTGCAAGTCCGGAAAACAGGCTTTTGCCTTATCCAGTCCTCCCCATTTTGAAAAAAGCTGCGCTCCATACTGATCGATCTCCGGCTGCGAAAGCGGCCACTTCTGAGTGCTACCTGGAAAAACGATGTAGGCTATGCCATGTCCAATCCCGCCGCTCTTTGGACTCGACGGAACTCCCAGAGCTGCTGCAAGCGCGATTGATGCTTCCCCAATCTTGCTCGCAGGTCCCACATCTGCATAAACCGCATAATCATAAGCTCCGGTAGACGGGCGGAGCACCACTGCGAAATCACCAAGCTTGGCGCCCAAACCCAGCCTGCCAGGTAGCACGATGAAGTTCACAGCCTCTGCGTTCACGTAGCGGCGCGGATCCTTTCGGTCACAATTAGGGTCCTCCAACGTCGTCGTTGAAATGTAAAAACCCGGAGCCGGATCAGAGGCCGTCTGAATCAGCGGCCTGCCGTTAGGCTGACCATTGTCGGTGACTAGCGCCCACCAATTGCCGGGATGGCCGGCATTGCCGAGGTAATCGAGCCCGGATTTCCCGTCCGGGTGATAGGCGTGATAGGCACCATCAGCATCTATCATTAGCCCCGACTGGTAAAAAAAGGCGGAGTTGTCGTCGTCAAGCGTATTTATGTTCGAGTAGCCGATGCGTTTTAGGAATTTTAAATTAGCCATATCTTCATTTGTTCTGTTGATTGTTGGTAACTCATTTTAAATCGTTAATTGCTTGCTGGTATATTCCATTTTCTTCGCGCTCAATCATCGCAACGGTCCTAGGATGATGGGAGCCATCATCTTACACTCACGTTTTGTTAAAACCAAATCCCGGTTGGGGGGAGGGCATTTATAGTCGTACCAACATGTCAGGCGATCTGAAAGACCTGATAGGATTTCCCTGACTATGATTTCGTTGGGGAGCACGACGACTTCGATGTTCGTAGTTTTGTCTGAGAAATGTACGGTGCAGGTATAGCCCCTGGGATCGCCGCGCCCGTCAACTCGTTTCGAACGTAGAACTCAGCGGCCCGCTTGCTCGTGCTTTCGGCATCGGCGAACCATCCGGAGCAGTCGTCACTAGTTTGTGCAACGCCGGCGTCTCCAGCTGACTGGACGTCACTTGCTTGGTCACTCTCACTCTGGGCGTCAGTTGTTTGCCCAATGTTCTCGTTAGTTACTTGGTCGTGTAAAGCCTGCTGATCAGATTCGGCCGCTTCCGCGGTTGACTGGTCGTCGGCTGTCTGTTGGTCGTCCTGATCGTTTGGCATGGGTTGTAATCCTTTCAGATTACCCAGTGTTCATGACCTAATCTAGCTCAAAGAAATTGATCCGGTCGTTTTAGGTGGGGTCTGCGCATCACGCAAGGAACTTGTCCATCGTTCGCTGAAAGATCTCCGCGATCATGTGGAAGTGTCGTTCGCCGGCGACGTTGATGTTCTGGAACATCGTCACGAATTGGTGTCCGGAAGTGTGCTGCAGGATCGAAACTTCGGAGGTCACGCATCGGAAGTCGGGACAGACGCCGCCTCCTTTCAGCTCTCCAAGACCGATCTTGCAGTTCAGTACCGTGAACGCCGGCAGAGGGACGGCCCGCGTGAAACGGGACGGTGCACCGGCGCCGGTCACGGCGTCGGCGGTCATCTTCAACATCTCCGCGTTGGCAGTGTCGTCGCTGTCGTGCGGGTTGCTGACCAGCTCCTCATTGGCTAGGAGCACGAACATCTTGACCGGGTCGATGCACGTGGTGATCTGCTTCACCGGTCCGTCATTGAGGCTGTTGATGGTCACAACATTGCCGCCGACCAAGCCAAGTGCGCGTTCCTCCACAAATTCGTCAAAGTCGGTGTTTGGGATCGGATTCGGCAGGTAATCACCCGCCAGCCACATGCCTGTGCTGTTGTTCCGGAAGAATCCGCCCTTCTCCAGCACACCGTTAATCAAGTTATAGCCAAGCGATTGGATGACTAATCCAGCCGAGGGATTGTGGCTATTCACGACCATTTCTTGCAAGTGATGTTGAAAATCGAACTTCGGATTCGCGTCACTCCGGAAGGCGACCGTGTACTTGCCGTCACCTCCTAGCGTAGGTGTAAAAATTGTCTCGTATTTCGGAACCTGATGGAAGCCACGATCGGTCAGGAGCTTGACGGCATTCTTAATCTGGGGATCGAACGTGTCTCGCACTTTCTTGAAGAAATCGGGTATCGACAGATTGGGGTCCAATGTGGCCGCCAGATCGTTCACCGCATGGCGGAGTTGAAAGGCGGCGTACATCGCGGCGATCTTAAGCAGACTGCCCGAGAAGAACATTTCCGTGACGTCGTGCTGTCCAATCACAGACGTCGTCCCATCCAGATTCAGGGAGGCGATCGCCATTGGAATCTTTTCCACATCCAGGGGCTTGCCGTCCACGTCAACCAGGCCCCCCATGAGCGACGGATCGGCTTTGACTTCGCTCTTGGCTGCGGTGAACGCGTCCTTGAGCTTGCCGGCATCCCTCACGAGGTCGGGGAATGGGGCGGCGGGAAATGGCGACATCGCCGTTCCGGCACTTTTAGTGCTGACGCTAACGTTCGTAGTGCTACTACCACTTTCGCCGCCTGTCGACGCATCTCCTTCGGCAAACGCATCGGTGTCGTCCATGCTTCCGGACGTCGACGGCTGATCACTATCTGCGACTTGTTCTCTTGCTTGCTCAGATGGCTGATCGCTGTCAGCGGGTTGTTCTTCCGATTGCTCCGCTGCCTGATCGCTGTCAGTTGGTTGTTCTTCCGTTTGCTCGGATGGCTGATCGCTGTCGGCGGGTTGTTCTTCTGCCTGCTCCGCTGCTTGATCGCTGTCAGTCGCCTGTTCGTCTGCTTGCTGTTCTGAATTGTCGGTAGGTTCGTCTTTCGGTTCGTCATCGCTCATAAACATCTTTTCTGTCAGGTCAGTGAAGTTCCTTTCAAGAATTTCTGTTTAACTAGTTCGCTCTATAGATTTGTTATCCCGTTAATCACATTACTGATTCTGGTTCTCACCTAAACTTTGCCGATGAAGTAAGTGCTCACTGGTTGATACGTTGTCCGAGTGAAGACTTGATTTCGCCGGTATAAAACTTCCCTGTTACACGAAACTGCTGGTTTCCAACGGACTGAGCATCCAGATCAAAGACAACGTGGCCCTTAAGCGGGGGTGATTGACTAACTGTGGCTTTCGCTTCGTTTGCATCAGGCGCATTAACCGTCTTCTCCACTTCTCCTACGTCCACATCGAACGCAACCTGCAGCGTATCTCCACTTGGCATCGGGATCGCAAAGCCCCAATCCATATTCTGAGAGTTAGTGCCATCCGATGCGCGAGTCTGAGCCCACACAATAACTTCCGAGCTCGCCACGCCACGAAGGAGCGGCGTGGTGATAATGTTCCCTTTTGAAGTAGTGCCTTGCCAAAACTGACCGCCGGTTGGGAACAGGAAGCGGCCCTGTTGGCCGCTATCGGATTCGAAGACCTTGATCATAATATCGCCAATGAATTTTTGGTCCCCCTCCTGCGTGAATTCCGCGACCACTTTCAGATTGCGTTTCGACCCACTGCCGCTGTCAGCTGCGACCGCATCGTCCGCCGCTCCCCCACCGCCAAATCCTTCTTCACTTCCTCCACCGTCACCACCATTACCTCCCGCAGCGGATGCAGCGTCATCGGCAAACGCCAGCGTGTCGTCCGCGGTCTCAGATGCGACCGTTTGGTCGTTTTCAACGGGTTGCTCTTCTGATTGTTGCTCTGAAGCGTCAGTAGAGTCATCTTGACGTTCGTCGTCGCTCATAAGCATCCTTTCTGTTGGGGTAGTAAGGTTCCTCTTAGGAATCTCAGTTTAGCTATGTGTTAGTGCGTTCTACATGGGTGCTATTTTTTAATGTCCTCGCCAAAACGGCCATTGGTTAGCACCCGTTGATGCATCATTGAGAAATGATCCCACCAATCAAGTGTCAATGTTCTTGATCGACATAATACAAGTGAGTCGGGTCCTCGGCCAGCTCATGCACATGATCCAAAAATTCGGCCACCAGCCCTTCAGTTGTGCCGCCTCCGACGTTATGGATTTGTACCATGTCCAACCAGGAGGTATGGATTTGGTCCAACTGATTTATCAACCAATTTTTTAGGTAGGTATCCGAACAATCATTAGGATTGAGGGCACAAAAACGGAGTATGTCGCGAAAGGGGTAAAGCTTCCAATTGCCAAAATTCACGCCTGCGTCGCCATCAAATGGAAATTGTCCATTAGTGTCCTTTGTCATCTCTTGCCGCTCGGAGTCTTTCGTTCGCAGTTGGATATATTTGAACACGGCCTGGCCGTTGTAGGACCATAGCTGTTCGTCTGCTGGTGAACCCACCTTGGCGGCTATGTCCAGCCGCTCGCGAATCCTTATCCCCTCGTTCCCGGGAATGGTCTTGGCGATCTCCCGGAGACGGTCCATAAGGCTCCTTGTGTCCACGGGGGGGACCTCGAAGGGCTCCATATCGATGACTTCCGAGGGAGGTATGTAAACAACGCCTGGATCGGCGCTGGAACTGAACGCCCAGTTCCGACCGCCATCTTTGGACACATTGCATCCGGTGTTGCGGCGCAGGTACCAATTGACTTCTTCGGGAACGTTAGTGTGAAAGTTAAAATAGATTAAGTCTTTCACGTTTACGTTATATTGCGCGGCCACTGATGCCCAATCTTCGCCATCACTGACACGATGGTCCGCAACCTTTCCATCGGGCACAAAATCGGCCGGCAGCGGATCGTCTGGTTCACGTTCGTTAGCCATAATATTAACAGTTATATTTTGTTGTTTTGGTGCTATTCATTGTGATTCGACTGCTGTCGAATCTTCGCCTTCAGCTGTAGAGCTACTCGCGCTTGTATCATCGCTATCACCACCAGAACCAGAGTTGCTCGTCGATTCTGTGTTGATAGTGAACTCGAACGATCCTGCACAATTGATCGGCTTCTCCGGCGCTGAACTGGAGTAAATGCAGGCTTCGAGATTATATGTGGCGAATTTGTTGGGAAACGTCCCAAAGTGCACGACAGCTTTGACGGTGGCTCCCGCATCCAATCCGGCATCCTGCGTAAAATCCAGATCCAGGGGTGGATCCTGATCGCCACTCAAATTGAACCGGACGAAAAAGGATCCGCTCGGAAGTTGGCCGGCGTTGGCAACGTCAACACAAAAGTCGTATTCGACGTTTGGCTTCGGAAATGCCTCGTCGGTGGTTCCACCATCCGGGCTAACATAGACCGTGTCGGTCGTAACTAACTTCGAATCATCGGTTTTGGTGTCTGAAGTGCTCATAACTAGATAGCTTGGGTTGCTTGTAGAAGTAATTTAGGAAGAAGAGAAGATTAATTGCGTAAATTCAGGCGAAAAAGCGCCCTGAACGGGACTAGGTAGATCTTTAATGTCGGCCGTGACGATAAACTGAAAAAGGCGCTTGTGCGGCATTATTGGTTACCAGATAAGCGAGGAACCCAGGTATGGGCTCTTCGGGAAAGATTTGCAGATAAGCGCGAGAATAGAGATTTCGTCACGAGTTCCTTGCTGGTTGACCCTCCATCCAGCTTTGGCTCTTTGTGACTTCAATCCTTACGTCTCCGTCGTTGTTTGATCGGCACTGCTGGCTCCCGTGTCGGTCGAAGCCACATTGTCGCCGCTAACAGAGGCCGAATCGCTCGGTGATCCCGTACTGATGGCAATTGGTTTTCTGGGTATCCTTCTGCATTTAACTGCCACAATTTTGAATACAGAATCGGAATTTTCTATAATCTTCCTGTTTGGATCTTGCCCATCTGCTCTTGCTCTTTCCCAATGCGCCGGCACTCCGTCATGTTCCAATACCCAAATGAACGAACCAGAACCGGCGGGAGCGGTGGGTGGCTGAACAAATGCTTGTGCCGGGGGCGCAAAACTACCTTTACTTAATACTTCCAACTTACTCGCCAAAAACTGGTTTCTTATTATCGTTCTTTGTGAGACTTCCATGTTGGTGTCCATAATTTAGTGCCTATGATCGCGAACTTGACCTGAAGGCCGCGGCTGCGACCTATGGTCGCGAACTTCTATCCCACCTTGCGGCATCAAAATTGTAGTCTCCGGGGTTGCATTATGTTGCTTGGGCGTTCCGGAATAGTTCCTTATCACATACAACCGCGTCGCGTATAACAGATTGACGTTATTCTCATCAAAAGAGCTGTTGCCTTCCCCGTACAAAACATCACCATCAGCAGCAAAGCTCCAGTGATTACTTTCGAACAGCTCCGGATCGGCCCAGTCTCTGACGACATCGAAAAACCCGAAGTCATATTGGATTTGTGAATAACACAAGGAAACCGACTTAATATCTGCGACTAACGCATCCAGAACAGGACTCTGAATTCCTAAATTCCCATAAACATCCAGTGCTTTCTGTTGAAGCCTAGCGATGTCGTTTTCATTAAGAGCTTGCCGACTCCATTGTATTGGCGAATAATACGTGTATACAAAATCAATATTGCCGAGGTCGCCAACGGTGGTTCGCTTACTCTTTAGAAACAAGCCTTTTTTAGCAGAAAACCTTTCACGGAAATCCGCACTCTCGGGTGAATCTTTAGGTACAGCTTGCGAATAGAATTTCTGGCACACCCTGGATAATCGATATTCCTCAGTAGGTATTCCATAACTGAAATCTAAGACTAGATTATCCGTCCTAAGGAAATATTCATTCGCCTTCGAGGTATCACGTATCGCCGATTCTGAGTCAGTTTCAGGATCCGCAAATTCTAAATCGTCTTTGTTGAAGTCCAAAAACTCATTCCCTTCCGGGGGAAATGGGGTGATTATTTTGTGATGCTCGCTCTCCGTTACGCCCATTTGAAGGTCGGCCAGTTCCCTGGCGTGCTGAAATATAATTGGCAGGATTATGTCCATAAGTTAAACAGGAAGCATCCGATCAAATCCATTTTTGTACTGCCGAATCCGGGTTTGGGCTTAGGGGTAAGATATGATTTCTAAAGCCAATTATTTGCATGCCGGGCGCCACCATCTTGTCTCCTACCTGGTTAACCTCAACCTTTCTATCTGTTTTATTATAGCTTGCACTTCCACCAATCGAGAATGGTCCAAGACTGAAGCCGCCACTAGCTCCGCCAGTTTGTTCTACTTCAGAGGAGACTTTATCATAAATAGACTTCGTGACGCTTATATTTCTGGCAAAGATCATGACAGTGGGATAGGCAAACAGTTTCCCCTGCGGTTTGTTAGGGTCGCCGTTACTTAACAATTCACCAGTGCCTGCTCCTGCCTGTGTTTTCCATCTCCATTTATTACTCATTAAGAAATCTTCCCGCAGCCACGATCTGAATAGCGGGACCTGAGTAAGTTCAAACCCCACTGTAAGGTTTTCCAAGCTAATATTGCTCGAACGATCTAGTTTAGAATAGTTTCCTCTAGCTCCTCCGATAAATCCCCACATGCCACCGGCACTGCCCTTTACCGCTCTGCTACTGTCGGTACTTTGCAATTTTGAAGAGGAAAATGAATATCCGGTCCACCCCGCTGATTCGTAGAACCCAGCCGGAACAAGGCGGGCAACATTATAATCCATACCGTCCAATAACGAAGTACGTTTAGATCTTCTGAATATCTCCCGGTATTCTTTTACGAGAAGACTCATACTTATACCTTCCAACTGCTCCAGTTCAGCCACTATGCTTTCGTATTCCGACTTTCGTCCCTGTGATTCCCACATATCCCATGCCGCAGTTACATCGTTATAGTATGTCGGGCCAAGCATAGATGCCTTTTGAACATCTGCGGCATTACCTGTAAGCGCCTTACTCATGAGGTCCGTATATTTCTCATAAGCATCTGCGTATGCTTTCTGATATTTGAGGTAATTAGCAACCAGTAGAGTTGGCCGTTCCTCTGTGAATTTTTCACCCGTGTCTGCGTCTGTTCTGTCGACGGACTGGACGAGCTTATCACGGTTGTCCTTTATACGCTTTTCCGCCTCAGGGGAACTAACAGTGTCTGCAACCTCACAAAAGTTCAGGGCACTCTCGTAAATATTTGAAATGCGTTGTTGAGGCTCCCACACCTGTACCTTAGACTTGTCAGGGTTTGGAACGGTCGAGATGACCTGATCTTTGCTTGGCACCGTGTCCACCAGCAATGAAAAATTGTCCATGGCGACTGTTAATGCGTAAGCCTCGTCGCCTTGTCTGGCTTGCTTTTCTGCCTCGGGAAGATCTTTAAATGCAGGATCGGTGATAGGTTTTCTTAAGCCTTTGAGAAATGAAAAGTCGTCAGGCGTAACCGGAATTCCCGGGGTACACCAGGTAAAAAAGTTTGCGTTCCCGAATGGCTGTTTACCTTGTAATTGCTGTTGCTGATCTGGTGGGGCTGCCTTCTGACCTTCAACAATCTGATAAATTAGTTCTCCTAGCATATTACTAAGAAAAGTGTCCGGGTTCAGGGTATCAGCCATATGTTTTCCTTTCTTTGATTTGACTTTTCTGTGGAACTCTGGGTTTTAATAAAAGAGCTAGCAGTGCATTATTTAAAGCTTTCAGCCCGTTAGGTCGGCCATTGCTTCATATTTACTGGCCATCGATGTTCGCTGAGCGATTGCAGGCATGTCGCCTTCGACATTAAAACGAGTACTTGTGCCTGATGCGAAGTCTCTTGCTTAGAACGCTTCGTGTTTTGACCCGAGCTTTGATCGTCGCCCATAGCTCCTCCGGAGGAACCTTACTCTTAAGGCCAGAAAAAATACCAAGTCAAGAAGAAAACACGAAGGTTTTGAAAAACCTTAACGCCGTGGATTTCGGAATTTATGCCGCCGGAAATTTTTTCGTGCGAATGCGGCGAGCGAATGTAGATCATTATTATGAATCTTGATCAAATTATTCGCGCAGTTCAGGAAGCAGTTGGCGTCAATGCCGACGGAAAGCCGGGTCCCGAGACGTGGCAAGCGATGTACAATCGCATTTGTCCAGACGCGCAGCCGCCAGAGCCATCGGGCGATAAGGTGGATGATCGTAGTGAGAGAGTTATTGCGACGCTCCTCCCAGAGGTGCAGCCATACGCGCGTGCACTCATCGCAAAAGCCGCTGCCAGCGGCATCGTCATCAAAGTACTCAGTGGCCTTCGTACCTACGATGAGCAGAACGATCTCTACGCGCAAGGAAGAACGAAACCAGGCAGTATCGTGACTAATGCGCGTGGTGGTTACTCCAACCCCAACTTTGGAGTTGCCTTCGACATTGGCGTGTTCGAAGGAAGCAAATACCTCGACGAGTCGCCCAAGTATAAAGCGGTCGGTGTTCTTGGAACGGACCTGGGGCTTGAGTGGGGTGGGAACTGGAAAACTATTCAAGACGAACCGCATTTTCAGCTTCGACCAAAATGGGCGTCCGATCTGAGCGAGCGAGATATGCTCGCCGAACTGCGGTCGAGAAAGGGCTCAGGCGAAGGTGTGTATGTGTGACGAACAGTCCATTTGGAAGAAACTGGTGACAATTCTTAGCTGAAGCAATGCGACGGAAGTGTCAGTCGCTCCGAACCAACAACTATTGGCTTGATGTCGTCCTGGCCCGCGCGCAGGAAAAGCCCGAAGTCCTCGACTGGGCGCGAACGCGTTTAGCCGATGTGAAAGCGATTACGACTGGCCGAACTTAGCGCGCTCGCAAAAGAATATCTTGGCCACGCCCGCGCCTCGCGCGCGACTGTCCTTCCGACTGTCGAGAAAAAGGGAAGTCGGGAGACTAAGTAGAGCCGATCTGGCGATCGGCTATTTCAATTGCGTGCGCTCTAAATGCGAATCATCCTGAGCGCAGCGAAGAACCGCAAATTTTCTTTTTACCAGAGGTTGAAATCGAAGTTCAGCACTTCTATTTCACATACATCTAAAGGTTCGCTCATCGCAAATTTCGTTTCCCGTTCACACTCGTGTAAGAGGGGGCCTTGTGCCTCAAGCGCCATTACGCAAAGTCGTCTAGGGTCTCAGCGTACAATGACAGAACACGAGCCGGCGCGGCCATGGTCATCCAGCGCGGTCAGCACGTAATCACCGGCTGACGCGTTCCATGAAAACACTTCGTGAGGTCTCGCCTTGCCGATAAACGTCCTGCCCGCGAACCAATAAATTTCACCCACATCGCCATCGGTTTTTGCCAGTAATGGAATTGTTTTATCGAGAGGCAACATGATTTTCTGGCCCGCACCGGGTGTCGTGATTCGTGGCGGATTTCCCGTGCGCGCGGCAACCTCCGGATCCGTACCCGGCAAAAAGGGCGGGGGGAGTTTTCGCGGAACGCCCGCTCGCTGAAAGATCGACAACATCTCAGTCGGCCAAAACTCATAGATTTCATGCCGCAGCTGGCGTGTTCCGTCATCCCTGGCGACGCGCAGTCCACTCGCTGCATCGACGAGTACTTCCTGATGCACATCGCACTGTTTGATCGGGGAAATTCCAGGAATGAACCATCCCTCAAGCTGCTGTGTGCAATGCTGCCTTGGTAAATCACCCGAGACAGCGCAAAACGAGACACGTTTCAAGTTTGCACCCGGAGGCGGAAGATGCCGTTCGTTAGGTTCCGGCCAAGTCGTCCGCAAACTGTCGATGATTTGAAACAATAGGGGAGCGGCTGCAGTTCGCCCCACAAAAGCGCCGTTGGCTCGCCCATCAAAATTTCCAATCCAAATCGCGAGCACATAATGGTTGAACACAGCAATCGACCATGCGTCATGAAAACCGTGGGACGTTCCAGTCTTCCAAAAAACCGGCGCGGCCTGGTCCGAATATGCGGGACTAATTTCAGGCCGCGGCTGGTTGAGCATTTCCAGAGTGAGAAATGCCGCTTCCAAGCTGATAACCGAGCGACCTCGCGACGCAAGTGGATCGCGTGACGTCCGGCGAAGCGGACGCAGCTCTCCGTTGTTAGCCAGAGCAGCATAAAGTCGCACCAGATCTTCCATTGTGACTTCGGCGCCGCCGAGCGGAAGAGCCAAGCCATAAAGTGATTCTGCGCGCGGCAATTTGACGCCAGCGCCGCGTAGAAATTCGTAGAGCGTGGGATGGCGCAGTTGCGCTGCGAGTTCAACCGCCGGAAGATTGCGGCTGCGCGCCAGCGCATCGCACGCGCGGATCGGTCCGAGGAATTCGCGATCGAAATTCTCCGGATTGTATTCGCCAAAGGTGCGGGGTGCATCTGCCAGGATTGACAGCGGATGAATCAATCCCTGCTCGAGTGCGAGCGCATATACGAAAGGTTTCAAGGTGGAACCGGGCGAGCGCGGCGCACGTGTTCCATCCACTTGCCCCTGTATTTCGGCGTTGAAGAAGTCGGCCGATCCGACTTGTGCAAGCACCTCCATGCTGCGCGTATCGATCAACAGCGCGGCGGCATTCTGAATTCCACGACCGCGATTTGTTCGAATATAATCGGCGATTCGCCGCTCGATTAATTGCTGCTTCGAAAGATCGAGCGTGGTGACAATTTCGTCGCGACCTTTCTCGGTCGTCACGACCTGCTGGACAAAGTGCGGCGCGAGAAATTTCCGTTCCGTTTGCGCGCGAGCGCTGAACAAGCGCACGGAGAATTGCCGGTCGATTTTCGCGCGATCGTACCAGCTGCTCTGAGCTGCGTCGAGTGAGCGGTTATCGCGGTCGACAAACAACGCGCGTCGGGTCGGGCTTTGTGGAATGACACTCAGCGAAATGGATTCCGGTTTCGTCAAATGCGCTGCGGTCTTGCCGAAATAGATCTGGCTGGCCGCGCCCACGCCTTCGATGTTTCGGCCGTAAGGCGCAAGATTCAGGTAAGCTTCAAGAATTTCGTCTTTCGAGTAATGCCGCTCGAGTTCGAGGGCGCGAATAATTTGAACGAACTTTCCGCTCAGTGTCCGGGTCGCCAGATGGTAGCGCAAGCGGGCCACTTGCATCGTGATGGTCGAGGCGCCGCTGTGCGCGCCGCCCGGCCGCAGATCAAAAGCCGAGCGCACCAATGCGACCGGGTTAACTCCCGGGTGATGCCGATAATATTTGTCTTCAAATTGGAGGGTCGCATCGATCAGCGCGGGCGAAATGTTTGGCAAAGAAGTCCACACTCGGAATTTCTGATCGGCAGTCAAAGTGACGCGAAGCAGTTTCCCGTTGCGATCGCGAACGCATTGGGAAAACGCAACGCCTTCGAGAAGTGGCGGCTTTGGGAGCGCAAGCCAAATTGCAGCAACAACCGCGCAGAAAAGCAGTAGATTGCGAATTGCGGAACGCGGATTGCGGATAGAAAGGAAGCGTCGTCGCGGCAGCGAAATGTTTCCGCAATCGACAATCGGATCTCCGCAATTCTTGTTCATTGGGTGACTATGATTTTTCCACCAACGCCGCAGCCTTTGATGGCGCGCTCGTACATCGATTCCGCGAAAAGGGGCGGCACCGTAAACTCGCCGCGATTAGATGATTTAATCTGATAATTGATCTCGAGTACGCTGCCGGAAACGGTGGCATAAAAGACGGCGCGGTCTTCACGAACATCGACATAATCAACGCCAGTAATTGTCGAGACGCCCGGTTTCAACGATGCCCCTGCAACTTCGAACCCGCCGGGCAGAAGATCGATAATGGCAACATTGGTGACAGATTCATCGCCCACGCTTCGCGCTTTCAGGCGGACATGAATTGGCTCACCCAGTTTCGTCCGCGTCACCGGCTGATCATTTTTGTCGAGTAACTCGCGATGAACCTCCAATCCGGCGGTAACCGGCTTCACCGGCACATGTTGATCAAATCCAGCTTCTACTACCTGGGAAAATGCGCCCGGGCCGCTCAGCGCTCCGGCACTCTTAAACCGGACCGCAGTCGCGTCTTTCGAAAAAGCAGTCCGTTGCAGCAACTTTGCGCCGCTCGTTAGCGCAACCTCGCGCTTATCTCGGTGAATCTCGGCAATGCTGAGCACAGGCAGCGTTTGCGCAATGGCGTGCGAGTACGACTTCAGGGCCGACACGGCATAAGCGGCCGAGAGCGTGTTGAATTCGCCCTGGCCGATCGGCTGAAGAATGCCCTCGAATTCCGCCGCCGAGATTTTTCTAAGTCGGTCCGGAAACGCGCGCGCAAGTATGGCAATATATTGCGCGTTCGATCCGAGCGGCTGGCAGAAGTCGTTGTAATCTCGATTAGCCGCCTTATCGATCTTGTAGGCAGCGATCAAATCATCTGCATCTTTGTCTTTGTGGAGAAGTTTGAGCGCACCTGCCAGATAAACGCCGGTCACATCGTTCTGCCACGCGTCGGCGTGATGGTTATCGAGGTAATCGCGCAGATTAAGGATGTAATTGGTGGTGACAACGCCTTCACGCGTGAGCACGTAAATCCCATAGGCCAGCGTTCTTGCTTCGGATAGATTCGATGGTTCGCGACCGACCATTTTTTGCAGGTAGCGCAAGCCACTCGCGAACATGTCCGCGGGTGGAGCAAATCCGGCAGTTTTCGCAGCGCTCAGAAAATCCATCACGTAAGCAGAATTGAAGCTGATCTTCTCTTCACTGTCTGGCGCCCAGTAACCGAAGGCGCCCTGATCGTTTTGCCTGCGTCGTAGAGTCGCGAACGTTTTTTCAAGCTGTGTGTTTACCTCAGCTCGGCTTAGTCCGAAGTCGGCTTCATCGGAAAGCACAAGCCGGGAGAATGCGCCGCTCGTGATCTGCTCGCTGCAACCGTGAGGAAAATCTTTTAGAAAAACATAAAGACCATGCGCGAGTCCGAGCGGCACGGCCGCGACAGCGGCCTCGCGTTTGGCGAACTCGGAATAGATCGCCCTTGTAATTTGTACGTCCGCGTGTCCTTTTTTGAAATTGCCGCTGCGAACATCGGTCGCGTAGGGAACGGGCGGCCGAATACTCAGCGTAGCGCGGCGGCGCGTCTCGATCCCATTTCGGCTCGCGACGAACTTGATTTCGGCGGAGCCCAGCTTGTCATTGACACGGAAGCGAAACTTCGCGCTTTGTTCGCGGCCTTCGGCGATCCGCAATTTTTGCCTCGGCTCGGCTAGGACCGCCAATTGCGAAGATATGTCGGCGCGCAGATCTACTTCCGCGTCTGCGCCGGACCCTTCGACATTGTTCGCGACGGTCACCCCAGCTTCGAATTCGTCTCCAGGCGCTGCGAGCACAGGTACGCTCGGAGTGATCACAAATGGCCCGCGAATAAGCGCGGCGCAATCGGCGGATCCAGCTGTTTCATTTGAAATGCCGACCGCCATTATCTTCAGCGTGCCGTCGAAAAAGTCGGGTACGTCGTAGACAACATCACGAGCTGTCGAATCGGCGTCGATAATGCCAGACCAAAACACAACCGGTTTTTCTGTGACGCGCTTGAACGGATTCAATCTTTGAACTTCGCCGCCGTCGCCACCGAACGCGGAGACAGAACGCAGCAACGAAAATTCCGGAATTATGAGATCGACAATCTGCGCCGTCTCCACGCCGAGAGCGCATTTGCGAAAGAGATAGGTGAGCGGGTTCGGCGTCCTGTAATCGGTAACTTGCAGAATTCCCTGGTCGACCGCGAAGATGACGATCCTGGCAGGCCGATCGGTTTTGTAGCCGATGTGCAACGGTTCGCCCGGTTTCGATTTCTCCGGGGTTTGAAGATCGATCTTAAGTCGGCGCTTTTCGACGTTGGCAGTGAACGGGACGACGCCGTAACTGAGCGGACTGATAAAAATCTCTTTGGAATCGAGCGCCCGCACAAACGCGACATTGACGTAACCGCTGCCCTCAAAATTCTCCGGAATGCGAATGTGCTGGATGCTGCTGGCGGTGTTGGTTTGGAACCAGCTGTAGGCGTAAACTTTTTCCCGTTCGATTGTGATAAGACCGTAGCCGCTATAAGGCGCGGTCACGCTTAACTCAATTTGATCACCGGCGCGATATTCCTTGGCGTTGAGCTTGATCTCCAGCTCGGCGTTTTTCTCGAGGCCACCAGCCATTGCGGCGTGACCCACCACTGAGAACCGCAGCTTGCTCAGGGTACGATTCTGATCGTCGCGCAGTTCGAGCACATAATTGCCGGGCTCCCCGGTCGGAAGAGCGTAATGATAACCGGTTGCCGCCACCGAGATTTTTTCCGATTTGGCGGGGCGCTCTTTTAAAACTGACTCGTAAACGTAATTGCCATTTTCCTGCTTCTTCAGCACGGAAACATATTCCTGGGCGATGAGGTTGAGAGTGACGTTTTCGATCGCGATGCGGTTGAGTTGTGGATCGACTGCGACCAGATCGACGCCGCGCGGTTTGCTCATCTCGATGTAACGCAGATCGCCGTCAGCTTTGTAGCCGATCACGTAAGGCAGAGCGGAAACAAGTGCGCCGACATCTCCTGTGACACTGCGCCCGCCTTCGCCTTCGAAGCCTTCGGCGATGAATCGCATCGCGTAGGTCGCGTCGGCAAAGCGTTCCAGCTGCAAATCAAAATCCGCGTAACCTTCGCCATCGGTTTTTTGTTCGCCGAGATCGACAGTTTGCTCCTGTCGCTCCTTGTTTTCATCAACCAGCGGGTCGAAAAAAGTGAAGTCGCGAAACTCTGGAAATGAAAATGCCGCCGGCGCGAGATCAACCTTGCCGGTCACACGCCGATCGGTCGCGGCGGTGCCGTAAAGATTCGCCAGCGCAACGGACGCGTGCATTTCCTTGGGATGAATCCAGCCGCGCGGCGCACCTTTGGAAAGGCGCGTCTCGATCTTCATACGATCGGGCAGAAACTCTTTCACCTGCGCGGTTGCGGAACCGATCAAACTCTCGCGCTTGTTGTTTTTGACCAGATAAACATTGAACGTGTAAAGACCAGTCGACGATTCGTTGGCGGTTTGATAGCTGAGTTCGGTAAAGCCAGTCTCCGGCAAGGTGAGTTTCCTTGTCTGGACCGGCAGGTCGCGCGCATCCACAACTTCGGTTTCAATGGGCAAACCTTTGAGATTGCCGCCCCAGCTTCGCTGTTTCACCACCAGCCCGATGTGAATTTCGTCTCCGGGCCGGTAAACACCGCGCTCGGTAAAAACGAATGCGTCGAGACCTTCCGGCGCGATGTTCTGCGCCCCTTCAATCTCGAAGCGCGAAAAATTCAGGACGCGGTCTTCACGCGCGAAGGGCATGAACGCAATGTCGTCGCCGTAGCGCGCGACAAACGCCACGGGTAATTTTTCGCGCTCTGATTTTTCAACGGAAGGGAAAGCGCAGTGACCATCCGCGGCCGTTTGGGCAGTCTGGATCGGCACCCCGTTCTTGCCCAGAATTTCCACCGTGGCGCCGTTGATCGGTTGACCACTTTTGATCGACATCAAAAAAACATCGCTGCCGCCGTCGATATTTTTCTTCGTTAAAATCCCGATGTCAGTGACGAGCAGAAATCTGCTGTCCCTGGCCGAGTTGATTGGCTTCTTTTTCGCCGGGTCCCAACCGCGCGCGGTCAGGAAGAAAAGGCCCCGCTCGCTGCCGCCATCTGCTGGTTTGCGAAGGTGCTCCGCGAAATCGAACGCGGAGTAATTGGCCTTCCATTTGTTATCCACTGCGATCGGCTGATGCTCAATCGCAATGCGAGAGATGTTTTCCTTGTTAAAGTACTGCGGCGCACGGAACTCCGGGTCCTCGAATTTGCCTTCGGTCTGGCTAACGAGATGGTTGATTTGAGTTGTAGCAATGCGCGCAACTTCAAATTCGATCGCCCGCAGAGCGCGTGAACGGATCGACAATTTCCTGTCGCCGTTCAGCGCCAGCAGACCGCCTTGACCTTCAATCTGCACTTCGCGTGGAAGCTGCGGTACTGCAATGACGGCGTTGTAATCCTCCGCCAAAGGATAATCACCGAAAGCGCGCACTCCTTTTGGTATGCGAACGTAGAGCTCGCCTTCCGATTCGAGGCGCATCTTAAAAACATGTTGTCGATCTTGCGCTTTTTCCGAGGGAACGATCGTGAATTCAATTCGCTTGGCTTGCTCGAAGACGTCGTCCGGGACATCGGTCGGGCTTTGCCATTTCGACGCATTATCAGATTTTGTCGTCTCCCCGGACTCGTCCTCTTCCGACTCGGCGCTTTGCCTGTTTTCGTCGCTTTCGCTACTTTGAGCGGCGGATTCTGAATCAGAACTTTCGGTATCGCTTCCTTCGGTCTTTTCAGACTCACGCTTCGGCAGCAGCCGGATCTGAATAGCCTTGGCCAGCTCGCTGCTGCTGATGTCCGCCGTCGTGTTTAGAATCAGGACCTGCTCTGGCTCGCCAGCCTTATTCCGGGCGATGGTTCCCTCGATGGATTTGATTTGAAATGCGGTCCCATTGGAAGGAATGAGCAGCTTTTGTTCGGCCGCATCGCGAGTTAGCGCTCCGCCTTGCGCGGTCTTAACACCTTTGCTCAGCTCAATCTTCATAAAATCTTCCTTGTCCGGCAGCGTCACGTTTGAGCTGCGCAAATAGGCAATGCGCCGGTGCAATCCGTAACTAAGCGTAAAATGTGGTGCCGGATCGGACGGCGGGAACACCGCTGACCCGCCGATCATCAGTAGTTGGAGATGTCGATCTAACTCACCTGGATCAACCGCATGCGTGAGCTCGAGCGTCGCCGTTAACTGCCTTTGTGTGGGGTTCGTCGGGTCCTGATACAGCTCGAGGTCTTTGATTGCGATTTCGAACGGCGGCGTCTGGAATTCGTAAGTCAATCGCTCCAACACGATGTGCGGCGGAAAAAATTTCTTGTCGAAGATGATCTTGAATTTTTTATCGGCTGGCCAGTCCTCCGTTGGTTGGAAAAATAAGTGTTTGTCGCCAGCCCACATCCATTTGCCGGCCAACGGAGGGTCCAGCCGGACGCCTTGCAGAGCTGTTTTGTCCTTATCTTCCAGGCGCGCCGCGGAATCACTGAACCGAATATCAAGCGTTGAAAACTTTAAGTCCTTCTCCAACTTCGTCACCGGAACCGCCTCGATCACAACTTTTACGTAGCGCGGCTTCGGTCGATGTTGATACCAATGCAACGTCCAGGCTGCCCCGCAAGAGAGCAGAAAGATCGCGATAATTCCGAAAGTTGTGGTGAAGGGATGTGCGCGATTGAAATTGGAGAAGGCGGCGCGGCTTCGCGAAAGCCAGCGCGGCGGACTCCATTGCAATCGGCCGAAGACTGCGAGAGCGACCTTCTTCAGAAACGCGAAGAGAAGCAGAAACGGTCGAGCAGCCAGTTGAAGTGCTTGGGTGATGAGGATGCTTGTATTCATAGGCAGGATACGCAAGTTGAGCAGGAATCTTTCAATAAATCGATAATAATTTTGTCCACGGGCAAAGCTGCGTTAGAAGATCGACGTGAAGAATAGTGGGTTGATTGCCACGCGACGCAGCCTGGTCGAGCGCCTGGCCGACTGGGAGGATCAACGGCGTTGGCAGGAATTTTTCGACACCTACTGGAACCTAATCTACTCAGTTGCACGCCAGTCCGGCCTGACCGATTCCGAAGCACAGGAAGTTGTGCAGGAAACGGTTATCACCGTGGCCAAGAACATCGGCAAGTTGAGATACGATCCGGCAGTTGGCTCGTTTAAAGGTTGGCTATTGCAGATCACTCGCTGGCGAACCGCCGATCAATTTCGCAAACGTGAGTCGGGCGACGCAAAACCCCCTCGTTCACCGGATGATCGGCTTACAGCAACAATCGAACGCGTCCCCGATTCGCGGATCGCCGATTTTGACGCGGTTTGGGAAGCGGAATGGAAAGAGAATTTATTCGAAGCTGCGATCGCGCGCGTGAAAAAGAAAGTCGAGCCGAAGCAGTTTCAAATTTTCGACTGTTATGTACGTAAAGAATGGCCGGCACAAAAAGTTGCCGAGCGATTGCGCGTAAATGTCGGCCAAGTGTATTTGGCGCGACATCGCGTTAGCGCATTACTCAAAAAAGAAATC
>WNFV01002178.1_pt1 | contig 26319 bp, 22 predicted proteins | sample 5400101 | NCBI WGS metagenome assembly WNFV01 (sample SAMN13153361, study PRJNA577476) | soil metagenome | isolation source: 115 cm soil or saprolite under grassland replicate 1 | place: USA:California | collected 2016-06-15
CGTCTCCATCGGCGTGAAGCCGAGCACGTCGACGAAGAGCAGCAGGTCCCGCGCGTAGGTGCCGTGCGGGTTCCAGGCGAAGCCGTAGTCGCCGCCGGGCAGGACGCGGATGCCGCGCTTGCGCATCTGGCCCATGGTGTCCACCGAGACCTCGAGCTCGCGCAGGAGACCGCGCTCGCGGGCCTGCTCGGGGGTGAATCCCCACTCGCCGGCCGCGTAGCAGGTCTGGTACGTCAGGCCGAGGGCCGGCACCACGAAGCACCAGTCGCGGTTGGCCTCGAGCAGGTCGAGGGCCTCCTCGTCGGCGAAGTTGGCGTGATAGATGATGCCGAGACCGTGCCGCACGCACATCTTTACGGACTCCGCGCTGCGCGCGTGCGCGCACACCCGCACCGCGCCGGCCCGCGCGATTTCCATGGCCGCCGCCACCTCGGCATCGGTCATCACCGCGCGCTGGGAGCGGCTGTCGCGCGGCCCCGTATCGCCCGAGATGTTGAGCTTGAGAAGATCGGTGCCCTCCCGTACGAGGAGGCGACAGACCTTGCGGATCTCGTCCGCGCCGTCGGCGACCCAGGCGAAGGTCGGCGTCTCGAGGTGGGGCAGGTGGAGCGCGTTCTCGTCGCCGAGCCCGCCCGTCACCGTGATTTCCGGGCCGTTGGCGAGATAGCGCGGGCCGGGGATGCGCCCGGCCTCGATCTCGTTGCGGATGACGATGTCGAGGCGGGGCTTGGCCGCGGCGCCCGACAGCACGCTCGTATAGCCGCACTCCAGCAGGGTCCGGGCGTTGCGCATGGTGACGAGGACGTGCTCCTCCGGGGGCAGGCGCGTGAAGTCCGCGTTCGAGGCGGCATCGGGGTAGCTGACATGGCCGTGGGGTTCCACGAGCCCCGGCATCAGGGTGGCGCCGGTCCCGTCGATCACGCGCGCGCCGCCGCGCGGCAGGCCTCCGCCCCGCTGCACGGCCGCGATGCGCTGGCCTTCTACCAGCACGTCTCCGGAAAATGGCGCGGCCCCGCTGCCGTCGAGAATCGTGGCGTTGGCAATCAGCGTCCCGTCCATGGCTCCCTCCTCGATGCCCTGAGTGTGCGTGCGATAGCGCGTCTCAGCCGGCAGACGGTACGGGGTCGCGAGCCGTTGCGGAACGGACCGGCATCAGACCGCGGGCACCCGGTCCCGTATGACCAGCTCGGCGACGGGCACGCCGGCGCGGAAGCGCGCCACGAGCTGGTCGGGATCGTACTCGACACCGATCGGGTTCTCCGCGAACGCGGACGTCCGCAGCCAGTCCTGCCCCTCCTGGGCCGTGGCGAAATTGTCGATCTGCAGCTCGACGCGGTTGCCGTCGGGATCGCGATAGTACATGGACGTGGTGGGCCCATGGTTGATGCAGCGAAAGGGCACGATCCCCCGGCCCTTGAGCCTCACGTAGTTGTCGAGGAACGCTCCCATGGAGGCGTAGGTGAACGCGACGTGGTGCAGGCCTGGGGGCTCGGCGGTGTCGACGAGGCGCCCGGGCAGGATGGGGGCGTGCGGGGCCAGGGGACCGGGATCGAGGAAGGCGATCCGGTGATGCTCGTCGTCGTAGGTGACGAAGCAGAGATTCTGATCTTCGTGAATGACGTGCGCGTCGAGCGTCGCGCAGTACCAGTCGCGCATGGGGCCGATCTGGTTCGTCTGGAGCACGATATGGGCGAGCTTGGTTGGCGGCATGTGGTGAGCCTCCTCGCGTGCGTCAGGCATTCGGATGCACCGGCGGGGGCATTGTCTCGCACCAACGGAACGCGGGCAAGGCGGCCGCTCGGCCCGGCCGCGCTTTGCGCTACACCACTCTTCGGGCGCCGCGTCCTGGACTTCGTGAGAGGCGGCGGGGGCTGGCGGCTAGGCAAGCTCCGAGCGGACGATCCGCGCGCCCGCGCTGAGAGCCTCGAGCTTGCCGAACGCGGTAGCGCGGGGCAGATACTTCATCCCGCAGTCCGGCGCCGGAATGAGGCGCTCCGGCGTGACCTGAGGGAGGGCCGCCCGGATCCGCGCGGCCACCTGCTCCGGCGTCTCGATCGCCGGATTCCCCAGGTCGATCACCCCGAGAATGATCGTCTTGCCCGAGAGATCGGCGAGGACCCCCAGATCCAGCCCGGGCTGCGCGGATTCGATCGAGATCTGGGCCGCGATGGTGTCGGCGAGCTGGGGCAGGAACGCATAGCCCGTCGGCTTCTGATGTCGGACCACCGCCGCATAGCCGAAGCAGAGGTGCACGGCGGTGGGAACGGTGATCCCTTCGAGCGCACGGTTGATCGCGGGCACGGCGAAGCGCCTCGCTCCCTCGGGATCATTCCGGAGCCAGGGCTCGTCCAGCTGGATGACGTCCGCCCCCGCGGCCTGGAGGTCCCGCGCCTCTGCGTTCACCGCCCCGGCGAAGTCCATGGCCAGCTCGTCGATGTCCCGGTAGAACTCGTTCTGCGCCTGCTGGGCCATGGTGAAGGGCCCGGGCAGGGTGATCTTGGCGGGGTGATCGGTGTTGCGGCGCAGGAACTGCATGTCGCGAAGCTCGACGGCCTGCGCCCGTCGGATCCGGCCCACGATGCGCGGTACCGCCGTCTCGTTGCCCGCCCGGTCCCGGATGACGCCTGGATGTGCGACGTCGACGCCCTCCAGCGCGGTGGCGAAGCGGTTCGAGTAGCTCTCGCGCCGGATCTCTCCGTCCGTGATGATGTCGATTCCCGCTCGCTCCATGTCCCTGATGGCGACCACGGTTGCGTCGTCCTGCGCCTGCTCCAGCAAGGGCTCGGGCACCCGCCACATTCCCTGGAGTCGCACTCGGGGGACGCCCTTCGATAGCATCGACCGGTCGACGAGCCAGTCGGGCTGGGGATAGCTGCCCACCACCGTGGTCGCCAGCAGGTGCTGCGGCATGGTCTCCTCCTCGTCAGGACTCCCGATAGGCCGCGACCTTGCGCTCCAGGCGTCGGAGCAGCGTCTCGTGCAGTCCGGTCATCGCGAGCACCAGGATGATACCGGCGTAGACGCCGGGGCTGTTGAGCAGAGTCCGCTGGCGGGTGATGAGAAAGCCGAGGCCGTCGGCGGCGCCGAGCATTTCGGCGACGATGACACCCACGATCACCAGCGCGCCGCCCAACCGCAGCGCGGCCACGATGGAGGGCAGGCTGGCGGGCAGGGCGATGTAGAGGATCTGCTGAGTACGCGTGGCGCCGAAGGCATGCGCCGTCTCGGCGAGACCCGGGCTCAGCGCGGCCACCCCGGCCACCGCCGTCAACATGGTGGGTATGAAGGCATAGATCGAGGCGAAGGCGATCTTGGATTCCGATCCCAGGCCGAACCAGACCATCATGACCGGATAGAGCACCACCAGGGGCACCGCGTAGGCCCCGCGCAGCACCGGCAACAGCATGCGACGCACGGTCGGCACGGCCCCTATGAGCTGGCCGACGAGGATGCCGCCGCCGCAGGCGATCGCGTAGGAGACGAGGATCTCGCCGAGCGTCGTGGGCAGACTGCCGAGGTACTCTCGACGATCCCTGACCAGGGTTTCGAGGGCTTCGCTCAAGGGCGGCACAAAAAGGCGGGGCACGATACCCGAGCGCGGCAGCATCTCCCACGCCACGAGGATGGCCACGTAGAGCGCCGCCTGGCTCAGCCGGAGATCTCGCCCGGACCGGGTCATGATCGCTCCGCGTCGCGGATGTGCTGCCAGATGCGGTCCTTCAGCACGCCGAAGGCCTCCGTCGAGGTCATGGCGAAGGTGCGCGGGCGGGGCAAGCTCACCGGCACGTCGTCGACGATGCGGCCGGGCCGCGCACTCAGCACGATGACGCGATCGGCAAGGTAGACCGCTTCGTTCAAGCTGTGGGTCACGAACAGGACCGTCTTCCGCGTCTCCGACCAGATGCGCAGCAGCTCGTCACCAAGCACCATCCGGGTCTGCTCGTCGAGGGAGGCGAACGGCTCGTCCATGAGCAGCACGGCGGGGTTCTGCACGAGGCCGCGCGCGATGGCCACGCGCTGCTTCATGCCCCCCGAGAGCTGATGCGGCAGCCGGCCCTCGAAACCGGCCAGCCCCGTCAACTCCAGCATGCGGGCCGCCGCCTCCAGCCGCTCGGGCTTGGGCACCCGGCGCAGCTTCAGCGGGAAGGCCACGTTGTCGATGGCCGACAGCCACGGCAGGAGGTTGGCCTCCTGGAAGATCATGCCGACCTTGCGCGGCATGGGGGCGGTGATCAATTCGCCGTCACACAGGACGGACCCGCTCGAGGGCTGCCTGAGCCCGGCCACGAGCGAGAGAAGCGTGGACTTGCCGCACCCGCTGGGGCCGACCACCGAGACGAACTGGCTGTCCGGCACTTCGAGGTCGATGCCGTCGAGGGCGGTCACGCTCGCCCCGTCGCTGCCGAAGCGCTGCGAGACGCCCCGGATGGCCACTTGGGCGCGCGTCACGTCTCCTGCCTCCACGAGCAGAGCCGCGCCTCGAGGAGGCGCAGCCCCTCGTTGACGGCCACCGCGGCCGCCGCGACGATCGTGAGGGCGGCGTAGAGCTGCGGCATCTGCAGGTTCTCGCCCCAGGCGGCGATGCGGTAGCCGATGCCGTCCCGGGCGCCGTAGATCTCGCACAGGAGCACGGCGGTGATGTTGAACACCATGCCGAGGCGGACCGATTCGAGCAGGATAGGCGCCATGGCGGGCACGTAGATCTCCCACGCGATCTGCAGCCGCCCGGCGCCGTACACGCGGCTCACCGTCACCAGCTCCCGCGGCACCGACTGCACGGCGGCGATGCCGCCCATGATCATCACGAACACCGTGGTGAAGACGCCGAAGGCGATCTTTTGCGGAATGCTGACTCCGAACACGAGAATGAAGACGGGCAGGAAGATCGACTTCGGCACGCCGAACAGGAAGTTGACGAGTGGCCGGAACAGCGCGCCCAGAAAGGGCACCTCCGCGAGGGTGAAACCGATGAACAGGCCTACGGGCACCGCCACCAGGAAGGCAGCGAGCACCTCCCCCGCCGTCACCCCCAGGCTGGTCAGCACCTCCGGCCGTTGCCCAAGCCGGGCCAGCGACTCGAGGATGGTGCTCGGCGCGGGCGCCAGGGTCGCGTCGAGCCGCCCCAGGCGGACCATCGCCTCCCAGAGGCCGAGGAGGCCGAGGACGCCGGCGGCCACGACCAGCCGCTCGTGCCGCAGCATCTCCCGACCCTACGGCTTCGTCGGCTTGATCGGCATGTTCTGGAACACCTCGCTGGCGGGCGCCATGTCCTTCACGCCGCTCGCCGCCGCGAGCTCCATGGCCTTCTCCACGGAGGCGAGCGTCATCTGCCCGTCGCGGGAAAGCCGGAGAAAGGTCTTCTCGAACTCCATCTTGGCGATCTCGATGGGCAGCTCGTTGTTGCTGGCGATCGTCTTGATCGCGTAGTCCGGGTTGTTGCGGAGGTACTCGAGGGCTCCATAGAGCGCGTTCAGTCCCTTCTGGATGAACGGACGGCGCTCGGTCAGGTTCTTCTCCGTCGCGGCCCAGCCGCCGATCAGGTTGGGCGGCATGGCCGTGGCGAAGTCGACGAGAACACGCACCTTGCCCTCGGACACGACCTGGTAGCTCAGGGGCGAGTAGATGACCGCGGCCGCGAGATTGTCGTTCAGGAGGTTCGGCACGAGGCCGCCCCCGCCCACGGGGACGCGCGAATAGGTGACCTTGTCCACGCTCTGCGCCCACAGGGCGAGGGTGTCCGTGCCGGAGCCCGCGGAGGTGATACCGACCTTCTTGCCGTCCAGGTCCTTGGCCGACTTGACGGGCGAGCCCGTTCTCACGCCGAGGATCCATCCTGACCACTCGTCGCCGTTGCCACCGACGATCTTGACCAGGACGCCGCGCTTGCGCGAGGTGGCGACGAGCGGGACGGCGACGGGACCGAGGTCGGCCGAGTTCGCGGCGATCGCCTCGAAGGTCTCTCCGCCGCCGCGATAGACGGTGATCTCGGGCCGGAGTCCCTCTTTCTCGAACAGGCCCTTTTCCTTCGCCACGATGGCGAGGATGGTCGGAAAATAGGTCTTGGTCGGGCAGCCGATCCGGATGACTTCTTGGGCCCCCGCCTCCGCGGACGAGCCGAGCAGCGCGCCGAAGACAACGGCCGCCGCCAGCAGAGTGGCACACTTCGATCTCATCGGATCCTCCCTGGTCGCGTGTCGTGAATGCCCGGCATCCTAGCACGGAAGCTCCGCCGCTCGGGACGTTGACGGGGAGTGTCGGGCGCCAGCGGTGCGCCGGCGGTGGCGGAAGCAGAGTGTAGTATTTCGGCACCCCGATTGATACCTTGGGGTCGTCACAGACTTCGTGCTCCCGGACGCAGCGAGACTATGCAGTGCCCGCGAGGCGCTGCGGGAGGGCGGGCCATGGCAGAGCTTGGACGGCGCGCGGTGCTGGGGCTGATGGCGGGGGGTGCGGTCGCGGCCGCGAACACCCGGGCGCGATCCGAGCCGGTGAGTGACGCGAGCGACCCCCGCGTCAGGCACATCGTCGTGCTGATGCTCGAGAATCGCTCGTTCGATCACATGCTCGGGATGCTGATGCGAGACATTCCGGAGCTCCGGGGTGTCAGGCCGGGCGACTACTTCAACGAGGGAGCGGACGGGAACCGCTTCTACGTGACGGACGGCGCGGAGTACCAGGGACAGTTCACCGTGGATCCGCTGCACGAGTTCGAGCACGTCCACGAGCAGCTCGGCGCATCCGGATCGTCCGTCCCGTCCATGGGCGGGTTCGCCTCGAGCTACCAGCGGGCCGGAGGCAACCCCGCCAATATCATGCGCTGCTTCCGTCCCGAGCAGCTCCCGGCCTTGACCGCCCTCGCGAAGCACTACCTCGTATGTGACAACTGGTTTTCGTCCGTTCCGGGGCCCACCGCCCCCAACCGGCAGTTCGCGCATTTCGGAACGTCGTTCGGTCAGATCAATTCCGGTCTCATATGGCTCGGCCGCGGTCGGGGAATCTACGGCCGGCTGAGAGCGGCAGGGAGGCAAGGCAAGATCTACTACGCTCGCGAGAGCGGGACCTTCGGGATGACCTTCCTCGGGTCGAAGTATTTCGGGCTGTACGGGGATTTCGTCGCCGATTGTCGCAGCGGGAATCTGCCGGACTACGCATTCGTGGAGCCTTCCTACACCGATCATGCGGATCGGACCATCGCGACCGATCAGCACCCCGATCACTACGTGCCGGCCGGGGACCAGTTCATCTGGGACGTGTACAAGGCGCTGCGGGCCAACGAAGAGGTCTGGCGTTCCACCCTGCTGCTCATCGTCTGGGACGAGCACGGCGGGATCTTCGATCACGTGCCGCCGCCCCGGCTTCCGTACGGGGACGGCACGCCCGAGAATCCCTTCCGCTCGATACGTCCGCCGTTCGCCTTCGACCGACTCGGTGTGCGGGTGGGGGCGGTGGTGGTCTCACCCTATGTCAACCCGGGTGTCGACCATACCCTCTTCGAGCACGCCTCCATTCCCGCCACGGTCACGCGGCAATTCATCGGCGATCCTCGTGACCACGCCCCGTTCATGCGTGAGAAGAACGCCAACCGGTTGTTGGGGCTGCTCGCTCCCATTCCGCCCCGGCAAGACTGGCCGAACTATTCTGCTCAGCGGCGGCTCAAGGCCGCCTCATCGGACGGACCCGCATCGGCGTTTCAGCTGGAACATGTCCAGGAGCTTCATGCCGCGCTCGCCCAGATCCTGCCCGACGTCGCGCGCGTGTCCGATCCCGCCGCGGTGAAGACGAAAAAAGACGCCACGGCGTTCATCGCCGGGGCCATGCTGGCTCTCCACACTCGCGCGGGCTATGCCTAGCGCCCCGCCCATACGAAGTCGGGGATCTCGTGGCATCCCGACCTGGCTCTGGGGTGGCCTCATGGTGTGCGGGCTGGCCTCCTTGCCTTCATGGGCAGGGGCGCAGACCCTCGACGCCCCGCCGCCGCTCCCTGGCGCTGCCATGCCGTGTCCACCTCAGAGCGTACCGGCCCATGCGGATCCCCTCCTCCGCAGCCTCGTCACCGAGTGGGCTCTCCTCAAGCAGGACTGGTGCAAGCTTCTGAAATGGGACGATACCTGGCCCCGGCTTCAATATTTCCTGGTCGATGTGTTCACCGGTCCCGGGCTGCACCCTACCGGCGGCATCGTCGTGCCCAATGGCGGCGCGGCGGCAGGCCTCGCCCTCAACGTGGACTGGAATACGTACGCCACGGCCTACCAGCGCTTCGTCACGAGCGTGGAGGGCCGCGGCTCGGAAAACGGATTCTGGGAGGTGGGGGCCAAGCTCCAGACATTGCTCGCCGGCTATTCGGAACGGGGCAAGTCGCCCCAGGTCACGCTCTTCGCCACCCACCTGGATCTGCCGCGCCTTCCCTTCTATGGACTGGGCAACGAGACGCCAGAGCAAGGTCGAAAGCTCTACGGGCTTCGAGACACGGCCCTTGCCGCCAGCCTCGACGTTCCGGTTCCCTTCGGCTTCGCGCTGGCCGGTGAGCTCGCGGGATTGTGGTTCGCCCCTGACGTGTCCACGTCGTTCGGTAGCGTGTTCAACGAATCGACGGCGCCCGGTCTCCACACTCGCACCACCTATGTGCGCCCGCGCGTGTCCGTGGCGTGGAGCTATCCCGACCGGGGCGTGCTGTACGGGCTCTCGTCCTCCGCCGTCGTCTCCTACGGGTTCCATGGGGCGGTGGCGGGCGGGGACTTTTCTTTCAGCCGCGTCGAAGCTCGGTGGAACGTGGGATTGGGCCTGGATCCACTCTTCGGAGCATTCCGCTTCGCGAGTCGGGTGGTGGTGAGCGATCCCCAGTCACACAACAACGTGCCCTTCTATCTGCAGCCCACCCTGGGGGGCGCCGACATCAACGACGAGAACGTGTTGAGGGGTTACAGCAACTACCGGTTCAGGGCCGCGAACCTGGTGGCCTACGAGATCAACTACGAGCGCCAGATCGTGGACCCCGTGGGGATCCGTATCTTCGGCCAGCTCGGCAAGGTTGGTCCGCACGCCAGCGACCTCGGCTTCGACCGGCTGAAGTCCAGCGTGGGGGCCAGCCTCACATTCCGATTGGGCGGGGCGGCTATCGCCGAGATCAGCTTCGGCTGGAGCGAGGCGGAAGGCCTGCACGTCTACGGCACGGGGAACACCAACAATCTCGGCGGCCTCACCGCGGGCCTCCGGGGCGTCTTCTAGTGCGCCTCCAACGAGTATTCCCCACACCTCGCGTGACCCCGCAGAGTGCCGGACCAAGTTGCGAGCCAGACGAGGCCCGAGGGAGGCCGCAGCCCGAGGCGTACGTGGCCATTCGAGCCGAGGGGCCCTGCCACGAGGCGAGGGCCGAGTGAGTCGTACGGTGAGGGCTGCGGCCGACCGAGAACGTGGCCGTTCGAGTTGAGCGGCCCGCCCGCGAGACGAGGGCTGGGTAGATCTGGCGAAGTCAAGTTGGTCCGGCACTAGGCGTCAGCCCGCGTAGCGGGCGTCGCGCGCGAGGTAGCCCGCGGTGTCCACCACTGCTTCGCGCTCGGTGAACGACGCCATCCGGTCCGCGAGGGCGGCGCTCGAGCCGTCACGCGCGATGGCCGCCAGCACGTCATCCATGGCTCGGATCGCCGCGCGCTGCAGATCCGACGGGATGATGACGATCTGGTAGCCGAGCGTCTTCAGTCGCGCCACCGGGACGAGGGGTGTCTTGCCCCCCTGGAACATGTTGATCAGCTTGGGCTGCGGCACGCGGCGCGCGATCGTCTCGATCTGCTCCAGGCTGACCGGCGCTTCGATGAAGATCACGTCGGCGCCCGCCGCCGCGTAAGCCTGCGCGCGCTCCACCGCCGCGTCGAGGCCTTCCACGGCGAGGGCGTCGGTGCGGGCGATGAGGACGATGTCGGGGTCGGTCATTGCGTCACGCGCGGCGCGAAGCTTCTGGGCCATCTCGACCGGGGGGACCACGGACTTGTCGTCGTAGTGTCCGCAGCGCTTGGGGAAGGTCTGGTCTTCGAGGTGCAGAGCGGCCACCCCCGCGCGCTCGAACTCGCGCACGGCGCGCTGCGCGTTGAGCGCGTTGCCGTACCCGGTGTCCGCGTCCGCGATGACCGGGACCCCGGCGTGCTCGACGATGTTCGCGAGGCGGGAGACGATCTCGCTCAGCGAGAGCAGCCCGAGGTCGGGATATCCCATGCTGCGCGCGATGCCCCCGCCCGTGGCGTACGCGGCGGGAAAGCCGGCACGGGCGACGAGGCGCGCGGACAGGCCGTCCCAGACGCCGGGTGCCACCACCACGTCACCGCCGCGGAGGAGCTCGCGGAGCTGGGCGGACGCGCGCATCATCCGCCGGCCGCGTGCGCGCCGGCGAGACGGCCGAAGACGGCGCCCGACATCAGGCCCGTCCCGCCGGGATAGTTGGTGTGGAAGAGGCCGCCGACCATCTCGCCGCAGGCGTAGAGCCCGGGAATAGGCTCCCAGCGCGTGCTCACGACGGCGGCCCGCTCGTTGATCTTCACCCCGCCGAAGGTGAACGTGATGCCGCCCGTGACGGGGTAGGCGACGTAGGGCGGCGTGTCCAGCCGCTGGGCCCAGTTCGACTTCGGCAGCTCGAGGCCTTTGGTGGCGAGCCCGTCGCGAACGGTGGGATCGAATCTTCCCGACGGGAGGGCGGCCTCGTAGTCGTCGAGGGTCTTCTGGCAGGCGACACGGTCGAGAGGCAGCTTGTCGACGAGGGCGCGGAGGGTGTCGGCGACCAGCGGGGTGCCGGTCTTGTACCGGCCTTCCAGCAGCTTTGCCACCTTGGCGTCGAAGATCTGGAAGCCCACGCCCGAAGGCTGGTTGAGGATGATGCCGCCGAGCTTCGCGTAGGTATAGAACTGGAAGTCCTCGCCCTCGTCGAAGAAGCGCAGGCCGCGGCGGTTGACGAGCACGCCGTACGGGTACGAGAGGCGGTTCGTCTTGTCCGTGAGCTTGCGGTCACCGTACGGCGGCGCCTCGGCGTCGATGGGCGTGGAGTGACAGCCCGTCCACTGCCCGTAGGGGAGGGCGCCGGCGTCGATGGCCATGCGGAGCCCGTCGCCGGTGTTGTAGCGGGTGCCGCGCACCTTCGCGTGGTCCCACGGACGGCCGAGGTAGCGCGCGCGCCACGCGGGGTTCGCCTCGAAGCCGCCGCACGCGAGGACGACGGCGCGGGCGGGAAGGTCGCTGAACCCCGAGGTGTCCTGCACGGTGACGCCCGTCACGCGGCCCGTCCGGTCCTGGAGGAGCCGCACCGCTCCGGTGCCGTAGCGGATCTCCACGCCATGCCGGGCGGCGATCTCGAACCACATCTTCGAGAGGCCGACGCCTTCGTGCTGGGCACGAATCACCGCGCCGGGCGACCACTTGATGGTGTCGCCGACCTTGATGCCGGAGAGCGATACCGCGGCCTCCATGACGATGCCCTGCTGGGCCATCCACCGCACGGTGTCGTAGGAGCGCGAGATCAGAAGCTCGGCCAGCTCGGAATCGGTGCGGTCCTCGGTGACGCGGCGGAGGTCGCCCCAGAAGAGATCGCGTGGGTAAGCCTGCACGCCGAGCATGAAGCCGGGCACCTGCTTCTCGACGTCGGGCACGATGGGCAGCAGATCCTCCGCGCGGTCGAACGCGAAGCGCAGGAGGCCGCCGCTGTAGTGGGTGTTGCCGCCGCGCAGGGGCTCGGGCGCCTTCTCGAGCACCAGGACGCGACCCGCTCCGGCGTCGCGGGCCGCCACCGCCGCCGCGAGGGCCGCATTGCCGGCACCGACCACGATCACGTCATGCATGACTCGAACACCTGGCCTTTCGTGGAGCTCGCGTAGTCAGTCGTCTGCGCGTGGAACGGCACGGATCACCCGGATCCGCGGGGACTCGACGCCATGCCTCGAGGCACATGCCATGGGGATCGGGGGGATTATTCGCGGGCGGTCTCACGCTGTCAAGTGTGGCGGAGACGCCCACCGCCCTCCTTCATGCGCGACCAATGGCGGCATCTACGAGGAAGTTTGCTCTTCCATCCGTGCTCTGGCAGGATCGACGCGGGGATTCCGCCGCTCATCCGCGCGGTGACCACAGGAGACCACCATGGACCAGATCACGACCGCGGTGTTAGCGGCGCTCGGCCAGCTCGCCGAGCCCCATCGCTGATGGAGCACATCGCCGGGCGCGCCGACGGCGGCGGCATTGCCCACCCATGATCTTGGCTCTTGCGATTACGACTTGCGCGGGTCGAAATATTCCGGAGCGATCTCGTCTGCGTAGCAGACCGGAGAGGCCGGAGCGCTCGGCTCTCCGGTGGCGGGTTCACCGAGAAACACGAGGCCTTGCGGGTCGCGCCGGTAGACGCCGCGCTCCGTCACCACCCAGTCCATCGGGATATCCCAGCTTTGCGGCCGGATGCTGGGCATCCTGGCCAGCTCGTAGCTGACGCCGATGACGGCGGGTTTCTTGGGCAGGCTCGCCAGGGTCCGATCGAAGAAGCCGCCGCCGTAGCCCAGACGGTAGCCGGCCTCGTCCCAGCCGGTCATGGGCAGCAGCATGGCGGTGGGAACGACCGGCTGGGAGCTCAGCGGGTAGGGAATGCCGAGTGGCCCGGAGGCGAGCGCCACGCCGGGATGCCATTCACGAAAGATGAGCGGCTGCCTCGGCGCCACGACCACCGGCAGCGCGGTCAGAGCGCCACGCTCGCGCAGCGCCCGGGCGAGGGGTCGTGCGTCGTACTCCCCCCGGATCGGCCAGCAGAAGGCGACCTTCGCGTTCGCGAGCCCGGGGAATGCACGCTCGAGATGAGCGTCTATACGGACGCGCAGGCGTTCGATCGCCGCCGCGTCGAGAGCCTCGCGCGTGGCGATCAGCCGCTCTCGTTCGGCCTTCCTCCAGGATGTCAGTTCTTCGAGCCTCATGATGGCCGTCGTCCTGTACGTCGTTCACGATCGCCACGCGTGCCCTCACTATAACAGTCCCCGCGGTCTCGGCCAGGTGCTCGGCTCGCGCGCCCATGTGCCCCTCCTCGTGAGGTGGTGGAGATCGTAGTAGGATGCGGCATCGTCACAGCTCAGATGGACCACCGGTGGCCATGGATTCAGAGGTAAGCTGTGGTCCCACTAACGCGATGCGCGGCGATGCGCAGACCAGGCGTCGCCCCGGGCATCCACACTGCGAAACTGGAGATGACACACATGGCAAACGCGGGTGCTGGCACAGGGCTTCAGCTTCGTTCAACGGTCAAGAAGGACGGTACCCTCGAGCTGTCACTGGTGAGCATCGCCACTCCTGAGCCCAAGCCGGACGAAGTCATCGTCCGCGTCGACGCCTCCCCCATCAACCCCTCCGACCAGGGTCTCCTCTTCGGCGGCGCCGACATGAGCACGGCCAAGGGATCCGGTACGGCGGACCGCCCCGTCGTGACCGCGAATGTCTCGCCCGCAGTGCTGAAGGCGATGGCGGGGCGTGTGGATCAGTCGCTGCCCGTCGGCAACGAAGGGGCGGGGGTCGTCGTTCAGGCGGGGACATCGCCGGCCGCGCAGGCGCTCATGGGAAAGACCGTGGCCATTCTCGGCGGCTCCATGTACTCGCAGTACCGTTGCATCAAGGCCGCGCAATGCCTGGTCTTGCCCCCAGGTACTACACCCGCCGAGGGCGCCTCCTGCTTCGTCAATCCGCTCACCGCGCTCGGCATGGTCGCCACCATGCGCGCGGAGGGTCACAAGGCGCTCGTGCACACGGCGGCCGCCTCCAATCTCGGCCAGATGCTCAACAAGATCTGCATCACGGAGAAGGTCGACCTCGTCAACATCGTGCGCAAGACGGAGCAGGTGGACGTCCTGAAGAAGATCGGCGCCACCTACGTGTGCAACTCGAGCTCACCCGCGTTCATGGACGACCTGACCGAGGCCCTTGTCGCCACGGGGGCCACGGTGGCCTTCGATGCCATCGGCGGGGGAACACTGGCGGGGCAGATACTCACCGCCATGGAGACGGCGGCGAACAGGACGGCGAAGGAATACAGTCGGTACGGGTCTACCACCCACAAGCAGGTCTACATCTACGGGGGCCTCGACCGCGGGCCGACCTCGTTCAGCCGCACCTTCGGCATGGCGTGGGGTATCGGCGGCTGGCTGCTCACCCCGTTCCTGCAGAAGATCGGTTTCGAGGCCGCCCAGAAGCTGCGGGAGAGGGTCGCGGCCGAGATCAAGACCACCTTCGCGAGCACGTACACGAAGGAGATCTCGCTCGCCGAAGCCCTGCAGCTCGAGGAGATCGACGTATATGGCAAGCTGGCCACGGGCGCGAAGTATCTGATCAACCCGAACAAGGGGCTCCGCTGATCGAGGGGGGCCGGCGGAGTACACGAATGCCGACGCAGGCTCAGCTGGCGCCACAGATCGAGCAGTTCATCCACGACAATCCGCAGGGCGTGCTGACCTCGTTCCGGCGGAACGGCATGCCGCAGCTCAGTATCGTCACCGTCTACCCGCGGGACGGCGGGGTGGGGATCTCCATCACCGAGACGCGGATGAAGTTCAAGAACCTGCTGCGAGACCCGCGTTGCTCCGTGCTCATCTCACACGTCGACTGGTGGTCGGGATTCCTGGTGTTCGAGGGCAAGGCGGAGCTCACCCATTCGGGCAACACCGGCCCCGAGCCGCTGCGCCACGCACGCCGCCACATCTTCAGCGCTACCACGCGACGGCGCAGCGCGGACTGGGACGAATACGACCGGATCGCGGAAGCGGACAAGCGCGTGGCCATGATCCTGCGGCCAGAGCACGTGTACGGCTCGGCGCTGGCCCGCATGCGCGAGGCCTTGAAGAAATAACGTCGGCCGCCTACGCCGGCGGCGCACCGCGCGTCCTCGTCTCCAGCCGGTAGATGCTGGTGCGGGCGGTGATGAAGAGCACGCTCCCGTCCTCGCCCCAGGCCAGGTTCGCGGGCAACTCGGGCAGGACGAAACGCCCCAACAGCGTGCCATCGGCGCGGCATACCCACACGCCCCCGGCCCGGTGCAGAACACATCTCTGAGGGGCAGGGTTCAGAGCAGGTTCGAGATGATGTTGATGCTGAGGGCGAGGATGGCCGTGTTGAACACGAACGAGAGCACGCCGTGGATGAGGGCGAGCCTGCGAATCCGTGGCGAGGTGATCTGCACGTCGGACACCTGACAGGTCATACCGATCACGAACGAGAAATAGCTGAAGTCCATGAAGTCAGGCTTCATCTCGCCGGGGAACTGCACCCCGCCGTCGTCCTCCGTCCCCACGTCCTCGTCGCCCTTGCGGTAGTAGATGTGGGCGTAGTGCAATGCGAAGACCGTGTGCATGAGGCTCCAGGAGGCGAGCACGGTGCCGATGGCCAGCATCACGTGCCAGGTCAGCCTTCCCGCCTGCAGACTCTTGGCGGTGCCGAGGAGGTACGCGACGGCAAAGAGGCTCGCGCAGGTGCAGATGATGACGAGCAGGAAGATCAGGCTGCGCTCGGAGTCCTGGAGGCGGGCGACCCTGGCCGCCGCGGCGGGCTCGCCCCAGATGATCCGCATCCATGCCAGGACGAGGAGCGCCCAGCAGAACACATTCCACACCACGATGGTCAGGACGGGCATGTCCATCCGCCCTCGCGTCACGAGGAAGCCTACGAGGGCGGCGATCAAGGCCAGGGCCAGGCGATGGTGCGCGTCGAAATGTCCGAGCGGCCCGTTGCCCATCGCCGCGATCCTGACAGATCGGCGGGGAGAGTTCAAACAGCCCCGGCGGCATGGCCATGGAGATCCTGACCGCGCGGCGATGTGGTAAGTTCGAGCCAGCCATGAGCCGCCGCGAGGATCTGCTCGTCGAAACGGACTGGCTTGCCGACCCTCTCCACGACCCTGCCGTCCGCGTGCTCGAGTGCACGGTCTGCCTCCATCCGGCCGACGTGACCGGAGGCTATCGCGTGGAGTCGGGCAGGGCGAGATGGGCGCAGGGCCACATCCCCGGGGCGGGCTTTGCCGATCTGCAGGAGGACCTCTCCTCCCTGTCGGAATGGGCGGCCGACCCGTCGCGCCCGATGGGCCAGGGGGTGAGCTCGATGCATCGTGTGAGGGAGTGAAACCATGGCGACACACGATCTGGTTCTTCGCGGCGGCACGGTGTTCGACGGCACCGGCGCGGCCGGCGTGCGTGCCGACGTGGCGGTGGTGGGCGAGAAGATCGTCGCGGTGGGGACGGTGACCGATCAGGGACGCGCGGAGATCGATGCGCGCGGCATGGCGGTGAGCCCCGGCTTTATCGATGTGCACAGCCACGATGACTTCGCCGTCCTTCTGGATCCCACCATGCCCTTCAAGGTGATGCAGGGCGTGACCACGGACGTGGTGGGCAACTGCGGCTCGGGCGTGGTGCCATACGACGCGGCGGTGCGGCGCTTCTCGCGGATTCATCCCGGCGCGGCCCCGCCTTCGTGGACCGGCTTCGGCCAGTACCTCGAGCGGGTGCAGGAGGCCGGGCCCAGCCTGAACGTCGCCGTCCTCATGGGCCACGGGTCGCTGCGGGCGGGAGCCATGGGGCTCGCCCAACGCCCACCGACGGGCAGCGAGATGGACCAGATGCGCGCCTGGGTGCGCGAGGGCGTGGACGCGGGCGCCGTCGGGCTCTCCACCGGCCTCATCTACGAGCCGGGGCGCTACGCGCGCACCGAGGAGATCATCGGGCTCGCGCGCGAGCTGGGCCCGCGCGGCGGGCTCTACGCCACCCACATGCGCGACGAGGCGGCCGGGCTGCTCGATTCCGTGCGGGAAGCCATCCGCATCGGTGAGGAAGGCGGCGTGCCTGTCCAGATCTCTCACCACAAGGCGAGCGGGCAGAGCAACTGGGGCAAGGTGCGCGACTCCCTGCGCCTCATCGAGGAAGCGCGCGGGCGCGGGCTCGACGTGCATGCCGACCAGTATCCGTACACTGCGGGTAGCACGTCTCTCTACGCCATCGTCCAGAACGGCGCCTTCCGTCGTGACAGCCCCGGCGGCATCGGCTCCCTCTCGGGCGACGCCGTGCTCATCGCCTCGGCTCCGAAGCATCCGGGCTACGAAGGGCGCCGGCTCGGACAATTGGCCGCCGAGTGGAGCCTCGACACGGAGGCGGCGGCGGCCCGGGTCATCCAGGAAGAAGGGGAGGCGTGCTTCGTGGTGATCTTTTCCATGGACGAAGCGGACGTGCGTACCGTGCTCGCCCACCCGACGACCATGATCGGTTCCGACGGGGTGCCCGCGGCGGGGAGCAAGCCGCACCCGCGGCTCTACGGCTGCTTTCCCCGAATCCTCGGCCACTACGTACGCGACGAGCAGGTGATCGATCTGCCCACGGCCATCTACAAGATGACGGGGCTGCCCGCGGCCAAGTTCGGCTTCACGGACCGCGGCGTGATCCGGGAGGGCGCATTCGCCGACCTGGTGGTCTTCGACCCCGCGACCATCGCGGACGTGGCGACCTATGACGACCCGTGCCGGTTCCCCGCGGGCATCCGCGCCGTCTTTGTCAACGGCACGGCGGTGGCGGGCGACGGGCAGCACACCGGCGCCCGCCCGGGACGTGCGCTCCGCCACGCAAGAGCGTCGAAACTGACGTAGAATTCCGGAACAATCCGCCGTCACCCCAGGGAGGCGCCCATGGATTACGGACTGTTCAGTATGCCGTCCCACCCGCCCGAGCGCGGGCTCTACGACGGTCATCAGTGGGATCTCCAGGTGCTTCGCTGGGCCGACGAGCTCGGATTCAGCGAGGCGTGGATCGGCGAGCACCACACCGCACCGTGGGAGCCGCATCCCTCGCCCGATCTCCTCGTAGCGCAGGCGCTGATGCAGACCAAGCGCATGCGCATCGGCCCCGGCGGCTTCCTCATGCCGTATCATCACCCGGCGGAGCTGGCCAACCGCGTGGCCATGCTCGACCATCTCGCGCAAGGGCGGCTCAACTTCGGCGTGGCGGCGAGCGGACTGCCCAGCGACTGGGCCATGTTCAACGTGGACGGCATGTCGGGCCAGCACCGCGAGATGACCCGCGAGGCGCTCGAGATCATCCTCCGCCTGTGGAGCGACGAGCCGGAGTTCGATTTCAAGGGCAAGTACTGGCACGTGACCAAGACCGGCACCATGCTCGACACCCTCAAGCCGCACATCCGTCCCTTCCAGAAGCCGCACCCACCCATCGGCGTGGCGGGCATCAGCAAGAGCTCCGACACCCTGAAGCTGGCCGGCGAGCGCGGCTTCTGGCCCATGAGCCTCAACCTGAATCCCGCCTACGTGGCGAGCCACTGGGAATCCGTGGAGATGGGGGCCGCGCGCGGCGGGCGGACGGCCAAGCGCGCGGACTGGCGTCTCGTGCGCGAGGTCTTCATTGCCGACACCGATGCGGAGGCCATGCGCCTGTCCGTGGGCGGCATGATGGGCCGCATGATGAAGGAATACTTCCTCCCCCTCCTCGGCTCGTTCGGCTTCATCGAGTTCCTGAAGCACCGGCCCGACGTGCCCGACTCCGACGTGACCCCCGAGTACTGCGCCCGCCACAACTGGCTGGTGGGCTCGCCGGCCACCGTGGCCGAGCGCTTCCAGGCGATCTACGACGAAGTCGGCGGCTTCGGGACCATTCTGCTCTTCTGCTTCGACTACACGGAAAACCCCAAGGCCTGGCACCACTCGATGGAGCTGCTCGCGCGGGAGGTCATGCCTCGCTTCAAGGACCTGGTGCCGAAGTAGACCCGGATGAAGGCACTCTGTGGCGCGGCGTGCCTGGTCCTTCTCCTCGTCGCCCGCCTGGACGCGCAGCCCGCGCCCGGGGCAGGCGATCCGCGGCTTGCTCAGCTCACGCTGCCCACGGGCTCGGGAGCGGACTGGCGTCAGTGGGATGCGTTTCTGACCAATGTCGTCAAGAAACTGGCCACGGACCTTCCGGAGTCACGGCGTACCCAGTTGCAGGATCTTTTTCTGGACTCCCGGTATCAGCTCGTGCAGACCCTGTCCGTCAGCTCTTCCGACCCCGTGCCGAGCCTGTTCCTCGACACATGGAACCGCCTGTCTCCCATCCTCAACCAGTCGATGCCGGCGTTGCCTCCACAAACCGCCGGTCAGTACAAAGGATTCATCACGGCCATGGACGGCGCCGCCTCCCTGACCAGCCTGGGGCAGCGGTTCGGTCTCGTTCAGGTGACGCCCGATATGCTGCGTGGCGCGAGCAAGTTGCTCGGCACAGGGGACGCCGATCCGCTCGCCTACGTATTGGACGTGGACGACGGGCTGCGCACGTTTCTGGGCTTCACGGGTGCTCCGTCGGCGCCTCGCGTGTCGCCGGCCATCGAGCAGGGCTCCCTGCGCCCCCTCGGTCCACGAGGAGCGCGGAACGCTGCGGCCGCCCCGCGGTGGTGGGTCGTCGCGCCCGCCCTCGCCGCGGAAGACGACTTCGACCGGCTCAACCAGTGGGTGCCGCAGGCGCCGGAGCTCAACGACTATCTCTCCGAGGTGCGCAGGCTGCTCGCCCAGGCGAGCACCGCCGCCCTGGCCAAGTACAAGCTGCCCCCGCAGTATCAGCCGCTCTTCCGGCAGATCGTCTTCAGCGCGGCCTGGCAGGAGAGCTGCTGGCGACAGTTCGTGAGAAAGGGCGAGAAGCTGACGCCGCTGGCCTCCGCCACCGGCGACGTGGGCATGATGCAGGTGAACCGCCAGACATGGCGCGGTCTCTACGACCTGAACGGACTGTCCGGTGACATCGAGTACAACAGCCACGCGGGGAGCGAAATCCTGCTCTACTATCTCTCCCGATACGCCATTGCCAAGAAGGAAGACAAGCAGCCGGGCGGCCAGCTCGCCCGCGCCACCTACTCCGCCTACAATGGCGGGCCTCGCGCGCTGGGTCGCTACCGGAGTGCCAACACCATTCCCGCCCTCAAGAAGGTGGATGAAGCGTTCTGGACGAAGTTCCGGTCCGTCAGCGCCGGCAAGGAGCTGGGGGTCAAGAGCTGCTACGGCGGCTGACACAATGGCATCGTCGCTGATCCGTGGGAAGTACGTGGTGGTCGGGGTCGAGAGCCGGACGCAGGCTCGCGTCATCCCCGACGGCGCAGTCTTCCAGCGCGATGGCGTGGTGGTCGAGGTGGGGCCGTACGCCGAGCTCCAGGCGCGCCACCGCCCCGACGAGGTGCTGGGCTCGGGCGAGCACGTGGTGGTGCCCGGCTTCGTCAACGCCCATCATCACGTGGGGCTCACCCCCCTGCAGTTGGGGTCCCCCGACCATCCGCTCGAGCTCTGGTTCGCGAGCCGCATGACCGCCCGGGACGTCGATCCGTACCTGGACACGCTCTACTCCGCCTTCGAGATGCTCGAGTCGGGGATCACCACCGTCCAGCATCTGCACGGCTTGCGCATCGGCCCCGCCGCGCGGGTGATCGGAGTGGCCGAGCGCATTCTCAAGGCGTACGACGACATCGGCATGCGCGTGTCCTACTCGTATGCGCTCCGTGACCAGAACCGCCTCGCCTACGAGGCGGACGAGACCTTCGCCGGGCGTTTTCCGGTTCCCGTGTCCGGCGACCTCGCCGGGTATCTCGAAGCCCAGGCGATCCCCCTCGAGGATCACCACGGGATCTTCACCGATCTCTGGGAGAAGTGCGGACGCAACACGCGCGAGCGAGCCCGCATCCAGCTCGCCCCCGCCAACCTGCACTGGTGCTCGGACGAGGCGCTGGAAGCCCTCCGCGACTGGTCGGCCGCCTATCACGTGGGCATGCACATGCACCTGGTGGAGACGGCCTATCAGAAGGAGTATGCGCGGCGACGGACCGGGGGCACCGCGCTCCAGCACCTGGCCAAGCTCGGGCTCGTCGGGCCGCAGCTCACTCTCGGCCACGGCGTCTGGCTGAGCGAGGCCGACATCGATGTGGCCGCCGGCTCCGGCACCATGATTTGCCACAATGCGAGCTCGAACCTGCGCTTGCGGAGCGGGGTGGGGCCGCTCAACCACTGGGCGGCACGCGGAGTCCGCGTGGCCATCGGCCTCGACGAGGCGGGCATCAACGACGACCGCGACATGCTCCAGGAGATGCGTCTCGTGCTCCGGCTGCATCGCGTGCCCGGCATGGACGACGTGGTGCCCACGTGCCCGCAGGTCCTCAAGATGGCCACGGAGGACGGCGCGGCCACCACGCCCTATGCCGGCCGCATCGGCTCCCTCGAGCCGGGACGCGCCGCTGATCTCGTGCTGCTCTCCTGGAAGCAGATCGCCTACCCGTACCTCGATCCGCTGACCTCGGTGGTCGACGCCGTCGTCCAGCGTGCCAAGGCCTCGGGCGTGGCCATGGTCATGGTCGCGGGCGAGGTAGTACTCCGCGACGGGCGCTTCACGCGGATCGACCGCGAGACGGCGCTCGAGGAGCTGGCCGCCTCCCTCCGCGTCGACCTCAAGCCCGAAGAGGAGCGTCGGCGTCGCCTCTCCCGCGAGGTCTTTCCCGTGATGAAGCGATTCTACGAAGGCTGGCTCGACGAAGGCGCCCGCCAGCCCTTCTATCGACCCAGCTCGCGCACGTAGACGCCGAAAGCGGCTTGACCCGGCGGGGGTTTGGGCAGACAAGATCTACGGCTCCACCATCATCGTTGCCGAGGAGACTCATCGTCTCGCCCAGGGTGTGATCGAGGCGCGTGAGCTGGATACCGTGGTGGTGGTGGGAAAGAGCGAGCCCGTCCGGATCTTCGAGCTGATCGGCCGCGCCGGAGCGGTGGAAGGCGCGGCGCTCGAGCTGAGAGATGTCTATGGAGCCGGGCTCGAGGCGTATCGCCGCCAGGACTGGGACGCCGCCGAGCACCGGTTCTCGGACTGCCTGCGTCTCTGCCCCGACGACGCGCCGTCACGCGTCCTCCGCGCCCGGATCGAGGCGTTCCGGGCGGGGGCGCCGGCGCCCGACTGGAACGGAGTGTGGTACCTCGGCGAGAAATGAGGTGACGGGGTCTCAGCCACGAGCCGCCGAGCGAAGGCGCGCCGTGTCCTCCGGCAGCAGCTTCCACGTGCGCGGGTCGATAGCCACCCCGTACTCGCGCCGCGCGTAGGCCACGCTGATCTTTTCCTCCAGCACGTCGTGCAGCACGCGCTCGGGATCGCGCTCGAATGGATTCCCCCAGCCGCCCGCACCGGCCAGCTCGTGGCGGTAGACGTCGCCATGCCGCACGGTGAGCGTGCACTTGGCGGGAAGCTCGCGATTGTCCGTGGTGGGGTTCAGGACATTGCGCGAGGGCGTGCCCGGCCGTCCGCCGGCGAGGCCGTAGGGCAGGTGATGACGACGGTCGGTGCGGAGCTGCAGCGTGCCTTCGGCCTCGAGAAAGCGATACTGGCGCTCGAGGGCGAGGCCGCCGCGGAACTTGCCGGGCCCGCCCGTGTCGGGAAGATAACCGTAGCGCTCGATCACGATCGGATACTCGGACTCGATGATCTCGACGGGATTGTTGGAGAAGTTCACCACCGAGCTGCTGCACGCGTCGACGCCGTCCCTGGTCGGACGGCCTCCCCACGAGCCGAAGAGGAATTCGAGGAACACGAAGGGCCGGCGCTCGGCGTCGTAGCCGCCGAAGCTCACGCCCGTGTCGCCACCCACCTCGCAGGCGAAGACGCGGCCGGGGGCGATCTGCGCGAGGGCGCCGAACACCGCGTTGGCCATGCGAAAGCCGGTGAGGCCACGAGCCGCCACCGCGGCGGGCATGACCGGGTTGACCACGGTGCCGGGCGGGGCGATCACCTCGATGGGGCGGAAGTAGCCCTCGTTGTTGGGAGGCGTGCCGCCGACCAGATGACGCACGCACGCGTAGACGGCGGACTTGGTGAAGGGCAGGGGCGAGTTGATGGCCCCCTTCACCTGCGGCGCCGAGCCGGTGAAGTCGGCGGTGAGGCGGTCCCCCGCCACGGTGATGGTCACGGTGATGGGGATGGGGTCGGGATCGATGCCGTCGTCGTCCATCCAATCGGTGAAGGTGTAGTGGCCGTCGGGCATGGCGGTGATGGCGTGGCGGGCGAGGCGCTCGGCCTGGTCGAGGAGCGCGGTGGTACATGAGGCGAAGCGGTCGGCCCCGTACTGCTCGGCGAGGGCGAGATAGCCGCGCTCGCCGGTGAGGCAGGCCGCCACCTGCGAGCGCACGTCCCCGAGCACTTGGCGCGGCACGCGCACGTTGCGGTCGATCAGCTCGAACACCGCCTCCACCGGCCTGCCCGCGGCATAGAGCCTGAGGGGCGGGATGCGTAGGCCTTCCTGGAAGATCTCCGTCGCGTCGCAGCCGTTGCCGCCGGGCGTCTTGCCCCCCACGTCGAGCTGATGCCCGATGCTCGCCGACCAGCCCAGGAGCCGCGCCTCCACGAAGATGGGCTTGAAGATGTAGAAGTCGGGCAGATGCGTCCCGCCCTCGAAGGGGTCGTTCAGGATGAACACGTCGCCGGGGGCGAGGCTCGCGCCGAACTTGCGGCGCACGTGGGCCATGGCGTCGGGGATGGAGCCCAGATGCAGGGGCAGCGTCAGGCCCTGGGCGATGAGGCGGCCCTCCACGTCGCAGAGGGCGCACGACATGTCCATGGCGTTCTTGAGGTTGTTCGAGTAGGCGGTGCGCACCAGCGCGATGGCCATCTCGTCCACGATGGCATCGAGGCCATTCTTCACCAGCTCGAGGAGAATGGGATCGCTGAGATCACGGGTGCTCATCGCTCGCCTCCGGTGGTGATGACGATATTGCCGTGCGCGTCGAGGCGCGCCGCACAGCCCGGGGGGACCAGGGTCGTCGCGTCGTACTCGTCGACGAGCAGCGGGCCCGGCCGTGGCGTCGCCTCGAGCTGCCCGCGGGTGATGACGGCGGTGGCGATGGAGCCGTGGGCGGGGCCGAAGTAGGCGCGGCGCTCGCCGCCGCGGGTCGTGCGGTCCTCCTCGAGGCGGATGGCCCGGCGGTCCGCCGGCCGCAGCACGCGCGCGGTGAGCCTCAGGTTGACCATCTGTATGGGATCGCCTTCCGCCTGGTGACCGTACGTCCGCTCGTGCTCGCGGCCGAAGGTGACGGCCAGCTCGCGCAGCGCCTCGTCGGTCCACGCGGACGGGAGGGGCACCGTCAACTCGAAGGATTGGCCCTGGTACTTGAGATCGACGGAGCGCTCGATCTGCACCTGCGCGCGGTTGCCTTCGCCGCTCAGCAGAGCCTCGGCTTCGCGCTCCAGCTCCGCCGCCGCGGCGCCGATCTCCGACGGCTTCGTGCCGAAGAGCGGCCGAAGGAACGTCTTCACCAGGTGGTGCTCCAGCTCGGCCTCCAGGAGACCGATGGCGCTGAAGACGCCGGGAGCGGGCGGGATGAGGACGGTGCCGATCTCGAGCGAGCGCGCCATCTCGGCGGCGAAGAGAGGGCCGTTGCCGCCGAAGGCAACCAGGACGAAGTCGCGCGGATCACGCCCGCGCTCGATGGTGACGGCGCGCACCGCGCGCGCCATGCCCGCGCAGCCGAGGAGGTAGACGCCGTGAGCCCCATCGGCCACGTCGATTCCCAGGGGCGCCGCGATCTGCTCGGCCACGGCGCGGTGGGCCTTTTCCGCGTCGAGGCGGAGGCCGCTGGGCAGGCGCTGGGGGTGCAGATAGCCGAGGGTCACATTGGCGTCGGTGAGGGTGACCTCCAGGCCGCCCTGGTCGTAGCAGACGGGCCCGGGCACGGCCCCCGCGCTCCGAGGGCCCACGTGGAGCGCCCCCGCGCCGTCCACGCTCACGATGCTGCCGCCGCCCGCGCCCACCTCCGCGATATCGATGGCGGGCACGCGGAGCAGGAAGCCGCCGCCCTTGTTCAGCCGGCTGCCCTGCGACATCGTCCCGCCGATCTCGAATTCACCGGTGCGCTTGATCTCGTAGCCTTCGATGATGGAAGCCTTGGCGGTGGTGCCCCCCATGTCGATGCTCAGCGCATTGGGCGCGCCGATGGCGCGGGCGAGGGCGGCGGTGGCGATGACGCCGGCCGCGGGCCCCGACTCGATCACGTGCACGGGGCGCTGACGCCCGCCCTCGGCGGTCATGACACCACCGTTGGACTGCATGATGAGGAGCGGCGCCGTCGCGTCCAGCTTGCGCAGCTCGCCTTCGAGGGAGGCGAGGTAGCGGCCCATGACGGGCATGACGTAGGCGTTGGTGACGGCGGTGCTCGTACGCTCGAACTCCCGCATCTCCGGCAGGATCTCCGAGGAGAGAGTGAGGGCCATCCCGGGAGCGCGCTCGCGGATCATCGCCTCCACCTGCGCCTCGTGGGCGGGGTTGGCGTAGGCGTGGAGAAAGCACACGGCGATCGATTCCACGCCGTCGGCGAGCAGGCGATCGACGGCGGCGGCCGCGCTCTCGCGGTCGAGGGGCGTGACCACCTCGCCCCGGTGATTCATGCGCTCGCGGATCTCGCGGCGCCAGCGGCGGGGCACGAGGGGCGCCGGGCGCTCGAAGTCGAGGTCGTAGAGCCGGGAGAGACGGAGGCGACCGATCTCGAGCAGGTCGCGGAAGCCGTCGGTGGTGAGGAGGCCGGTCCGCGCGCCGCGACGCTCGAGGATGGCGTTGGTGGCCACGGTGGTGCCGTGGATGATCTCGCCGATGTCGCGGGGGGCGATCCCCGCCTGCGCGGCCAGTTCGCGGACCCCCGTGACGATCGCCTCGGCGTAGTTGGCGGTCGTGGACAGCACCTTGCGGGTGCGGGTGACGCCGCCGGGCGACACGAGGACGAGGTCGGTGAAGGTGCCGCCCACGTCGACTCCGAGCCGATAGCTCATGCCGCTCTCCTGAAGCCCGCCAGCCCGCGCGGGAGATAGATGACGAAGACCATGATGACGAGACCCACCGCGACCAGGTTGTATACCACGCCCACGAAGCGCAAGCCCTCATAGAGCCCATAGAGGACGAGAGCTCCCAGCACCGGGCCCCACAGCGTCCCGAGGCCGCCGAAGACCGCCATGCCGATGATGAGCGAGGTCGTGGCCGCCGAGGCCACGGACGGGCTGACCAGCTGCACGTAATAGGCGTAGAGGGCTCCCGCCAGTCCCGCGAAACCCGAGCTGAGGACAAAGGCGAGGAGCTTGTAGCGCGTGGTGTCGATGCCGAGGGTCTGCGCGAGCACCTCGTCCTCGCGGATGGCGCGGAACGCCTTGCCCGCGCTGGTGCGCTCGCACACCTGGTACATGACGACGATGGCCGCGGTCACCACGGCCACCACGACCAGGTACATCGCCTGACGATAGGCAAGCGCCGTGGTGGGGAGCCCGGAAAAGCCCCGGTAGTCGTGGATGCCGAAAGGGC
>WNFV01002179.1_pt1 | contig 26315 bp, 32 predicted proteins | sample 5400101 | NCBI WGS metagenome assembly WNFV01 (sample SAMN13153361, study PRJNA577476) | soil metagenome | isolation source: 115 cm soil or saprolite under grassland replicate 1 | place: USA:California | collected 2016-06-15
CGACCTTCAGCCCGAGGGCGTAGAGCTCCTGGACCACCCCATCGTGCAGGTCCATCCCGATCCGCACCCGCTCACGGGTGGCCACAAGGTCCTGGACCTGCTCGAAGAGATGGGCGTTCTCCAGGGCGATGCCGGCCTGAGTGGCGAAGGTCTCCAGGGCCCGGCGGTCGGATTCCCTGAACCGCCCGCGCCTGGAATCCCGCAGGACCAGCTCGCCCAACCGCTCGCCCTTCACCACGATCGGAATCGCCAGGGTCTGGGCGTTCGGAGGCGAACTGCCGGAGGCCACAATCCTGGGAGGCTCGCGTTCGACCTGGACAGAAGCGTAGGAGGCGCCCGACACCGTGCGTGCGAGCTCCGCAACGCGTTCCAGGACCCGGTCCACTGAGAGGTCGGCTGTGACTGCGATGCCGGCCTCGTTCAGCGCCACGAGCTGGTCGTGCAGCCGCTCGAGCATCCGGAAAATGGCGAAGGAGAACGCCACCACGGCGACGAACAACACCGCTGCGGAGACGACGTGCTCGCCGAAGTGCGATTCCGTCTCGCCGAGAGCCGGCTGCAGCACGAGGTGCCGAAAGAGCTCGTAGCCGAACAGCCCGGTGGCCGGGATGACGACCGCCAGGACCTTGATCCGCCGAAGATGCATCGCCGCTCCTCTTTGGCAATGGAACGGCCGAGCCTCCATGGGCAGGAGGGCCCATCGGCCCCCGGCCGTTGGACCGAAGGTCCCGAGGCTCGTGGTGGTGGGTCCTTCTCCCCGGACTCGTGCCAGGAGATCCCGCATCCTAGCCCCCGAGCAGGCAACCGGGCGTGACTACGGGGTCGACCGGCTGCATGATGGACGGGGTGGAACGGATCCGGGACTAGCGGTTTGGGCACGTCATCGTGGACGGCCAGACGCACACTCGCGACGTGATCGCCTTCCCGCGCGCGTGGTCGCGAACTGTTGGCGGAGGGAAGGCCACGGCCTTGTGCTCGACGACCTCGCGGAGGTGATCGACGAGCTGCCCGAGCGCCTTGTCGTCGGGGCCGGGGCTGCCTCGCAGATGCGGCCGGCTGAGGCTTCAGCCACAGGATAGTGTCACGTCAGGATCGTCGCAGACCGTACAGCAGCATCGGACGCCACCGGGGCGATGGTTCGGTCAGACTCGGCGCCCCAGGGTAGGTGGTCCCGATCAGGAGGGGCTGGGTCAGCCTGTGCGGTAAAGCAGTCCATAGCGCCTGGGCGGCACCCTCGGGCGAGTACAAATGCTGCCGCCGTCCTGAGTCGCCGAATTTCTTTGGCCGGGGGAGGTCGAGGCACAGCATGGCGCGGGAACCTGCGGAACCCCGGACTGTGCCATCGGAGCACGTCACACAGACTCGTTGAGCGTCAGGTTCCTCTGGGCGGCGCATCTGTCGGTCCGCCAGGGAAGGAGGCGCGGATGAGAAAGATGGTCAAGCGAGCAGACCGGACTCGATGTCCACAAGGATCAGGTCACGGCGTGCGTGCGCATCGCCGGCAAGGGCGAGGAGGGGCGGTAGGAGATCCACGAGTTCGGCACCACCACCCGCGAGTTGCTCGCGCTCAGGGACTGGCTCGCCGCACACCGCGTCGAGCTCGTGGCCATGGAGGCCACCGGGGTGTACTGGAAGCCCGTCGTGCGCCGCGAGGCGTCGTGAAACCGGGTGGAGATGAAAGGGCTCCACCTCCGGCCTGTCGCAGCAGGCCGGTGAAGCTGAGGGCAGCCTGAACCCGGAGGCGCGGGCGAGGGCGGGAGCAGCCCCAACAACGGCGGGACGGGTCAGCACCGCCAGATGGCCCGGGTCCGTCTAGCGAGACGGGAAGGTGTACGAGTGCAGAAACCAGTGGTGGAACCCCCTCAAGGCCAGTGCCGGCTCGAACCTGGTGGATGTGGGCCGGTCCGCAGCGCGCGCACGCCCAGCGGCGCAGGGGTAGGCGACTCCGGAACCGGTGAACAGGTCTGGCCAGGAGGCCGCGGGGAAGGACTGCGGCGTACCCGTGGCGAAGCTGCAGGGGAAAAGCTGCCGCCCCCGCCTTCCGGTTCCGCTCGTGATCGGCTACGTCCTCGGCCTTGTGGGCTGGCTCCTCAGGGTGGGGATGTGGCATGCCTGGGCGCGCGAGTGGGTCGGGCTCGCCCCCGAGCGGGAGGAGGCCCAGGGCTGGCGCCGCTACTTCTCTTTCGCGACCCACCACAAGGTCATCGGGGTCCAGTACCTGGTCACGTTCATGCTGGTCTTCCTGCTCGCCGGCGCACTGGCCATGGTCTTGCGCGCTCAGCTCTTGAACCCGGCGGGGTCACTGCTCGGACCTGCCCGCTACAACGAGGGGATGAGCCTGCATGGCTTCCTCATGATCGCGGTGGCGGTGGCGGTCGTCATCGGCGGGCTCGGCAACTTCGTGGTGCCGCTCATGATCGGCGCCGAGGACATGGCGTTCCCGCGGCTCAACGCCATGAGCGCTCGCCGCGGGCGGCCCCGCCACGTAGGCGTCGGCCTCGGCCAGCAGGGCGGCGACGAGCATCTTTCGCGCGCCCTCGCGGCAGACCTCGTCGATGGTGAGGGCGAACTCCTCGCGCTCCGTCTCTTCGGGGACTATCCTGAGCATCGGCGTACTCCTTCCCGCCGACGTTCTGCCGGCTCGCTTTCGTCAAGCGGGAAGGTACGCCACGTCCATCACCAAGTCCCGGATCCACAACTTCTGTTCATACCTCGAGGGACCCCAGCGCAGGACCTCTAGAGCGAGCGCCAAGCGCCTGGTTGACCGGCACGTTGACGGTGAGCCGCCTAGCCTCCGTTGCGAGACGATCGATCCCGGGCACCCAGCTATCCATCTCATGACTGCACCTCCCGTTGGTCCTTTGCACTCCGACCGGTGCCGAGATCCTGAGCGGGTGAAGCCAGCGCCGAGGGGACGCTTCTCCCTCCATCGCCGTCCCGGTTTGTCGGATCGGCCCGGACTTCGTCAGCCATGGTGTGTTCGCCGCCGTGACCGCCGCTATGCATGCCGATCATGAGTAGGGGGCAGATCAGCAGCACGCCGAGCGTGAAGACCGTCGCGAGCGGAACCCGAAAGAGCGTCACCGCGACGACGACCGCGCCCAGCGCGAGGAGCACGGTACGAAGCTTCGGTCGCCTGCCTTCGAGCGGAGTCACGATCGACCTCCTTCCTTGTCCTTCAGGCGAACCGTAGACGCCCCGTGTGAAGGGGCGATGAAGGTCCGAACGATTCGCGATGAGCACGCGATGCCGGCGGTGGACCGAACGCCAAAGGCCGCCCCCCGGCGCGGAGGCGGCCTTCGACTCTTCTCTTTGTATCTCAGCGAGTCGCGTGTTCCAACACTCGGCGTCGCTCCTCGAGCTCGTCCTCTGAGATCTCGCCCTTGGCGAAGCGCTCTTCCAAGATCGCGCGAGCGTCCGGATGATCCGGGGTTCTGCCCTCAATGCGTCGGTTCCTGTCCCATCCTCGCAAGGCGAGGACCACGAGCACGACGAGGCCACCCCAGAAGAACACCATCATCAGGAAGCCCAGGATCCAGTCGCCCCAACCGGTTCCCCACATCATCGTTCGTCTCACCCCTCCATCGACTGGTGATGGCTACCCATCGATCCGCCGGTCGCCCCGGAGCTGCCCATCATGCCCGAGCCGCCCATCATGCCCGAGCCACCCATCATGCCCGAGCCATCCATCATGCCCGAGCCACCCATCATGCCCGAGCCACCCATCATGCTGCTCATCTGCTCATGCATCGCGTCGCACTGCTCCTGAAGCGCGGCCGGCATGCGGTCGTGCATGGCCTGCATCCCCGGTGAGTCGTGCATGGCGTCGCACGCCGCCATCATCTCGCTAGCACCCGGCATATTCGTGCTGGCGTTCCCGGTCCCGGCCGCGTACGCGATCCCGGCGGTGGCGGCGAGCAGGGCCACGACCGCGACCCCCGAGACGATCCATCGCTTTGTCATCGCTCATCTCCTCCTTCACTGACGACCGTAAGCGCCGCGTGTGAAGGCACAGTGAACTCCGTGAAGGATCTGGATGAGGGCCCTGGAAGGCGAACGGTGAAGGCGGCACCGGCCCCTGGCTCGCTGGACACCTCGACGGAGCCTCCGTGTGCCTCGACCAGCTCGCGGACCACCGTGAGGCCGATCCCCGAGCCGCTGGCACGGACGCCGCGACCGCGAAAGAACCGGTCGAACACGCGCGGGACATCGTCGGGGGCGATGCCGGGCCCCGTGTCCGTGACCGTGATCACCGCCTGCCCGCCCGTCGACCGCAGTTGCACCCCCACAGACCCGCCAGATGGCGTGAACTTCAGGGCGTTCGACAGGAGGTTGGAGACCACCTGCCGTATCCGGTTGGGATCGATGTCCGCGACGACGTCGTCGAGCTCGAGGCGCAGCGTCACGCCCTGGGCCTCGAAGGGACCGGCAAACCCGCGAGCGCACTCGTCGAGCAGGGGTTTCAGGGAGGTGGGCTGCGGCGTGAGCGAGAAGCCGGCCGCCTCGGCCGAGGCGAGGGTCTCGAGGTCGCCCATCAGTCGCGTGAGTCGGAGCGTCTCCTCGTGGAGCGAGCCCACCGTCGAAGAGCTGGGCTCGAGCACACCGTCCTGGATCGCCTCGATTTGCGATCGGATGATCGCGAGGGGCGTCCGAACCTCGTGCGCGACCTCGGCCGCGAAGTCCCGACGGAGGCGATCCTCTTCCTCGACGGCGTCGCCCATCGCGTTGAAGGCACGCGCCATCTCTCCGAACTCGTCTGGGGTGTCGTAGCGCACGCGGCGTCCGCGATCGCCGGACGCGAAGCCCCGCGCGGCGCGGGCCAGCTCGCGCGCGGGCGCCGTCGCGCGCCGAGCCAGCACGATCCCCAACAGCAGGGCAAGGAGCCCTGCCGCCAGACCACCGAACAGGAGGAGCCGGTTCACCGAGGCGCGGAAGGTGACGTCCTGCGGGAGCAAGCCCGTCGCCGGGAACCGCACGACCGCCGTGCCGACCACCTCGCCGCCGACCGCGACCGGCAGCCGATGCTCAGGGCCGAGGACCCCGCCTCCCATCATCTGCCGGTGCATCTCCGCCATCTGGCCCAGGAGCTGATCCGGGCTCGGTGCCCACACGGTCTGTCCCGACGCGTCGAGCAGCCGGAGGGTCCCGCCGTCCATGAACGCGATCGGCGTCAACGACGAAAGGTCACCACCCACCCACCCGTTCGACCGGCTGTAGGAGTCTGCCAGGATGGCGACCAGCTGCTGCTCACGGACCTGCTGCTGGGCGTCGAGGTAGCCGGTGAACCGGCTCCCGAAGGCCACGTTCACTAGGATCGCCGTCAGGGCCGCGGCGGCGATCCCGACGCCCGCGAACGCGGCCCCCAGGCGAAGGGCGAACGATCTACGCATCGGCCTTCATCCCGAACTTGTAGCCGACGCCGATCGCCGTGAGGACGTAACGCGGGTGCTTGGGGTCCTCCCCCAGCTTGCGTCGCAGGTTCTTCACGTGCTGATCGATCGTTCGCTCATATCCGTCGTAGTCGTATCCCTGGACCCGGTTGATCAGCTCGAACCGGGAGAAGACCCGGCCGGCGTGGGACGCGAGCGCATGGATCAGGTCGAACTCGCTCCGCGTCAGGTCGAGCACGGTGCCATCGAGCGTGACTTCTCTCGCGTCGCGATCGATCGCGAGACGCCCGCCGTCGAAGGGCAGCCGGTGGCCGCGCGCTCCGTTCGCCCGCCGGAGCACCGCCTCCACACGGGCAACGAGCTCTCGCGGGCTGAACGGTTTCGCCAGGTAATCGTCGGCGCCGAGCCGGAGGCCCGCGACCCGGTCATCCTCAGCCGCCTTGGCGGTGAGCATGATGATCGGGACGTTGGACGCCGTCCGGAGAGTACGGGCGACCTCCTCGCCAGACAGGTCGGGCAGCCCGAGGTCGAGCACCACGAGGTCCGGGTCGGACCGCGAGGCGGCTTCGAGCGCGCGTTCGCCGGAGTCGGCCACGAGGACGGCGTAGCCCTCGAGCTCGAGGTACGAGCGCACGAGATCGCGGATCTTCCGCTCATCGTCGACCACCAGGATCGTGGCGGTCCCCATTCAGACCTCCTGCCGACCCATCCGTATGGGCTCTCTCGAACGCGTCAGCCGGGCGCGCCGCTGTGCCCGGCCCACGACGAAGACGATCCGGCCAGCCACGAGGACGGCCGCCGCGAACCCGATGACCGCGATGCCCATCACCGCCGCGTTCGCGAGCGTGTGGGGACCGGATCCCAGGCGCCCCGCCGTGGTCCACACCGAGCCGAGGAAGAACACCGCCGCGGCGACTGCGCCCCAGAACAGCACGATCGCCCGGCGTCCCATCAGCCCATCCCGATGTGTGAGGCCACAGGCCGCACGGCCGCGTAGACGATGAGGCCGATCACGGTGGCCACCACCAGCCCGGCCACGATCATCATCGGGAGGCGCTTGCGTGGGCTCCGTTCAGGGGTGCGATCCACGAACGGCACCAGGAACAGGGCCAGGAAGATGGCCAGCGTGGCCCACAGGATCCCCGAGACCCCGACCCAGTCCTCGATCGGATAAACCCACAGCATCGGCCACGGCGGCTTGGTGATCTCGATCCCTTCGATCGGCGCCGGACCGTGCGGCGGTGGCGCCAGCACCGCGAGGATCGTGAGGACTCCGATCAGCACCAGGGCCAACGCACCGAGCTCGGCGAGGTGCTTGGTGAAGGGACGGGTCGGTTCGGGTTCGGGACCCCCCCGGAAGGGCGAGGGAGCCATCCCGTGCCGCTTCACCAGCAGAAGGTGGACGGCTACCACCAGGGTGAAGAGGAACGGGAACACCGCGATGTGCACCACGTACAGGCGGGTGAGGAACGAGATGCCTCCGAACGACGGGGAGAACCAGAAGCCGAAGCGGCCGAGGAGCTTGCCGATCTCGATGTTGTGCTCGAGGGCCTCCAGGGACTCCTGATCCCATTTCAGCACCGTTCCCGTGAAGAACAGGGTGGCCGTGATCCCGGCCAGGATCACGCCGAAGATCCAGTTGGCCTCCCGGGGGCGCTTGAAGGACCCGGAAATGAACACCCGGAGGAGATGCAGGCCGATCAGCACGATCATGGCCATGGCGCCCCAGTAGTGGAATCCCCGGACGAACTTCCCGAACGAGACCGACGTGATGATCCGCCGCACGCTCTCGTGGGCCACGGTCGGATCGGGGTTGTAGTACTGAGTAAGGTAGATCCCGGTCGTCACCATCAGGACGAAGGCGATCAGGGTCAGGCCACCGAGCGAGTACGCGAGCTTGTTGGCGTGCTCGGGGATCGGGTACTGCAGCCCCTTCAGTCCGAGCCGTTCATCCAGCGCGTCCCAGAATCGCCGCCGGATCGTTGAGCCCGCAGGCTCGGTCAGCGTCGCTCCCCTGGCGCCCTCGCTCATCGGATCTTCCTCGCAAGGGCGAGGCCGGCCAGGATCAGCACGGCACTCACGGCGAGCAGCACCGGCTCCTCCGCACCGCCAACGGGAGTCCGATCCAGGGCTTGGAGATGGGCGACCGATGGGCACGGCGATGAGAGCGGCGGAGGCGTGCGCGGCGCGTTCTCCGGCTCGATCACCGGGGCCCCGGGGCAGGCACCGATCGACCGTTCGAGCAGGATGAGGGCGTCCTCGTTCCGTCCGGCGTCCAGGGCATCCTTGGCCTGCTGCACCAGGTCCAGCAGCACACCGCGCGTGTCGTTCGACTCCAGGGCATCTCCCACCTTGTCCATGGCGTGCTCTGCGACCTCCGCCACGGGAAAGGACCCGGGATGTTCGGCGAGGATGGCGATCGCCTCCTGAACGTCGGTGATCGCCGGAACGGACTCCTCTCCCTCGTGCGCCATGGCCTGGGATGCGAGCGCTGCCAGCGATCCGACCGCCACCAGGACGCCAAGGAAGAGCCGTTGCACGAGAGAGTGATGGCGCCGAGTCATCTCACACGCTCCTCGCGAACCTGCCGACGGCTTCCAGGAGCTCCGCGGCCTTCTCCTCGCCCTTGCCCTCCTCGATCGCCTCGCGGACGCACCCGTTCACGTGGTCTTCGAGGATCAGCAGGGCGGTCGCCTCGAGCCCGGCCCGTGCGGCCGAGATCTGATCGAGCACGTCGATGCAGTACCGGCCGTCCTCCTGCATCTTGCGGATGCCGGTGACCTGCCCTTCGATGCGCCGGAGCCTCCTCAGGATGCCGTCGTGGTTGGTTCCCATGGCTGCCTCTTCGGTCCGATCCGCGCCCGGGGTCTCGATTGCCGTACCCCAGTTGGGCATAGCCTGGTCGGCGAGGAGGCGCCGGACATGGGCCGGAGGTCCCGTTCCGGGCGGGACCAACGACCGGCCGGTGCCCGGCTTCTCGTAAGGTCCGCGCGGCAACCTACCCTCGCGGGCGGGGGCGGGCTCCTACCTCGGCAGGGGGAGCCGTTTCAAGAGGAGCGCGTTCACCGCCACGAGGAGGCTCGAGCCAGACATCGAGAGGGCCGCGATCTCCGGCCGAAGCACCAGCCCGAAGGCCGGCTCGAACACCCCGGCCGCGATCGGTATCGCCACCGAGTTGTAGCCGATGGCCCATCCCAGGTTCTGCCGTATCTTGCGAAGCGTTCCACGCCCGATCGCAAGGGCGGTCGGCACGTCGAGCGGATCGGAGCGCATGAGGACGACATCGGCCGTCTCGATCGCGACATCCGTGCCCGCGCCGATGGCCATCCCCAGGTCGGCCTGGGCGAGCGCAGGGGCGTCGTTGACGCCGTCTCCGACCATCGCCACCTTCTTCCCCGCCCGCTGCAGCTCCGCGATTCTGCTCGCCTTGTCGCCCGGAAGCACGTCGGCGATCACCGTCTGCACGCCGAGCTGGGCGGCGATCCGTCTCGCCGTGGCCTCGTTGTCGCCTGTGAGCATGACCACCTCGACACCGGCATCCTTCAAGGCGGCCACGGCCGCGCCGGAAGTCGGCCGAGGTGCGTCGGCGATGCCCATCAATGCCACCGCCTCCCCATCCACGGCCACGCAGACCACGGTGCTCCCGGTCGAGGCCAGATCCTCGCGACGGGTCTTCAGCGAGCCGAGGTCGACCCCTTCCCGGTCCATCAGGCGCACGTTCCCCACCGCGACACGGTGGCCATCCACGAGGGCGATCGCGCCGTGCCCCGGGACGTTCTCGAACTTCTCGGCGCGAACGTTCGGGATCCCCCTCGAGTCGGCGTGCTTCACCACGGCCTCTGCAAGGGGATGCTCCGACTCGCGCTCGACCGCCGCCGCCAAGCGGAGGACGCCGTCCTCCGTCATACCGTCGAGGACCACGTCGGTCACTTCCGGCTCCCCCTTGGTGAGCGTGCCGGTCTTGTCCATGACCACAGCCTGGATCCGGGCCGAGGTCTCCAGGGCGATCGCGTTCTTGAACAGGATCCCTCGCTTCGCACCGAGGCCCGTCCCCACCATGATCGCCGTCGGGGTGGCCAGCCCGAGCGCGTCGGGGCAGGTGATCACGACGACCGTGATCGCGTAGAGCGTCGCCGTGCTGAGTGACTCTCCAGCCGAAAGCCAGACCGCCAGGGTCGCCGCCCCACCGACCAGAGCCACGAACACGAGCCAGAACGCGGCGCGGTCCGCCAGGCGTTGGCCCGGCGCCTTGGAGTTCTGGGCCTCCTGCACGAGTTTCACGATCTGCGCCAAGGCCGTGTCTGCCCCGACCTTCGTGGCTCGGACGCGGAGCGTCCCGTTCTTGTTGATCGTCGCCCCGATCACCTCGGAGCCGGGTGCCTTCGACACCGGGAGGCTCTCGCCGGTGACCACCGACTCGTCGACCTCGCTCCGGCCCTCCTCGATGACGCCATCGACGCCGATCTTGTCGCCGGGACGCACGAGCATCAGATCGGCCACTCGGACCTCGGCCGTGGGGATCTCGACGATCTGACCGTCCCGGATCACCGTCGCCATCGGTGGCGCAAGGTCGAGGAGCGCCCGGATCGCGTCGTTCGCCCCGCCCCGCGCCCGCATCTCGAACCAGTGACCCAGCAGGACGAAGGCCGCCAGCACCGTGGCGGCCTCGTAGAACGTGTCACCTCCACCGGTGAGGGTCACGACGAGCGAGTAGAGCCAGCCCGCTCCGATCGCCACCGCCACCAGCACCATCATGTCCAGCGTTCGCGCCCGCAGCGCTCTGACTGCGCCATCGAAGAAGATCCACGCCGAGTAGAAGATCACCGGGAGGCTGAGCAGAAGCAGCCAAACATCGTCGCGGAGGCCGAAGGGCGCTCCCGCGTCGAAGTTCAACACGTCCCGGCCGATCGGTGACCACAGCAGGATGGGGATCGAGAGCAGCGCAGCCGCCAGGAACCGGTTGCGCATGTCGCGGACCATCGCGTCCATCGACATGCCGGCATGGCCGCCGTGGCCCATCATCTCGTGCGGGGTCGGCAGCGCCTCCTCGTGAGCCATCGCGTGCTCCGCGTGCTCCGGTGCCGGCGCGACGGTCGTCGTTCCGTGCCCGGCGTGACCCGTGTGCTCCGCGGGCGCCGCAGGAGCTTCCGCGACCGTCGCGTGTCGGGTGTGCATCGCGTGGGCTGGATCGGGTTCCATCAAGGGATCGCAGATGTGCTCCGGCACCGACTGCCCCGCGCAGTGGAAACCGCAGTCCTCGACCCAACGGCGGAGCTCGGCCACCGAGGTCCTCGCCGGATCGAAGGTCACGCTGGCCGTCTGCCCGACGGGGTTCGCCTCGACACTGATCACCCCGGGACGGTGCCCCAGGACCCGTTCAACCACGCTCTTCTCGCTGGCCAGGTACATCCCACCGACGTGGAGCACCGCCGAGGCGACCTTCCCATCGTCATTCCGCCTGTGAGGGCCGGCCTCGCGCCTCCCGTGCGCTCCACGCTGAGTCGGTCTGCTGCGGGGTTCCGCGCCCATTTCGTCGTTCATCCCGTACAAGCCAATCACAAGCCGGCCTCAACAGCCCTGGCCGTGTCCGGCAGGCGTTTCAGGAAGCGCGCCGGTGATGCCGCGAACTCGTCCCGGCATGCCTGAGCGCAGAAGAAGTACGTCTGGCCGTCGTGATGGAAATGCGGCGCGTCGGTGCGATCCACCGCCATCCCGCACACCGGATCGGTCGCCATCTCGCTCATCGAGCGAAACTGCCCGTCCTCGAGCCAGAGCACGCGATCCGCGATCCCCTTCAGCCGCGCATCGTGGCTCACGATGATGACGCTCTTGCCCTCGTCGGCGATGTGCCGAAGGAGCCTCGCGATCTCGTGACCGATCTTGGAGTCAAGGTTCGCCGTCGGCTCGTCGGCGAGGATCACCGCGGGCTCGTTGGCCAGGGCTCGGGCGATGGCCACCCGTTGTTTCTCCCCTCCGGAGAGCTTCTCGGGTCGGAACCCTTGTCGCTCCGCCAGGCCGAAGCCGTCAAGCAGCTGAACCGCGCGATCGCGGGCGCGATGGCCCGTCACGCCGGACAGGTTCAAGGCGAACTCCACGTTCTCTTCGGCGGTGAGGGCCGACAGGAGGTTGAAGTCCTGGAACACGAACCCGAACCTTCGGGCGCGGAATTCCGGGAGTTGCGATTCCGGGAGATCGGTCAGCGTCACGCTGTCCACGGCGATCCGCCCCGACGTCGGACGAAGCATCGCTCCGAGCATCGAAAGGAGCGTGGTCTTGCCGCTCCCCGAGGGTCCCATGATCAGGACGACCTCGCCGGGGCGGACCTCGAGGTCGATGCCCCGGACCGCGCGCACCTCGACGTCGCCCTCGCCAAACGTCTTCTCGAGCCCTTCCGCCTTGACCGCGAACGCATCCATGGCTACCCCCGAAAGACCGTGACGGGATCGACCCGCCACACCTTGATCAGTGGAGCGACGGCCCCCAATGCGCCGAGAACCGCGCCTCCCACCGCGACACGAACGATGGCCGCCCCCTCGAACGCGATGGAGATGTTGCCCGCGGACCGGCCTAGGGCCCAGGCAAGGACGACGGCGAGGACAACGGCCAGCGCCATGGCCGTCCCGACGGTCCACGCCGCCTGGGCGAGCACAACATCGGCCAGGCGGCGCGGCCTCGCCCCCAGGGCCTTCATGACCCCGACCTCCCTCAGCCGGGACAGGGTCGCCGTGTACAGCGTCAGGCCGATCACCGCCATCCCGATCAGGAACGCGGCGAGGGTCATGATCTGTAGAAGCTGGGCGGTCATATCCCTGGCCAGGGCCAGCTCCTGTGCCGAGAACTTCGGCGTGGGCAGCGCCGTGAGCCCCGTTGCCGCCTCGATCCGCCGAGCGACCAGGTCGGGGGAGGCGGCTGCGCCGACGAGGATGTAGCTCGCGATGAGGCGCCGCGTCGCCGCGAAGTCATCGAACCGAACGAACGCGACCGTGTTGGCGAGGTTGGTCAGGCCCGAGGTGAGCCCCGAGATCCGCCAGGTGCGGCCGAGGATCCTCACTGGATCGCCCACCGTGAGCCCAAGGTTCCGGGCGGCTCGCGCATCGATCACGATCTCCGCCGGCTCGGGCTCACGCCCTCCCGCGAGCGTCACCGGGCCGCCCCGGCCGCCAGGCACGTAGCCGACCACGTACGTGAGCTGCTCCCCGCCGTCGGTCGCCAGCGCGTCGGGTGCGTACAGGATGGGGTCGGCCCAGGTCACGCCGGGGAGCGCCCGGATCCGCTCCACATCCCCCAACGGCACGGAGGAGGAGGCCATGTGCATGTTCGTCACGCCTCGCTGGGCGACGAACACGCCGGCCGGCGATGTATCGATGTACCGCGTCAACTCGCGTGTGGCCCCGTTCACGATCCCGTCGAGGACGAGGATCATCAGGAACGTGACCGCCACGCCCGCGATCCCGAGGACCGCGCGGCGGCGCTCGACGAACAGGTTCCTGCGTCCAACCGGCACTCCCCGCATCTGCCTCACCCCCTGTAGACCGACGCCGGATCGAGCCGGGCCACCCGATAGGTGGGGACGATCGCCGCCAGGAGCGCCATGACGCCGGCCGCGATCATCATGCCTCCGACGGCACCGAACGTAAGCGAGCTCGGGAACTGAGGGCGATAGCTGACGAGCACGCGCGAACCGACCGCGAACAGGACGAAGCCCTCGAGCGTTCCGAGCGTGGCGAGCACCAGCGTCTGTCCGGCCACCATCCGGAAGAGCCGCCTTCGACTCGCGCCCATCGCTTTGGCGATCCCGTACTCGCGCAGGCGATCGGCGACGCCGGAGTAGACCGTGAGCGCCACGATCAGGGTCCCGGCGGCAAAGGCGATCAGGATCATGAGGTTGAACACGCGTCCCAGGATTCCCGCGTACACCTCACGTTCGCCCGCGGCGATCGACGCCGGCGGATCCACGGCCAGCCCGATGCGCTGCCCGATGGCTTGCTCCACCGAGGCGGGACTGGAGGTTCGCACCAGGATGAACGTCGCCGTCCGGGACTCACCGAACAGGCGCTCCGCCGACTCCAGCGACACGAACACGAAACCGCCACCAGTGAAGGTTCGCGTCCGAGAGGACAGCCCCACGACACGGAACGGCTGACCTTGGACGGCGAAGGTGTCCCCGACCCCGACCCCGTGATCGGCCGCGAGGCTCTGATCTATCACCACCTCGCCGCCCGCCTCCACCGTCCGGCCGGCGGTGATCTCCCAGGGCCCTCCCATCGCGCCGGGCCCGAACCCGATGACGCTCAGCGCCTCCTTCGTCCCGTGCAGGTCGAGGATCGCGAACTTCGCGATCACCGGATCCGCCCGCTGCACCTCGGGAATCGCCCGGATCGAGGCGACGGCTGAGAGCGGAACGGCCCCCTCGGTGAGCACCATCGTCCCCGGCTCTCGCACAAAGAGGCTCGCGCCGACCCGGTCCGGGTAGGCCGAGATCCCCGCGAGCACGCCACCCCACAGTCCTTCGAGGAGCAGGATCAGGGCTACGGCGAGCCCGACCCCCAGCGTGCTGATGGCCAGGCGGCGTCGATCGGCGAGGATGTTTCTCCGCGCGACCGGAACGTTGGTGTTCATCGGGACCACCTACCCTCCCTGCTATACCTAGGTACGGTATAGAGCCGATCCGGTGAGCCCGGCAGGGACCTTCGACACCTTTCGGGCGGGACTAGTGCACGTTCGGAGGACGGCTTCATGCGGGCCGCAGACGAAGCTCACCGCGTCCTCACACCGCCGGCCGAATATCCGTGCATGCGAAGCCTCAGCACGTCCGCCGCGGACACCGCTCGCTCTCTGGAGGTCGTCGTCGTTCGATCGCCTGCCTGTCACCTCTGCGAGGATGCGCTCGAGTCCCTGGCCGAGCTCGCCAAGGCATACCCCTTCGACGTGCGCGTGCTCGAGATCGACTCCGACGAGGGACGCGCGATTGTGACCCGCTACCGGCCGGCCCTCTCACCGGCCGTGGTGATCGACGGGCGCCTGTTCAGCTCCGGGCGGCTCCCGAGCAAGAAGCTCCGGCGGATGCTCGAGCGGGTGACCTGAGATGGGCGGGCTGCTCTCCGGCGGATCGATCCTCGCCGCGTTCTTCGGGGGCGCGGTCGCCCTGTTCAGCCCGTGCTGCATCGTGTTCCTGCTCCCCTCCTACATGGCCGCTGGGGTGAAGAACCGGCGCTGGCGCCTGCTGCCGCTCACGCTCGTGTTCGCGGCGGGGCTCGGCCTGGTCCTGCTCCCGATCACGCTCGGGATGGGCTTGCTGGCGCAATCGCTATCCCGCTTCCATACCCCGTTGTACCTCGCCGGGGGGCTGCTCCTGCTCGCGATGGCCGCGCTTTCGCTTTCCGGCCGGTCGTGGAGCCTGCCCTCGTTCATCCACTCCCCGGCACCGGACCGGAGCGACACGGCCGGCGTCTTCGCCCTTGGAGTGTTCTCGGGCGTGGCATCGTCATGCTGCGCCCCCGTGCTCGCGGGCGTCATGACGCTGTCCGCGCTCTCGTCCTCGCTCGCCGGATCGGTGGCGCTCGGACTCGCCTACGTCTTCGGGATGGTGTTCCCCCTGTTCCTGCTCGCCTCGTTCTGGGATCGGTTCCGCCTTGGCGAGCGCCGGGTCTTCCAGAGCCGGGCGATCCGGCTCCACGTCGCGGGCAAGACGCTCGTCACCAACACGATGAACGTCGTGATCGCTGCCGTGTTCGCGGCGATGGGCGGCCTGGTCCTCGCCCTCGCCGCAGCGGGCAACCCGATGGGCTCGGGCGGTCCTCAGCTCGCCGTGGGCCGTTGGCTGACCACGTTCTTCACGCGAGTCCTCTCGTTCCTCGACCCCGTACCCGACGCCGTCCTCGGTCTTGCCCTTCTCGGTCTCGCCGCGGGCTTCGTCACGTTCGCACTCCGGGGCGGCCGCGATGCGGCGCGCCCCACCAAGCTGGGAGGTTCCTGCCATGAGCACGACGAAGGTGCGTCCGCGGCCCTCGCGGACCACGCGCCGCAACAAGCCGAGCACGACGAGGCGGAAGAGATCATCGCTCGCTAGGCGGTGGCGGCCCCTCTGGTCGATCGGCATCGGCCTCGCGGCGATCGGGGTCGTCGCAATGATGCTCCTCGCGAGCCGTTCACCGCGGTTCGGTGAGGGTGTCGGGACCCAGGCACCGGCGTTCACCCTAGCCTCGACCGCCGGCGGGACGGTGTCCCTGGCCGACTTCCGCGGGAAGGACGTCCTCTTGTACTTCAGCGAGGGCGTGGGCTGCGACACGTGCTTCTACCAGATGCGCGATCTCGAGCAGAACGCGGCGAAGCTCTCGACGAACGGGCTGACGGTGGTGCCGATCGTCGTGAACCCGGCGAACCAGGTGCAGGCGGAGCTGGACCGCTTCGGGCTCGCGACCCCGTTCCTAATCGATGGCGACGAGAGCGTGTCGAACGCGTACGGCGTCGTGGGGACGGGCATGCACGAGAATCTGCCCGGTCACTCTTTCATCCTGGTCGATGCCTCCGGGCAGATCGCGTGGCGCGGCGACTACCCGTCCATGTTCGTCACCACCGACCAGTTGCTATCGGACATCGGCTCGGCCCGCTGAGACATCGGCCTGGGCGGAAGCCCGTTCCCGGTGGGCGCAGCCGGGCCGACCCAGCCGTGCCGACCCAGCCGTGCCGACCCAGCCGTGCCCACCGGGAACTCTGGGATAGCTAAGCTAAGCTAGGTCACCGTGATGGTCCCGACCATCCCGCCGTCGTAGTGGCCAGACTCGTGACAGCCGTAGAGGATCGTGCCCGGCTTGTCGAACGTGACCGTGGCTTCCTTCGTCTCTCCCGGAGCAAGCGTCAGAGCGGGCATGTCCATGTCCATCCCATGCCCCATGGAGTCGTCCGAATCCATCTCCTCTTCGTGGGCCATCTGCGTGGCTTCGTCTCCAAGAATGAACTCGTGCGGATCCGAGCCAGAGTTGGTCACAGCGAACCGGATCGGCTCGCCCGCCTTCACGGTCACCTGGGATGGATCGAACCGGAGCGAGTCGAGAGCGGTGATCTCGACCGTGCGAACGCCGCCGGATGTCTCTGCCGTCGAGGCCTTCGAGCAGGCGGCGAGGACGACTGCGAGCCCGACCAGAACGAGTAGGGTTCTTGATCTCATCAACACACTGATCCCTCCATGACGTTAGACGGGACTGCAGAGTCGACGTCCGGGGATCAGGGTCGAAGCACGGTTCCCTGCTGCGGTGGCGGCCTCCCGGTCATTGGAGCAGGTCGGTCCGGGATCGGCGAGAAACGAAGAGAGCCGAGGATGACCAGCGACCGGACGACGAGGGCTTCGTGATCGGACGCCGCCATGCCGATCACCACGATGACGGCGAGACACGTTCCCATCATCATGAAGTGCTCGCCCATGCCGACCAGGTGCCACGCGAGCGCGAAGGCCAACAGGATCAGGAACAGTGCGACGACGATCCTGAGGCGGGGATCGCGGATCAGTCGCCGGAGAGGTCGCGCAAGGTCGAGCATGTGGCAACGCAGACTACCAGCGGGTCGATGCTCACGCTGACCGCACGCATCACCCGCTCATTCCGCGATGTGCGGGACGAGCGTCGACTTCGCAAGGAGACCCGCCGCGGTCAGCTCGGTTCCGGCGGACAGTCGGGGTAGTACGGGGAACGCTCGGGGTCCATCTTCCTCCTTCCTCTCGCGCGGTCAGCAGCAGACTAGGTTAGGCGCTTACGCCGCGTACTTCTCGGGCTCGACCATGAAGTTATCGTGGCAGCTCTTCGAGCAGAAGTAGTACGTCTGGCTCTCGTACTCCTCGCTCGCGGCGGCTGTTGTCGGATCGATCTCCATACCGCACACCGGGTCCTTGACCGTTGCCACGGTCTCCTCCTTCCTGGTCGGCGCAGGCTCGTCGACCTCCACCCGAACAGGCCCCGGTACCCGCCGCGCGTCACCCTCGACCGCGGGCGCTTTGAACCCACGCAGCCGGTTCGCGTTCGTCACCACCGACAGCGAGCTGGCGGCCATCGCCGCGGCCGCGATCATCGGGTTCAGGACGACCCCGAAGAACGGGTACAGGATGCCGGCGGCGATCGGGATGCCGATCGAGTTGTAGATGAACGCGAAGAATAAGTTCTGCCTGATGTTCCGCATCGTGGCCCGGCTGAGCGCGAGCGCCGAGACGACCCCGCGGAGATCGCCGGAGATCAGCGTGACGTCGGCCGCCTCGATCGCAACGTCCGTGCCGGTCCCGATGGCGATGCCGACGTCGGACTGTGCGAGCGCGGGCGCATCGTTGATCCCGTCCCCCACCATCGCGACCAGCTTTCCCTCGTCTTGCAGCCGCCGAACCTCGAGCGCCTTGTCCTGCGGGAGCACCTCGGCGAGGACGCGCTCGATCCCGACCTGCCGTGCGACCGCTTCGCCGGTACGGGCGTTGTCGCCGGTGATCATGACGACTTCGATCCCGAGGTCCCTGAGGGCACGGATGGCAGAGGGCGAGTCCTCCTTGACCGTGTCGGCGACCGCGACGACGCCGGCGGGACGCCCGTCGACCGCCGCGTAGATCGCGGTCCTTCCCTCCGATGCGAGGCTGCCGGCGGACTCCTCGAGCGTCGATGGGTTCACGCCCGCGTCGGCGAGGAGCCCCTTCCGGCCGACCAACACCTCACGGCCATCGACGATCGCTCGCACGCCCTGGCCCGTGACGGAATCGAACGCGCTGGCGTCGGCGAAGGCGATCCCTCGTGCCTCTGCTCCTGCCACGATCGCCGACGCGAGGGGGTGCTCCGATGAGCGCTCCGCCGACGCCACGAGTTTGAGCAGTGTCTCCTCGTCGAACCGATCGGTAGGGACGACGTTCGTGAGGGCAGGCGCGCCCTTGGTGATCGTCCCGGTCTTGTCCAGGACGATCGTGTTCAGCTTGTGTGCGGTCTCCAGCGCCTCCGCCGAGCGGATCAGGACACCGTTCTCGGCACCCTTGCCCGTCCCCACCATGATTGACAGCGGTGTCGCGAGCCCGAGGGCGCATGGGCACGCGATGATCAACACGGAGACCGCGCTCACGAGCGCGAACGTAAGCGCGGGCGCGGGTCCGAAGTCGAACCAGATCACGAACGTCCCGATCGCGATGAACACGGCTGCCGGGACGAAGTAGCTGGCGACGAGATCCGCGAGACGCTGGATCGGCGCCTTCGACGCCTGGGCTTGTTCGACGAGCTTGATGATCTGGGCGAGCATCGTGTCCCGGCCGACCTTCGTCGCCCGGAACCGGAACGCGCCGGTCTGGTTGATCGTCGCGCCGATGACCGTGTCGCCGGGGTCCTTCGAGACCGGGATCGGCTCGCCGGTCACCATCGATTCGTCGACCGCGGAGCGCCCGTCGAGCACCTCTCCGTCGACTGGGATCTTCTCGCCGGGCCGGACGACGATGACGTTTCCGGCCTCGACGTCCTCGATCGGGATCTCCCGCTCCTCGCCGTCGCGTACGACGCGGGCGGTCTTGGCTTGGAGCCCGATGAGCTTGCGGATCGCCTCACCGGTCCCGGCCTTGGCTCTCGCCTCGAACAACCGGCCCAACATGATCAGCGTGAGGATCACGCCGACTGCCTCGAAATAGACCTGTCGGAGCTCAGAGGGAACGGCGCCTGGAGCGACGGTCACGAACAGGCTGTAGCCGAACGCCGCGCAGGTGCCGAGGGTGATGAGCGAGTTCATGTCGGCGCTGCGGTGGCTGAGGATCAACCAGCCGGTGCGATGGATAGGCCAGCCCGTGTAGAACATGACGGGCGCGATGAACGCGAGCTGCACCCACCGGTTCAACAGGAAGTCCGGTACCCAGGTCGCATCGAAGAACTGCGTCGCCATGACGGCGGTGAGCACCGGTGTCGTGAGGATCGCACCGACGATCACGCGATGCCTGAGGTCGCGGATCTCGGCGCGCCGAGCGATCGCTTCCGCGTCTTCGGTATCTGCCGACCCGGGCTGGCGCCGCTCCTCGACCCGGTACCCGGCCGCCTGGACGTCGCGGCGCATGTCCTCGGTCCGGATCTGCGAAGAGTCGAAGTCGATCATCAAGCGCTCGGCGCCGTAGTTGGTCTCCACGCGGTCGACGCCTGGAAGTCGCTCGAGCAGGGATCCGATGTTGGTCACGCACGTCGGGCAGGCAACACCGTCGGCCCGAAGGGCGAACTCCACCCGGCTCGTACCGCTGACCTGTCGGGTCGGTCCCACACCCACGGCCCTGGCCACCTCATGCGCGTGTGTCGTCAGGGGGGCGGTGTTCGAGGCGACGAGCGCAGTCTCAGACGTCTCGGCCGGCATCTCGCCCGAGCCGTTTCCTGCCTCAACCACGAGCGTGCCGTGGAGCATGTTCATCCCACAGGCGAAGCCGAACTCCCCCGTCCGCGCGGGCATGAGCTCCACGGTCGTCCGACCGAAGGCGGCGAGCGACTTGCTCACTCCGAAATCCGGGAACACGACGCGCGAAGAGCAGTCGCTGTTCTCCTGGCGGTCGAAGATGAGTCGAAGGGGCACGCCCTCCTTCACCGTGATGAGGTTCGGGGAGTAGCCACCCTTGACGGTGATTTCCACCTCTTGCATCCCACCGCGGAGCTCGGCTCGCCTCGCCTGCTTCGGCCCGAAGAAGAACCAGCTGAGCAACGCGATGAGCGCCACCCCCAAGCCGGTCACCAAGATCTCCGTCCCCGTCATGTCTCCCTCGTCCCTTCAGCGGCTCCCGTTCACGCTGGCGGTCGCCCGATCCACGGTCCGATTGGCGCTTCCTCCTCATACCTATACCCTGGGGGGGTTCTATCGTCAACCGGCCAGCGATGGATGGAGGAAACCGTGGCAACGCAGACACGCGGCTACACCGCGACCAAGGACCAGCTCATCGGGCGCCTGGCCAAGATCGAGGGACAGGTCCGGGGGGTGGCCAAGATGGTCGACGAGGATCGGTACTGCATCGACGTGGTGACCCAGATCAACGCCGCCAGGGCAGCCCTGGACAAGGTGGCCCTCGGTCTGCTGGACGGCCACGTCCGCCACTGCCTTGTCGGTGGCCACGGGGGGCCCCGCGACCCGGACGAACAGACGCACGAGCTGATGGGCGCCGTCGGGCGGATGGTCTCTCGGTAAGGGCTGGTTCGGAGTCCGACGACCCTGTTGCAGGGGGTCCTTCTGCCCTTCCTTCGTTCGCATGCCGCCTCCTAGGGTCGCCTCAAGGAGGCTGCCATGGGCAACTGGATGCAGTTCGAGAAGTGCGCCAGGTGCGGTTGGGACATCGGGACCGGCGAGGGCGAGCGGAGCTGTTCGTGGGGCGAGTGCGCGTACCTCCCCGAGGAGCTGGACGTGTACTGCGAGCAGTGCCGCTTCAACTACTTCAGCCTCGAGGGCAATCCCACCTGTGATGATCCGTTGACCTGCGAGCACGCGTCGGTCCCTCTCGCCCATGTAGAGAACTACCGCCGATGGGCGACTGCGCGGGGCATCCCTGTCGGCGCCCCATAGCGTCGCGGCGCCTCGACGGAGGGACGTGATGAGCGCGACGGCGCCGGCTCCGATCCTCCTCGTCGAGCATGACGAACAGCGAAGGGCCCTCTTCGGCGGGTGGCTGCAAGACGCCGGGTACGAGGTTCTCGCGTGCCCGGGCCCTTCGGCTCCCGGTATTCCTGTATCGGCAGTCGAGAGGGTCACCGCGCACTGGTGGATCCCTGTGGGGTAAACAAATTCGATCGGCCTATTGACATGCGGCGTTGCCGCGACGCCTGGGAGTCGGTCAGACTGCGCCCGTGCTCGCGTGCCTCCTGTATCGGGTGCTGTGCGGGGTTCTCGGCCTGCTCGTCCGGATGGGCGTCGATGACCGGGACCTGGAGATCGCCGTGCTCCGCCATCAGCTGAGGATCGTGAGGCGGCGGGGGAAGCGACCCCGCTACCGCACTGCCGACCGGGCCCTCCTGGCCGCGGCCAGCAGGTTCCTCTGCCGCGAGCGGTGGTCCGCCTTTCCAGTCTGTCCCGACACGCTCACCCGCTGGCGCCGACTCCTCGTGAGCGGCAAACGGTCCAGGCGGCGTCGAGGGCCAGGACGTCCCCCCATCGATCCCGAGGCACGCGAGCTGATCCTTCGGATGGCCAGGGAGGACAGCACCGGCACAGACGATCCCCTTTGCCACCAAGGCCTGGCTCCAGAGATTCCCCTCGCTTCCGCACCACCCCCGTTCAAGTCTGCAGCGATACCGATCTGGGGCCGGTGGTCACCCTCTGATGGGGCCGTCCGGAGGGGGACGAGAGGCACAACGCCCAGCATGCTGGAGGACAGACATCCCGACGCGGTCGGCGAGCGGGTGCAACGGAGAGGCCAGGGCCGCCGGTGGGAGGTGAGAGCCAGATGGTCCGTATCGAAGGTGATCTTCATCAACCGGCCGGTGGAAGAGGTGTTCGACCTCGTGGCCGATGAGCGCAACGAGCCGCGCTTCAATCCCCGGATGCGCCGGGCCGAGAAGATCTCGGAGGGACCCATCGGCGTCGGCACCCGCTTCCGGGCGGAGACCGTGAAGCATGGGCCGTCGGGATGGTCATCGAGTACACCGGCTACGAGCGGCCCCAGAGGCTCGCTTCGACCACGCGCATGTCCTCACATGGATATTCGGTACACCCTGACGTTCGAGCCCGTTCCCGAGGGGACCTGGATGCGGTGGTCGGGGGACCTGGAGCCGCTTGGCATCCTCAAGGTGATCACGCCGCTGGTCGCCTGGATGGGCCAGCGATAGGAGCGAAGAATCTGGACGGGCCTCAAGCGCCTCCTCGAAGGGTAGATGACGCCTGCCGTCTCTGCGTGGGCCGACCGACGGATGCCTCCACGCGCTGGGAAGCCTGACCCGTAGAGCCCCCAACATCTTCGCGTTGGCACGCTGTTGGCAACTCAGCGGCCAGCCGTTCCTGAAGGATGCGAGCCGTCGTTGGCCCCTTGCCCTTCAGCTCCACGACATACGGCTCCGAGAACCGGTATTGGTCCGATAGACGCTCGTACACCGTTTCGGATGCCTGAATGGTGCCCGGTGCAGCGTTGGTTTGGAGTCGGCTGGCGGTGTTCACGGTGTCACCCCAGATGTCATACGCGAACTTCCGGCGCCCGATCACGCCCGCCATCACCGGGCCACAGGCGACCCCGATCCTGACGCCGATCGATGCACGACTCGGCCACCGAAGACCCGAAATGCACTCGCGGACCTCCAGGGCCATCTCGGCGGCCGCCTCCAGATGATCCGGCCGGGGGTCCGGGACGCCGGCGGCGGCCATGTAGGCGTCGCCCACCGTCTTGATCTTCTCCAGGCCGAAACGGTCGGCAAGCCGGTCGAACCGGGTGAACACGTCGTCGAGGGCCGTCACCAGCTCTGCCGCGCTGCTGATAGACGCCTGCTCGGTGAAGCCCACGAGATCCGCGAACAGCACGGTGACGTCGGCGTACCCCTGTGCGAGGTGCCGGGCGTCGATGCGTGGGTCACGCACCTTCAGTCTGCCGATGATTGCCTCGGGGAGCACGTTGCGGAGAAGGCGATCGCCCCGCTCCCGCTCCCGATCGAGTTCGCGTTCTCGGATGAACAGCAGGCGGGCGAACCGCTCGAGCGCATACGCGGCCCCAGTACCGATCACCGCCAAGGCCACGAGGTAGACGTCAGCCTCAAGGAGGTCAACCCCTCCGTGATGGGGGAAGAGGATCATCGTGAGGTTGTAGCCCCCGATGACAAGGGCGGCGGCAGACGCCGCGTACATGTACTGGAGCCGCAGGAACACGTAGGTGACCGCGAGGATCAGCATCAGGCTGGCGACGCCCCCCCACTCCGGGCTGTGCCCGGTCAGGACCCGGTGCATCTCAGATACGACCGAGTTGGCGACGACCATCGCGACGATCGCTGGCTGCCAGATGCGGACGTACCGGCGCGTATACGTGAGGGCGAGGCTGACCGCAACGATCGGGATGCCCACTCCGTAGTTGAGCAGGACATGGAGGCTGTATCCCACATTTGCTCCCGGGTCGGTGTAGAGGCCGAAGAAGGCCCACGCCAAGATCCCCACCATGTGCGCGGCGCGGACGTACGGGAGGTTGTCGCGAAAGTACTGCTGCTGGAACCGGTGCTCGACACCTCTGTCGACGAAGCGCAGAAAGACCCGACGCAGCTCGGCGTACGCGAGTGCCTCTAACATCGGCCGATCCCTTTCCTACATCTGCATCGCGTACTCGCGTCGCCGGTAGAGCATGAGGGCGAGCATGGCCGGGACCGTCAGAGCGCAGTACACCCCGCACAGCGCACTCTTGGTGACGTTGAACCAGACCAAGCAGAGGAACGGGATCACCGGAACAACCATTGCCGCCGCCATCTCAGCGGAGCTTCGCCAGCCGTGGCCCCGGTGGCGCATCCAGACCACCATCGGCACGGTCATGCCCGCAGCCATGATGAGCAGGGACTGCACTGGGTACCGAAGGGTGGTTTCGTTCCAGTTCATCCGCACGATGGTCACGAGGATGGCTCCGCTGGTGATCATCCCGGCCAACATGACCGCGAGCATCTCCAGGAAGTGCCGCCAGAAGTGGGATAGGTATCTCTTGTGATGGACCCCGGGCGATGTCACCTGATCGTGGCTCGCCGCTTGGCCCGGATCATGGACCGGGTCGGACTAACGGTGTGAGTTTGGGACATCCCTGCACCCCCTCCTCGTGTTTCCCCTCTGCGCCGCGATCCGATCCCGGCGGAGAGACCTGGCGCAATGCCTACTGCCGAGTCAGGGCCTGCGCGTTCTGAGCACGCCGTTCCCTTGACCGGCGGACCGCCCTGTTGATCCCGTACGCGCACAGACCGCAGCACAGTGCCGCGCCCACGATCACCGCGATGATGACCATTGCCAACCACCTCCCCGGCCGGCTCTCGGCACCCCGAGGTATCCGGTTCTCGCGCCGGTTTCGCCGACACTCGCTGAACGGTCAGTTCCGCTCGAGTGCCGTACGGCCCCAAGTTGACGGGACCTTTGTCAGGCAGCCATGAGGGGACAGTGAGTACGGATACCACCCACGGCGGTCATGGTCTCTGGTGCCTTGATCGGGCTCCCGCTGGTGCTGGTACTCAAGGTCATCCAGGCCACCGAGACTTCCCTCTGAGCAGGTCGCGTCCCAGTAGGCCACCGCGTGCGCGGTCAGGACGGTTTGTAGATCATCAGCCACAGAATCGTGAGGAGCCCCACGCCACCGACGAGCAAGATGGCTACTGGGACCGGGGACCGCAGCAGGCGCTCGCGTTCTGAATCGGCGATATCCCGCATTTCGAGGCAGGCCCGAACGCGCCGGTAGTAGGGCACGGCCAGCCCCACGAGCGTGGCTGCCATGGCCACGAAGAAGCCGAGAGCGAACCATATCCAGCCCTGTCCCCACCAGTGTCCGAGGAACCCGTTCACGAGTCCGCCCGTGAGAAGCAGCGCCAGCGAGGCGTACATCGGCACCCGAGTCGCCGCAGAGAGCTCCAGCATCGCTCGGATCCGCTCCGGGTCGCGCTCTCGGCGCAGTCCGAGCCCGACGGCTGCGGACACGCCGTGGGCTCCTACGAACCCCATGAGTCCCGCGATGTGCACGAAGAGCCAGAAGCGGTACACGCCTGCTGCTCCGGCCTGTCCTTCGAATGAGGAACGAACGGTCAAGGGTAACCGACGCAGGACAACGACTGTACCTTCGGGCCGTTGACATCTCGATTCAGGTACCTTCACGTTCCCGGACGAGGAGGGATTCCGGCCATGAAGGGGAGCGAGGTTGTGATCGGTCGGCTGAACGATCTCCTCAGCCTCGAGCTGGGCGCGATCAACCTGTACCTGGCTCACTCGAAGATGTGCCAAAAACTGGGGCTACGAGCGCCTCGCCGAGTGATTCCGGCAGATCTCGCTCGAGGAGATGAAGGATGCGGAGGAGATCATCGAGCGAGTCCTCTTCCTCGACGGGAGGCCCAGGATGGAGCAGCTGTCCGGGGTGACCATCGGTGCGACCGTTCCGGAGCAGCTGCGGTCCGCGCTGGAGACCGAGAGGCAAGGATTGAAGCTCCTTCAGGAGGGCATCGCCACAGCCCTGGACGTGGACGATCAGGCCACGCGGGAGTTCCTGGCCGGTCGGCTTCCCGACGAGGAGGGGTACGTCGATTGGCTCGAGACCCAGCTCTCGCTGATCGACAGCATCGGCGAGGCCAACTACCTCGCCCGGCAGCTCAACGCCTGAGCCCCGGCCGAACCTGGCCACATGCGAGCACCGGGAGGAGCGCGGCGCTCCTCCCGGTGCCACTCGACGGGAATCAGCGGATCAGGGCAAACTCAGCGGCGAGCTTCGTCCCCCGCTCGACCTGCTCATCGATTCCCGTCCCGACCGTGAGCCAGTCCACCTCCAGGTGGTCCACGACGAACTGAGCCTTGGCCGTCAACCACCGGAACCTCTCGTCCTCGACCATCTTCCAGAGGGGGTCCCGGTCTCCCTTGATGATCCAGAAGCCGGTCTGCGCCTCCAGATCACCACTTCCGTAGAAGTATGGCTCGTAGTAGGTGATGACCCCTGTCCTGGACTGCTCTTCGAAGTACTCCTTGGCCTCTGCGAACAGCTCGATCGCCCGCTGCTCGCGTCCGGGAACGAGCTTCCCGAACTTCACAATGAGCCCCGTCTCCATCGATACCGCCTCCTGGTCTACCGATGACTGCGGACACCTTTGATCCCGGTGGCCCGGGTGGGTCGCCCGGCCCTCCACCACCTCCTCCGGCTCACCCTCCTATCGCTTCTTGAGGACGTGAAGGGCCAAACGTCCCGGCCCTCACGGGACCTTTGGCCCGGGCTGGCCTGGCACGGTCGGCCCGCTCCCGAAGGAGGAGGCGATCTGGACCCACCCTCGA
>WNFV01004140.1_pt1 | contig 26314 bp, 24 predicted proteins | sample 5400101 | NCBI WGS metagenome assembly WNFV01 (sample SAMN13153361, study PRJNA577476) | soil metagenome | isolation source: 115 cm soil or saprolite under grassland replicate 1 | place: USA:California | collected 2016-06-15
CCAGGAGGTAGTCGCGCCGTTCTGGTACGCGCTCCGCGCGCCAGTTCGTGATCAGCGCGCGCAGGGTGAGTCGTGCCAACGCGGCAACCGGCAGCAGCGGTAGTTCCCGATCCTTGATCGGCCGCGCCCTTTCGTAGCCGGCGACGAAGGCGGAGGCCTCCCGCCACGGCTGATCCGGCGTCCGGCCGAGAACGTTCGCCAGGGCCACTGCGGGGTCGAAGATCACCGCGCTGCGCATCGTGTCACCGAAGTCGATGACGCCGGTGACGTAGTCGTCGCTCTGCTCATCGACGACCACGTTGTACGGGCTGTAGTCACCGTGGATCACTTGCGTCTCGAGGTCATTCAGCCTCGGGACGATGGTTGCCTCGAACAGCCGGAACACGCTTTCAGCCAGCTGGCGGTGCTCGGCGTTCGGTGTGTGCTCGACGAGCTCCGTCAGATCGTGGAAGTGCCGTAGGTCCCATACCAACGATCGTTGGTCGGCCGGGTGCGCAAACGCCTCGAGCGCCACGTCGACTCGCCCGAGCATCTCGCCCACCTTGGCGAGCTGCTCACCGTCTGGGTTCGCCTGAGCCCAGACCGCACCTTCGACGAAGGTGAACACCCGCAAGACGCGGGTGCCGCCGTCGTTCGTCTCCATGACCACGTTGTCGCGTCGGTCGACGGTCAACTTCACCCGTTGGACGGGCAACTCGGCAGCGGCGCCTTGGAGAAAGCGCATCGCGGCGGTCTGCAACCCGACGACCGCCTGTGCCTCGTCGGGTGGTGAGACCTTCACGAGGTAGTCGGTCTCCTCAGTCCTGAGTCTGAACGTGTCATCCTTCTCCGTCGCCACCGACTGGAGACGTCCCGTGAGGTGGTAGTGCCGTTGAAGGAGGCTGCTCACCAGCTTCACGTCGATGGGCACATGGGACGCCCCCAAGCCGCTTTCGGCGAAGAGCCGTTCAGCCGGGCTCAAGGGTGGCGAGGCGTCCACTATCAGTCCCTTCGGCCGGCCTGCTACAGGCGGACTTTCGCGACCTCGGCGAAGGTCTCCAGGAACCGGGTCACGTCGGCGGAGCTGAACGCCAGCGGAGGACGGATCTTCAGAACGTTCGCTCCCTCGGCGGTCCCGCTGATGAGAACTCGACGATCGCGCATGTCGTTGATGACGTCCTCGGCTCGTGCGCGATCAGGCGCGAGCGTCTCGAGGTCCTGGACGATCTCCACAGCGACGTACAGACCGCTGCCGCGCACTTCAGCGACGTACGGCGACGCGTGCGCGATCTCCTCGAGGCCAGCGCGCAGCGCCGTGCCGTTCTCGAGAACGCGCTGCTGCACGTTCTCCTCCTCGAAGACGTCCAGCACCGCGGCCCCGGCCGCCACCGGGATCGAGCTGCCGGCGAAGGTGTTGAAGTAGCGAACGCTCCGTCCGAACTCCTCGGAGACCTCGGGGCGGAAGACCACACCCGACAGCGGCACTCCGTTGCCCATCGGCTTGCCCATGGTGACGATGTCCGGCAGCACACCGTGGCGGCTGAAGCCCCACATCGAATCCCCGAGCCGTGCGAATCCCGACTGCACCTCGTCCGCGATGTAGACACCGCCGGCCGCATGCACCTCATCCACGACGGCATGCATGTACCCGACGGGGTCGGTGAATATTCCGTCGCTGCTGTAGGCGCTGTCGGTGACCAGCGCCGCGAGCCGGTAGCCGTGGCGCTCGAGGTCATCGATCGCGCCACGCACCTGGTTGCGCATGTGCTCGGCCAGTGTGGATCCGGGCGCGACGAGTCGCGGGTCAGGAGGATCGATGAGTGGGACGTTCGGTCCCAGCGGTGAACCCTTGCCCAGGCTCGGCGAGAAGCTGGCCACTTCGCGGGTGATGCCGTGGTACGCCCAGCGCGTCACGATGATTCCCTCGCCACCCGTGTGGAACCTCGCCACGCGCATCGCGAGGTCGTTGGCCTCCGACCCGCTGCACGCAAGGCTCAACTTTGACAGTTCCTCTGGGAACGTCGCGAGAAGCCGCTCGGCATAGTCGACCAGCGCTTCCTGGACGTAGCGCGTGTTGGTGTTGACTGCCGCCATCTGGTTGGAGACCGCCTCGACCACCCGGGGGTGGGCGTGCCCGACGCAAGGAACGTTGTTGTAGGCGTCGAGGTAGTCATGCCCCTCGAGGTCGAGCAAGTGGGCTCCGTGACCGGAGACGAACTCGACCGGCTCCCTGTAGATCAGCGTGTAGCCAGGGCCGAGCACCTCGTTCCGCCGTCGGATGGTCTCCTGGAGGTGCTCGGGCAGTGCGCTCAGTCCACCGGGGTCGAACCGGTTGGGGTAGTGGTCGATTGCTCGACTCAGCGTCGAAGTCATCGGGACGTCACCTTGTCTTGTTCGGTCGGTGGGACCCCTTGCAGCAGTGCCGTGCGGGCTCGTGTGAGTCGAGTCAGATGCCGAGCATGGTATTGATCTCGTCGAGCGACTCGGCGCGGACGTACCCGTATCCCGACGTCACTGGGTCGTACCCACGGTCGAGCAGCACCAGGTTGGGAAAGCCGAGGTCATGCATCGGCATCATGTCGTAGCGGGTGTGCGCGGCGACGTGCAGGAAGTCCTCCGGGGACGCGTCGAGCTGATCCAGCATGTACTCGAACGCCCCGTACCGGGGCTTGTAGTAGCCGGCCTGCTCGGCGGTGAGGACGGCGTGGAAGTCGGCTCCGAGCCGCGGCACGCTCTCCGCGAGGAATGAGTCGTCGGCGTTGGACAGGATCACCAACTTGTAGTTCTCGCCCATCTTCTTCAGCGGCGCGGGGACGTCAGCGTGGGGACCCCAACCCCGAACCCCGTCGGCGAACCGCTTCCCCGCGTTCGGATCCACCTCCAGGCCCCACTTGCGGCAGACCCTCTCGAAGGAGTCGTGCAGCACCTGCTCGTAGGCGTAGTACTCACCGCAGACCTGGTCGTAACGGTACCCGCGGAAGTCCGTCACGAAGCGGTCCCACTGGTCCGCGGGGACCTGGTCGCCGACCAGCTCCTTGGTGATGGGGGTCATCTGGAAATCGATCAAGGTGCCGTAGCAGTCGAACGAGACGTACGTCGGCCGAAACGTGGGCGTGCTCATGAGGGCGCCTTCCGATCAGTGTGCTCTGGGAAACAAACTTTCCGCCTTGACAGAACCATAACACCATTCGTTCCAGTTCCAAACTGAGACTTAAAGGCGCCCGTGGCCGACTCGAGGATGTGAGGATCGCTCGTAGTCGGCGCCTACCCCACTGGCCGGCGCCCGGGCCTGTCACGGCGTTGCCTGGTCGGCGGTGTCCCTCTGATCGTCGCGTACCTCAAGGTCCGACGCCATGACGACGACGTCGTCGAGTCGCGGCGCGGAGGTCGGTGCACGCAGGTGCACGGGCCGGGGTTTTTGGGACCCAAAGCGGGTCATAAGGCCAAGTGGTTCAAGAACCAAGGTGGCCCCTGATCTACGTTTCCGCACCCATGAGGGCCGGGCGTGTCAAGAGCGCACGAGGTCTTGGCCCCGGTGATGTGAGTTGTCGTCGGGGTGAAGGTCTGACTGTTCTTGTGCGGGCTTCCTCGTAGCTGGCCGGTTTGTCGCCGTTGCGTGGGAAGGTGTCAAGCTGGAGCGCCCGGAGGCGGAGCCGCTTGCGGCGGGAGCCGGGGACGAACGAGCTTGACGCCGACGAGCGGCGGCGGATCGTTGGCGGCGAGGAAGCCGGGGGTTGGAACGGGGGTGGTGGCTGTCCCGGGCGCGTGTGGTTGTCGGAGAGGGTCTCTCATGCACCCATCCGGTCGCCGGCCAGGCGGCGGGCGACCATGCCGACCTCCGCTCCGTCATGGACCGCATAGGACACACCCTCATCCAGACCACCCAGAAGTACCTCCATGCCCTTCCCGACGCCGACCAACGCAACCTCGACGCCTTCCGCCGCATCGCCGGACCTCCCCCAACCAGGCGGTATGACAGAGCCTGGCGACTCAGGTAGCGAGAAGTGACCCCCGATGCTGCACTAGCAATGCTGACAAGCACGACCGCGCAGGCGGCCAAACCGAGCGCGCGCCGACTACCGATCCTGTGGACGCAGATGAGATTCGAACCCCATGACTTCTCGTGGCACGAGACCCTTTCGTATGTGGCACGAGACCCTTTCGTATCTCGCCGGATCTCGGAGGATCTCGGCCGACCGGCCCTGACCTGGACCGATGCCCACCACCGGTGACCGTGTCGACGCCGACCCTACCTCTGTGGCTCGGGTCATCTCGGAGATCCTCGGAGTCACTGGCGCGGAATAGTTGCGGAGTCCGTAGACCCGAGGAGTGTCAGCGCGTGACGGCGTACGCCAGTTGCACCTCGACGAGCTCTTGCAGCTTGTCGAAGTCGACTCCGAACAGGTCGCGCACGAGGACCTTGCCGTCCTCGATCACGCAAAGGCCGAGGGCGCAACGGCGCCAGTCACCTCAGCGGGAGGCGCACGTGGATCGGCCTTGACCACTCCCACCACGAAACGACGGGACTCCCCGTCATAGGCGGTCTCCACCGAGTCCGTCCTCCGAGCAAGTCGGGGTGCATGCGTATCGCGATGAGTGGATCGCCAGGGTCACGCGGACATCTGGCGCACTCGTTCGCCCCCCGGTCCTAGCATGAATCGACCTGGAGGGGTCGACGTGCAATGTTGCCTGCGGGCCCAGGAGGCGTGCCAGGCTCATCGCTACATGATGAGTCCGATCCGGCGCAGCCATTCCCGGATCTCGGGTCGAGCGCGTTGCGCCTCCTCGCCCCGGACGGCGACGCCTTCGCCGAGGGTGGAGCCGGCGCATGTGCGTGAGTAGTCGCGTTCGGTGGTGCCGAGCCCGCTCAGAGCGTAGGTCGTGAAGGGATGGATAGTCTTGCCGGTGAAGTCGTGGCTCTCTGCGAAGGTCGACATGATCATCGGCGCCCGGACGTTCCAGATCGGGCTCCCGACCAACACGACGTCGTACCGGTCGATAGCGGGCAGTGGGTTGGCGATCGCGGGACGTGCGGCCTCGTCCTGTTCACGAGTGTTTCGGTCGACCGTCTCCTCGTAGTCGTCCGGGTACGGTTCGACCGCCTCGATCTTGTAGACGTCGCAGGGGACGAGGTCTGCGATCATCCGGGCCACCACCTCGGTGTTGCCGACGTCCAGCCAGGTGCGATCGCCGTAGTAGTAGTAGTAGTAGTAGTAGTAGTAGTAGTAGTAGTAGTAGTAGTAGTAGTTCTCGCCCGGTCGCGAGAAGTACGCCACGAGCACCTTGGGAGCGGCGCGGGTGGGTGTGTTCGCTGTCTGCGTGGAGGTCGTGGCTCCTTCCCCACGCAGCCCTCCTTGCGGGCTCCGTTGAGTTCCTTGGCTGCAGCCGCGGAGGGCCGCCGCCGCGAGCGTGCCGGTGGCGCCGGCAAGCCCGAGGCGGAGGAGTCGTCGCCGACCCAAGTGGCGGATGCCCAAGGAACCGTCTGGCGGTGGCTGCGCCGGAGTGATCGGTGGCATGGCTTCAGGAGTGCCTGCGGCCGCCGAGCCAGCTGACCATGGCGGGGTCGCGGTGGTCGAAGAAGAGGCTGGCGCCGGTGTCCAGGGTGGCGATCTGGCTCATCTGGTCGTCGGTGAGGGTGAAGTCGAAGATGTCGAGATTCTGGGCTATCCGGTCCGGGCGCACGGACTTGGGGATGAGCACCACCTGACGCTGGACCAGCCAGCGGAGCACGACCTGGGCGACCGACTTTCCGTGTGCCTCGGCGATGCCGCTGAGGACGGGGTCGGTGAACAGGTTGTTGCGGCCCTCCGCGAACGGGCCCCAGGACTCTATCTGGACCCCGCGCTCGCGCATCAGTTCATGATCGGCGGCACGCTGGTGGAAGGGGTGGGTCTCGATCTGGTTGACCGCAGGGACGATCTCGTTGTGGTCGATGAGGTCGACGAGCCGGTCGGGGTGGAAGTTCGAGACGCCGATCGCACGGATCCGCCCCTCCCTGTGGAGCTCCTGCATGGCACGCCACTCGCTGTAGTAGTCCCCGAGCGGCTGGTGGATCAGGTAGAGGTCGAGGTAGTCGAGCCCGAGCCGGCCCAGCGAGTTGTCGAAGGCGCGCTTGGTGTCGTCCTGGACGCTGCGGGTCGGGGCGTGCTGGATCCACAGCTTGGTGGTGACGAAGAGGTCCTCGCGGGCGACGCCGCTGGCCTTGATGGCTGCGCCGACGGCCTCCTCGTTGCCGTAGGAGGCGGCCGTGTCAAGGTGGCGGTACCCGGCCTCCAGGGCGGCTTCGACGGCAGCCTGGGTCTGGTCGTCCGGGATCTGGAAGACGCCGAACCCGATGATGGGCATCGCGACGCCGTTGTTGAGGGTGACGGTCAGCATGAACCCTCTTCCTTTCAGTCGGTGGTCTGCTGCTGTTGTTGGAGGGTGAAGCTCAGCGCCGCGGTGACCCAGAGGACGAGGGCCGCGGCGACCAGGCCTACGCGAAGGCCTGACAGGAAGGTGGCGTGTGCGGCGATCACCGCTCCGATGACGGCGACTCCGAGCGAGCCGCCCAGCTGGCGGAACGTGTTGAGGACGCCTGAGGTCGTGCCGGCCAATGCCGCCGGCGCGTTGTCGATCACGAGCGAAGCGATCGGCGGAACCGTGAGCGACCCGCCGACGCCGACGGAAACCATGACTGCGGAGGCCAGCCAGATCGGGACAGTCGCCGGCATGGCCGCGATGACCACCAGGCCGGCGCACTGGACGAGCAGTCCGGTGGCGATCAGGGCGCGGCTGCGGAACCGGGCCACCAGCCAGGCCGCCCTCGAGCTGAAGACCGTTACCAGCGCGGTCATCGGCAGGAACAGCAGTCCCGTGCCGAGGGCGGACTCGCCGCGCTGCTGCTGGAAGTACAGGCTCTGCACGAACACGACTCCGTAGAACGCGGCCATCGAGGTCAACGCGATCGCCAGGGCAACCGAAACCTGGCGCGACCCGAAGAGTGCCAGCGGGATCATCGGGTGGGGTCCGCGTGCCTGAGCCACCAGGAACCCGATCAGCGAGAGGGCGCCGAGTGCGACGAGCTCAAGGATCAGCGGGCTCCCCCAGCCACGGTTGCCACCCTCGATCACCACGTAGCTGAACGCGCCGAGAGCGATCACGGCCGTGCTTTGTCCCGTGTAGTCAAAGGGCGTCTCACGACGCGTAGAGCGCTCCACCTTGGCCAGGAACGCCATCGCCAGCGCTGCGACGGGCAGGTTGACCAGGAAGATCAGGCGCCAGTGCAGCAAGGTGAGCGCGCCACCCACAATCGGTCCGGCCGCTGCAGCCACGGAACCGCCGACGGCCCAGAGTGCAATCGCCCGGGTTCGCTGTTCAGCGTCGTGGAATCCTTCGCGGATCAGGGCAAGCGAGGTCGGGGTGACCATCGCGGCGCCCGCACCCTGAAGCAGCCGCGCCGCGATCAGCACCCCGAGGCTCGGGGCAAGCCCATACAGGGCCGAGGACGCGGCGAAGAGCACCATGCCGGCCCCGTATGCACGCCTGGCGCCAGCCCGGTCCGAGAGCGTTCCAGCGAACAGGATCAAGGCCGAGAACGTCAGCGTGTAGCCCGTGACGACCCACTGCAACCCCGAGATTCCCGCCCCCAGGTCTGCGCCGATGCGTGGCAGTGCCACGTTGACGATCTGCGCGTCAAGCGCCACCACGAAGAAGCCGAGCATCGCCACACCCAAGGTGGCGAGCTGGCGACGGTCGAAGGCCGGGGCGGTGGCCCTCGCAAGTGGCGGTCGATTCGCTCATGCCTCAAGCGAACCCCAGCCGACAGCCCGAGTGAGAGATCCTGCTGTGCCAGGTACTGGCAGCCCCTCCCAACCCGAGCCCGTTCACCCGTACGTTGAATGCGTGACTATCCAAGAGGACATCCGCGACTTCCTTACCACGAGGAGGGCGCGGATCACGCCGACGGAGGCAGGGCTTTCCACGTACGGCGACAAGCGTCGCGTCCCCGGCCTCCGCCGCGAGGAGGTCGCCCTGCTCGCGGGCGTGAGCGCCGACTACTACATCCGACTCGAGCGTGGGAACCTCAACGGCGTCTCCGAACAGGTGCTGGACGCCCTCGCGCGGGCACTACCTCTCGATGAGGCCGAGCGCGCTCACCTCTTCGACCTCGCTCGGGCATCGGCCGGACCCGTTCGCGGGTCGCGGCGTCAGGCCGTATCGAAAGTTCGTCCGGGGGTGCTCCGCATCCTTGAGTCCCTGAACACTCCGGCGTACGCCCGAAACGCGCGTATGGACATCGTCGCCGCCAACGATCTCGCCGTTGCCCTGTACGACGGCATCCTCGACCAGCTTCCGACCAATCTCGCCCGCTTCCTGTTCCTCGACGATCGCGCCGCAGGCTTCTTCCTCGATTGGCACACCGTCGCCGACGACGCCGTTGCCGCACTCCGCGGCGAGGCCGGGCGCAACCCGCACGACAGATCCTTGACCGACCTCGTGGGCGAGCTGGCCACGCGCAGCAACGAGTTCAGTGCCCGGTGGGCACGGCACGACGTCAAGCGCCACCGCACCGCTGCCAAGCGGCTCCACAACAGTGTCGTCGGCGACCTCGACGTCACGGGCGAGGCGCTGGAGCTCGCAAGCGACGGACTGGTCGTCATTACTTACACCGTCGAGCCGGGCAGCGCGAGCGCACAAGCCATCCGGTTCCTCGGCAGCTGGGCCTCCCAGAGAACTCGCGTTACGGACCCAACGACGCAGTGACTGTGCAAGTCGGCCAGAGGACGTCACTGCACGATCCGAACATAGGAACCGGGTGCCGGGCCGAGAGGCGCAAAGCCCCGCGATCTCAGCAGCTCGGGCGCGGAAACCTCGTCACCAGAGCGGCCGATCGCCCATTCAGCCCAGTGTTCCCACCAGGATCCGGCCCGCTTCTCCGCCCTCTCCAACCAAGCCTCCGGTGATTCTGAGGTATCGAGCGGTCCCGTGAAGTAGCTCGCCTTCGGGTTGCCCCGGGGGGTTCACCTGACGTGTTTCTGACCGCGAGCGAAAGGATGGGGGCAGGCAAGTCCGACGCCGTCGAGACCCGCGCCACCGACGGACCCGGCGCCGGACTGGTCGACATCGACGTCGACGACGAGCACCGGCCGATCCCGCTCGCGGTCTCCGACAACGGGCCCCAGATGACCTCGGGCTCGACCCGCGAGTTCATGGCCCTGTGCGCGATCGCCCAGCACTTCGGCCGGCCCGGCACGCCGACCGACCAGGCCTGGATCGAGAGCCTCAACGGACACGTCAAGGCCGAGTACCCGCACCTGCTCGCTGCGTTCTGGGTTGGCAGCGCACCTCGCCCACCTTCGTCAGCTTCCGCACGCCACGGCCGGTGTCCGCGCAGCGTCCGCAGACAGAATGCTGACAAACAAGACAGGGCCCTCTTCAACCAATCGGTTGAAAGAGCCGCCAACTGCAAACTTCACCTGTAGCGGGGGCCGCCTACCACACGTATCTGAACAAGCACTTCTATCCGTTCTTCGGAACCAAGCAGACGGGCAAGATCCTGCCCTCCGACGTCCAGGTCTGGGTCACCACCGCCACCACGAACTGCCTTCCCCCGCCAGTGTCCGCAGGTACCACACCATGCTGCACTCAGTGTTCAAGCGAGCCGCCCGGGGCCGGATCATCACCTTCAACCCCCTGCGAGGACACCGAACTCCCCAAGGTGGTCAAGAAGCAGGCCCGCACTCTCACCCCGGTCGAATACCGGCGCCTCATCGACGCCATCCCCGAACAGCACCGGTTGATGATCCAAGTCGCGTTCGAGAGCGGGCTGCGGTGTGTCAAGCTCATCGCCCTGCGCCCCCGACATCTGGACCTCGACCACGGCCGACTGACCGTGACCGAGACCATCGTCGAGGTGCCTCTCCGGGCGGCCCCGAACGGGCAGCGCATGTACGTCAAGCCGTACCCCAAGGACAGCGAACCCCGCGCCCTGGGCCTGTACCCCGAGCTCCTCGACCAACTTGCCCGCGCACATCGAATGGGCTCGGCCAGAACGATCTGCTGTTCGCGACCCGGGCCGGCACCCCGATCTCCCGCAACACCTTCCGCACCAGCCTGGACCCCCGCGGTCAGGGCCAGCGGGGTCGACTACAACGTCCGGATCCACTACCTGCGCCACGCCCACGCCTCCTGGCTACTCGCCGGCGGATCCGACCTCTGCTCCGTCATGGACCGGATGGGCCACAGCCTCATCCAGACCACCCAGAAGTACCTCCACGCCCTCCCCGACGCCGATCAACGCAACCTCGACGCATTCAGAAGCATCGCCGCGTCGGCTGAGCATTCGGGAATCCAGGAAGAGACCGAGCCCGACGCCTGATTCCTAACCCGGAGATGTTCACCCGCTACCTGGGCTCCAACGCCGTTGACCTGCCGCTCATCGCCCCCGGCACCAAGAAAAGCGCGGCGACGGGATCCGTATGGCAGTCGGGCTCGGCGCCGACACGGCCAGCCAGTACGACGTGATCCACGCCGAGCCGGTCGACCGACGCAAAGAGCAGGCCGACGCACGCTCTACGGCTTCAGCGCCGGCTTCCTCGTTAACGGCAAGGCGGAGCGCTTCAACGACGAGGGCGGGACACCTGGGGCAAGCTGTTCGAGCTCGTCGGGTACGAGATCTGGCGGCACCAGAACCAGGAGGCCCGCGGGTACGTCACCCGCACGGCCGTCGGCCGCTCACTTCGACAGCTACGAGGCGCGCGTCGGCCGGGTCAATTCCTCACGCTGGCTCAGCAGCCGTTTGACGGTGGACACGCATGACCCGCAGCCGCGGCCGGCGCCGGTGGCCGCACACACCTGTGCAACAGTCCCTGCCCCGTTGTCCATGGCGAGGCTGACGGCCTTGTCGTTCACGACCACGCAATGGCACAGAATCACAGATGCCCTCCAATGCGGTACAGCCATGCGGTCCGCCGAACCAGCCGACGGCCGGACCAGATCTCATTGAGCTGGTCTGTCGGGCGACGTCTTCACCAGCGACTGCGGCACCTTGGTGCTGCGTGAGCGCAGCCATTCGCCGAGCGCCTTTGCCTGTGCGTCCAGCCGCAGCGTCGAGGTGGCGCCGGTCCCGAGCAGTCCCCGGATGAGGAAGTTCACCGCGCCCAGGTTGGGCAGTTCGAAGCGCGAGATCGCCAGGTCGTGCGTTTCGGGAAGGAGGCGGCGGAGTTCGTCGACGGTGAGGGTCGACTTGAGCCAGTCCCAGGCTTCACGGTCGCGTACCCACACGCCGAGGTTCGCGTCGCCGCCCTTGTCGCCGGAGCGGGCGTGCACGATCTCGCCGAGTGAGGCGACGACCAGTTCATCGGCGGTCCATCGCGAGGCGACCGACGGCGCGGGCGACGGTTCGGTCTGCCGGGTGAGCTGGCCCCCGGCGCCGTGTGGGCTGCCGGCTGCGATCGTCTCGCTCGTGCCGTCGGGGTGGTGGACGGTGTGGTCGAGCAGTGGTTGGTCGACGAGTGCCGGCCAGTACACCCCGAACGCCGACCCTGCCTGGGGAGGGCCGAGGGAGTACAACCCGGGGTAGCTGGACAGGGCCAGCTCGACCATCCGCGTCGAGAAGGCGCGCCCGGCGGCTTGCTGTGTGCCCTGCACGGTGATCTTGAGCAGCTCGGTTCCGGCGTTCTGGCTGTCGGGATCGTGCTGAGCCCTCCCGATACGGTCGAACGCGACCGCGTCGAGCCCGTCAACCCTCTCGATGTCGCGGTGGACGGATCGCGCGACGAGGGCGGCCTTCGCGTCGAGGTCGGTGCCGGTGAGCGCGAAGATCACGCTGTTCTCCCAGCCGCCGACCCCGGTGATCGCGACCTTGGTGGTCGCGGGTGCCGCCGAGCCGCGCACGCCGTGGATCTGTACGCGGTCGTCGCCGAGGTCGGTGAGCGTGGCGGTGTCCAGGTGCGTGGTCACGTCCGGGTTGAGGTAGGCGGGCTCACCGATCTCGTAGACCAGTTGGGCGGTGACCGTGTCTCGGGTGACGGCGCCGCCGGTGCCTGGGTTCTTGGTGATCACCGAGGAGCCGTCAGCGGCGATCGCGGCGATCGGGAACCCGGGCTCCATGAGGTCGGCGATGGCCCGAAACCCGGAGAAGTTGCCACCGGTCGCCTGGGGCCCGCATTCGATGACGTGCCCGGCGCAGACCGCGCCGGCGAGGGCGTCGTAGTCGTCGGCGGCCCAACTCCACCACCATGCGGCGGGACCGAGCACCAGTGAGGCGTCGGCGACGCGGCCGGTGATGACGATGTCGGCGCCCTTGTCCAGGGCGCGCGCGATGCCGAATCCGCCCAGGTACGCGTTGGCAGTCAGGGGCTGATACGGCCACGACGACAGCGGTTCGCCGCTCGTCAGATGCGGCAGTGCATGGCCCGCCTGCTGCAGAGCGTCGAGGCGGCCGAACACGTCGTCGCCTTCGATGTGGGAGACCCGCAGGTCGTAACCGTGGCGTCCGATCAGCTCGCGGGTCGCGTCGGCCAGCCCGCCGGGGTTGAGTCCGCCGGCGTTGACGACCAGCCGGATCCCGTTCGCCACAAGGTGCTCGAGCGCCGCGTCCAGGTGCTGCAGGAAGCTGGTCGCATATCCCTTGCTGCTGTCCTTGGCACGCGCCTTCCCGAGGATCAGCATCGTCACCTCGGCGAGGTAGTCACCGGTGAGGACATCGATGCCACCGGCTCGAGCCATGTCGGCCATGGCCGAAGCGCGGTCACCGTAGAAGCCGGAACAGTTCCCGACGCGGATGGCACGCTGCCCGCGTCCGGATGCCGACGTCATGCTGTCGCCCCCGCCGTCGACATGAGCCCGTTTGTGTTCTCTCCCCCGGTCTTGCTGACCTGCATCGTCCCTTCGAACCCCACCTCGCCGGAGGGGTTCTCCTCGATCAACTCGAGCGTCAAGCTGTCGCCCTCGGCGGCCGTCACGCGGGCGGTGTACGTCAGGTGGGCCGGCGCATAGACCGGTTTGCGCAGGCGGTAGGACACCTTCGTGACCTGCCACCCGGGGCCGAGGCCCTCGGTGACGCAACGCAGCGCGAGAGCCGCACGGAGGTGGGAGTGCAGCGCGAGACCGCCGTGCCCCTCCTCGCGGGCGTAGGACTCGTCGAAGTGGATGCGATGAGGGTTCCAGGTGACCGCGCTGTAGCGGAACAACTGAAAGGCCGTCGTCGTGTGCCGGAGCGGTGGAAGGACGTCTCCGACCTGGAAGGTGATGGACATTACGACTCCTGCACGGGGTTGCGCAGCACGACGGTGCGGCGGTTGCGGTTGAGGACGGCGCCGTCGGCGGACATGAAGGTGTTGAGCGTGGTGACGAACACGCAGGGGCCGGACCGGGTCTGCTTCGGCGTGACCGCCTCGAGGGTCGTCTCGAGCACCAGCTCGGTGCCGGCGGTCACCGGGTTGACCAGCTCCATCTCCTCGCCGGCGCCCATCACCCGAAGCCCGAGGTCGCCCCCGAGCGGCGTTTCACCGTGGTGGGGAGTTCCGTCGGGCGCGAGCTGGGCCTCCGGGGTCCCGACGCCCCATTCCACGATCGAGGCGAGCAGGTTCGGTGGCGCCACCACGTCGGCGTACCCGGCCAACCGTGCCGCCTCCGGGTCGTAGTGGCTCGGGTCCGTGGCGCCGATCGTCATGGCGTAGCGGCCGATGGTCACCGCGTCCAGCGTGCCCAGGCTGCGCCGCGCGAGCACGGTCCCGACCCGCGGTCGTGTCTGGGCGCAGTACGTCGCCAGCGGGGTGCCGGGTTCAGGCGTGAACGACATGCTGCAGCTCCCCAGGGGCGACGTGGACGCCGGCTTCGCCGGCCGCACCGGCGGCTCGACGGAGCTCCGCGAGGATCTCCTCGGTCGACTGGCCGAGCGCCGGGGCGGCCCGCAGCGGTCCCGCTGGCGAGTCGCCGAGCCGCAGCGGGCATCCGGGGACCGGCACCCGTCCCCGGCCCGGGTGCTCGACGTACTGGATCATGCCGCGCTCGATCAGGTGCTCGTCGGTGTCGACCTCACGGATCGACTTGACCGGCGCACATGGCACACCGGCGGCCTGCAGGTCCCGCGCCAGCTCGGCGCGCGTGCGGGTCCTGGTGAACGACGACACCTCCTCGTCGACCGCGTCGATGTTGGCGACCCGGTCCTTCGTCGTGCGGAACCGGGGGTCGTCGATCAGCTCGGGCCGCCCCAGCGCCCCTGCCACGCCGTGCCAGTGCCGCTCGGAGATGCAGATGATCGCCAGCCATCCGTCGCTCGCCGGGTAGATGTTGTACGGCGCGACCGCCATGCCCGAGTGCCGGTTCCCGGTCCGTTCGGGGAGCTGCCGCTCGGGGTCGTTGTGCAGGGCGCCCAGGCTCGACGCCAGCATCGGGTAGATCGTGTCGTGCATCGACACCTCGACGATCTGCCCCCGTCCCGTGCGCTCGCGCTGGAACAGGGCCGCGCTGATCGCCGCGAACAGGTGGATGCCGCCGGAGAAGTCGACGAACGCGGCGCCGCCCTTGGTCGGCGGCCCGTCGGGCTCCCCCGTGGCCGAGGCGGCGCCGGACATCGCCTGAACCGTGATGTCCATGGCCGACATGTGTGCGTAGGGACCCGTGGATCCGTAGCCCTTGCCGGAGGCCACGACCAGGCGTGGGTTGTGCGCCAGGAGCCGCTCCGGGCCGAGCTGCAGTCGCTCCATGGTGCCCGGCGCGAAGTTCTCGATGAGCACGTCGGCGGTCTCCACCAGGTCGAGCAGCGCCTGGCGACCGGCGTCGGTCTTGAGGTCGAGCACCACGCTGCGCTTGTTGGAGTTCAGCATGACGAACTCGTGGGACTCGACCGGGTCGTGCGAGCGGAAGCGCAGTGGCTCACCGGCGGGCGGCTCGACCTTGATGACGTCGGCGCCGAGCTGTGCGAAGAGCAGCCCGCAATAGGGGCCGTTGTAGATCTGGCCCAGTTCGAGGACCCGGACGCCGTCGAATGCCGGCATGATTGCTTCACCTCTTTGATCTGTGTGCTGAGATCCGAGTTCCCCCGGCAGCACCCTCGCGGGGGAACTTCTCCGACTTTCGGGTCAGGCCTTGGTGACGCCGTTCACGCCGTTGACGCCGTTGGCGCCGCCGTCGAGGTAGGGGACCGGTCCGGTGCCCTCCGCCGCCGCCGCGGTCTGGATGAGGTACCGGAGGGCGACCGGGTCCATCACCGAGTGGAAGGTGCCGTCCTCGTTGAAGCTGACCTGTGCGCCCTCGATCCAGGCCAGGGCAATGGTGTCCTCGGTGTTGTCCTCGGGACAGAGGAACGTGTGCGTCGAGCCGCCGGGCTCGTACAGGTAGGAGCCCGCCGTCTGCGGCTGATCCGGGTACTCGCGGTACTCCCAGCGGCCCTGGATCGTCCACACCTGAGCCGGGCCCGTGTGGTAGTGCAGAGGCAGCTCGCAACCCGGCGCCAGGGTGGCCAGGAAGACCCACTCTCCGCGCTCGAGGTCCAGGCGCAGCGGCTGGATGTGAATGCCCGGGGCGACCAGGTCCTTGAACATCGGAATCTGGTCGATGTTGACGGTCAGCAGCTCGCCCTGCGGCAGAGCGACCAATGGCAGCGTGGCGCCGGCGTTGGTGGTGGCCACCCCGGGAGAAAGTGTTGAGGTCATCGGTCAGTCCTCCTGTGGTCCGGATTTACGAGTAGAGAGTTGGATATTCGTAGATTTCGAGTGAACCGATGCTCACCGCCGACCACCGCGCCGACGGTGCGCATCGGCCTGGACGGCGCCGTCAGCTTTCGGCGATACCCGGGACCAGCCCCTGCATGGGGGCCGGCTGAGCGGTCGGCTCCGCGCGCCGGGAGAGCAGGTAGGCGACGAGGCCCGCGGGCACGAACATCACCACCCCGTAGACGGCCGCAGGGACGGCCATCACCTCGTTGCCGATCACCGAGACGGCGACGATGATGGCCACCGTGACGTTGTGGATGCCGATCTCCATCGCCGAGGCGATCGACTGGCGGCGGCTGACCCGGAAGAGCCGTGGTACGACGTAGCCGATCGTCAAGCTCAGCATGGAGAGCAACAGGGCGATTCCGCCGAGCCTGCCCATGTTCGCTGTGAGGACGTCGAAGGATTGCGCGACGGCGGCCACGATCACCAGCGCCAGCACCACAGCCGAGCCGATCTTGACGGGTTGACGCATCCGGTCAGCCCAGGCGCTGAACCGATGACGCGCCAAGACCCCGATGGCGACCGGGACCAGCACGACCGCAAGCACCTGGACGAACTTCCCGAACTGCAAGCCGATCGAGGCCTCATCTCCCATGAATCTCCATGTCGCCAGCCCCACGACGACCGGCAGCGCGAACGCGGCCAGCAGCGAGTTGATCGCGGTGAGTGTGATGTTCAGCGCGACATCGCCGCCGGCGAGATGGCTGAGCAGGTTTGCCGTGACGCCGCCCGGGGCGGCCACCAGCAGCATCATGCCCACCGCCAGCGCACCCTGAAGATCAAACGCGAGGACCAGACCGAAACAGACCGCGGGAAGCACGACGAGCTGGCAGGTCAATGCCACGGCCGTGGCCTTCGGGTACTTCAGCACCCGATTGAAGTCGGCGACGGTCAACGTCAGACCCAGGCCGAACATCACCAGCGCCAGAGCGACCGGCATGAAGATCGTGAACACGGTAGACGTCATGGGTGCACACCCTCTCCGGTCAGGACTCGTTCGGACTGACGGAGCCGCCGTGCAGGTAAGGGACCGGGCCGGTGCCCTGCGCCGCCGACGCGGTCTCGGTCCGGTGCTTGGCGGAAACCGCGTCGATGATCGAGTGGAAGGTGCCGTCCTCGTTGAAGTTGATGGCCGCGCCCTCGACCCAGGCCAGGCCAATGGTGTCCTCGGTGTTGTCCTCGGGGCAGTAGAAGGTGTGCACCGAGCCGCCGGGCTCGTACAGGTAGGAGCCCGCCGTCTGCGGCTGATCGGGGTACTCGCGGTACAGCCAGCGGCCCTGGAGCGTCCACACCTGAACCGGGCCCGTGTGGTAATGCATCGGCAGCTCAGCACCGGGCGACAGGGTGGCCAGGACGACCCACTCGCCGCGTTCGGGGTCCAGCCGCAGCGGCTGAATGCTAACGCCCGGGGCAATCGCGTCCTTCAGCAGCGGGATCTGGTCGATGTTGACGGTGAGAAGCTCGCCCTGCGGCAACGCGACCAGCGGCAGCGGGACGCCGCTGCGGGTGGTGGCCAAGCCGGGAGAAACGGAGGTGCTGGTCATGGTGGGTCCTCTCGCCTATACGGATTTCCGGATTTAGAACCGGGTACCCGTACGCTACGTGGTCTGCCTCCCATTGGCAAGAACCTGTCCGAAGTTCTTGCAGGGGCTTGCTAACGTCAGCGCATGCCAGCGCGCCCGCACCGCACCGTCGACCGAGTCACCGGGATCCTCGAGACCGTGTCCTTGAGCCCACGAGGCGTGACCTTGGCCGAGCTGGCCGGCGCGTTGGGCGCGGCCAAGACCTCCATCCAGGAGCTGACCAACGGACTTCTCGCCCGCGGCTACCTCATCGAGGAGGGGCACCGGTTCCACCTCGGGCCGGGGCCGTTCATCCTTGCCTCGCGCGCGAACAAGCTCGCCGCACTGTCACTCGATCACGAGTTCGTCGCCGAGTTGGGCAAGGTCCTCGGATGCACCGTCCTCGTCGGGGTGCGCATCGGGGACGCCATGATCTTCACTGACCACGCGGGTGAAGAGTCACCCAGCCTGACGTTCGCCGCGCGTACCCACGCCCGTCGCCCTCTCTACACGAGCGCCGCCGGAAAGATCCTGCTCGCCAACATCCCCGATGACGAGATGCACCGCCTCGTCGATCTCGCTGGTCCCGAGCAGGCAGGCGACGTCCGGCAGTTCCTCACCGAGCTCCCCGAGATCCGGTCCCGCCGACTGGCCTTCAACCGCGGAGTCACGATCGCAGACGCGTTCGTCGTGGCCACCCCCTTGTTGGCACGGGACGGCAGGCTGATTGCGGCGATCAGTGCAGCCCTCGACCGCTCCGAGGCGGATCGCCTCGACGATCTCGGCGAGGAGCTCAAGAAGGCAGTTGCCGCCCTCGGCTCCCGATACGGCCTCGAGGGCGGCGCCGAAAGCGCTGACAGTAGGTAGCGCATCGGCCGTATCTCTCTCTGACCAGCGAGCCGGGGGTGGCATAGGTTTCGTCGTGGGGGCGGGCGTGGGGTATCGGCTCTGCGGCTTCGAGTGCGGAGCGGGCGGTTAACGGTGTTGGTCGTCGGGTGGCGTGCTGGCCGGTGCCGTGGGCGCCCACGCTGATGTATGCGACCCGGCGCGGTGGCCGGTCGTCTGGCGTCGTTCGGGCTGCTGTGATAGGCGAAGGACCGGGCGCCAAGCTAGAAGCGGCGTGACGCGTGCGCGTTCGCCATAGCCCAAGCGGCGTCTGATCCGGTCCTTCGTCACGACCAGCGTCGCACTCGTCGACCGGTGTTGTGAAGGCCGGGTGTCGTGTCCGCGCTCCACGTTGACAGCTCCTCGACACCGGCAAGGATCGGCAGCTATCGAGGAAAGCGCCAAGCCGTAGTCAGGCCGTGGTCAGGCTGTTGGCCCGGGCGCCGGCAGGTGCGGGGTCGGTCCAGCGGCCCGGGTCGTAGCCGGTGTGGTCGCGGACCAACGCGAACGCGATCCGGTTCGCGCGGTGTGCCAGCGCGCAGGCGATGACCGTGCCGGGTTTCCCGCGGGCCTTCAGGCCCGCGGCGTAGGCCTTGGCGGCCGGGTCGCTGTGCCACAGGCCGATGCCGAGGTCGATCAGTGCGCGGCGCAGCTCGACGCTGCCCTCGCGGCTGATCGCGCCGTCACGGCGGTGACCGGCCGACTCGTACTGCATCGGCGACAGCCCGGCGGCCCGGTAGAGCTGCCGGGCACCGGGCCATCGGGTCGGGTCGCCGACCGCGGCGCCGTAGCTGCTTGCGCGCACCACGCCCCAGCCCGGCACCGTGGTCAGCGGCTGGAACGGGCTGGTCGGCAGCAGCCGGGTCAGCTCGGTCTCGGCGGCGGCGATCTGGTTGTCGAGGCCGGCCAGCAGGGCCAGTCGGCGGTCAGCACCCGCCGTGCGACCGCGGCGTCGGCGGTAGGCAGCGCATCCCGGGCGGCCTGCACGAGGCGGTCGGCCAGCGACCGCCGGACCTGCAGGCCACGGGCCGCGGCGAACCGGATCAGCCGGGCCGGACCCAGCGCGGCCAGCCGGGCCGGGTCGGCGAACTCGGCCGCGACCAGCCGGCCGACCTTCGTGCCCAGCACGTCGGGCAGCGCCAGCACCAGGCCCGGGAACGACCGATCCAGCTGACCGAGCAGCTGGTTCTTGGTCGCGGTCCGGGTCTGGATCCGCCGAGCCCGGTGCCCAGACCAAGCCGCAAGCTCACCGATCACCAGATCGCGACCGGTCACCGGAACACCGCGACCGGCCAGCACCAGATCGGTGATCGCTTCCACCCACCCGGCCGGCCACGCCGACGGCTCGATCAGCGGCCGGTGATAGTGCCCCGCGGCCTCCACCGCGACCCTCACCGGCACCTCCGCCCCGGGCATCACCGCACGCACCCGGCCGATCAGTTCAACCAGCGCCGACCGGGTCATCGCGAACTCGACCGGACCCAACAACCGCCGCCGCGCGGCATCAGTGACCGACAACGCGGCCGACGACTTGCCCACATCGACCGCCACCACCACCGTGGACGCTGTGACCGGGGCAACCTGCACAGACACCAGACCCACCTCCGGAGGGCGTCAGGAGGACCAGGCGCGTCCAACGCCCGACCCTCGAAGGAACCTGATGGGTCCCTTCTAACACCTCCGGAGGTGTTCGTGAAGGTGCTACGCCCGACCTATATCAGCCCATGCAGGTGTCGATGTGCACACGAGTTCGGACCGCTGGGACCGGCCCATGTCGGAGGACGCGATGGTCAAGGTGTTTCCCGGTCTGTGGTTCGACGGCAACGCCGAGGAGGCGGCCAGCTTCTGCGTGTCGCTGCTCTCAGAAGCTCTAGGGCGGTCGCGGTGTCTGGATGGTGCGGAGGTCCGGTACACCGCCGCGTACCGCCCGGCGGATCCGGACACCCGAACCGAGCGTCGTTACCTCGCCGGCGCCTGATTCAGCGCCGTGAGGTCATCCCTCGCCCGACACTGACCGCAGGTGGCGGTGCTCCGCCCGGAGTTCGGCCGTGCGCTCCGCCATCCACGCGGCGATCTGGGACCGGGAGGTGAACGCCAGCTTGGTCAGGATGTGCTCGACGTGGGCCTCGGCCGTGCGCGTCGAGATCACCAGCCGGCCGGCGATCTCCTTGTTGGACATGCCCTGGGCGACCAGGTCCGCGATTTCGAGCTCCCGGCGGGTGAGGCCCGTCGATGCCCCCGACGTGGCCGATTTGGTGGGAGCGGGGACGGCGTCCTCTAGCGCGAGCGAGATCGCCTCGGCGAGGGTTAGTTGGGTGCCACGCCGCAACGCTGCCTCGAACGCCAGCCCAGGGAGGCGCTGCCGCGCCGCGGCCTCAGCCTCGGCGCGGTAGCTGGAGAAGAAGGGGATCTTTGTGAGCGACATGCCGATCACCCGCCAGACCTCATCGGCGGCGCCCAAGAGGGTGGGCGACCGTTCGGGGTCGTCCTCGGTCGTGGACAGCCACGCCAGCGCCTCCAGGCACAGCGCGATACCGAGGTGATCGTCGAGATCGCGCTTCGTCCGGAGACTGTCCTTCTCCAGAGCCGCGGCGCGGTGCTGATCCCCCGAGCGCCACGCGTCCAGTCCGAGCGCCCAGAGCGAAGAGGAACGGAACCAGAGCTCGCCGAGCGGCTCGGTCAACGCGAGGCATTCCCGGTGAGCCGCGACGGCCCGTTCCCCAGCGCCCGCGAGACCGAGGTTCATGCCGAGCAGAAAGGCGGTCTGGACCTGGCCCATGATGTGGCCCACGGATCGGAACGTCGCCATGGCCTGGTCGAGCAGGTCGACGGCAGAGCTCAAGTCCCCCTGGAACAACGCGAGCATTCCCGATGTCTGCCGGACATAGGCCCGCGCTACGTCGTCTCCGGCAGCGTCGGCCAACGGCCTCGCCTCGTCGAGCATCCGGGCCGCCTCGTTCGTGTCGCTCTGCAGAACCGCAAGCCACGCGTCGAGGCGCAAGGCTCGGGCGCGCTCGACCGGGGCGTCGGTTGGATGGGCAAGCGTGCGATCCAGCCAGTGGCGACCCTCGCTCAGCGTTCCCCGGGCCACCCAGAGCTGCTCGAGGGCCGACGCGATGCGCATGCCCGCGGCGGCCTCACCCTGATCGGCGGCCGAGAACTCCAGGGCAGCACGGAGGTTGGACTGTTCGCGCCTGAGCCGGGCGGCCCACTCGAGCTGCCGCGGGCCGATCCAGTCGCCTTCGGCCCGCGCCGCCAGCTCCGCGTACCAGTCCCGATGGCGGCGCCGCCAGGTGTCCACCTCGCCCCGCTTTTCGAGCTTCTCCTGCCCGTACTGGCGGATCGTCTCGAGCATGCGATAGCGCGCATGCGACCCGTACTCCTCGCGACCCAGCACGGATCTGTCCACCAAGGACGCGACGACATCCAGGACGTCGTCGGTGGGGAGCTGCTCGTCCGAGCAGACCCCCTCCACCGCGTCGAGCTCGAAGCCCCCGTTGAACACGGCGAGCCGGGTCCACAGGGTCTGCTCCTGCGCGGAGCACAGCTCGTAGCTGTAGTCCATCGAGGCGCGCAACGTCTGCTGACGGGCGGGCGCGGTGGGGTCGCCGCGCGTCAGCAGCCCGTAGCGGTTGCTCAGCCGGTCGAGGATCTCCGCCGGCGACAGCGCCCGCAGCCGTACCGCCGCCAGCTCGAGCGCGAGGGGGATGCCGTCAAGCCCGCGGCACAGCGCGGCGACTGCCGCGCAGTTCTGCTCTGTCACCGCAAAGCTCGGCACCGCGGCGGTGGCCCGCTCGACGAAGAGGGTCACCGCCTCGTACTGCTCGAGCGCCTTCGGCGTGGGTCGCGGCCCGTCGGGATCGGGCATGGCCAGCGACGGGACCAGCAGGATGCTTTCTCCGCTGACGCCGAGCGGTTGCCGGCTGGTCGCGAGGATGCGCAGCTGCGGACAGCCACGAAGCAGCCCGCCGGCCAGAGCGGCGCATCCGTCGATAAGGTGCTCGCAGTTATCGAGAACGAGCAACACCTGCCGAGGTGCCAGGTACTCGACCAGTGAAGTCTGCCACTCGCGCGCCTGCTCCCGTAGCCCCAGGGCTCCGGCGACGGTGTGACGAAGCAGCGCGGGGTCCTGCAGGTCGGCCAGCTCGACCAGGTAGACCCCGTCCCGGAAGGCACGGCTCAGATCGGCGGCCGCGCGCAGCGACAACCGGGTCTTGCCGACCCCACCGATGCCGGTGAGGGTCACCAGCCGGCTACCGGAGAGCAGCCGCTTCACCTCGGCCAGCTCACGCCGGCGGCCGATGAACCGGGTGAACTCCGCCTGCAGGGTCATGGTCCTGGCCACCGCTGCCGCGGATCTCTCGATCTTGTCGCCATGCCTACCGCCCACTCCGGTCTTCCCGGGACGGAACATTCGGTACAACCGTAGCCGCACGCAGTGCAGGACGCGCCCCGAAGGGAGGTGGTCCTCTTCCTGGGCCGACGAGAACAGCCGGGGGCCAACCCGCACTTGCGTCCGGCGCCGGTACTGGCGGCCGACCGGCCGGTTGCCCGGGCACGGGCCGGCGTGCGGTGGGTGCTGGCGTACACGAACAGACCGGCCATCGCCAGCAGCGCCACGGTGGGCGCCACGACGATCACCAAAGCCGTCATGAGAGCAGGCATCTGTGCCACCTTTCGCAGTTCTGGAAGTCCAACAGGACCGCGAACGTAGACGTTGGCCGCTACGGCGCCATTGGATCGTCGAACCGAAGATCGCGACAGGATTGGGGTCCATCGGCACAGACAGATGGGATCGCCGCCTTCTGGCCGTCGACGACCCAGGCACCCGCAAGCTGACCGTGCTCGACCTCGACGTGGTCGACTCGATCTTCGAGATCACATCGGCTTGGTCAACGCCGCCTGGGCGATCGCCGAGGCCGAGCGGCTCCACCCGCGTTGACCCGAACCCGGTCGGTCGCGAGCCGAGCCGAGCCGCACCCAACCGGCTCGCGACCGACGCGGTTCCCGGCCGACGGCGCCGCCCGGTTCAAGCCAGGCAGCGCAGCGGCCGTCCGCCGTTGAAGTCGACCATGTCGCTGAACGCGGCCATCAGGTCGATCGGCGCACCGGGCGCGGCCCCGTCAAGCTCGGCGTAGGCGCGGTGCAGGTTGCCGACGATGCGCTCGGAGTCCGACAGGTCGGCGAAGGATCCCAGGTCGGCCTCCCGGGCGGCCTCCAGCGGGCTCAGCCCCGCCCGGTGGCCCTCCTCGGCGAGCCGCTGGACGAAGCGCAGGTAGTCCGCCACCTGGTCGGTCACCTCGGGCCCGCAGACCTCACCGTGGCCGGGCACCAAGGTGGTGGCCTCGAACGAGGCCACCACCTTCAGCGCCTCGGGCATCCCGGCGGCCGAGCCCATCAGGACGAAAGGCGTGGCGCCGTTGAACACTAGGTCCCCGGTGAAGAGCACGCCGCGCTCCGGGATCCATAAAAGCACGTCGCTACGGGTGTGCGCGGGGCCGCCGACGTAGTGCAACTCGATCTTCAGGTCCCCGGCGTACAGGTCCAGGCGGTCCTCGAAGGTGAGGAACGGCGGCTCCGGCCTGATCGCTCCCCACTCCACCGCCGTCCAGATGCCGTCGGGCGGCGGAATCATGTTCGGGGCCATGGCGACAATTTCCTCACGGCAGCACCGGTGACCGACGATGGCCGCCCTGTCGAACAGGTAGTTGCCGTTGGTGTGGTCGCCGTGGCTGTGGGTGTTCGCCAGGACCCGCACGGGGGAGGTGGTGACGGCGCGGATGCCGTCCAGGAACTGCCGGGTGCGCGCCTCGGTGGAACAGCTGTCGACGGCGATCACCCCGCCGGGGCCGGTCACGAAGCCGCAGTTGTTGATCCACCATGTCCCGTCGGGCTGGACGTAGGCATATACCCGGTCGGCGATCTCCCGGACCTGCGGCTGCGGCAACGTGTCGTGTTCGTGCAGGCGGCTGGAACTCATCAGTCCCCATCTCCGCGTGGTCCCCGTGCTGACAGCACCTTAATACCGATCCCTGGTCGTGGCGTTCTTCACACTCGTGTCAGTCCTCACGCGGCCGGGACAAACGGGCGCGGGCGGCGTGGTCATCGACGTGGCGGGTAATGGTCTTCAGCGCGGCGCGGAGCTCGGGTGGGGCTGGGGTTGATCAGCGGCGATCAGCGGGACGAGCGGCCGGTCGTGGACTTTGTATGGAAGACGGCCATGCGGATGCCCTCATCGGTGAGCACTAGCGGTGGGTACGGGGAGTCCGGCGGATCGGCCCGTCCAGGTGTAGCCACCGCAGGTCGTGGGTCATCTGGCCCGGCAGGTCAGTGTCGCCGCTGGGGGCGCCCGTCGAGCTCTTCCCCGACATCGCGCCACGGTGAGCAGCGGGCAGGTCCGTACGAGCCGCTAACCTGGCGGCCGTCGCCTTCGGGGGCCACCCGGAATCGCGGCATGGCTTCGCACAGCGCCGCGACGTCGCGACCCGCGCGCATCACGGTGAAGTCCGGCCGCACCAGGGCTGCTGTCGCCCTGCCCTCGGACAACCAGTCGTACAGTCTGGAGCCGGGCCTTACCTCGAGCACCTTGGTCCCCCGGTCCGCCAGAAGCGCCCGCTGCTGCGGCGAGAGCGGTACGTCGGTGACGAACACGAACCCGCCTCGGGTCACGTCGTCGTACCGGCTGCCGTCGGTCAAGAGCGCGTTCGGGCACAGCTTGCCGGCCAGCGACCGCCGTCTTCCCGGCCGCATGACCAGCGCGGACCGGCTCAGCGGCGGCGTCTCGCCGTCGAGGAGCCGGTCCCGCAGTCCGGGGACCCAGTGCAGGCGCGGCGCGAGCAGGCGCCTGAGGAGGTCACCGGCACGGCCGCCTTGGGTCATGGAGACGCCGATGAGCTTGGCCAGCCGGATCAAGGCTCGGGCGTGCGGCCTGCGCTCTTCCTCGTAGGTGTCGAGCACGGACTCGGGCAGGTCGCCGCAGAGGACGCCGGCGAGTTTCCAGCTGAGGTTCATGGAGTCGCGGACTCCCGCGCAGAGCCCTTGTCCGACGAAGGGGGGCGTGAGGTGGGCGGCGTCGCCCAGGAGGAAGACGTTGCGGTCGCGCCAGCGGTCGGCCAGCTGCGCCCGGAAGGTGTACTCCGCGACGCGCACCAGCTCGAGCTGGTCGCACGGGATGCCCTCGACCCACGGTCCGATGAGAGGCTGGAGAGCTTCGATGGACTCGAAGTCCGCTGCGGTCTCGCCCTCGAGCAGACGGAATTCCCAGCGGTAACGGGTGTCCCCGATGCGCATGTACGTCGCGGCGCGGTCGGGGTCGCAGACCTGGTGCACGCCTTCCCACTGGTCGAGCTCGACCTTGCTGGCCACGTCGATCACCAGCCAGCGCTGCTCGAACTGGAGGTCCTCCATCGTTGCGCCGATCGCCGTGCGCACCACGCTGTTGGCTCCGTCGCAACCGAGCACATAGGTGGCCAGCACGGACTCGTGCTCGCCGGTGAGCCGGTCGGTGAAGTCCACCCGGACCCGGCCGTGGCCGTCCTGGGCGACGTCGGTGACCTCGACGTTCCCGCGGAGGGTGACCGTGGACTGGTCCTTGAGGTTGGTGCGCATCAGGTGCTCGAGCTCGGGCTGGTCGAACATGTTGGCCCGCGGGTGCCCGTGCCGGCCGTTCTCGCCGGCTCGGTCGAACACCGCGAACACCCGGTGGTTCCGGTCGACCAGCTGCGACCCGGTAGATCTCGTCGTCGAGATGGACCGCGCGCGGCTGGGGGTAGACGCAGTCCCAACGGTCCAGGACGAGGCAGTCCACACCGTACTGCCCCAGCAGGGTCGCCGCGGTGACGCCGACCGGCCCAGCCCCCACGATCACGACAGGGACAGGATGGGTGCTGCTGCCTTGTGATCGGCTCATCGTAGGTCGCCCACAATGAGAACGACGAAGGCCAGAGCGACCAGCCCCAGGACCAGGGCGGGAACCAGCTCACGTACGCCGTCGCCGTTGCGGAGGTGGATGATCACTGCTCCGCCCAGCAGCAGGAGCAAGCCGACGGCGGCCAGCGCACCGATCACCGGGACGGCAGCCCCGACCAGGATGCCGAGGACTGCGAGGATCTCCAGCCCTCCGATCCGCCGGTAGGCCTCGACGCTGAGGCCGACGTGGTCGGCCCTGGCGCGCATGGCCGGCAC
>WNFV01002868.1_pt1 | contig 26311 bp, 23 predicted proteins | sample 5400101 | NCBI WGS metagenome assembly WNFV01 (sample SAMN13153361, study PRJNA577476) | soil metagenome | isolation source: 115 cm soil or saprolite under grassland replicate 1 | place: USA:California | collected 2016-06-15
GCGATCAGATCCAGGTGTACGATGTGCCTAAGGCCGACCTGGCGCACTATTCCAAGCGCACCTACGACCTGATGTACAACTACCCGACGCTGGGCTACCAGGAGATCGAAGGAATCGCCAACCGCACCGACTTCGATCTCGGCTCGCACAGCCGCGACCAGGAGAAGTTCGGCCTGACGGCGAAGGTCATCCCGAACTCGGACAGCCTGGCGCGGCTGACCTACTTCGACCAGGCCAGTAACCGGCATATTGTACCGTTCGTGATCGAGCCGTCGGCGGGCGTGGGGCGCTGCTTCCTGGCGGTGATGTCGGAAGCCTACGACGAGCAGATCGTCAAGGCCCCGCCGGCCGAGAAGGTCGAGGCGGTGGCGCAGGCGCTGCAGGCGTTCCTCAAATCGGTTGGTCGTAACGAGAAGATTGCGGCCGAAACGCGCGACGCGCTGCTCGAACGCGGTGAGGCGATCGCCGCCGCCCTGCCCGAGGCGCTCCCGCAGATCGAGACACTGCTGGCGATGCCGGGGGCCGATCAGATCGAGGTCGGCAAGAAGCTGCGCGGCCAGGCTCAGCCGGTCGCCGACGAGCACTTCCGCACGGTGCTGCGTTTCGTGCCGAAGATCGCGCCGGTCAAAGTGGCGGTCTTCCCGCTCAAGCGCAACCACGAAGGGCTGGTCGGCACCGCTAAGGGCATCCGCAAGGCGCTGCAGAAGACCGGCATGCGCACGGTCTACGACGACACCGGGGCGATTGGGCGGCTGTACCGCCGCCAGGACGAGATCGGGACGCCGTTCTGCATCACAGTCGACTTCCAGTCGCTCGAGGATGGCACCGTGACCGTGCGCGACCGTGACTCCATGGCGCAGGAGCGCGTCGCGTCGGGCGAGCTAGAGAGCTATCTGCGCGAGAAGATCGGGTAGTCGCCGATAGGGGATTGAGATGGAATTGATGTGGTGGCGCCCTTGCGGGCGCTTCGCGGGGGCAAGCCCCGCCACCACATCAGTTCTTTCTCGTTGTTCTAAGCCTGCTGCTTGAGATGCGCTAGGGAAATGTCGACAGTTACGCCGGGTCGCCATTTTGTATCCCTAACACTCGCAGTCGTAGTATCAGCGATACACCTTTGTCGGAACTGCGGGCGCCTGCATCCGCTGGCCCAGGCTAATGAGTTGTCTTCCGAACGCCTGCCGCAGCCGAGCGATCGGGCTGGGGGCCGCAACCCCGGTTGCCCGCTGTTGCCGCGCTGCCTCCGCCTCCTGAAGTCGTTCCTGATGCCGCACCTGTACCAATTGGTAAATCATCGGGTCGATCATGGTCGTGCTCCCTTCGTATTCGCTTATCGCTCCGTCGTTTGTCTGATGCCATTACACCATGAAGCCGGTTCCAATGGGTAGGGGAAAGTGATACAATAGACCATACCCAACCCATACACGACCCATACACCGCGTGGTATGTGTGCTGCAGAACACCCTTGCCGATCGGATTGCCAGCGGCACGCAACACGATGCGCTCAGGATCAGCAGCGGGCGGGAGAGATGGAATGGACGAACCAGCCTCGTTTGGCTACTGGGTGCGGCGGCGGCGCAAGGCGCTCGATTTGACGCAGGCCGACCTGGCGCGGAAGGTTGGCTGCGCGCTGGTTACGATCCAGAAGATCGAGGCCGAGGAGCGCCGGCCATCGGGCCAGATCGCCGCGCTGCTGGCCGAGCAGCTGCGCATCGCGCCCGACGAGCGCGCGGCGTTTCTTCGCTCTGCCCGCGGCGAGTTGGCCGTTGATCGGCTGCACGCGCCAGACGCGCCCGCCGTTAGCCCACAGCACAACTTCCCCATCCAGCTCACCAGCTTTATCGGCCGTTCGCACGAGCTGGCGACGATCGCGGCAATGCTTGCCGAGGCGCGCCTGCTGACGCTGACCGGCCCAGGCGGCACCGGCAAGACCCGTCTGGCGCTCCGGCTCGCCGAAGATGTGCTGGACCAATTCCCCGCCGGCGTCTGGGTGGTCGAGCTGGCGCCGCTGGCCGATCCAGCGTTGATCGTGCCGGCGATCGCGACAGTGCTGGATGTGCGCGAGGACCCGGGCCGGCCGCTGCTGACGACGCTCAGCAATTATCTGCGCGAGAAGCAGCCGCTGCTGGTGCTGGATAACTGCGAGCACCTGATCGACGCCTGCGCGCAGCTGGCCGATATGCTGCTGCGGGCCTGCCCGCGCCTGCGCATCCTGGCTAGCAGCCGCGAGCCGCTGGGGGTGGCGGGCGAAGCATTCTTCCGCGTGCCGGCGCTGCCCACACCCGACCCGCACCACCTGCCGCCGCTCGATCAGGTGCTCGGCTATCCCGCCGTCCAGCTGTTCGTGGAGCGTGCGCGCACGGTCCAGCCAGCGTTCGAGGTGACGCAGGCAAATGCGCCACCGCTGGCGCAGGTATGCGCGCGCCTGGACGGCATCCCGCTGGCGATCGAGTTGGCAGCGACGCGGGTGCGCATGTTGCCACTCGCACAGATTGCCGCACGGCTGGACGACCGCTTCCGATTGCTCACGGGTGGCAGCCGGACGGCCGTGCCACGCCAGCAGACCTTGCAGGCGCTGATCGACTGGAGCTACGAGCTGCTGCCCGAGGACGAGCGCGCGCTGCTGCGCCGGTTGGCGGTGTTCGTTGGCGGCTGGACTCTCGAAGCGGCCGAAGCCGTCTGTGAATTCAGAATTGAGAATGAAGAATTGAGAAAAGCAGAAGAAGATCGCGTGGTTCTCAATTCTCAATCGCCCAGAGGGCACTCGATTCTTGATGTACTCGGGCACTTGGTAGACAAATCGTTGGTGCAGGTCGATCAGGCGGGTAATGCGGCTCGCTACCGCATGCTCGACACGATCCGGCAGTATGCCCTGGAGAAGCTGGCGGCCAGTGGCGGAGCGGATCGTGTACGGCGCAGGCATGCGCAGTACTACCTGGGGCTGACCGAGCGGGCGGAAACTCTGCGACCGGATGTGAACTGGCAGGCGCGCGCGGCACGGCTTGAGACCGAGCATGACAACCTGCGAGCGGCGCTGGCCTGGAGCCAGGCGACCGCGGGCGATGCAAGGATCGGGCTGCGGTTGGCAAAGGAATTGCTGTACTTATGGATGACAAGAGGGCATTGGACCGAGGCACGCGGCTGGTTGACACGGGTGCTGGCGCACCTGGAGGGGGCGGAGCGGACACCGTTGCGGGCCCAGGTGCTTACAAGTGCGGGGTGGATGTTTGCGCTTCTCGGCGACTACGTGGCGGCACAGGCCGCGTTTGCCGAGAGCCTGGCGATCTGCGACGATCTCGGGGACACTCATGAACGCGCTTGGGTGCTCAACCGATTAGGCTGGCTTGCGCGCGAACAGGGCGAGTCCACCATGGCGCGCGCCCGGCTGGAGGAGAGCCTGGAACTCTACCGGGAATTGGGTGACAGCAACGGCATCATTGAGGGATTGAACACGTTGGGGGAGGTCGCGGTCATACAGGAGGATCCCGCGCGGGCCACCACGCTGTTGGAGGAGAGTCTCGCCCTGGCCCGATCGCTGGGTGATGCGTATGGTACGGCCTGGGCGCTCAACCATCTGGGCCATGTCGCGCAGCTCGAGTACGATTACGGGCGCGCGGCGCGATTGCATAGGGAAAGCCTGTCCCTGTTCCCTGCATTTGGCCAACAGCATCCGGGGATCCCGTGGGCGCTTCATAGTCTCGGAGAGTGCGCGCTGGCGCAGAGCGACTTTGCGCATGCACAAGAGGAGTTGGCCGCAGCGTTAGCCCAGTTCCGCAACCTGGGCGATCGAGCCGGCATAAGCTGGTGTCTGGCCGGCCTTGGTAGTGCTGCAGCGCTGGACGAGGAGCCTGAGCGCGCGGCGCGACTGTGGGGCGCGGCCGAGGCGCTGCGCCAGAACATCGGCTGCAGGACGGCGCCGGCCGCCCGCGCGACCTATGAGCGGGCTGTTGCAGTTGCCCGCGCGCAGCTGGGCGAAGAAGCGTTCTCCGCGGCGTGGGCTGCAGACCAGGCGCTGCCGCTGGAAGACGCGATCGCCGAGGCGCAACGGGCCGACAACTAACGACTTGGACTTCAGCTTAGTCCATCGCATCGAAGCCCAGTGCAAAATCAATCGCATCACGGAGCTCGCGCAGTTTCTCGGGAGCGAGATGGGTGATATAGGCGCCGAGCTTGGCCTTGGAGATAGTTTGGAGATTATCGCAGTTCGCCGCACAATCGGTGACAAGGCCATCCGCTTCCGATAACACGACCTCCGATGGGATGGAGCGAATAGTTGTCGTGATTGGGGCAATCGTCAGCGATGTCAAATATGCGATTGCTGAATCACGCGTCAGGATGACCACCGGTCGGCGCTTATCGGGCTCCTTGAACGTGTACCAGTAGACATCACCTTGATTCATGGCTCGCCCCACGACTGCTCGGCATCCCAAACGTCAAACTCGCCGGGCATGACCGGATGGCGGGCGTAGCCCTGGGCATGCTGCTGTTCTTTTTCAAGCACGGCATAGTGGCGCAGGGCGAGGTGGAGTGCCGAGCGAATGAAGGCAGACCGGGTGGTCTGAAGCGTGGCGGTGAGCTCATCGACTTCGGCCAGCAGGTCGTCGTCAATGGTCATTTGAATCGTCTTCATTGCGCACCTCACGATGTGGATAATTATCCATAGTTTAATCCACAGTGGCAGGTAAGTCAAGGCTGAGACGGGCAAAGGTGAGGTGGCAAGGGCCGTAGTAAAGGCCAAACGAATAACACGGTAGCAGCGTTGACAGCGCCCGCCCAACATCGGATGAGGTTGTACCCCCTCCAAGATTCGTTTTGCCCAGTTGCGGCCACATTCCTGGCCACGACCGGGCAAAACAGTGTCATCTTCAGAGACGACCGACCGTCCCTCGAATCTCACCCCAAGATTTTACGAATGCAGCTCGCGGGGGGCTGCCGTCCTCGGAGGGGCAGGCTGGCTGACACGCGCGCCGAGTGCGCTGCGCAGCTGATCGATCAGGTTGCGGCCGGCCGGCTTGGTCGCCTGTCGGCGAGCCTGTGCGGCTGCTTCGAGCCGCTCACGAAATAGAACTTCGTTGAGTCGTATCAACATTGGATCCATCATTGTCACTCTCCATATAGAAGGGCGCATCGACCATTGCCGTGATGGACAGCATACGAACTATGTGATGCTACCCTGCACGGTCGCGGGGCGCCCAATACGATGCCTTGGCTTTGACATAGCCCTACCAGCGGCCTGTGCTGCCAGGATATGATCTCATTGTGCCTGGGAAACAGTGTCGCACACGTGGGCGGTGTGACAGAGGTGCGGCTCCGCACGGATGTGTGGTAGCTGCGCTGAGCCAATGATTACCATCGTAACACTGCAGCGAGCCGAGGTCGGCCTGTCGTCGTTGTGCCGTTCAGTGCCGCTATGCTTCCGGGGCTGGCTCGCATCATTGGCCGCCACTATTGTACCGGCTTGGCGTTTCGCAAACGTTTCGTAAAGCGTTTCGGCCCCCGTTTCGCGATTTCTCATTGACGCGATTTACGCAGTCGCCGCTTCGACGTAAGTTTTAGCCTGCCCTTCGACAGGCTCAGGATAGACGGCAGCATGGTACTTTCCGATTTTGCTGTTCGCCCAGAGGGCATCTGGTTTTTGCGCTCGCAGAGCGCAAAAACGAAAAACGATTAGATAATTAAAGTACCACTCTGCCGAAGGCAGAAGGAGGGCCAGTGCGTCACAAAACTGCTCTATCAACTATAATAGGAATAGGAGGATTATTATAGTGTCCCAGATCCGCGTGTTTCTGCTGGGATCGCCGCTGATCGAGCGCGATGGCGCGCCTGTTATGTTTGATCGCCGGAAGGCGATTGCACTGCTGGCGTATCTGGCGCTGACTGGCCCGCGGCCCCGGCGCGACACGCTAGCGGCCTTGTTGTGGCCCGGATACGGCCAGAGTGAGGCGTATGCCTATGTGCGCCGTACGCTGTGGACGCTCAACCAGGCGCTCGGCGCCGGTGTGCTCTCCGCCGATCGCGACGCGATTGGCCTGCGCCAAGGCGCCGATCTGTGGGTCGACGTGCTCGCGTTTCGCGAGTTGCTCGCCGCCGTCCGCGCGCACGCCCACGACGATCTCGATCGCTGCCAGCACTGCCGCGATCTGCTGGCCGAGGCCGCCGCGCTCTACCGCGGCGATCTGCTGGCCGGCTTCAGCGTGCGCGAGAGCCCGGATTTCGACGAGTGGCAGATCGCCCAGGCCGAGACGCTGCATCAGGAGGCTGCCGCCGCGCTTCAGCAGCTCGCGATTAGCGCGAGCGCGCAAGGGGCTATCGATCAGTCAATCGCCGCCGCGCGCCGCTGGGTCGCGCTCGACCCGCTGAACGAACCGGCCCACCGGCTGCTGATGGAGCTGTATGCCCGCGCCGGCCGGCGCTCTGCAGCGCTGCGTCAGTATCACGAATGCCAGCGCCTGCTCCAGCGCGAGCTGGGAGTCGCGCTCCAGCCGGCAACCACCGCGCTGTACGAGCGCATTCGCTCCGGTAGCGCTGAGTGGAGCGGATTAGACTCTGAGTTGGCGGAGTTGCAGTACCATCCGCAAAGCGCGAGCCCTCAAACTGAGAATATCGCCACAATCCCAGTCCCAGCAACACCGCTGATCGGCCGCGCGGCCGATCTTGCGGCGGTGTGTGAACGCCTGCGTCGCTCCGAGGTGCGCCTGCTGACTCTCACCGGGCCAGGCGGCACGGGCAAAACCCGCCTGGCGCTTCAGGCGGCGCTCGATCTGGCCGGCGAGTTTGCCGATGGAGTCTCCTTTGTCGCATTGGCGTCGATCCGCGATCCCCAGTTGGTCGCGCTCACGATTGCGCAGCAGCTTTCGATCGAAGAAACAACCGGTCAATCGCTGGTGGCACGCCTTAAGCATGTACTTCGGCATAAACGCGTGTTGTTGGTGCTCGACAATTTCGAGCAACTACTCGGCGCTGCCTGGCTTGTCGCCGAGCTGCTGGTGGCCGCCCCGCACTTGAAGGCGCTGGTGACGAGCCGTACACTGTTGCGCATCTCCGGCGAGCATGAGTTTGCGGTGGCGCCGCTCTCATGGAACGAGGAACGAGGAACGACGATCGAGGAACCAGATCTAGACGACGCTTCTTCATCGTTCATCATTCATCATTCAGCGTTTCCCCCGGCCGTGCAGCTGTTCGTGCAGCGCGCGCAGGCGCTCCAGCCGGATTTCACGGCCACCGAAGCAACAATCGGCGTGGTCGCCGAGATCTGCCGGCGCCTGGATGGGCTACCATTGGCGATCGAGTTAGCCGCGGCGCGCATCAAAATGTTCTCGCCGCAGGCCCTGCTGGCACGACTCGAAGAACCGCGGGCCTCAACGCTCCAGCTGCTGACAGGTGGCGCGCGCGATCTGCCCGAGCGCCAACAGACGCTGCGCAACACGATCGATTGGAGCTACCATCTGCTTGTGGCGCCCGAGCAGGTTGTGTTCGCGCGCCTAGCTGTCTTCGTCGGCGGGTGCTCGCTGGCGGCGGCCGAGGCGGTCTGCGGAGGCCAGGAATTGAAGATAGAAGATGGAGAATGGAAGATAGCGGCTCCATCTTCTATCTTCTATCCTCTATCTTCGATCCTCGATGGTTTGGCGGCGCTAGTCGACAAGAGCCTGTTACGGCAGGAACAGGGATCAGATGGCGCGCCGCGCTTTGTTATGCTCGAGACACTTCGCGAGTATGCGCTGGAGCGGCTGGAAGCGAGCGGCGAAGCTGGCATGCTCAAGCAGAGGCATGCCAAGTATTTTCTGGCGTTCGCCGAGGAGTCGCATCGTGGCCTGGTCAGCAGCGAGCAGCTTAGCTGGCTGGCACGCCTGGAGGCCGACCTCGACAATCTGCGCGCGGCGCTCACGTGGAGCCTTGAAAGCGAGCCGATCGTCCGTGATCCGTTGTCAGCTGCAGAAAGCCGACAGCCAACAGGCGACAGAGGCGCTCAACCTGAGTGTGTACCAGGACCACCGACTACCGACCATAGACTACGGACCGAAATCGGGCTGCGTCTGGCCGGGGCGCTCTGGCGCTGCTGGCATTTCATGGCGAATATCAGCGAAGGGCGCGGCTGGCTTGCTACGGCGCTAACCCGTTCGGCCGCGGCTGGCGCTGTGGCGCCGTCGGCGGCGCGCGCACGCGCGCTGCTGGCCGCCGCCGCGTTGGCGACCGAGCAGGGCGACGAGCGAGCCGCCCTGCCGCTGTTCCAGGAAAGCTCGATGCTGTGGCAAGCGCTCGGCGATCGGCGCGGCTACGCCTTCACGTTAGCGCAGGGCTCGCATGTGCTTGCCCAGGGCGATCGTGCGGCGGCCCAGCGCCTGGCCGCCGAAAGTGTGGCGCTGCTGCGCCAGGGTGATGATCCAATCGAGCTGGCGACCGCGCTCTACAACCTCGGCGAAGTGGCGAATCTGGCCGGCGACTACGCCGAAACGCGCGCGCTGGTCGGAGAAGGCCTGGCGCTTTTTCGGGCCGCGGGAGATCGCTGGGGCATCGCCTGGGGGTTGATACAGCTAGGCTATATCGCGAGCGCGCGTAGCGACTACCCGGCGGCGCGGGCCTTGTTCGAGGAAAGCCGGGCGCTTTGGCGCGAGCTCCACAACAAGGCGGGCAGGATCGGCGCGCTGATGGCATTGGGATGGATTGCATGGATCCAGGGCGCCTTTGCCGAGGTGGTGACGATCTTTAACGAGACGCTCACATTTGCCCAGGAGCGCGGCGATAAGAAGGTGGTCGATTGGTCGCTCAATCGACTGGGCTGGGCCGCCTGGGCAAATGGCGATCTCGAACGCGCCACCAGGCTGTTCGAGGAGAACTGGGCAACCGCGCTCGCCTTGGGCAGCCGCACGCGGGTTGCATGGGCCATGAGCGGGCTGGCCTATGTCGCAAGTAGCCAGGACGATCGGCTCTGGGCGTCGGTGCTGTTCGAGCAGAGCCTGGAGGCATTTCGCAGCTCGGGCTACAAGGTTGACATAAACTGGGGCCTCAACAACTTTGCGCGGGCGCTGGCCAATCAAGGCGACGATGCGCGCGCGGTGGCGTTGTTCGGCGAAAGCCTGACGCTGGCCTACGAACAAGAAGACAAGTGGAATATCGCGGCCGCGCTGGAAGGCCTGGCGACACTGGGCGGCGCCCGCCATTCCGCCGAACGCGCGGCGCGGTTATTTGGCGCGGCCGCTGCGCTGCGCGACCAGATCGCTGTGCCGCTATGGCCATACTTCCGCCCCGCGTACGATCGCGCCGTGGCCGCCGCGCGTGCCAAGATCGGCGCAAACGTATTTGCCGAGGCCTGGGCCGCCGGGCAGGCGCTGCCATTGGAGCAGGCGATTTCCGAAGCGTTCGCCTCTAGCGATTGATATTGACGACCGGGGTGGTGTCGGTGGGGCGCATGCTCAGGCGCCGGAGCCATCTCGCAAGCCAGGCGCGCCGCGCCGCCGCGCGCTCTTGTGCGCATTCCCGTTCCATGTGATATGCTGCCGCTTCTGCGCGTAGGTCGTGGTGCTGCAGTTGCCGAACGGTGTAGATCTGATCAGGGTTGATCATGACTGCTCTCCTTTGTGCGACATTCATTGTTTATGATTTGCGTGATGCTATTACACCAGATCTGCACGCTCAATGGGTAGGTGAAAGTGATACAATAAAACATACACCACGCTCTCCAACTGTATGCCTCGAAGGATGTCGCGATGGATCTGCCAACCTCATTTGGCTACTGGGTGCGGCGGCGGCGCAAGGCGCTCGACTTGACCCAAGTCGACCTCGCGCAGCGGGTCGGTTGCGCCAAGGTGACGATCCAGAAGATCGAGGCCGACGAGCGCCGGCCTTCCGCTCAAATTGCCGAGCTACTGGCCGAGCATTTGCACATCCCGCCAGCTGAACGCTCGACGTTTCTCCAGCGGGCCCGCGGCGAGCTTGCGGTCGATCAGCTGCCCGAGTCCGCACCGGATGGTGGACACATTCCGAATCCGCCCGCAATGGTAGCGACCGATGCACCTGCGGTGCGGCCACCCACCGCGGCGCCAACCAGGCGCAGCCACCTGCCGACCCAGCCCACACCACTTGTCGGCCGGGTGCGCGAACTGGCCGACCTGGCGCGGCTGCTCGACGAACCACACATCCGGCTGATCAGCATCACCGGCCCCGGCGGCATGGGCAAGACCCGCCTCGCCATCGCCCTGGCCGAGCGGTTATTCACGACCGAACGCTACCTCGACGGGGTGTACTTCGTCGCCTTGGCGCCGCTCAACGCGCCCGAGCAGATTGTGCCCGCGCTCGCCGAGGCGCTGGACTTTCCGCTCGACGCCGGCAAGCAACGGGTACGTTCGCCCCGCCAGCAGGTCCTCGACTACCTGCGTGAGAAACGACTCCTGCTGGTCCTCGATAACGTCGAGCATCTGCTGGGTAACGCCGACGCGGGCGCTGGGGCCGCCGATCTGATCGCCGCGCTGCTTGCGGCTGCGCCGCGAGTGGCGATTGTAGCGACCTCGCGTGAGCGCTTGCAATTACGCGAGGAGCATCGCTACCCGCTCGGCGGATTGGATATGCCAGGCACGGAGGCTCCATCCAGCTATAGCGCCGTGGCGCTGTTCGTACAGCGCGCGAGGTCGCTGCGGCCCGATTTTGTGCCTGAGGAGGATGACCTGAGCGTCGTGGCGCAGATCTGTCGCCTGGTCGACGGGATGCCACTGGCGATCGAGCTGGCCGCCGGCTGGGTCGACACCCTCGGCCTGCCCGACATCGCAGCCGAGATCGCGCATAGCCTGGACCTGCTTGCGACCGAACTGCGCGACGTGCCGGCGCGCCAGCGCAGTATGCGTGCGGTGTTCGACGCCTCGTGGCGGCGACTTGGTGCGGGTGATCAGCCGGTCTTCGCCCGGCTGGCGGTCTTTCGCGGCGGCGGCACCCGGCGGGCAGTGCAGGCTGTCACAAGGGCGACATTGCTGCAGCTGCACACCCTGGTTGGCGCATCGCTGCTGCAGTATGACGCCGAGCGCGACCGCTATACTGTCCACGAGTTGCTGCGGCAGTACGCCGCGGAACAGCTGGCCGCCGACCCGCAGGAAGAGGTGGCGACGTGCGCCCGGCATGCGGCGTATTACTGCGCGTTTCTGGCTGAGCGAACCCAAGCGCTCAAGGGCGCAGGCCAGGAACAGGCGCTACAGGAGATCGAGATCGAGGCCGCCAATCTGCACGGGGCGTTGGCCTGGGCAGGCGCACACGGCGCCGTCGCCCTGGTCGATCAGGCGCTGGAGGGCCTGGGGCACTTCTACCAGTGGCGCGGCCGCTATCAGGAGGGGTTAGCAACCTTCGCTGCCGCAGCCGAGGCGCTCGCAGATGCGGATGCACCGAGTACACGCCGCGTCCAGGCGCACGCCCTGGTCTGGAAGGCCGCCTTCGCGCGGCTGCTGGGGCAGCTGCCTCAGGCCGACGACGATCTCCGATGCGCCCTGGCCATGCTCGACGACCCCGCGATGGCCACGCTGGACACACGGGCCGAGCGAGCGTTCGCGTTGTTGCAGCTGGGCGACCTGGGCACGGAGGGCCGCGTCACCGTGGAGGAGCTTCAGCGGCGCTACGCGGCGAGCCTGGCGCTGTACATGGAGTTGGAGCGACCGTGGGAGCAGAGCTGCGCGCTGCTCAGGCTCGGCGTGAATGCCAGGTGGCGCGGCGATTATGATCTGGCGCGTGGGCAACTGAGAACATGCCGGGCCATCCGCGAAGCGGCGGGCGACCGGCGCGGGTTGGCCGAAGCGCTCAACCATGAAAGCCAGGCTGCCGTCGAGTCCGGCGCGACGGACGAGGCGCTCGATCTGGCCCGGCGGAGCCAGGCGATCTACGAGGAATTGGGCGACCCGGCGGGCCGGGCCTTCGGCCTGGGCCGGCTGGGAGTCATCCAATTCTGGGCAGGGCAGTGCCGTGAGGCGCAGCGCACGCTCGTGGCGAGCCGCGCGCTCTACGAGGAGCTCGGCGACCAGTTGATGGCCGCCACCGACGACAACCGCCTTGCCCTGGCGACGAGTGCGGTCGGCGACCTCGACGCGGCCTGGGCGCTCGCCGCGAAATCGATCGACCGCTTCCGTATGGTGCTCGGGAGCGACGATCCACAGGCGCTCTGGATCGGCGGGACGATCGCACTGATGCGGGGCGATCTCAGCGAGGCCGTCCGCCTGCTCCAGGCGAGTGCCGAGCTCTCTGAGCAGTTGGGGCTTCTTTGGCAGGCCCGTTGGGCGCACTCGTTGCTGGCGACGGCGCACTGGCTGCTGGGCGGCCAGGCGGAAGCACGGGCCGATCTGCTTGCGGTGCTGCGGGCGGCGACGGCCCTCCACGATGTCCTGTCGCTGCTCCACGCGCTCCTGGGGCTCGCCCTAATCTTCGCCGAGCAGGGCGCGCCCGAGCGCGGGCTCGAGCTGTACGCGCTGGCCAGGCAGCATCCGCTCATCGCCAACAACCAAGCATTCACAACGTTCTTCGGCCAGCGCTTGGACGCCGCCAGCACCGCACTGCCGCCGGAAGCGGCCCAGCCAGCGCAGAAGCGCGGCCGGGCGCGTGACCTGTGGGCCACGGCGCGCGAGTTGCTGGCCGAGCTGGAGGCCGCTGGGTGGGGCGTGGGAGTGGCACAGGCATAGCCGGCGAGGAAGCGAGTGCGCTCCAACACCAGTCGCCCGACCCGTAAAGTAAACGGTTGGTGTGGTACAATGATGGTCGGTGTACGCTGCAACAGGAGAAGGTCATGCCGTTACTATCGGTGCCGGCCCTCTACAACGGTGAAAAGATTCAGTTGTTAGAGCATGCGCCAGTTCACGGTCCCTATCGAGTGCTCGTCACCTTTGTCGAGCCGTTACGTGAGTCGGTGGAGTCACCAGTCGTTCAAGAGCGCTTCTGGGCCTCTTTCGGCGCGTGGCAAGACGACAAACCGCCTGAAGCGACGGTGACCGAGATTCACGAATCCCGACGCTCTAAGACCGATCCGCCCGCGCTATGAGCCTCCAGTTTCTGCTTGATACGGATACCTGTATCTACTGGCTACGCGGGCGCGAATCGATTCGTGAGCGCGTGACTGCCCTTGGCCTGGCGACGCTAGGTATTTCGGTCATTACCTTGGCCGAGCTTCGCTATGGCGCCGCCTGCTCTGCACGGCCGGAGGCGAATCAGCGGACGGTCGATGCCTTCAGCGACGCTATCATCGTTATTGGCGTAGATGCAGCCATCGCACGCGCCTTCGGTGAGATCAAAGCTGCGCTGCGAGTGCAAGGTATGCTGCTTGAGGATAGCGACCTGCTGATTGGAGCGACCGCGCGCACCTATGGGTTGACCCTGGTGACCAACAATAGCGAACACTTTCGTCGTATCCCCGGTTTGAGTCTTGAGAACTGGTGATTGCCGACCTGAATCCCTGCGCCCTTAAGGCGGACAGACCGGTGGTGTCTCAGCGTTCCACGCCAGATGGTCGTTCAGGGGCGCCGTGGGTCGATTGCACTCTGTCTGCAGCGCTCGGAGTGGGCGCCGCCAGTGCCGTGTGCCCTTTCCTTTTCCTCCACCAGCGCGCCAGACCCCCCTCGATCTCGTGTAGGAATCCCAGCAGCCCACTTCCTACCATCAGTGCCTCGAACATGGTCCACCTCCTATCGAACAATCGATCCGGGTCGACCTTACCGCACGCCTGGCGCTTACAGCGCGATAACAGGAGCTGAAAAACGAACCGCATGCATGCTGCTCAGGTAGACAACACAGTTGCGACGCCTGCGCTAGCACCATCCTCGGCGGGGTCAGCGCGGCGGCAGCCGGAACCACACCAGCAACTGGACTCCCTGCGGCGTCAGATAATCGATAGAGAACTGACGGCGCTGTGAGCCTGGCCAGAAACAATCGTGCTGTGGGGGGTTCGGAATGAATGAGCAGGTCGGACTCGGGCCGTTATGAATGGCTACCATGTGCTGGGCATCCAGCGCGATGCGCTGGTCGAAGTCCGGTGCGATGCCCGCGCGCACGGCCACGCCGAAGACCAGACTACCGATGATCACCAATGCCAGCCCAATCGTGACCACCACTGCAAGCACTCGCCCAAGTCTATGCGCTGCCTGAGCGCCCGGGGGTACAAATCGATGGAATCGGATGCGCTCCATTGTTGCCTCCTTGATCGGTGGATTTGGCGAACAACCTCTGTTGGCACTACGCTATTGTTGAGCCACCAACAGAACCCGGTTTACACGGTCAATGACCTTACCTTCAGCGGACTGTCCCGCTGCCGCTCTTGGGTGATCATGCCACTCGTGAATAGTGTTGCGCTTCGTGCGAGTGACAGATGCAGATATGCCTCATTCAGTCCGACTATTCAGCGTGCCAGCAGGCGTGCGGCGCAGGCTCAAGCGTCGTAGCCATCTCGCAAGCCAGGCGCGTCGCGCCGCCGCGCGCTCTTGTGCGCATTCCCGTTCCATCTGATACGCTGCCGCTTCTGCGCGTAGGTCGTGGTGCTGCAGCTGCCGAACCGTGTAGATCTGATCAGGGTTGATCATGGCTGGTCTCCTTTGTGCGATGTGCGATGGCTTGTGATGTGCATGCCCTATTACAGCAGATGTGCGCGTTCAGTAGGTAGGGGAAAGTGATACAATAACTCGTACACCAGCCATACAAACAGCTGTATGCCCGGTAAGGATGGCGCGATGGATATGCCAAGCTCATTTGGCTACTGGGTGCGGCGGCGGCGCAAGGCGCTCGACCTGACGCAAGGTGAACTTGCGCGGCGGGTCGGCTGCGCCGAGGTGACGATCCAAAAGATCGAGGCCGACGAGCGCCGTCCCTCCAGCCAGATCGCCGCACTGCTGGCCGAGCACCTGCGCATCCCGCTGAACGAGCAATCGACTTTTCTCCAGCGCGCCCGCGGAGAGCTTGCCGTCGATCAGTTGCCCACGTCCACACCGGATGGCGGACACATTCCGAGTTCGCCCGCGATGGCAGCGACCGATGCGCCTGCGGTGCGGCCGCCCAGCGGCACGGTGACCTTTCTCTTCACCGATATTGAAGCCAGCACCCAGCTCTGGGAGCAGCACCCACAGGCCATGCGAGTGGCGCTCGCGCGCCACGATGCGATCCTGGTGGAGGTGATCACCGCCCACCGCGGCGTGATCGTCAAGGCAACTGGCGACGGTGTTCATGCCGTCTTCGCACGTGGCACGGACGCACTCGCCGCGGCGCTAGCCGCGCAGTGCGCCATCCAGGCGCAAGCGTGGGAAGCGGTCGGCTGCCTGCGGATCCGCATGGCCGTTCACACGGGCGTGAGTGAGGAGCGCGACGGTGACTACTTCGGGCTAGCGCTCAACCGCGCGGCGCGCCTGCTCGCCGCTGGGCACGGCGGCCAGATCCTGCTCTCCCGCGCGAGCGTCGAAGTGGTCCAGGATCACCTCCCCGGCGCCGTGGTTCTGCGCGATCTTGGCATCCACCAGCTCAAAGATATCACTCGCCCGGAACACATTTTTCAAGTCGTCGCGTCCGATCTGCCATCCGATTTCCCACCGCTGCGGTGCGCCGCGGTCCAACCGCACAATCTGCCGGTGGAGCTGACCAGTTTCGTCGGCCGCACGCGCGAGCTGGCAACCATTGCTTCCATGCTGGCTGACGCCCACTTGCTGACGCTCACTGGGCCAGGTGGCACCGGCAAGACCCGCCTGGCGCGGCAGGCAGCGGCGGAGTTGCTCGACGATTTCCAGGACGGTGTCTTCTTCGTCAACCTCGCCCCGATCAGCGCCCCCGAGTTGGTAGCTGGAGCAATTGCCCAAACCGTCGGGGTCCGCGAGACCGCCGGTCGACCACTGCTCGACGGCCTGTATGACTACTTGCGCGACAAGCACATGTTGCTGCTCCTGGACAACTTCGAGCAGGTCAGCCCGGCTGCACCAGTGATCGCTGAGTTGCTAGCGGCCGCGCCGCGCCGCAAGGTCCTGGTCACTAGCCGGGCGGTGCTGCACCTGTATGGCGAGCGGGAGTTCGCGGTGCCGCCGCTTGGGCTGCCCCCTCACCCCCCAACCCCCTCTCCCACGCCGGGGCGAGGGGGAGCAGGAGATGCAGGCGGACTGACCCAGTACGAGGCGGGGCGAGAGGGAACAGGAGATGCAGGCGGACTGACCCAGTACGAGGCGGTACGGCTGTTTATCGAGCGCGCACAGGCGGTCAAGGCCGACTTCGTGATCACTAACACGAACGCGTCTGCCGTCGCCGAGATCTGCTACCGGCTGGACGGATTGCCGCTGGCGATCGAGTTGGCCGCAGCGCGTGTCAAGCTGCTAGCCCCACAGGCGCTCCTGGAGCGGCTGGAACGGCGGCTACCACTGCTGACCGGCGGGCCGCAAAATCTGCCGGCGCGCCAGCAGACCTTGCGGGCCACGCTCGACTGGAGCTATGAGCTGCTTGACGCAGACGAGCAGGTGCTATTCGCTCGGCTTGCAGTGTTCGTGGGCGGCTGCACGATCGAGGCGGCCGAGTCTATCTGCGCAGATCGAGAGCCGAGGATAGAAGATGGAGGATGGAAGATGGAGGATCGCTCTGCCATCTTCTATCCTCCATCCTCCATCCTCGATGGTTTGGCCGCGCTCGTGGACAAAAGCCTGCTGCGCCAGGTCGAGGGACCGGGTGGCGCGCCGCGCTTCGTGATGCTGGAGACGATTCGCGAGTACGCGCTGGAGCGGCTGGAAATGAGCGGGGAGGCAGCGGCGCTGCGCCGGCAGCATGCCGCCTACTATTTAGTGCTGGCGGAGCGAGCCGAGCCGTTGCTCCACGGGGCGGAGCAAGTGGCGTGGCTGAATCGGTTGGAGGCGGACTATGACAACCTGCGCGCGGTGCTGGCCTGGCTCCACGGTGAGCAAACGACCGCCCGCGCGCTGCACGCGGAGAGCCTGGCGCTCTTCCGCGAACTGGGCGAGCGCTGGCCAATCGCGCTGTCCCTCCGTGCCCTGGGGGACGATGAGCTGTATCTGAATGCCTGCGAACGCGCGGTGCCCTTGCTCGAGGAGAGCCTGCAGCTGTTTCGCGAGCTGGGCGATCAGTTCTGGTATGGCGATGCGCTGCTCTGTCTGGGGTATGCAGCGCGGTTGCAGGGCGACGACGCGCGGGCAGCGGCGTGTTACGCGGAGAGCCTGGCCCTGTTCCGCGACCTGCGACACGTGTGGGGCATCGCCGGGACGCAGCTCGCCCTGGGCTGGCTGGCGCAGGCGCAGGGGGATGCGCCACGGGCGGCGGCGTGTTTTGCAGAAAGCCTGGTGCGGTACCAGGAGCTGGGGCATCGCGAAGGCATCTCGCTATGTCTGGCGGGCTCGGCTGGGGCGGCTGGAAGCCTGGGCCAGCCCGTGCGAGCGGCGCAGCTGTTCGGCGCGGCGGAAGGGTTGCGCGTGAGGATCGGCGCACTCGCACAGCCGATCGAGCGTGCGGTCTATGCGGAGAGTGTGGCGAGTGTGCGCGCCCAACTCAACCAAGCGACCTTCGCGGCGGCCTGGGCGGAAGGGCGGGCGCTGACGATGGAGCAGGCGATCGCCGAAGCGCTCACCTCCTTATGACCAGATGTGATTGCAACAATTGCTCAAGGGGCGGGATTGATCGGACGCCTGGCGTTAACTCCTCACGTTGCTGATTGCTGGTGTGCTTGCCGTGCCACCAGGCGCCGGTCGTGGTACACAGTTTTGTTCAGCTGGGCGTCCTTTGAGCTGTTGAACCATTCGCGCGGATAAATCTTCACCTGCTAAATGCCCAACGACAGCCACCCCAGTCGATCCGACTGGGGTGGCTGCATGCCTGATGAGTGAGACGGCGCCAAACCGGACTAATGGCTCGCCACACTGATTTTGACGGATGCGTAGTGCCGCCTTCAGGCGGTGGGCGTCGTGCAACCGCCTGAAGGCGGCACTACCACTCGTCATCTTTACTGTGGTGAGCCACTAGTGGCTCGCCACAGTGATTCTGCGGTATCACCCGGAGTCGAGGCTTTGGCCGTACCTCTGGTTGCCAGTCCCCGGCTAAAGCCTCCGCAAAATGAGTGTGGTTGACCACTAGCGCGGGAGACCGACCCAGCGCCCGCTTTGATGCGATTCGAGCGCCGCATCAATCACTTCTTGTGCTTTCAAGCCATCGAAGAAGCTTGGCGCTACCGGCCGGTTCTCAAGAATGGCGTCGACAAACAAGCGCCCGCCAACCGGCTGTGTGAGAAACAGATTGCCTAATTGTGAAAAGAATGATTCGGTTCGATCGACGCCGTCCCACAGCTGATCGGGAACCTGTAGTATTTGAAACGGCTCGTCATGCCGGGCCCCGCGGATCTGTGCGCCCGCCTCGGCGCCTTCCGAGCAGACCGTTACTTCGAGCGTACCGGCCTCGCCATGTAGAATGATCTGCTGCTCCATTTCGCGCTCGCCGGTATACGCAACCGCGCTGACCTGGATCGTGCCGTGCGCGCCGTTCGCAAACTCGACTGCCAGCACGGCCGCGTCATTCGCCGCGTCGAGCGATTCACCATCCGGACCGGGGCGATCGACAAATGCGGCCATGTGTGCGCTCACTTGGGCGATGTCGCCGAGATACCAGCGCGCCAGGTCGATCATATGCGAGCCGAGATCGCCCAGGATGCCATTGGCGCGCCGGCGGTCGAAGCGCCAGGCATACTGGCCGTCGCGGCCATACCCGCCGAGAAACCGCAGCTGGCACTGAAAGCAGCGCCCAATATAGCCGCTTTCAATCAGATCGCGCACATACTGGAAATGCGGCATCCAGCGCCAGGTGAAGAAGGTCATATGCTTGACGCCGCGCGCCTCGGCGCGCTCGTACATCGCCCGCGCCTGACCGGCATTCATCGCCAGCGGCTTTTCGCACAACACATGCAGACCGGATTCCAAGCCATCCATGGTGATCTGGTAGTGCTGATCGTCGGGCGTGGAAACAACCAGTGCCTGCAGGTCGCCGCGTGCCAGCATGTCGCGATAATCGCTGAAGACCAGCGGAATATCATATTTCTGAGCCATTGCCTCGGCCGGTTCGCGATTGCGGCCACAGATCGCCGCAAGCTCGGCGCGCGGATGACTCTTGAGGCTGGGGAGGTGCATCCAGTCGGCCCACCAGCTCGTGCCGACCACCCCGATACGGATGCGATCTTCCATCGATGGGCTCGCTTTCTGTAAAAGCATGGCGTCGCTCGACGTGTGTTGCGGTAGCTCCATTCTACTCTACGAGTCAACGACCAACGACAGCCGCCCAACCTCGCGGCTGGGGCGGCTGCGTGCCATGACAGATACGGCGCTGAATCGGATTAGAGCGATAGCGTCATCGTCGCCGGGGTCAGCGCGGCCACAGCTGGAACCACACCAGCGACTGGGCTCTGTGTGGTGTAAGATAAGCCACCGAGAACACATAGCGCGCCGGACCTGGCCAGAAGCAATCGTGCTGTGGCGGGTTGGGGATGGATGTACAGGTCGGGATCGGGCCGTTGTAAATCATCAGGATGTGCCGGTCATCCAGCGCGATGCGCTGGTCGAAGCCCGGTGCGATGCCTGCGCGCACGGCTATAACCGCTACGCCGCTGCCAATGATTGTCACCGCCAGTCCAATGACCAGCACCACTGCCAGGGTTTGCACAAGTAGTGGTCGCATCGGCCATCCTCGCTTCCTACGATCTTGCCTCTCTGGTACGTGGCAAGGCCGGCGTTTCCTCTGCCGCTCACCACAGCTGACCTATTGAGTCACAGCGACGCCGCGCAGTCGACGCACGACCAAGTCTCGTAGCCAGGTTAGGGGCCAGCCACCGCTCCTGGTTGCCTGGCCGTTGGCAACTGCTCGCTGTGCCCGCACCCGCTCCGCCTCTGCCAACAGTTTCTGGTATCGGTGTTCATGCATCATATAGATCAGATCTGGGTTCGTCATGACTGGTCTCCTTTATGCGATACGCGATGGCTTGTTATGTACATGTGCTATTACAGCAGATGTGCGCGTTTAGTAGGTAGGGGAAAGTGATACAATAACCCGTACACCAGCCATACAACCAGCTGTATGCCTCGTAAGGATGCGCGATGGACACGTCGACCTCATTTGGCTACTGGGTGCGGCGGCGGCGCAAGGCGCTCGACCTGACGCAAGCCGAGCTTGCGCGGCGGGTCGGCTGCGCCGAGGTGACGATCCAAAAGATCGAGGCCGACGAGCGCCGGCCTTCTGGTCAAATTGCCGAGTTGCTGGCTGAGCATTTGCGCCTGCCGCCCAATGAGCGGGCCACGTTCATGCAGCGCGCGCGAGGTGAGCTTGCCACCGAGCAGCTGCCTGCGTCCACACAGATGGTGGATACAATCCCAATTCGCCCGCGATGGCGGCGACCGATGCACCTGCGGTGCGGCCACCCTCCACACCGATCCGCCGGAGTAACCTGCCGCCCCAGCCCACACCGCTCGTCGGCCGGGTGCGCGAGCTGGCTGACCTGGCGCGGCTGCTCGACGAACCACACATCCGGCTGATCAGCATCACCGGCCCCGGCGGCATGGGCAAGACCCGCCTCGCCAGCGCCCTGGCCGAGCAGTTGTTCACGACCGAACGCTATTCGGATGGGGTGTACTTCGTCCCCTGGCGCCGCTCACCGCGCCCGCGCAGATTGTGCCCGCGCTCGCCGAGGCGCTGGACTTTCCGCTCGACACCGGCAAGCGACGGGTACGTTCGCCCCGCCAGCAGGTGATCGACTACCTGCGTGAGAAGCAGCTCCTGTTGGTGCTTGACAACGTCGAACACCTGCTAGGCGATGCCGACGAGGGCGCTGGCGCCGCCGATCTGATCGCCGCGCTGCTTGCGGCTGCGCCGCGCGTGGCGATTGTAGCAACCTCGCGCGAGCGCTTGAAATTACGCGAGGAGCATCGCTACCCCCTCGGCGGATTGGATATGCCAGGTACGCAGGCTCCATCCAGCTATAGTGCGGTGGCGCTGTTCGTACAGCGCGCGAGGTCGCTGCGCCCCGATTTTGTGCCTGAGCCGGATGATCTGGGCGTCGTGGCGCAGATCTGTCGCCTGGTCGAGGGGATGCCGTTGGCGATTGAGCTGGCGGCTGGCTGGGTCGATACCCTCGCGCTGCCCGACATCGCGGCGGAGATCGCGCGTGGCCTGGAGCTGCTGGCGAGCGAGCTGCGCGACGTGCCCGCTCGCCATCGCAGCATGCGCGCGGTCTTCGACGCCTCGTGGCGGCGACTGGGCGCGGCGGATCAGCCGGTGTTCGCGCGGCTGGCGGTGTTTCGCGGAGGCGGAACCCGCCGGGCGGTGCAGGCGGTCACGCACGCGACGCTGCCGCAGCTGCACGCGCTGGTCGGCGCATCGCTGCTGCAGTATGATGCCGAGCGCGACCGCTACAGCATCCACGAGCTGCTGCGCCAGTACGCCGCGGAGAAGTTGGTCGCCGAGCGGCAGGATGAGTTGGCGACCGGCGAACGGCATGCGGCGTACTACAGCGCCTTTGTGGCTGAGCGGACCGAAGCACTCAAAGGCGCCGGCCAGCAAGCGGCGCTGCGGGTGATCGAGGCTGAGGCCGCCAATCTGCAAAGCGCGTTGGCCTGGGCAGGCGCACACGGCGCAGTTGCGCTGGTCGACCAGGCGCTGGAGGGCCTGGGGCGCTTCTACCAGTGGCGCGGTCGCTATGAGGAAGGGCGATCAGCCTTCGCCGCTGCGGCCGAGGCGCTCGAAGATATGGATGCGCCGGATGCGCTTCGCGTCCGAGCGCACGCCCTGGCCTGGAAGGCCGTCTTCGCGCGCTTGTTGGGGCAGCTGCCTCAGGCCGACCACGATCTCCGCCGCGCCCTGGCCGTGCTCGACGCCCCTGCCCTGGCCGGGGTCGACACGCGCGTCGAGCGGGCGTTTGTGTTGTTGCAGCTGGGTGATCCGCGAGAGAGGAGCCCCGTCAATGTGGAGCAGGTCCAGCCGTACTACACCGCGAGCCTGGCGCTGTACATGGAGTTGGAGCGACCCTGGGAGCAGAGCTGTGTGCTGCTCGCTCTCGGCATGAATGCCCTGGGGAGCGGCGAGAATGATCTGGCACGCGACCATCTGCGGGCATGCCGGGCCATCCGCGAAACGGCGGGCGACCGGCGCGGGTTGGCCGAGGTACTCAACCAAGAAAGCCAGGCTGTCGTCGAGTCGGGTGCGACGGACGAGGCGCTGGATCTGGCCCGGCGGAGCCTGGTGATCTCCGAGGAGTTGGGCGAGGCGGCGGGCCGGGCCTCTAGCCTGGGGCGGCTGGGGATCATCCAGATCTGGGCAGGCTTGTTCCCCGAGGCACAGCGCACGCTTGCGGCGAGCCACGCGCTGTACGAAGACCTCGGCGACGAGCTGATGGTCGCCTTCGATAATGAGCGCCTTGCCCAAGCGACTATGGCGGTCGGTGACCTCGAGGGAGCCTGGGCGCTGGCCACGCAATCGATCGACCGCTCCCGCGCGGTGCTCGGGGGTGATGAACCGCAGGCCCTCTGGGTCGGGGGTATCATTGCATTGATGCGCGGCGATCGCAGCGAGGCCGCCCGCCTGGAGCAGGCGAGCGTCGAGCTCTTCGAGCAGATGGGGCACCTGCGGCGGGCCGATTGGCCGCGCCCCTGGCTGGCGACACTTCACGTTCCTGGGGCTCGCCCTGATCTTCGCCGAAGAGAGTGCGCCCGAGCGTGCGCTCGAGCTGTATGCCCTGGCCCGGCAGCATCCGCGCGTCGCGAATGACCAGGCATGGACAACCTTCTTCGGCCAGCGGCTGGAGGCCGCCAGCACAGCGCTGCCGCCTGAAGCGGCCCAGGCGGCGCTGGCGCGCGGGCGCGAGCGCGACCTGTGGGCCACAGCGCGCGAGCTGCTGGCCGAACTGGAGGCCGCCGGGTGGGATGCCGAAGAATACAACACATAGATGATGATCCGGTGCTGGCCTGTGCGATTGTCGCGCAAGCATAGGCGATCGTCTGAGGCGGTGACCAACTGCTGCGCCTCGGCACTTACCAGGGCATCCAGATCGTGACTACTGCCATCTGCTGACCCGCATCGCGCCGACCGCATCAACCGCGCCCTCGATCGGCTTTGAAGCCAGTTCAGAGAGGTGCGAAACAAGAATCATCTGCTGGCCAACCGGATGGTATAATGACATCGACGTGCTACACAACCACGCGATCTAGAGAGGTGCGTTTATGAGTTCGGCCGAAACAACGGATTACGAGCGGGTATTGAAGACCGTACGCTCCTGGAGCGCAGTGCAACGTTTTACGCTGGTACAGGATGTCCTCAAGACGCTTGCGCCAATCGAGTCACCACAGCGCGCCGCGCAGCCGACACTCGATCGAGCACGCGGGCTGCTTGCGACTGGAGGACCTACACCCACCGACGCGGAAATTGCGCAGTGGCTCGATGAGCGGCGGCGTGAGCGGTACGGCCAATGAGAGTGTTGCTCGATACCAATATCCTGCTCGACGTTCTGCTCGATCGTGCGCCGTTCGTGACCGACTCGAGCGCGATTTGGGCGGCGTGTGACGCTGGCCAGATCGTCGGCGCTATTCCAGCATCAACGCTGACGGACATCTTCTACATCGCCCGCCGTACCACCGATCTGGCGACGGCGCAGATCGCGATTGGACTGTGTTTGGCGACCTTCGACATTTGTCCGGTCGACCGCGCAACCCTCGAACGGGCGGCGGCACTGCCAGGCGCTGATTTCGAGGATAACGTGCAACTAGCCTGCGCGTTGATTGCTGGCCTCGATGCAGTGGTGACACGCAACGATAAGGATTTCAGCGCGGCCCCGATCGCAGTCCTGACACCAGCGGCACTCATCGCCAAACTCTGAAAGTTCCTGCCACTTATCGCCGTGACCGGCGGGGCGCCTCACTATCCCGTCGGGACCAGCCGCGCCCGTTTCGCGCGTGCGACTCTATAGCTGTACAACAGCAGCGTTGCGACAAACGCGAGACCGGCGCTCAGCGAGAATAAGCTGCTGAAGCCGCCGTAGGCCACCAAGTAGCCGCCAGCCGCGGCGGCACTGGCCCACCCAAGCGCCAGCCCGATCGTGGTGATCGCCGATGTAGTCGTGCGCCAGCGCAGCGCGACGATCTCCTGGCTGAAGATACCCCGCACCGGCCCATTCACCGAGCTCATCGCCATCATTCCGATAAAGCCGAGGGTGGCCGGCAGCCAGTGCGGGAACACTGCCAGTACGACCAGCGTCACGCCCATCCCCAGGGTCGAGCCCGCCAGCGTGAGTGCGGTGCCCGATCGCCTGAGCAAGCCCGGCACGACCAGCGCGGCGGCGATCGCCAGCAGCTGCCCGACGCCAAAGATCGTACCAATCTGAGCAGTGGGCACGCCGAGCGTCTTGTCCAGATACACATTGAAGAAGGCTCGCACTGAACCTTCGCCGGCGGTTTGCAGGAATACCACCAGCCCGAAGAAGATGAACAGCCCGAGCGGCTTTGCGCTGGTCGTCGCTGCTTCAGTTTCGCCCAGCCAGCGTGCCGGGCGGGCGCCGGCCCACAGAAAGATGCAGACCGTATACGCCAAGGGCGTCAGCCACAGCGCGTAGCGATATGGTGCGGTCTGGTCGAGCGAGCCACCAAACCAGGCGACAAACAGATTCGGCAACAAGCCGGCTATCACGCTGCCGAGGAAGCCCATCAGCGCCATCACCGCGCTCTGCGCGGCAAAGGCGTGATTGCGCTCCTCCAGCGAACTGATCTGCATCAGATACGGCGTGCTGTTCACAGTGAGCAACGCAACGCCGAGCCACATCAGCGACCAACATCCAAACAGCCAGGTGCTCCACATCGGCGCGGGTAAAGCTTCGACCAGAAGCAACAAGACCATCCCAAGCGTGCAGAGGGTACATGCCGCGATCAGCGCCGCTCGCAGCCCGAAGCGCTGGCCGATTGCGGCGGCGGGCAGCGCGGCCGCTGCCCAGATGATCTGCCCAGAGGCGATCAGCAGGCCGATGAATGCGGCGCCGAAGCCAAGCCGGATAAGGTACAGATTGAGCAGTACGCCCTGAATGCCAAAATAGCCGAAGCCAAGCAGTGCCCAAATGACAAGATAGCGACGAATGCTTGGATTGAGTGTACATAGAATGCGCCAATCGCTTAGCATAGCAGAGAGTTTCCTTTCATACTGACAGTAGTTACTCGATCGCTCGCCAAGCGGGAGGTGCTGATGAAGATGAAGAAAATAATCGGGTAGCCCACGAATGCGGGCTTGGTTGCTGTAGCCGGCGGGCCCGCCAGCGAGCTAAAGCTCTTGGCTACAGTCACGAAGGCCGGCACCGGGTACCCTCACCCAAAGGGTACCCGGTGTGGGTACCCGGCGGCCTATACCCGACTAATTCTTTAATGTTCATTAGCATCACGGATTGGCACGATTGGCGGTAGGATGCATCTGCATCTGCTGGCCCAACGTCATCAGCTGCCTACCGATCGCCAACCGCAGCCGATCGATCACATGCGTGCCGCTCGTCCAGGTGGCTCGCCGCTGGCGGGCCTGCTCGGCGGCTTGCAATCGCTCGCGATACAGGGTCTCGTTCAGTCGAATCGTATTCGGATCGAACATGACCGTCCTCCTTGTGCGATACTCGATTGTTTTATGATTTGCGTGATGCTATTACACCAGATGTGCATATTCAGCGGGTAGGCGAAAGTGATACAATAGGACATACACCACCCATACAAATAGCTGTATGCCTCGTAAGGATGGCGCGATGGATATGCCAACCTCGTTCGGTTACTGGGTGCGGCGGCAGCGCAAGGCGCTCGACCTCACCCAAGGCGACCTCGCGCGGCGGATCGGTTGCGCCGCGGTGACGATCCAAAAGATCGAGGCCGAGGAGCGCCGGCCGTCGGCTCAAATTGCCGAGTTGCTGGCCAAGCATTTGCGCATTCCGTCAAGCGAGCGGGCCGCGTTCATGCAGCATGCGCGCGGTGAACATGCCGATCGGCCGCGGGCTGTTACTGTGCAAGCAGCACAAGCGCCTACCCCTGTCGCCGCCGTGTCGCACAACCTGCCTGCACAACTGACCAGCTTCGTCGGCCGCACACACGAGCTGGCGGCGATTTCCTCCACGCTTGCTGACGCCCGCCTGCTGACGCTCACTGGGCCAGGCGGCACCGGCAAGACCCGCCTGGCGCTGCAGCTGGCGACGACGATGCACGCGCGGTTCCCTGATGGAGTCTGGCTGGTCGAGCTGGCGGCGGCGCGGGTGCGCATGCTCATGGTGGAACAGATTGCCGCGCGGCTGGACGACCGCTTCCGGCTGTTGACCGGTGGCAGTCGCACCGCGCTGCCGCGCCAGCAGACC
>WNFV01009374.1_pt1 | contig 26304 bp, 25 predicted proteins | sample 5400101 | NCBI WGS metagenome assembly WNFV01 (sample SAMN13153361, study PRJNA577476) | soil metagenome | isolation source: 115 cm soil or saprolite under grassland replicate 1 | place: USA:California | collected 2016-06-15
GTCCAGGTCCGCCGTCATCGCGGCGACCGCTGTGCCCAGGGCAGCAGGCGGCGACCGCGGATCGTCTCGACGTCGACCCGGACGACGTTCGACCGTCCGCCCGGTGCCCATGGGCGCAGCGGGAGCGCGGCGATCCGGTCCAGCTCCGCCCGGTCGGTGACGGCCCAGGCGTGCCCGACCGCGGTCACGGTCCAGCCCAGGTGCCGCTCCGAGTCGTACTCGTCGGCCTCGAAGGCGACGACGTCGCCACGCAGGGCCGCGGCGTACTTCTGTCCGGCCTTGGTGCGGAACAGCACCGAGCCCTCGTCGACGACGAAGTTGACCAGCCGTACGGCGGGCAGCCCGGCCTCGTGGAACACCAGCCGGCCGACCGGAACGGTGCCGAGCAGCCGCAGGCACTCGGCCGGTTCGAGGGCCTCGAGGCCCTCCGGCCCGAAGTCGCGTCCCTGGAACGAGGTGGCATCACCGATCATGGCGAGCCTCCTTTACTACGACGAGGGCTAGGCTCATGGGGAAAGGGATCGACACGCGAAGTGGGGCGACATGGCGATCAAAGTGTTCCTGCTGGACGACCACGAGGTCGTGAGGCTCGGTCTGCGGCAGCTGCTGGACGCCGAGCCGGACATCGAGGTGGTCGGCGAGGCGTCGACGGCCGCCCAGGCCGTGGCCCGGGTGCCGGCGCTGCGCCCCGACGTGGCGGTGCTCGACGTCCGGCTGCCCGACGGCGACGGCGTCAGCGTGTGCCGCGAGATCCGGTCGTCGATGCAGCCGGCGCCGGCCTGCCTGATGCTGACCTCGTTCTCGGACGACGAGGCTCTCTTCGCCGCGATCATGGCCGGAGCCGCCGGGTACTTGCTGAAGCAGGTGAGCGGAACCGACCTGGTCGGCGCGGTCCGGCGGCTGGCGACGGGTGAGTCGCTGCTGGACCCGGCGATGACCACCGCGGTGCTGGAGCGGCTCCGCAAGCCCCCCGAGGAGGACAACGACCCGCGGTACAAGTCGCTGACCGAGCAGGAGCGGCGGATCCTCGAGCTGATCGCCGAGGGCCGCACCAACCGGCAGATCGCCGAGACCATGTTCCTGGCCGAGAAGACCGTGAAGAACTACGTGTCGGGCCTGCTCCGCAAGCTCGGCATGGAGCGTCGTACGGAGGCCGCGGTGTACGCGGTGGAGCGGTCACGCCGGAACCCCAAGCAGTGAGTCGGGCGCCCCGGTCGAGGCGCGCACCACGACGACGTCACACGGTGCCGCCTCACGACAGCGCCGGGCGGTTTGCCGCGGGCGACCCGCGCCGGCGTCGTCGTACCCGATCACCAGCAGGTCAGCCCGCCGCGCGGCGCCGAGCAGCACCGCGACCGGCCGTCCGATCCTCACCTCGGCCCGCACCCGCAGGCCGGCCGGCGCCGCCTTGAGCGCCTTCAGGACCCACGCCACGGTCTGCTCACGGACGGCCGTGCGCTCGCCGGACAGATCCCTGCGCAGCGTCGCGCCACGGCCCGGGATCCAAGCGTGCACCGCGACCAGCTCGGCCCCGGTGCGGGCCGCCTCAGCGGCGGCCCAGCGCACCGCGGCGGCCGCCGCGGGCGAACCGTCGACTCCGACGACGATGTGGTTCATGGCGTGCCCTCCTCGTGGATCACGGCCACCGGGCAGGCGGCGTGGTGCAGCAGGCCTCGAGACACCGAGCCGAGCCGCAGCGCGGTGAAGCGTTCGCGGGCGGCGCCACCGACGACCACCAGGTCGGCGGCCGCGGACTCGGCCGCGAGCACCTGCACCGGATGACCGGGGACGATCCGCTGCTCCACGGCCACCTCCGGGTACTGCTCGGACCAGCCGGCCATCGTCTCGGCGACCAGCAGCTCGAGCCGGGCGGACCACGGCGGGTCGTCGGGGTTCAGCCACATGTCGGTGGACGGGAAGAGGTCGGGCATCCGCATCGCATGGACGGCGACCAGGGCGGCGCCGTACCGCGACGCGGTGGCGAACGCGAAGTCCACTGCGGGCCGGGACGGCCCGGTGCCGTCGACGCCGACCACGATCCGCCCCGTGTGCGGCCCGTCCGGCCGCCAGCTCTCCGTGACGACGACCACCGGACCCGTCGCGAGCGCCGCGCACAACTGCGAGGTGGAGCCGAGCATCAGCTCGGCGAAGCCCTCCATGCCGCGCCGGCCGACCACCAGCATCCCGGCAGTGCGGCCGATCTCCAGGAGCGTCCGGCCGGGATGGCCGTGCCGGATCTCGAAGCTCGCGGGCACGCCGTGACGTCCGAGCCGGACCAGCTCGGCGGCCGTCTCCTCGAGTATGTCGGTGCCGTCACCGGCGGGCAGCACCTGCGCCATCGCCGGTGACAGATGCTCGGCCGGGGTCAGGTCGTGGAGCACGTGCACGACGCGGAGACGCCAGTGGCGCCGGCCGGCGTACTCCGCCGCCCAGGCCAGCGCGACCAGGCCGTCCTTCGACCCGTCGACACCCACCACCACGACCTGCTGCATGACCGGTTTCTCCTCTCGGGCTCTTCTCCATCACAGCCGTGGTGGCCGCGACCGGCCCAGGGCCGGGCGACCTCGGCGAGCGGACAAAGGTCCCTGCCCTCGGTGCGCTTCGGCACTCCTGCCGCGCCCGCGCGGGGCGCATCGTCGGAGGTGATACGAGAACTGGAGGAGTCATGAAAGCGCTGGTCTACAACGGCCCCGGATCACGGATCTGGCACGACGTTCCAGACCCGGTGATCAAGGACCCGGAGGACGCGATCGTCCGCGTGGACGCGGTGACGATCTGCGGCACCGACCTGCACATCCTGAAAGGCGACGTGCCGACCGTGGAGCCCGGCCGGGTCCTCGGCCACGAGGCCGTCGGCACCGTCGAGACGGTGGGCTCCGCGGTGCGCGGCGTCGCAGCGGGCGACCGGGTGCTGATCTCGTGCATCACCGCGTGCGGGCGGTGCCGGTACTGCCGGGAGGGCCGGTACGGCCAGTGCCTCGGTGGCGGCGGCTGGATCCTCGGCCACCGGATCGACGGCACGCAGGCGGAGAAGGTCCGGGTCCCGTTCGCGGACCGGTCCGTGTACAAGCTTCCGGACAATGTGACCGACGAGGCCGCGCTGATGCTGGCCGACATCCTGCCCACGTCGTACGAGGTCGGCGTGCTGTCCGGCCACGTCACGCCCGGCGACACCGTCGCGATCGTCGGCGCCGGTCCGATCGGCCTGGCCGCGGTCACCACGTCCCGGCTGTTCAGCCCGTCCCGGGTGATCGTGATCGACCCGGCGCCGGCTCGGCAGGAGGCGGCGCTCAAGTTCGGCGCCGACCTGGTCCTCCACCCGGACGACGACGTGCTCAGCCAGGTCCAAGGGCTCACCGACGGCCTCGGCGCGGACGTCGCGATCGAAGCGGTCGGCGTGCCGGCCACGTTCGAGCTGTGCGCCGAGCTGGTCCGCCCCGGCGGCCGGGTCGCGAACGTCGGCGTGCACGGCGCGCCCGCGACGCTGCACCTGGAGTCGCTGTGGATCCGCGATGTCACCATCACCACCGGACTCGTGGACACGTTCAGCACGCCGCGGCTGCTGGGCATGCTGTCCGCTGGCCGGCTCTCCCTGCCCGGACTGGTCACCCACCGCTTCGGTATCGGCGAGATGCAGGACGCGTACGACGTGTTCTCGCGCCCGGCCGAGACCGGGGCCCTGAAGGTGGCCCTGTTCGCCGACGAGTCGCTGCACCATGTCACGCGATGACGTGGTGCGGCCAGGCGCCGGTGACCGCGACGAGTTGCTGCGCGCCGCGGTTGCCGCGCCTTCCATGCACAACACCCAGCCGTGGCGGTTCCGGTTCGCCGGCGCGATCGTCGAGGTGCACCGGGACCGGTCCCGGGAGCTGCCCGCCGAGGACGCCGAGGGCCGGATGCTGCACCTCGGGCTGGGTGCGGCGGTGCTCAACCTGAGGGTCGCCGCGGCGCATCTCGGGTACGGCACCGACACCCGCTACGCGGTCGACCCGGACCGGCCCGACCTGGTCGCCGAGGTCGAACTGGTACCCGCCGGCCCGGAGACCGAGCAGCTCGCCGCGCTCCACCAGGCCGTGTTCAAGCGTCGTACCAACCGGAACCCGTACACCGGGGAACAGTTGCCCGGGCAGGTCCGCGAGCTGCTGAGCCTGACCGCGTCGCTGGAGGGCACCGAGTTGCAGTGGGTGGACGAGCCGACCCGGCTGCACTGGCTGCGGCTCGCGATCGCCGATGCCGATCTGGAGGACGACTTCGACGAGGACCGCACCGCCGAGCGCCGGAGCTGGGTCGGCGGTGAGCGCGAGACCGAGGGTGTGCCCGCGAGCGCGCTCGGGCCGCGGCCCAGGGGACGGCGCGCGACGGTCCGCGACCTGGGCGCGACCCCGACGGAAAGCCGGCGCCCGGCGGCGGACTTCGAGGCGGAGCCGCAGCTGGCCGTGCTGTCCACCCGGCGCGACGGGCCCGCGGAGTGGCTGCGCGCCGGCCAGGCGATGGAACGGGTGCTGCTGGAGGCGACCACACAGGGGGTCGCGACGTCGCTGCTGAACCAGGCGATCGAGCACAGCCGGCTGCGCTGGCTGGTCCGCGACCCGCTCGGCGCCTGGAGCCGGCCCCAGGCGGTGATGCGGTTCGGCTACGGCCCACCCGTGCCGCCGACCCCGCGCCGCCCGCTCGCCGACGTCCTGCTGCCCGACCCCGAACCCCCCGAGCCCGAGGACGCCGTACGGCCGGAGGACCCCTCATGAGACGAGCGACCCTCGGGCGGCGAAGCCGGCGCGCGCTCAGCGGGGACTGACGCGCCGGCCCCGCCGGTCTAGGTGGCGGCGTCCGCGACGAGTACGCGCGCTCCGGTGCAGCGCTCCATGTAGTTCCGCAGCGTCGGCGGCACACCGAGTACGGCGAGGTGCTCGAGGCTCGGCACCACGACCGCCCGGACCTCGTACCGTTTCGCAGCCTCGATCAGCGCATGGAACGCCGCCGGCGCGGTGTGCGCGTGCTCGGTGAAGACCGTGCCCAACGTGAATCCCTGGACGTGAGCAAAGCTGGCGAGGTCGTCCTGCATGCATCTGACCCGGCTCGCGGGCTCTGTCAGCCCGCTGCAGCGGCGAGGGTGGTGCCGAGCTGGCCTGCCAGTGCGGTCCTGACGGCGTCCTTGGTGAGCTGGAGCAGGACGTCGCCGCGGACGCCGGTCCGGCGCAGCCGGGCGGCGGTCGCGGCGACCAGGCGCATGATGTGGCCGGGCGCTGCGGCACCGGCGTACTCGCAGGCCAGCTGCTCGGCGAGCTCGCGCAGCCGGGCCCTGGTGGTGAACGGCTCGATCGCCACGTGTTGAGTCAGCACACCGGTATCAAACCGTCCGGCACCGACAGCGAGCAGGGCACAAGGTCCCCTCCGCAAGGTCGTTCGCGCTTAGTCGTACGGCTGGAACACCTTGGTGCGCCGATCGGCGGGGTCGGTGTCCAGCGAGTCGATGTAGACCTCCCAGCTGTCCCCGGACGGGATGCCGCCGTGGTCGGTGATCCATTCCCCGAGCGCCGAGTAGGCCGCGTCGACACCGTCGTACGCACCCTTGTACTCAACCAGGGCGACCTTGCCCGCCGGTAGCGTCGAGCCGCTCACGCCGTTCTCGGCGGTGAACGCGGTCCGGACCGGGAACCCGGCCTCCACCTCGAACCGGCCGCCGGTCAGCATGCGGTACCGTGCGAACGGTGGTCCGGCCGGCGCGGCACCGTGCCGGCCGAGGGCCTGCGCGACCGCGCCGTACGCACCCCCGAACCAGCTCGCCATCTCGGACGTCGTGAGCGTGGCGCGGCGCACCGCCGTCGGCTGCTCGGCCAGCGTCCTGGTCTGGATCTCGTCGACAGACATCTTGTTCCTTCCTCTCATCTCCTGGTGACGGTTCATCGCTTGGTGACGGTGCCCGTGACGGCACGGAGCCGTCCGTCGGCGTCGCGTAGCCAGTAGCCGTCGTCGTCGGTACCGGACACCCGGTAGCGGTAAGTGCCGGCCGGTAGCACCGAGCCGCCGCCGGAACGGCCGTCCCAGGTGACCGCGACCATGCCGTTGGTGTTCGCGCAGCCGAGCGTCCGGACCGTCGCGGCACCGCGGGTGATCGTCACCGTGCAGCGCGGCAACGCCTTCGACACCGGCGCCGCGATCGACCAGGTCGTCGTGAACGACGGCGCCGCGATCGCGTTCCCCAGGTAGCGCGGCGGGTCGATGGTCGGCGCGAGGTGCGCCAGCTTGCCGACGTGGTTCTGGTCCAGCCAGCCGATCACCTCGTCCTCGAGGTCGAAGTGCCGTGGCGGCGTGACGGCGGACTCCCAGTGCCCTCCGTCGGCGGCGCTCTGCGGCAGCCGGTCGACGACGGTGACCGCGCCGGTGTCCATCCGGATCGCGCGCAGCGCACGGGTGGCGGTCCAGGTGGCGTCGAAGCCGAGGTACCCGCCGGACAGGTCGAGCGACGTGGTGTTCCGGGTGTTGTAGTTGCGGGTGGCTCCGGTGGACAGGTCGCGCACCGTCAGGAGCTGGCTGCAGACACCGGCGGCGTAGACGCAGCGCGTCACCCAGGCCGCCCAGCGCGCGTGCAGGGCCACCGCCTCGATCGGGGTGCCGGCGCCGCGCGGCACCGTCTCGGTACCCGTGCGGAGGTTGCGCAGCCGGACCGTGCCGTCGTTCCGGGTGTAGAGCAGGTAGTCGCCGAACAGGTCCTGCGGGCCCTGTGGCCAGGTGCTGGTGCTCGCGGTCCGGCCGGTGCGGACGTCGTACGTGCTGCGGCCCTGCTCGTAGAAGCCGGGGTCGATCCTGATGTTCCAGCGGATCAGCCACCGGTTGCCGGACGCCTCGGGCGGCGCCGCCTCGCGGGCGTTCACCCGCACGACCTGGCCGGTGTAGGTGCGCTGCCAGTCGCCGTCGAACACCAACCGGCCGGCCGACCCCGACAACGCCGCGGGGAACACCTGGTCCCGGATCGCCTGCTCGGGGCCTACCGCGACCGTGCCCGGCCCGGTCGTCATGGTGCGCATCCGGACGTCCCAGATACCGACCAGCGGCAGGTCGGCGCCGCTTCCGTTGGTGTAGTACACCCGGCCCGGCGACAGCGCGATGGCCCACTGCTGCGACGCGGAGACCGACAGGCTCACCGTGCCGGGCGGCACCGACGCCTGCGAGGGTGCCGTCGACGAAGCCGTTGCCGCTGGCAACGGTATGAACGCCGCGGCGACAAGTGCGAAGACCGCGGTCAGGCGTCGTGCGGTCATGTCCGAACCTCCAGGCCGCTCAACTGGTGTAGATGACGGCGGTGGCGTTGGTCGACGCGTACCAGTTGATGTATCCGCCCTGGAACACCTGCTGGGCGCCGGCCGTGGAGCTGAACTGCACCGGGTACTGGTACGACGTCGGCAGCCCGAGCCGGCCGCCCTCCAGTCCGGTGCCGTAGTAGGCGGTGTAGATGCGGCCGTACACCTCGCGGGACGTCCCGATCGCCGCGGCGTAGAACATCCGGCCGTTGCGGAACCGCTGCACCAGCGAGCCGGTCACGGACCCGCCGGACCGGGCGGCGATGGGCAGGCCGAGCAGGTGGTCCGGTCCGCCGATCTGCTGGAAGCGGGACTCGAAGCCGCCGTAGATCTCCCACGCGCCGTACGCGGACGTCCAGTAGATGTGCCCGGTGGAGAAGGCCTGCCCGGTGCCGCCGCGCACCGGCCACTCGTACCCGGTCTGCGAGCCGACCGGAGACGACGCCCCGCCGATCGCGATCCAGCGCTTGGTGATCGCGGAGTGGTCCACCGCGAACCAGGCCGACTTCAGCCCGAGCAGGAGGCGCAGCGCGTCGCCGCTGTAGGTCTTCGACCCCGTGGTGCCGATGACGTCGGCCTGGAGCACCCGGCCGCCCCAGGTGCCGTACCCGTTGCGCTGCGAGACCAGGATCTCCTTCACCGTGCCGACGCCGAACTTCGCCTCCGTCGCGGCCCGGTCCAGCGAGATCGTCCAGTTGCTGTTCGGGTTCCCGTTGCCGGGGTACGCGTCGTAGGGGTCGGACTTGGCGGGCAGGTACGCGACTCCGCCCGGTGCGGTCCAGCCGCCGTTCGACGACGAGAACTCGGCCAGGATCGGGCTGTCGCCGTACGTCCGGATCAGGTTGCTCGTGGCAACGACCGCGTCGTTGGTGGACGACGCCTCCGCGGCGTAGCCGCCGTACACCTGGCAGGCGACCGTGTCGCAGAGGTCGAAGTCGGCGTCGCCGGCAAGTGCCCGCTTACGTGCGGCGTAGGTCCGCGCGGCCACCGCCTGCGACTGCAGCGCGGCCGGCTTCCACGACGTGATCGCCTCCTTCGGGACCACACCGCGCAGGTAGTCGTTGAGCGGCAGCACATTGAGCGTGTCCAGGTCCTCGCCCGGCCGGTCCGCGGCGCGCAGCGTGCCGCGGTACGGCACCTCCGCCCCGGTGGGCAGCACGAGCCGGGTCACCGGCGGGCCGTAGAACTCCGCCATCCCGGCCATCGTCTTCCACAGCACCCAGCTGTGCGTGGTGGTCCGGTAGTAGCTGATCCTGGTCTGCTGGTCGCCGTACGGCGAGATGATCCAGCCCGTGATCGCCGACGAGACCGGCAGCAGCCAGGTGGTCCCGGTGCGCAGCGACCGGGCGCGCAGGCCGGTCGCCGGCCGGACGTAGACACCGGGCGAGGTGTCCGCGGTCAGGTAGACGCGGATCGTCCCCGCGGCGGTCGCCGGCGTCGTCCCGGGGTAGTAGAAGTCGAGGATCTGCGCCGAGCCCAGCCCCGCCAGGGCGGCGCCCTGGGCACCGTACTGGGACATCCCGCGGCCGTGGCCGTAGCCCTTGCCGAAGACGGTCAGGTTCCCGGCCGGCGCGATCCAGTAGTCGTCGGCGGCGATCGCCTGCAGTGCCGCGCCGGCCACCAGCGCGAGCGCTGCCGCGCCCGTCACCAGCACCCGTCGCGGCATCCTCATGGTCTGGTCACCAGAGTCGGGCAGCGGGAGGCGCCGGCGCAGTGGCTGCTGACCGAGCCGAGCAGCCTGGTGCTCAGGCCGCTGTGGCCGTGCGAGCCGACCACCAGCAGCGACGCCGCCGTACTCGCCTGGGTCAGCACCTGCGCGGGATGCCCCGGCAGCACGAACGACTGCACCGGGACACCGATCTCGACCTCCGCCAGCTCGGCGTTGACCAGCCGGCGGCCCCAGTCGACCAGGTCATCGGTGTGCGGCGCGGACAGGCCGAGACCGACGTGGTCCCAGTGCACCGCGTGCACGACGTGCAGCGAGGTGCCGCGCAGGTCCGCCTCCTCGGCCGCGGCCACCAGCGCCTGGCGGGCGAACATCGACCCGTCCACACCGACCACGACCGGCCGGCCCTGCGCACTCTGCGGCTGCCTGGCCCGCACCACCGCGACCGCGCTGTGCGCGCCGTGCACGCAGGCCCGGCTCACCGAGCCGAGCGCGAGACCTTCGACCGGGCTGTGACCGCGGGTTCCGACCACCAGCAGGTCGGCGTCCTGTGACAACCGCACGAGTTCCTCGGCCGGCCGGCCCTCCGCGACGCCGTGGTGCACGTCGGCCCCGCCTGTCAGTTCCTCGACCAGCCCGCCGAGCACGCCGCGGTCGTACGCGTCCGCACGGGGTCGCGCGTGCGGCGCGTCCGTGTGGTGCCCGAGGACGGTCCAGGCCTCCAGCTTGGCGTCGTGCAGCCGAGCCTCGCTGACCGCCCAGCGCAGCGCCGCCGCCGAAGCCTTCGAACCGTCGAACCCCACCACGATGCGTCGCATGCGCACTCCTCTGTCCGGTTGCTCTCCCAGTCCAAGCATCGGCCGGGAGACGCCGCACAGGTCAGGGCAGAAGGTCCCCTCCGCCCTGGTCGCAACACCCTGCCGGGCGTTCAGCGGACGATTGCGACCGGGCAGTGCGCGTGGTGCAGGACGCCCTGGCTGACCGAGCCGAGCAGCAGGCCGGCGAACCCGCCACGGCCGCGGGACCCGAGCACCAGCAGGTCGGCCGACTCGGCGGCGACCAGGAGCGCCCGGGCGGACTGCCCGCTGATCAGCCGGGTGGCCACCTCGACGTCCGGGTGGTCCTCGATGGCGCCGGCCAGCGACTCGGCCACCAGCACCTTCGCGGACTCCTCGATCTCGACCGGGTCGAACATCAGCGGCCCGAGCCCGCCCTCGTACGTGGACGCCGGGCTGCGCCAGGCGTGCACCGCGAGCACGCGGTCACCGGTCAGCTCGGCCTGCCGGAACGCGAAGTCGACGGCCTGCGCGGACAGCTTCGACCCGTCCACACCGACCACGATCGTCGGCTTCTCCTGCGGCCGCGGCCGGACGTCGGCCGGCACCGCGACCACCGGGCAGGCCGCGTGCGACGTGACCTGGATCGCCACCGAGCCGAGTAGCAGCCCGGCCCAGCCGCCGTGCCCGCGGGTGCCGAGGACCAGCATCCGGGCCTGCTCGGACTCCGTGATCAGCGACGTGACCGGTGGCTCCTCGAACACCGCCGAGGTGACGGTGAGCTCGGCATGGCGAGTCCTGACGCCCTCGGCGACGGACTCGAGCGCTTCCTCGCTCAGGGTCCTGACCTCCTCCTGCGGCACCATCGCGCCGGGCGCCGGCCGCAGCGAGACGAAGAACTCCAGCGCCTGGACGATGCGCAGCGGCGCATGTTCGCGCACGGCCTGGGCCGCGCCCCAGTCCAGGGCCGCGCGGCTCGCCTCGGATCCGTCGTACCCGACAACGATCGGACCGGTGAATGACGTCATGGCTTCCTCCCTGTTGTCCTCACCTCGACGGTCCCGCGTCCGGTCCCGGCCGGGCAGGGCTGATGGTCCCGGCCCATTCGGGCACGCAGACTCGGGAAGGCAGGCCACGACCGAGGAGCGCTCATGATCAGCACACAGGTGCCGGCGATCGCCGTCCGCGGACTGTCCGTGCGGTACGGCGGCCGGCGCGGCGTCGCCGCGGTCGACCTCGACATCCGGGCCGGCGAGGTGTTCGCGCTGATCGGCCCGAACGGCGCCGGTAAGACCACCACCCTGCGTGCGCTGCTCGGCGAGATCCGTCCCGCCGCCGGCACGATCCGGGTGCACGGCCTCGACCCGCGGCGGCACGCGGACCGGCTGCGCGGCCGGATCGGCTCCCTGGTCGACGAGCTGGAGCCGCTCGGCACCCTGACCGGCCGCGACACGCTCTGGCTGTGCGCCGCGGTCCGTGGCTGCGACCTCGAGTCCGGCGAGAAGCTCGCCGGGCGGCTCGGTCTGGACCTGGACCGGCCGGTCGCCGAGCTGTCCACCGGCTGCCTGCGCGCGCTGGGCGTCGTCCAGGCCCTGATGCACGATCCGGAGCTGGTCATCCTCGACGAACCCGCCGCCGGACTGGACCACGCCGTCCGCGCCGAGGTGCACGCGATGCTGCGTGAGGTCGCGATGCGCGGCGGCACCGTCGTCCTGTCCGCGCCCGACATGGACGACGTCGCCGGCGTCGCCGACCGGGTCGCGGTCCTCCAGCCCGGCCGCCCGTGCCTGACGGTCTCGGTCAGTGCCGCCGGCGCCGCCGCCCACTACTGAGTCACCGTCAACCTCCGTTGCTGAAGGCAACGGTGTCGCCCGGGTGCAGCAGCACCGAGCGGTCGCGGAGCGCGACCCGGATGGGATCGGCGCGGCACGGCTCGGACGTCACCCGCACGGAATCGTCGGAGATGCGCACGGCCAGCTGGTGGCGGCGGTAGCGCAGGGTCATCCGGAGCTCGCCGAGCTCGCGCGGCCATGACGGCGCGAAGCGCAGCGCGTCGTCGGCGTCGATGGACAGGCCGGTGAAGCACCGCTGCAGCAGGTCGATGCTGCCGGCCATCGCCGCCAGATGGATGCCCTCCGCGGTGGTGCCGCCGTGCATCCCGGCCTCGCCGGAGTCGCTGCGCAGGGTCTGGTCCAGGAACCGCAGCGCCTCGCCGCGGTCCAGCGACGCCAGTCCCCAGGCGTGAACGAGCGCGCTCAGCGTCGACCCGTGCGAGGTCCGGTCCAGGTAGTAGCGGACGGTGCGTTTCAGCAGATCCGAGTCCGCGTCGTAGCCGAGCCCCCGCAGCAGCTCGCACAGCTCGCCGGGCGGCAGCAGGTAGAGCAGCATCAGCACGTCGGCCTGCTTGGAGACCCGGTAGTCCATCACCGAAAGACCTTGGGCCTCCAGGATCCGGTCCAGCCGGCGGATGTCGCCGTACTCGCGACGGTAGTGCTCCCAGTCCAGCTCTGCGAGCTTGTCGTAGCCGTCGAACTGGCTGATCACCCCGTCGTGGAACGGCACGTGCAGCCGCCGGGCCAGCAGCGCCCACCGGTCGAGCTCCTCCGGCCGCAGGCCGAGCGACTCGGTCAGCTCGGTACGGCGGGTCGGCGGCAGCATCTCCAGCGCCTCCGCGGCCCGTCGCAGCAGCCAGGACACCATCACGTTGGTGTAGGCGTTGTCGTCGATACCGTCGTACGGCGCGTCCGGGTAGCCGGTGTGGAACTCGTCCGGTCCGACCACGCCGCGGATCACGAACCGGTCCCGCCCGTCGTCGTACGAGGCCAGCGAGGCGAAGAAGCGCGCCACCTCGATGATCACCTCGGCGGCGTGGTCGGCGAGGAAGTCGGTGTCGCCGGTGGCCTGGACGTACTGCCACATCGTGTAGGCGACGGCGAGCCCGACGTGCCGCTGCAGGTTCGTTGCGTCAGGCAACCACCGGCCGGACAGCGGGTTCAGGTGCAGCCGCTGGCTCTCCTCGCGGCCGTCGCTGCCGGACTGCCACGGGTACATCGCCCCCGCGTGCCCGGCCTCCTGGGCGGCCCGGCGCGCGGCCGGCAGCCGGCGGCACCGGTACAGCAGTAGCGCGCGGGTCAGCGCCGGCAGCCGCAGCGTCAGCACCGGGAACACGAACAACTCGTCCCAGAAGATGTGGCCGCGGTACGCCTCGCCGTGCAGCCCGCGGGCCGGCACTCCGGCGTCTACGTCGGCGGTGTGCGGCGAGACCGACTGCAGCAGGTGGAACGTGTTCAGCCGGACCGCGGCCAGGGTGCTGTCGACGCTGCCGGCCAGGTCCACGTCGAAGCGCCGCCACAGCCGTGACCAGGCCAGCACGTGCCGGCCGAGCGCCTCCTCGAAGTCCGCCGCGACGAGGGCCTCACCGGCCGCTGTCGCGGGTTCGGAGATCGCGGCGTCGCGCGAGCTGAACACGGCCGCGGTCTTCTGCACCGCGACCACGTCACCGGCCCGTACGTCCAGCACCAGCTCGTGGCTCGCGTCCGGACCGGGCCGCCACTCGCCCGGCCGGTCGGCGGTCGTCCGGGTCGCGACGGCGATCCGGATCCGCGACTGCGCAGTGGCCGCGGTGACCAGCGCGACACCGTCCGGCAGCGCCTCGGCGGACACGTCGGTCAGGTGCTGCGACGCCAGCGCCCGGTAGCGCTCGACCCCGGAGTTGGTCACGGTGGCGTCGATCGCCGACCGCACCCGCAACCGCCCCGACCAGCCCTCGGCGACGACCGCCAGGGACAGTCCGGCCAGGTGCGGCGAGTCCATGCTCACGAACCGGCGTTCGACCCCGGTGACCACCTCACCACCGGCGGCGCGGATCCGGAACCGCCGGGTCAGCACCCCGCGCCGCAGGTCCAGCTCGAGCTGGTGGGCGAGCAGCTCCGCGGTCTCCGGGCCGAGCCAGTCGCCGTCCCCGACCGCGACCGACAGCGGCAGCCAGTCCGGCAGGTTCACCAGGCTTTCGTTCTCCAGTACGACGCCGTCGCGCTCGTCCCGCAGCCGGTCGTAGCAACCGGCCAGGTACGTCCCCGGCGCGTGCACGTCGCCGGCCGGGCAGCCCGGCCAGGCGCCCCGGGTCGCCAGGTAGCCGTTGCCGACCGTGCACAAGGCCTCGCGGCGCTTCTCGTCGGCCGGGTCGTACCCGTCGAACGTCAGCAGCCAGCTCACGCCGGCGCGACCTTCCGCACCGTGACCTCGCTCAGGTCCGCGACCACCACGTCGGCGCCGTGCGCCGCCAGCTCCGCCCCCTGACCCGTGCGGTCCACCCCGATCACCAGCCCGAAGCCGCCGGCCCGGCCGGCCTCCACCCCGGCCAGCGCGTCCTCGACCACGACGGTCCGGCGCGGCTGCGCGCCGAGCCGGTGCGCGGCCAGCAGGAACACCGCCGGGTCGGGCTTGCCCGGCAGCCCGAGCTCGGCCGCCGTGAGACCGTCGACGACGGCGCCGAACCGGCCCGTCAGCCCGGCCGCGGCGAGCACCTCCGCGCAGTGCCGGCTGGCCGAGATCAGGCCGAACGCCACCCCGGCCGCGGCGAGCTGGTCGAGCAGCGCGACCGTTCCGGGAAAGGCCGTCGTGCCGTCACGGCGCAGCAGTTCGGTGAAGTACTCGTCCTTGCGGTCGGCGAGCTCGCGCACCCGGTCCGGCGGCATGGTGAGGCCGCGCGACGCGAGAAATGCCGCGGCTCCGTCGTACCGTGGCCGGCCGTCGACATAGCGCCGGTAATCCTCGTCGGTGAACGGCATGCCCAGCTCGCCGGCGAACAACCGCCGCCAGGCGGCGCGATGCACCGACGCGGTGTCGGTGACGACCCCATCCAGGTCGAATACCACCGCGTCGTACCGTTCCGGGTCGAGCTCCACGGTGTCACCACGCACGGTCGGTCTCGTGCTGTGTTCCCATTGTCCCCTCCCGGGTTCGTTGCTCCACGCAACCCCCGTACGACGGCCGCCTTGCAGAGCGGGCGGCCGCGGCACCACGGTCCGGAAGGCCCGCATGAGTCCGCCACGACGACCGCCTGGGCCGCCATGGCGGAGGTACTCATCGCTAGTCGGCGAACAGGTCGAAGAAGGTGGGGAAGGTGCCGAGTACGCCGAGGCCGATCAGCACCCCGGTGATGGTCAGGACGGTGCGGGTGAGGCGGCCGGTGTACCGCATCGTGAGGTGCAGCACGGCCCAGCTGATCAGCCAGACGGCGACGGCGAAGATGGTCTTGCCGGACAGTGGGCCGACCCGGCTGTAGAGGTCGAACCAGCCGGACACGGTGGTGCTCGCCTCGCTGACGGTGGTGGCCAGGCCCAGCGCGAGGGCGCCGACGCCGGCACCGAGGACGGCGGCCGCGGCGGGCCCCTCGGTCGTGGCGGCGCCGGGCTCGGTCGTCTCGGTGACCGAGGTCCGCCCCGTGGTGTGCAGTTCGTCGGACGTGCTCATCTCATATCTCCTCAGTGCACCGGGGCGGACTTGGTGATCAGGGCACCGAACGCGCCGGCGACCGCCGCGCTCGCGAACGCCACCACGAACAGCGCCATCGCGGTGCGGCGCAGCCGGTCGTTACGCGCCATCGAGGCGCCGTAGTACAGCACCAGGAACGCCACCACCGTGGCCAGCATCGGGCTCAGCCAGGCGATGTGTTCCTTCCACTCCATCGCGAACGTGTGCCACTTCGCGGTGTCCGGGTTCGCCAGCAGCAGCGACCTCGGGCTACCCGGGACCTTCTCCCGGTACCACGGGTAGACCACCCAGGTCCCGGTCAGCACCGTCGCCCACGCGGCGACGGCCATCGTGGTCACCCCCAGCCCCAGCCGGCGCGCCGACCGGCGCAACCCCGCACCGGTCTCGGTCACCGGCCGCAACGCGTGCAGCTCGGCCAGCCCACCGGCGAACGCCAGCAGGAACAGCGACCCCAGCACCATGCCGTGGATCAGGCCCCACCACTCACGACCCGTGAGCTCCATCGTGCCCTCCTCGTGGACGCTCGGCCGAGCGTCGTCGCCATCAGCACACACCCGCGGACGCCGCGTGGGCAAGACCGTTTCGCCCTGTCACCGGGGTCCAAGGTCCCGCAGTCGTCCCACCGGCCGGGCGCGGCTCACCACCACAGACCGGCGACGAGCACGAACGCGAGCACCACGAGGGCGACCGCCGCGGCCGCACCGACCGCCACCCGTGCCGGTCCGGCGCTGAGGTCGCGCGCCGGCGGCCCGGCCTGATTACGGCTCCGCCGCCGCGCGATGTAGAGCGCGGCCACGACCAGCGCGGCTCCGAAGCCGAGCAGCACCAGTGGCGCCGCCAGCTCGTTCGGGAACCACTCGTTGATCGCGCCGGGCAAGGTCTGCAGCGCGCCCCAGGCGCCGACCGCCAGCAGCACCAGGTCGCGGAACAGCAGCGCGAGCGCGACGATGGCGGCCACCGTGAGCAGAGCGAAGGCGATAGCCGCGTCGTTCGACCCGGCGTCACCCAGCGTGGTGATCGCGGAGCCGACCAGCAGGCCGACGGAGCCGAACGCCGTCGCCACCCGGCGCGGCCGCAGCAGACCTCCCCAGCCGAGCAGGAACCAGACCGCACCGACGCCCCAGATCGCCACCCCGGGCAGCTGATCGACCGTCGAGTGCAGCTGAGCCGTGCCGGCGGCCGCCGTACCGGCGAGCGACACCATCAGTGCGGCCTGCTGCAGGATGCTCGAGCGCCGCCGCCACCACAGCGCGGCGGCGAGGACGGCGGCACCGGCCGTGGCCAGTTGCGCGACGTCCTCGTCGTGCCAGTCGAACGACTCGGAGGCGAGCAGCGCGAAGAACCCGGCCGTCGCGCCGGTGGCCGCGAGCCAGAGCACGGCGCGCAGGCGCGCGCCCGGCATCCCGAGCCGCTCGGGCACGGCGAACCCGCCGAGTACCAGGATCAGCGCCGCGACGGCCACGACCGTCACGTGCATGCCGGTCGACAGGTCCGACCAGTACTGGGCGGTCAGCAGGACCGACGCGACCAGGATGATGACCCCGCCGAGGTAGCCGAGGGCCTCGACCACCAGCGGCGTCCGGGGCGGCTGCGCCGGCGGCGGAATGACGGTCAGCTGCGCGGGCAGGCCGGCGTCCGCGCGCATCCGCGCGGCCTGTTCAGCGGTGATGACACCCGCCGCGACCCAGCGGTCGAGCAGGGCCGGCAGGTCGGCCGGACCGCGTGACAACTGCTCCCCCATACGACGACGGTGGGTCGCTGCCGCGTCGGCGGCACAGGGCACAAGGTCACCGCGCGCAGGGCTAATGCGCCCGAGCCTCGGTCCTGACCCTGAGCCACGTGAAGACGGCCGCCACCGCCGCGGTAGCCGCGAGCAGCAGGTAACCGGCGGTGTAGTCACCGGTCGCCGAGCGCACCACACCCATCACCAGCGGCGGGAAGAACCCGCCGAGGCCGCCGGCAGCGCCGACTATGCCCGTGGTGGCGCCGACCTGCTCGACCGGGACCAGCAAGGCGACGAGCGCGAAGCATGCCCCGGCCGAGGCCCCGAGGACGGCGGCCAGGCCTAGGAGTGCGATCGTGCCGGCCGGGATCAGCGGGAGCTCGAGAGCCGCACCGATCGCGAGTACCGCCGCCGTCGCGAAGCAGGCAGTGAGCACCGGCACCGGGTGCAGCCGGTCCGACAGCCAGCCACCGATGGGTCGCATCAACACCGCGATCACGACGAAGCCGGCGGTGCGGAACGCGGCGTCGGACTGTGACAGGTGGTAGGCGTTGCGCAGGTACGACGGCAGGTACACGCTGAACGCGACGAACCCGCCGAACCCTACGGCGTACAGGAACGCGAGCTGCCGCGTGACCGGCCGGCGCGCGGTGCGCCACGCCCGGGCGGCGAACCCGCGCGCGGACCGGGCGGTCCAGCCCGGGGCCGGCACCAGTGTCAGCGCGGACACCACCCCGACCGCCACCAGCAGCGCGGCCACCAGCAGGAACGGCGCGCGCGGTCCCCACGCGTTCGTCATCGGCACTGTGGTGAAAGCGGAGATCGCGGTGCCGCCCATGCCGGCGCCGAACACGCCGATCGCGGTGCCGCGGCGCGACGGCGCGAACCACGCGTTGACGTGCGGCACACCGACCGCGAACGACGTTCCGCCCAGGCCGAGGAAGAACCCGCCGAGCAGCAGCGTGGTCAGACCGTCGGCAACCAGTCCGAGGTAGAGCACCGGGAGCACGGTCAGCAGCGCGACCGCGGGCATCATGCGGCGGGCGCCGAGCGCGTCGGTGAGGGCGCCGGCCGGGATCCGGCCGAGCGATCCGACCAGTACCGGGGTGGCGACCAGCAGGGCCTGCTGGAACGAGCTCAGCCCGAGCCGTTCGGCGTACCGGGCGCCCAGCGGGCTGATCAGCGCCCAGGCCCAGAAGGTCAGCAGGAACCCGGTCGTGGCGACAGCGAGCTGCACCGCCGATGTCGCGGTGCGGCCGGCCGCCGCGGCGACCTGTGGGTTCGTCGTCGTGGCCACGGTCTGCTCCGGTTTGCGATGTGCGTTCACGGTCATCCACGGTAGGCACCGCGGTGGTGGTCATCGCAGTGGCGCAGGGCCGGTCCACGGCGGTCCTTCCGGCCGGGGTGGGCGGGACCTTCGGCCCCTCGCGACACGACGCCGAGCACTGAAAGGTTGACGACAACCGCGCTGGGCGGTTGCGTTGGAGGACCTGTCCGGAGGGCGCCCCGCCATGACCGATCAACGAGGGAGACCGGGGCTCGACGGCCCGGCCGCCGACGCGCTGCTGCGCCTCGGGCGGTTCTTCAGCCGCGACGAGGTCGCCGACGGTGGTCGCACCGTGCACCGCCGTGGCGGCCGGGACGGTGACGTGTTCTACCCGGCCGGGACGGTGACGTGTTCTACCGCGACCGCTGGAGCCACGACAAGGTCGTGCGCTCCACCCACGGAGTGAACTGCACCGGCTCGTGCTCGTGGAACGTCTACGTCAAGGACGGCATCATCACCTGGGAGACCCAGGCCACCGACTATCCGTCGGCCGGCGCGGACCGCCCGGACTACGAGCCGCGCGGTTGCCCACGCGGAGCCGCTTTCTCCTGGTACACCTACTCGCCCACCCGGGTGCGGTACCCCTACGCGCGCGGTGTACTCGTCGACCTCTACCGGGAGGCAAGGGGACGGCTCGGCGACCCGGTGGCCGCATGGGCCGAGATCACCGGCGACCCGGACCGGCGCCGGCGCTACCAGCAGGCCCGGGGCAAGGGCGGGCTGGTGCGGATCGGCTGGGACGAGGCGACCGAGATGATCGCCGCCGCACACGTGCACACGATCAAGGCGCACGGCCCGGACCGGATCGCGGGCTTCTCCCCGATCCCGGCGATGTCGATGGTGTCGCAGGCGGTCGGGGCCCGGTTCGTCGAGCTGCTCGGCGGCTGCATGACCTCGTTCTACGACTGGTACGCGGACCTGCCGGTGGCGTCGCCGCAGGTGTTCGGCGACCAGACCGACGTACCGGAGTCCGGCGACTGGTGGGACGCGTCGTACCTGCTGATGTGGGGGTCGAACGTGCCGGTGACGCGGACCCCGGACGCGCACTGGATGGCCGAGGTGCGCTACCGCGGCACGAAGGTCGTGGTCGTCTCGCCCGACTACGCCGACAACACCAAGTTCGCCGACGAGTGGCTGCCTGCCCAGCCCGGCACCGACGGAGCGCTGGCGATGGCGATGGGCCACGTGATCCTCACCGAGTGCTTCGTACGCCGGCGGGTGCCGTCCTTCGTGGACTACGTGCGCCGGTACACCGACCTGCCGTTCCTGGTCACGCTCACCCGGCGCGACGACGGGACCTACGTGCCCGGCAAGTCGCTGACCGCGGCCGACCTGGGCGACGAGTCCGAAGGCGCTGAGTGGAAGACGGTGCTGCTCGACGGCCGCACCGGTGAACCCGCGGTGCCGAACGGCTCGATCGGCTTCCGCCACACCGAGTCCGGCGCCGGGCGCTGGAACCTCGACCTGGGCGAGATCTCACCGAGCCTCACGCTGTACGGCGAGCCGGGCGTGGAGGTCCTGCTGCCGAGGTTCGACGACCCCGCCGGTCCCGGAACGCTGCGTCGTGGCGTGCCCGCGAAACAGGTCGCCGGGCAGTTGGTGACCACCGTCTTCGACCTGATGCTCGCCCAGTACGGCGTGCCGCGCGACGGGCTGCCCGGTGACTGGCCGGCCGGGTACGACGACGCCACGCAGCCGTACACGCCCGCCTGGCAGGAGCCGATCACCTCGGTGCCGTCGGCAACGGTCGCGCGGATCGCCCGGGAGTTCGCGGCGAACGCCGAGGAGTCCGGCGGCCGGTCGATGATCATCATGGGTGCCGGGATCTGCCAGTGGTTCCACGGCGACGCGACGTACCGGGCGATCCTCGCGCTGCCGATGCTCACCGGGTGCCTGGGCCGCAACGGCGGCGGCTGGGCGCACTACGTCGGGCAGGAGAAGTGCCGGCCGGTGACGGGCTGGTCCACGCTCGCGACGGCGCAGGACTGGATGCGGCCGCCGCGGCAGATGATCGGCACCGCGTTCTGGTACACGCACACCGGCCAGTGGCGGTACGACGGCTACTCCGCCGACGAGCTCGCCTCACCGCTGGCCACCGGACAGCTCGCCGGGATGCACACCGCGGACGTGGTCGCGCAATCGGCCCGGCTCGGCTGGATGCCGTCGTACCCTCAGTTCGACCGCAACCCGCTGGACCTGGTCGACGAGGCCGTTGCCGCCGGCAATGATCCGGTCGAGCACGTGACGCGGGGGCTGCGGGACGGCAGCCTGCGGTACGCCTGCGAGGACCCGGACGCTCCGGAGAACTGGCCGCGGGTGCTCACCGTCTGGCGCGCGAACCTGCTCGGGTCGTCGGCGAAGGGCAACGAGTACTTCCTCAAGCACCTGCTCGGCACGGACGCGAGTCTGCGGGCGGCCGAGACGCCGCCTGACAAGCGCCCGCGAGACGTGGTGTGGCGGGACGAGGCGGCCACCGGGAAGCTCGACCTGCTGGTGTCGCTGGACTTCCGGATGACGTCCACGACATTGCTGTCCGACATCGTGCTGCCCGCCGCGACCTGGTACGAGAAGCACGACCTGTCGAGCACCGACATGCACCCGTTCGTGCACGCGTTCAGCCCGGCGATCGACCCGCCCTGGGAGGCGCGGACGGACTTCGACGCCTTCCACGCGATCGCCCGACGGTTCAGCGAGCTGGCCGCGGCGAACCTGGGGGTCCGCCGCGACCTGGTGGCGACGGCGCTGCAGCACGACACGCCCGGCGAGACCGCGCAGCCGCGCGGCGTGGTGCGGGACTGGCGGGCGGACGACGTCGATCCGGTGCCGGGCCGGACGATGTGGAACCTCTCGGTGGTCGAGCGCGACTACGCCGCGGTCGCCGACCAGCTCGCCGCCCTCGGCCCGCTCGTGGACCGCCTCGGCGTCACCACGAAGGCGGTCACGGTGCTGCCCGACCGCGAGGTGGAGGACCTGGCGCACCGTAACGGCGTGATGCTCGGCGGCGTCGCGGACGGCCGTCCCGCGATCGACACCGACGTGAAGTTCGCGGAGGCGATCCTGGCGCTGTCCGGGACCACCAACGGCCGGCTGGCGGTCGAGGGCTTCCGCGCCCTGGAGCGCCGGGTCGGGCAGCCGCTGGCCGGTCTCGCGGAGGGCAGCGAGGAACGGCGGATCGTGTTCGCCGACACCCAGGCGAGACCGGTGCCGGTGATCACCAGCCCCGAGTGGTCCGGCAGCGAGACCGGCGGCCGCCGGTACGCACCGTTCACGATCAACGTCGAGCAGCTCAAGCCCTGGCACACGCTCACCGGCCGGATGCACTTCTTCCTCGACCACGACTGGATGGCCGAGCTCGGCGAGCAGCTGCCGGTGTTCCGGCCACCGCTGGACATGGCCAAGCTGTTCGGCGCGGAGCCCGCCGGCGAGCGCCAGGTGACGGTGCGGTACCTCACCCCGCACTCGAAGTGGTCGATCCACTCCGAGTACCAGGACAACCTGCTCATGCTGTCGCTGTCGCGCGGCGGGCCGGTGCTGTGGATGAGCCCCGCGGACGCGGCCGCGATCGGTGCCGCGGACAACGACTGGGTGGAGGCGGTGAACCGCAACGGCGTGCTGGTCTGCCGGCTCGTCGTCTCGCACCGGATGCCCGCCGGCACCGTGTTCGTCTACCACGCGCAGGAGCGCACCATCGACGTACCGCTGAGCGAGACCACCGGCCGGCGCGGCGGCATCCACAACTCGCTCACCCGGCTGCTGGTGAAACCGACCCACCTGATCGGCGGCTACGCCCAGCTGTCGTTCGCGTTCAACTACCTCGGACCCACCGGCAACCAGCGTGACGAGATCACCGTGGTCCGGCGGCGCTCGCAGGAGGTGACGTACTGATGAGGGTGATGGCGCAGCTCGCGATGGTGATGAACCTCGACAAGTGCATCGGGTGCCACACCTGCTCGGTGACCTGCAAGCAGACGTGGACCAATCGTGCGGGCGTCGAGTACGTGTGGTTCAACAACGTCGAGACCCGGCCCGGCCAGGGCTACCCGCGCACCTACCAGGATCAGGAGAAATGGCGGGGCGGCTGGGAGCTCAACCGGCGCGGGCGACTGCGGCTCAAGGGCGGCGGCCGGTTCCGCAAGCTGCTCGGCATCTTCGCCAACCCCAAGCTGCCGTCGATCGGGGACTACTACGAGCCGTGGACGTACGACTACGAGAACCTGGTCAGCGCGCCGCTCGGCGACCAGTTCCCGGTGGCCCGGCCGCGCAGCCTGATCAGCGGCGAGCCGATGAAGATCGAGTGGTCGGCGAACTGGGACGACAACCTGGCCGGCGGCCCGGAGCTCACCGCGCACGACCCGGTGCTGGCGAAGATCTCCGGCGACGTCCGGCTGGAGTTCGAACGCACCTTCATGTTCTACCTGCCGCGGATCTGCGAGCACTGCCTGAACCCGTCCTGCGTCGCCTCCTGTCCGTCCGGCGCGATGTACAAGCGGGCCGAGGACGGCATCGTGCTGGTCGACCAGGACGCCTGCCGCGGCTGGCGGATGTGCGTGACGGGCTGCCCGTACAAGAAGGTCTACTTCAACCACAAGACCGGCAAGGCGGAGAAGTGCACGCTGTGCTACCCGCGGATCGAGGTCGGGCTGCCCACGGTGTGCTCGGAGACCTGTGTCGGCCGGCTGCGCTACCTCGGCCTGGTGCTGTACGACGCCGACGCCGTCCTCGCCGCCGCATCGGTCACCGATCCGACGGACCTGTACGGCGCACAACTCGAGGTCCTGCTGGACCCGCACGACCCGGAGGTCGCCCGGGCCGCGTCGCAGGCGGGCATCAGCGACGACTGGCTGGAGGCGGCGCGGCGGTCGCCGGTCTACAAGCTGATCAAGGAGTACCGGGTGGCGCTGCCGCTGCACCCGGAGTTCCGCACGATGCCGATGGTCTGGTACATCCCGCCGCTCTCGCCGGTGGTCGACGCGCTGCGCGAGACCGGCCACGACGCCGAGGACGCCGGCAACCTGTTCGGCGCCGTGGACGCGCTGCGGATCCCGGTGAGCTACCTGGCCGAGCTGTTCACCGCCGGGGACACCGCCGTCGTCGACGGCGTGCTGCGCAAGCTGGCCGCCATGCGGGCGTACCAGCGGGACCTCAACCTCGGCCGCCCCCCGCGGGCGGAGATCCCGGCCGGTGTCGGCATGACCGAGCAGGACATCTCGGCGATGTACCGGCTGCTGGCGATCGCGAAGTACGAGGACCGGTACGTGATCCCGACCGCGTTCGCCGAGACCGGACAGCAGTTGGAGGAGGTCGGCTGCTCGCTCGACTACGAGGGCGGACCCGGCATGTACCTGACCGGCTCGAAACCGTTCGGCGAGGCGTCAGGCCGGCCGGTGCCGGTCGCGGTCGAGACGTTCCACGCGCTGCGGCACCGGCAGACCGCCGACGAGCGGGCCGGCGCCGGAACCGTGGCCAGCCGGGTGAACCTGCTCAACTGGGACGGCCAGGGCCGCCCGGAGGGCATGTTCCCACCGCGCCGCGACGGGTCGGTCCCGCCGGCGGGCGGCGAGGCGGAGCGATGAGCGCGACAGACGTGGCCGTCGCACGGCTCGCGGCGTCGGCGCTGCTGGCCTATCCCGACGACGAGCTCAGCGCCCGGCTGGCACCGGTCGCGGAGGCGATCGCCGGGCTGCCCGCGCGGCTGCGCGACCCGTTGCGCCGGCTCGCCGCACATCTGTCAGGCGCCGCGCGCCGCGACCTGCAGCGCGACTACGTGGCCACGTTCGACCTGCGTGCCCGGTGCTGCCTCTACCTGACCTGGTGGACACATGGCGACACCCGCGAACGCGGCAAGGCGCTGGTGTGGTTCAAGGAGGTGTACCGCGAGGCCGGCCTCACCCCGCCGGCCGGCGAGCTGCCGGACCACCTGGCCGTCGTACTGGAGTTCGCGGCGGTCGGCGACCCGGTCGCCGGGCAGGCGCTGCTGGCCGACCATCGCGCCGCCCTCGAACTGCTCCGCGACGCGCTCACGGCCCGCCGGTCGCCGTACGCCGACGCGGTCGAGGCGGTCCTCGACACCCTGCCGCCCGCCGGCGAAAGCGTCCGGCAGACCGTACGGCGGATCGCCGCGGGCGGTCCGCCCCGCGAGCTCGTCGGGCTCGAGCCCTATCCGTCCGGAGGTCCGCGATGAGGACGTTGCTGTGGGTGGTGCTGCCATACGTGACGATCACCGTGCTCGTCGCCGGGTCGGTGTGGAGGTACCGCTACGACAAGTTCGGCTGGACCACCCGGTCGAGCCAGCTGTACGAGAGCCGGCTGCTGCGGATCGGCAGCCCGATGTTCCACTTCGGCATCCTGGTGGTGATCGCCGGGCACCTGATCGGGCTGGTGATCCCCGAGTCATGGACGTCGGCGGCCGGGCTCAGCGAGCGCGGCTACCACGTGCAGGCGCTGCTGCTCGGCGGCATCGCCGGGTTCTGCACGCTCGCCGGTGTGGCGCTGCTGGTCTACCGCCGCCGCACCACCGGACCGGTGTTCACCGCCACCACCAGGAACGACAAGACCACGTACGTCGTGCTGGTCGCCGCGATCGTCGCCGGGTTGGCGACGACGCTGCTCGGCTCCGGCGTCGCGGGCGAAGCGCACGACTACCGCGCGACGGTGTCGGTGTGGTTCCGGTCGGTGTTCGCGCTGCGGCCGAACGCCGACCGGATGGCGGCTGCGCCGTTCGCGTTCCAGCTGCACACGCTGATCGGCATGCTGCTGTTCGCGATCTGGCCGTTCACCCGGCTCGTGCACGCGTTCAGCGCACCGATCGGCTACCTGTTCCGGCCGTACGTGGTCTACCGCAGCCGCGAGACCGCGCACGGCACCCGCCGGCCGCGGCGCGGCTGGGAACGCTGACTCAGCACTTCTTCGGTTGACCCGCGTCTCCCGCCGCTGACCGCGATCAGCACCTCGTCGAGGCGGCGTGCGGGTGACGGTCACCCTGCGCGGTGCCATGGTGGCGAAGCAGGGCTACCGGGCAGGTGGCAGCGGCCAGGGCCTCACGGGCCACCGGGTCGCCGATGGCGGTCCCGTCGATCCCGACGGTGACGGAGTGGTCGGCACTCGACGGCTTCCAGGTCCGCGGTACGACGATCACCGGCGCGGCGCTGCGAGCGGCCAGCGCGATGTCGGCCTGCGCCGCGACCAGCCGATCCCGCCCGCGCACTCGCTGCCGCGGTACGACGAGCATCCGCGCGCGTTGCCCGAACTGCGCCAGCACATCGATCCGGTGCCCCTCGCGGGCGACCGCGCCGACGGACTGGCCGTACCCGATCTGGCGCCGCACATGGGCGACCGCCTGCCGCAACTGGCCACCGGCCTCGTCACGCTGGCACGGCGGGTGGAACCGCGCGCCCGCCGAGTAGGTGCCGAAGGTGCGGTACGGCCGGACCAGCAGCAGGTCGGACCCTGTTCGCAGCGCCTGCCGGGCCGCGTAGTCGACCACCCGGAGCCCGTCCGCGCTGCCGTCGATCTCGACGACCACGCAGCCGGCGCCGACAGGCTGGTCGTTCATGGCGTCCGGCCTTCGTGGACCACGATCTGTCCGGTCATGCCCGCCTCCGCTCGCTCGTCTCCCCCCAGCAAATCCGGCCGGACCGGCCGGCGGCAGAGAAGAAGTTCCCGTGCCGCGGGTCCGAAGGCCCTGGCTTAACGGGACACGTCGTACGAGGCTTGGAAGGTAGGGGAACTCCGAGTCGAGGTGAGGGCGATGGCCGAGACCAGACGGTGGACGGTCGACATCTACATCGACGAGCACGCCGACGAACGGATGACGCACGCGGAGGCGCGGCTGAATACCAACGACAAGACGCGCCTGACGGGTAAGGGCATCGCGCACCGACACCCGGACGACGCCGAGGTGGCCGAGATCGGCGACGAGCTCGCCGTCGCACGGGCGCTGTCGGACCTGTCGCACCAGTTGGTGCACGCCGCGGCGACCGATATCGAGGCGGTCACCAAGCACCGCGCGTACCTGCGCG